>WNFJ01274576.1_pt1 | contig 45048 bp, 33 predicted proteins | sample 5400461 | NCBI WGS metagenome assembly WNFJ01 (sample SAMN13153349, study PRJNA577476) | soil metagenome | isolation source: 115 cm saprolite on Douglas fir-dominated hillslope | place: USA:California | collected 2013-09-17
CAATCGCATGCTGCGATGGCTGGAGGACACCGGAGAGGTCAGCGTCTTCCGCAGCCCGTCGAACTACAGCAACGGGAACTTCCGCGACCGGCAAGGCCGGCTGCTCACTTGCGAGCACGACTCGCGGCGGCTGACGCGCACCGAACACGACGGCACGATCACGGTGTTGATGGACGGATTTCAAGGCAAAAAGCTCAACGCGCCAAATGACCTGGCGGTGCATTCGGACGGAGCCATCTGGTTTACCGATCCGGGCTACGGGATCATGTCCAACTACGAAGGACACAAGGCAGCGTTCGAGCTGCCCGCCGTCGTTTACAGGCTCGACCCAAAAACCCGCGAGGCCACCGTCGTTGCCACCGACATGGATAAGCCGAACGGCATTTGCTTTTCTCCCGACGAGAAAAAACTCTACATCGTGGATACGGGAACGCCGCGTCATCCCGGCGACCCACACGAGATTCGCGTATATGACGTGGTGGATGGCGTGCGGTTGAAGAATGGACGGTTGTTTGCGGACATGGCGCCGGGTTCGTCTGACGGCATCCGATGCGATACGGACGGCAATGTGTGGTCCGCCATGCGATACGGACGGCAATGTGTGGTCCGCCGCGGGATGGGGCGGAGCGGACTTCAACGGCGTGGATGGTTTCGCGCCCGACGGCACGCGCATCGGCAAGATTCATCTTCCGGAAACGTGTGCGAATCTTTGTTTTGGCGGCGCCAAGAAAAATAGATTGTTTATGGCCGCGAGCCAGTCGTTGTACGCCGTGTACGTGAATGCCGAGGGCGCGCAGACGCCCTGATGGCGGCATTTGCGAAATGGTTCCCGCGGCTAGCGAGGCGATGGGAGGCAAAAAACTCTTGGCGGATGAAGCGGGAGCGTCGCGAAGAATCGGGAGGCGCGGGTGAGCCAAATGCAGCGACTGTTCATTGTCGTTGTAGGCTTCGCGATCGTGCTCGGGCTGCCCATCGGGCTGTATGTGCTGCTCACGCGGGGCCGGCGCCGCGCGATGCGCGAAATCCGGCGAGGAGCGGAGGCGGAGGGTTGGCGGTACCGGTTGCGCCGCTGGCAAGGAAACCCCACGGCTTTTCGCATCGACGGCAGGACTCACAGCGGGTTGAGCTGGGTGATGACCTCGGCGAGCACACGCGGCTACGACAAGGGCTGGAGCGCGCTACTCGCACTGCGTGTTCCAATTCTCGGAGGCGAAGTAGACTTTGCGATACTGCCGCGTGAGCCTGGCCACAGGTCCGCGGGCGACGCGCTCCTGCGCGAGTCCGGTCATGGGTCCGGTGCCCCAGGCGAAGCGCTTACCGCGCGAGCCGTGGCGCGAGTGGCGGCGTTCAGCGGGGCGCTCGCCAGCGGCTTGGAATTTTCTCAGAATTCCCGGGAACTTCCCAGCGGACTCGCGGCGTTCGATGCGGCCTATGAGGTTCTGGTGCTGCCGCAACAGATTCAGCAACCTCCTGTGGACGCGGCGCTCGGCCAGCGCCTGATGACTTGGCCGGAGAACGCGATTGCGCCGCATTCCGTGCGGGCATGGCGAAACCCATTCGGCCTGCACATCGAGGCTCGCTTGCCGGCCCCGGCAAATTGGGGCAACGCTAGCTACCTTGCGGCGCTCGCCGAAGAATTATGCGCGCGCGTTCCCGCGCCGCAGAGTTCCGCGACATCGCCAACGTTGTTCGACCGCGCGGTAGGCTGGATTTTGCGGCGATAGCGGCGAAGTTTCGCAAGGATGGAATAGGGAGAACATGGCGGCATCGTCAAAGTTGAGTGAAGCGCCGAGCGGGATCATCGAACCAGTGATGGCGCGCATCCCGGAGGGTTGGTTCGCGATGGGTTGCGAAACGGGGCGCGCTGATGAGAAGCCGGTGCACCGCGTGTGGGTCGATGCGTTTGAGCTTGGGATTTATCAGGTGACGAATGCGGAGTACGCGTGCTTTCTTGCGGCGACAGGTACGCCTGAGCCGATGCATTCGAAGGATGCGAACTTTAGTGATCCGAGGATGCCGGTCGTCGCGGTATCGTGGGACGAGGCGGCGAGCTACTGCGAGTGGCTAAGCGGCGCGACCGGCAAACATTTTCGCTTGCCGAGCGAAGCGGAGTGGGAACGCGCGGCTCGTGGCGGAGTGGAAGTCTTGCTGTACCCGTGGGGAGATGCGCCGCCGGAGACGATTCCCGATTACGCGAAACGCTGGAAGCTAGGGCCGGAACCGGTTGGTTTGTACGCGCCAAATGCTTACGGAGTTTACAATCTCGGCGACAACGTGCATGAGTGGTGCGCCGATTGGTACGACGACGGCTACTACGCGCGCTCTCCGGAGCGGAATTCGCAAGGGCCGAAGAGCGGAACGCGGCGGGCTTCGCGAGGTGGTTCGTGGCGGCACCATATTAAGGTAAGTCGCACCGCGGCGCGTTCCAGCATTCCACCGCAGTTTCATTACGCGGACTATGGATTTCGCATCGCGCGCTCCCTGAGTGCTTGAGAAATCCTTCTGCTCTTCGATTGCTGCAAACGGAAAATCTCGCGCGCAAATTTGTCGCGTGGGGCACGAAGCTGCGAGAACAAGATTATGTTCATGTTAGGATGAAGGAATGCGGTCCGGTCCATCGGCTGTTTGCCTCGTTGCAGTTTTGATGGCCGTCGCCGCGACGGCGGCGGCCCAACAGGAGCCAAAACCGAAAGAGCTTCCCGATGCGCCGACGGCGAAGCAGGAGAACGCACCGCAGAAACACGAGAATCGCTTTAATACAACCGTCGAAATTCTCGGCCGGCGGTCCAATTTTTTTCCGAATATTGCGACCAGCGCGGGACCACTAAGCGCGAAACAAAAGTTCGAACTCTTTGCGGATCTGAGCGTCGCGCCTTCACGATTTCTAAGCTCGGCGGCCGGGGCGGGGATCGGCCAGGCATACAATGCTCTGCCCGGCTACGGCCAGGAATGGGGCGGTTACGGAAAACGTTTCGGTTCATCGATGGCCACGGCAGCGTCGAACAATTTTTTCGGAACGTTTGTGATAGCGTCCATGCTGCACCGCGATCCGCGCTACTTCGTAACCTTGCATGGTGGAACAGGACACCGCATCGGTTACGCGCTGAGCCGAATCGTGGTTTCGCGCACGGATGAAGGCAGAGACGGGGTCAACTGGCCGGGAATCCTGGGCCCGCTGGTGGCCGAAACTTTGGCAAACAGCTATCTGCCGGTGAAAGAACAGACTGGCGGCCGGACCATGCAGCGCTACGGAATTCGAATCGGGCTAAACATGGCAAGCAACGCGGTGCGCGAATACTGGCCGACGATCTTTCGCAGCCTGCGCATCACGAAGATCGCTCCGGGTTCGAATCCGGGTGCTACGCCGGGAGCCACGCGACCGTCGCCCTGACAAACACAACCGCATCTGAAAAAGCCCGGTAAGTATTACAATGGAGGAGCGGGGCTGTAGCTCAGATGGATAGAGCAGCAGTTTCCTAAACTGCTTGTCGGCGGTTCGAATCCGCCCAGCCCCACCATTCTAGACGTTAGAGGTTAGAGGTTAGAGGTTAGAGGTTAGAGGTTAGAGGTTAGAGGTTAGAGGTTAGAGGTTAGAGGTTAGAAAGAAAGACCTCAGGACCCCGCTCCCTCGTTCGAATTCATCCGCTGGAGACAAAGTGATTGCGTGCGTCAGGCGACGGGCTTGACGTCTTCCATGAGGGTGAAAAAACCTTCGGCGAGCGTGGGGTGGATGTAGACGGCGCCTTTCAGCAGCGTGTAGGGCTGATTCGAAAGCATAAGGGTGCCGAGGATTTGCACCAGTTCGCCGCCTTCGGAGGCGAGGATGGAAGCGCCAAGAATGTGGTCGTTCGAAGCGTCGACAACAATTTTCATGAGGCCAGCGGTTTCGCCGCGCTCGATAGCGCGGGCCACATAAGTCATCGGGCATCTTCCGATTTTTAATTTGAAACCTTTTGCGCGAGCTTCCTTTTCGGTGATGCCCACGCCGCCGAGCTGAGGGTCGGTGAAAACGCAATAAGGCACAAGACGGTTTTCGATGCTGAGATTTTTCCCTTCGATTAAATTTCCATAAACAATTTGAAAATCGTTGTAGGAGAGATGCGTGAAGGCCGGGCCGCCTTTGCAATCGCCTAGCGCCCAGACGCCGGAGACGTTTGTTTCGAGGCGGCCGTTCACTTTGATGTAACCACTCTTGTCGGTTTCGATGCCGGCTTTGTCAAGGCCAAGATCGTCGGTATTGGGGCTGCGGCCGGTGGCGACCAGAAGGTGCGAGCCGGTGACGATGGAAGCGCCGGTCGCTGATTCGAATGACAGCGTGACAGATCCATTTTTGTTTTCAACGCGGGCGGTGCGGGCGTTGAGGAGGAATTGAATGCCTTCCGCCTCCAGCGCCTTTTGCAGCTCGGCGGCAATTTCGGGATCTTCGCGGGAGACAAATTGTTTGCCGGTGTGAAGAACAGTAACGCGGCTGCCGAAGCGGCGGAACATTTGTCCAAATTCGAGGCCCATGTAACCGCCCCCGAGAATGAGGAGGTGTTCGGGGAGAGCAGTAAGCTGCATGAGTGATTCGTTAGTTAGATAGGGGACGGTATCGAGGCCGGGGATCGAAGGGATGCTTGGGCGGCCACCAGTGTCGATGAAAATCTTCTCGCTCTCAAGCAAATCGTCCGCGACTTTGAGTTGGTGGGGGCCAATAAAGCGGGCGTGGCCGCGATGGAGGCGGAGGTTGGGGCGCTTGTCGACTTGTTTCTGCTGGCCGCCACGAAAACTGAGAACGACTTCGTCTTTTTGGGCAACAATTTTGGAGAGATCGACGCTGACGTTCGAAGCGTTGACGCCCCAGCGCGCGGCGTTGCGCGCGTAGTACGCGACCTGCGCTCGGTGGACCATCGTCTTGGTGGGCGTGCAACCGACGTTGATGCAAGTGCCACCCAGATCCTTTTTTTCGATGAGCGCTACCGACCAGCCCAGGTCAGCGAGGCGATAGGCGAGGGGGTTGCCGCCCTGGCCCGAGCCGACGATGATCGCGTCGTATTTCATTGAGTTGCTCCCCCGTACAAGAAATGGTTCAAGACATTACACATCGGATGAAGAGCCAATCCACAGAGATCAAGGAAATCCTGAGGAAGGCACTTTGCCGCGGCGTTCTTCCATCAAGCAGCAGTTCGACGGACGATCCGCTGGACGAGAGAGGCGACGTAAGTAACCAGCAGGGCAACGGCGCTTCCAATCAGAACCTCCACCGTGCGGTCGATAGCCGTGGCCAGGCCCGCGGAACGCCCGCCACCCAGGACACTTGGAGTCATGAGAACGGCGACAGTGACCGGCGCAACGCGCCAGCTTCCAGGCACGCGAATGAAACTGGTGCAGATGATCACCGAAACGATGATGCCGAGAAGAATAGACCATTGGCGAGGGCCGAGCAGATAAAGAAAGGAAAGACCGACAGCACAGCCGATAAGGGTGTTCACGATGCGGGAATTGAACGCCAGGAACGCGGCGCTCAGCTCTGGTTCGGTGACGATAATGACGGAGATGAGCGCCCACAGCGGATTGGGATGATGGAAGCGATCGAGAACAAACCACACGATGGCGCAACCGATCAGAATTCGCCCAGCATATTGCAGGCCAGAGGGTTGAGGAACCGCAGGTGCGGGAGTCTCGATAATGGCCGTCATGGAATTCCTCGGCGCACTGGCAGTTTGTGAAAGGACGTGGCCATCGCGCAGCATGAAATTCTAGCGATCTTTTTTGAAAATGACGAACTTGGCGGCGTGAAACTCACGTGTCCATCCAGCGCTATGGAATCCGCTGCTATGGCGTTAGTCTGCTCAGAAAAATTGTCGTGGAGAGCTTCAGAAATGCGAGAATGCAGCTGAAAGATCCGCAATACTCCTTTGTTGGGAGGAAACGGCTGCTACCAAGCCGAACGTCGAAGAGAAATTTCAACGAGGCGCCGCTGATGGGGCAAGCAGTGGACGTACACCGACTGCAATTCGCGTTCACCATCACCTTTCATTACATTTTCCCGCAGCTAACGATGGGGCTGGCGCTGTTGCTTGTCTACCTGAAGACCAAGGCGCTACGGACCGGCGATGAACACTACAATCGTGCGGCGCGATTCTGGGCGAGGATTTTTGGGATCAATTTTGCGCTAGGCGTGGTGACGGGCATCCCGATGGAGTTTCAGTTTGGGACGAATTGGGCGGCGTTTTCGAAAGCCGCAGGAGGAGTGATCGGGCAGACACTGGCGATGGAAGGTGTGTTTTCTTTTTTTCTCGAATCGAGTTTTCTGGGGTTGTTCCTCTTCGGAGAAAAGAAACTGGGGCGAATGGGACATTGGGTAGCGGCGTTCCTGGTTTTTCTGGGCTCGTGGCTTTCGGGGTATCTCATTGTGGCGACGGACGCGTGGATGCAGCATCCGACCGGTTACAGGATTGGCGCTAACGGCGCCATCGAACTCTCCAGCTTTTGGGGCCTGCTGCTGAACAAGTGGGCGCTCTGGCAGTACGCGCACACGATGCTGGGCGCGGTGCAAACCGGCTGTTTCGTCATGGCGGGAGTCGGCGCGTTTTACTTGTTGACGAAGCGCGATGAGATTTATGGGCGCACATTTGCGCGCGCGGGCGTGCTGGTGGGAACGGTGGCGGCAATTCTGCAACTCTTTCCTACCGGCGACATGCAGGGAAAGCTGGTGGCGTACGACCAGCAGCCGACGCTGGCGGCGATGGAAGGACTATTCGAATCGCAAGAGGGCGCGCCGCTGGCCATTCTGGGACAGCCGGACGTGGAAAAAAGAAAACTCGACAACCCGCTGGAAGTTCCCAACATGCTGAGCTTTCTGACTTACCGGCAATGGCGCGCGAACATCAAGGGCTTGACCGATTTTCCACAGACGGAATGGCCGGACCAGATTCCGTTGCTGTATTACAGCTATCACGTGATGGTCGGTCTCGGGACGATCTTCATCGCGGTGATGGTTCTGGCTGCGCTGCTGCTATGGCGAGGAAAATTGTACGACTCTCGATGGATGCTGTGGATGTTGATGCTGTGCGTTCCGCTTCCCTACATCGCCAACACTGCGGGATGGATGACTGCGGAACTCGGGCGGCAGCCCTGGCTGATCTACGGATTGATGCGCACGGCCAGCGGAGTTTCTCCGCGTGTGGTCGCGGGAAATGCGTGGTTCACGCTGATCGGCTTCATGGGGATGTACACGGTGTTGGGGATTCTCTGGCTGTTCCTGATTTATCGCGAGATCGAACTCGGGCCGGAACCGAGCGGGCATCTGCAAAAAGACGATGCGGCCGTGCTGGCGGTGGACTGAGGAGAGAGTAATGGGAACGATCTGGTTCTGGCTGGTAGCGATCATGATCGGCATTTATGTGCTCCTGGATGGCTTCGATCTGGGCGCGGGGGCGATTCATCTCTTGGTGGCAAAAACGGATGAAGAGCGGCGGCAGGTGCTGGCAAGCATCGGCCCGGTATGGGACGGGAACGAAGTTTGGCTGATTGCAGCAGGCGGAACTTTGTATTTTGCGTTCCCTGCGCTCTACGCCAGCGCTTTCAGCGGCTTCTATCTGCCGCTGATGATTGTGCTGTGGCTGCTGATTCTCCGCGGAGCATCCATCGAATTCCGGAACCACATCAAGAGCGCGGTTTGGGATCCGCTGTGGGATTTTCTCTTCTGCGCTTCGAGCTTGTTGCTGGCCGTTTTTTTCGGTGCGGCGCTTGGCAACGTGGTGCGGGGCGTGCCACTGGATGCAAGCGGATATTTCTTCGAGCCGCTGTGGACGAATTTCCGGCTTGGCGACGAGACCGGCATCCTCGACTGGTACACCATCCTGGTGGGAGTACTGGCCCTGCTGGCGCTGATGATGCACGGAGGGCTTTGGGTGCAGATGAAGACCAGCGGCGGAGTCAGCGCGCGCGCGGGAACGCTGGCGGGCCGCGCATGGTGGGGCGTCGTGGCGCTCACGGCGTTGGTGACCGCTCTTACGTTTCGGATTCAGCCGCAAGTCAAAGAAAATTTCACGACCTGGCCTTTGGGCTTTGTTTTTCCGCTACTGGCAGTGGCGGGCATGGCGGGCGTCATCTTTGAATTGCGAAGAGGTGATGAGCGAAAAGCGTTCTTGGCCTCGTGTGCCTACCTGACAGGGATGTTGACCAGCGTCGTATTTGGCGTGTACCCGATGGTGTTGCCGGCGCGAAACCCGGTTTATTCCTTAACGGTAGCAACGGCAAAGGCCGCGGACTACGGTTTGAAAATCGGATTGGCGTGGTGGATTATCGGGATCATTTTGGCTGCGGGATATTTCACTTACGTCTACCGATCGTTCGCGGGCAAAGTGGTTGTGGATAAAAATTCGCACGGCTACAGCGAGTGAGGCGGTGACTTTCGCGAGCCTTGCGGGACGGTCATGTTGACGCAAGCCAGTGGCAAGCGTAGCGTAATGAAAGGATGAGAAACGCTGGGCGAATGCGAGACGCGAGCTGGCCGGTGAGGGCATTGAGTCTGATCACGCTTGTGGCTCTCCTCGTGGCGCCGGCCTGTGCTCCGCTCTGCGCGGGCCAGAATTGCGGGCGAGCGAACGCGACGGCAGACGAGAGTTGCCACCGGGCCTCTGCAATGCTCCACGAAATGCCGCGGTTACACACGCATTTCAGTTGTGGTTCACGGGAATTGCCCGCAGTAGTTTCGACTTCCACGTTCATTAAAGATGCTTACGGCGTATCGCGCTTGAACGCGCCCGATGGAAGATTCCTCGCCGTTGGGCGAGAGAATCCTGCGCCAGCTGCGCCGTTTTCGGATTTTTATTTTGGCCCACCTCACGACTCCTCTACCGGATTTGCGCCTGTACCCTCGGGTGTCCTTCGAATCTGAGTTTCCCCCCTGAAAATTTGAGAGCAGGCAGTATCGTTACGAACGCGAAGGTTTGCCTGCCCTCTTTACCGAACAGACCTCAACAGGAAACCGGCAAAATGTTTTTGCATTTCCATAAAAGAGAACGCGGCTTATAGCATTGAGGATTTCAGGAGGCCAAAATGAGCGGTACACGGAGAAGATTTTTTCAAGATGCGGCGATTTTCGGCGCGGGGCTTTTGGGAATGAGCGAAAGTCTGCGGGCTCAGAATGAAAAGCCCATGCCGCAGCGCCCGCAGGAAGTGAGCCATGGACCGCATTCTGCGCAGGCGAAAGTCGAGGTGCAAGCGCGCGTGCTGCCGATGGTGACGCCGGACTTGGCGGACTTGCCGCACGAGATGAATGGCGGCGTGAAGGTCTTTCATCTAGCGGCCGAGCCGGTGAAGAGAAAAATCGCGCCGTTCAAGACGATTGATGCGTGGGGCTACAACGGAAGCTGCCCCGGGCCGACGATTCAGGTGCAGCAGGGCGATCGCGTGCGCGTGGTGTTTGAAAATCGCCTGCCGGAGTCCACTTCCCTGCACTGGCATGGACTGGAAATACCTATCGAGCAGGACGGCGTGCCTTATATCAGCCAGAAGCCTGTCGCGCCCGGTCAAAAGTATGTTTACGAATTCACGGTGCACCAGGAAGGGACGTTCTTCTACCACGCGCACAGCGCCATGCAAGAGATGATAGGGCAGATCGGATTTTTCGTGGCGCATCCGGAAAAAGATTACAAGCCGCGCGTCGATCACGACTATGGACTAATCCTGCAGGAATGGGCGGTCCTGCCCAGCAATACCGTTCCGAACACGGCGGCGATGGAATTCAACTGGCTGACGTTCAACGGCGTATCCGCGCCGATGACGACGCCGCTGCTGGCGCGGCTGGGAAGCCGGGTGCGTCTGCGCATTCTGAATCTAGGGATGGATCATCACCCCGTGCATCTGCACGGACATCAGTTTGTGGTTACGGGAACGGAAGGAGGGCGCGCGCCGGAGTCGACATGGTATCCGACGAACACGGTGCTGGTGGGCGTGGCACAGGCGCGCGTGGTGGAGTTCGAGGCGAAATATCCCGGCGCGTGGATGATTCACTGCCACCTGCCGCACCACATGATGAACAGCATGATGGACTTGCTGCGTGACCGGCAAATTCAGACGGCGGATCAGACGGAAATGAAAGCGATGAGCCAGATGGAGTCGCTGGCGAAAAGCGTGCCGTTCGAACACGTGCATCCTTCCCCTGTCGCACAGGACGCGGAAAAAGTGCCGGGCTTTCCGCAAGATGCGTTCATGGAAATGGGAATGGACGAAGTAGTGGAAAAGCCTGAAACCTACGGCCTGCCGAAAAATTGGAGCGCGGGAATGATGGGAATGATGACGATGATCCGCGTGCTGCCGGAAAAAGAATATGACGCCATTCTGGCGCGGAAGAAGGCGCCCGGCGCGCATATGGAGCATCACCATGAATCGTAATGAATCGTAAGAAAAAAGAAAAGGATTTAACACAGAGTACGCAGAGAACGCAGAGAAGAAGAGGAAAAGACATGCGAGCGAGATGGACATTCGGAACCGTGGTGGTTGCGAACGTGCTGGCGTTGGCTGGCGGGGCGAAAGCACAAGAAATGCCGATGCCCGCGCAAGAGCAGCATCACCAAATGCAAATGCAAATGCAAGTGGTAAAACCGGAATATCCACGGATGGGAAGAGCGCAGGAGAATGCGAAGGGCGCGCTGGTCACGCTCGAACAAGTGCAGAAGATTGCCGACGAATCGAATCCTACATTGCGGCAAGCAGAGGCGGAAATCCGGGCTGCTAAGGCGCGCCAGCAGCAAGCGGGGCTGTACCCGAATCCGACGATGGCTTACACCGGTGATGAGATTCGCGGCGGATCGGTCGGAGGAGGAAAGCAAGGATTCTTTGTGCAACAGACGGTGGTCACGGGCAGAAAACTGGGACTGAGCCGCGAAGTGTATGGAAAGGAGGTGAAGCTCGCGGAGATCGAAGCAGAGGAACAAAAGATCAGGGTGCAAACCGCGGTGAAAATGGCGTTCGTGCGCGTGTTGGCGGCGCAGGAGCTGCTCGACGCGCGCCGCGACATAGCAAAGATCGCACAGGACGCCGCAGAGACGCAGGGGCGGCTGATGAATACGGGGCAGGCCGACGAGAGCGAAGTGCTCGAAGCGGAGGTCGAGGCGCAACGCATGCGCATGTCCGCACGAATGCAGGAAAACACTCTGCGCGAAGAATGGCGCTCCCTGGCAGCGGTTATCGGCCAGCCGGAACTGCCGCTTACGACAGTGGCGGGAAATTTGGAAAGAGAATGGCCGGAGCTTAATGAAGAAGAGGCCGTGGACTTGCGAAGCAGAGCCCCGCGGTGCGAATCGCCGAAACCGCCAAGGACCGCGCGCAGAGCGCGTTCACAAGGGCAAAACGCGAACCTATTCCGGACATTCAGGTGCGTGCGGGAATGGAATACAACCACGAAACGCTGGGAAGCGTACCGTTTGCGAAAGGCTGGGAAGGGATTGCGGAAGTTGCGGTGCAGATTCCGCTCTTCAACCGCAACCAGGGAAACATGGCGGCGGCTCAGGCGGATATCGATCGCGCCGGGCAGGAAAAGAGGCGCATCGCGCTGACGCTGCGCGAGCGCGCGGCGTCAGCTGTTGATGAATACGCGAACGCGCGGCTGATGGCTGTGGAGTACCGCGACGAAATGCTGCCGCGCGCGAAGAAAGCTTACGGGCTGATGGTGGACAAGTACGGGCAAATGCTAGCGTCCTATCCGCGCGTTCTCGACGCGCAACGCAAACTCTACGAATTACAGATCGAGTACATCTCCGCGCTCGAAAACGTGTGGACCAATGGCATCGCGCTGCAAGGATTCCTGCTGACGGATGGACTTGAAGCTCCAGCGCGCCCCGGCGAAGTGGACCGTCCCGTGCGCGAAACGAACGTGCCGATGGCTGACCGTACGATGACTCCTCGAGACTTGAGGAGCAATCCCTGACTTGCGCTAGGGTTGGGCAGCCGAGCGGCTGTAACGGGTGCCAGAGAGGTGGCCTCGAGAATAGTCCGCTCGTCCCGTATCGAGTGCGAAACACTAGTACCCTGGTAGCGTTGACCAGCAGAAAAAGCGATAGGTACTGTCAAGATAGGACGCCCGGGTGTCGGCGGATGCATTTCCGCTGATAAAGACCACGAAATTGAGGCGGAAGGGCGGGGAGCGCCGTCAGGTTCCCTTCCCGGATGGGCGAAATCCGATTCGCCCTAGTGGTGTAGGCGCGCAGTGATGTGCCGCATGCGCTGGGCGGCAGATCGATTGAACGATGCCAACAGTAACAAAAGCCGGAAGATACGAAATCGTGGGTGAACTGGGCCGCGGCGCCATGGGTGTCGTTTACAAGGCCATGGACCCGGTCATCGGGCGAACCGTTGCCGTCAAGACCATCCGGCTGAGTGAAGAAGGCACGGGACTTTCGCGCCCTGAACTCCTGACGCGATTCCAAACTGAAGCGCGCGCCGCAGGTTTGCTAACTCATCCGAACATTGTGGTGGTTTTCGACGCCGGCGAAGAAGACGGCCTGTATTACATCACCATGGAGCTGGTGGAAGGAAAGAGTTTGCAGGCGTTGCTCGATGACGGCCACGCGTTTCCGCTGCCGCGCACGCTACGCATCATGGAGCAGACTTGCAGCGCGCTGCAATTCGCGCACGAACGCAACGTCATCCACCGCGACATCAAGCCGGCCAACCTCATGCTCACTGGCGACGATACCGTCAAGGTCACGGACTTCGGCACCGCGAAGATTTTGCAGTTCGGCACGGTACAGCAAACCGCGCACGTTATGGGCACGCCCAGCTACATGTCGCCGGAACAAGTGAAGGGCCGGGCCGTCGACGGACGCAGCGACATTTTTTCGCTGGGCGTCATGCTCTATGAAATGGTGACAGGAGAAAAACCTTTCCCGGGCCAGAACATCACCACGGTGATCTACAAGATCGTGAATGAAGAGCCCGTCCCCCCGCGTCAGATTAATCCTTCGATTCATCCGGGAATCAGTGCGGTGGTGATGAGGTCGCTGGAGAAAGAGCCCGACCAGAGATACCAGAGTTGCCGCGAAATGCTGGAAGATTTGCGGAATTACCGGACACTTGCGCCGGGAGGTGGCAATCCACAATCGACGATGGTCATGGGTGGAGGCTCGCCTGCCGCGACCGTGGTATCCGGAAACTCCGGAGGCCGTGGCTTGGCAGGCCAAGACCAAACTGTCGTTGCAACGGCGCGCTCCCTCAATGCGCGGGCATCGGCTCCCGGCCAAACTCCCGTGGTGCGAAGAACAGGAGCGATTGCGCCCATCCCGGACCCTACGAAAAAGAAGAGTGTCGTCGGGACAATCCTTGCAGCGATCCTGCTTCTTGGAGTGATTGTATACGGCGCAAACAAGATCAGACCAGTATTCGAAGCTGCACGCGAGCTTCGTAACGAACAGAAGAACGGCAGCTCGCCCGGTGCGGCGTCAACGGCGCCAGAATCCGCACCCGACACCGCAGCCGCAAATCCAGCCGGGAGCGACGCTTCTGCGGAACCGAAAGACTCTTTTGCTGGAGCAAGTGGAAAATCGGGTGAGTCCAAGTCCGCAGAAATGGTTCCGCAGAAAACGACGCCCAAGAAAACAGAAAGCGCGATCAGCCCCAAGGCCGCGGAATACAAAGGCCGCATTGAGGAGGCCGTTTCCGAACGAGGATTGAACGGCCACGTGAGAGTTCAGGCCGCCGGGAACACGCTCACGCTCGCGGGAAAGCTCCGGCCAGCGGAACATGGCGCCCTCTTGAAATTATTGCGGAACGCGCCTTCCGACGTGCGTGTCATCGACCACCTGGAATACGACGACACGCCGGTGGCAACGGGTAATACCGACGAGGGCTCGCACCCGGTTCCTACGGCGGGGCGAGGAGCGATTCACGTTGTAACTGACGTGATCGGCGCCACTGCTGTGCTGCACGGACCTGCAGGCCGCGTTTTGAGCAAGTGCGAAACGCCCTGCAGCTTCAACAATTTGGCTCCCGCCCGCTACAGTCTCGAAGTGCAGAAGGATGGCTATCAATCCGTGCAGACGGCGCTGCAAGTAAAAAGTGACGACGCGCAAGACCAGAAGATCAAACTCGAATCGCTCGCCAAAGGCATTTTCATCAGTACCCAGCCGCCGGGGGCCGATGTATTCATTAACGGAGCCAAACAGTCCGGGCAGACGCCTGTAACGCTTCCGCTCGCGCCCGGCCAGTACAACCTCGTCTTGCGTATGCCGGGATATGAGGCTTACGCCGGGGGGGTCCAGGTCAAGGACAATATTCAAACGCAGCTCACCGATGTGCCGCTCAAGGAGAAGTCCGCAAGCCGCGTCGCCTGGGCCCAGGTGAACAGCAATCCCAAAGGCGCAGAGATCATCTTAGATGGGACCTCCACAGGACAGTTCACACCGGCTCGCGTGCAGGTACCTACGGGAGTGCATACGGTGACCCTGAAACTGGATGGATTTCAGCAGGCGAAGCGGACGTTCCAGGCTAGTGAAGGTGGCACCGTACCACTTGAAGTGCCACTCCAGCAAAAATAGGCCACGAATTTAGCGAAAATGATGTAGTTTTGCGCTTGGAGCCCTCCTAACTGTTCGCGGGAACCCCTACTTGAAACGTAACATTTTGTTACATGAAATCGGATTGGGTTCTAGAACCGTCGTCGTTTTGTGTTAAAAACAAAGGGTTTACCACAACTAGATTCGGGCCGGAGGCGTGCTTTCCTTATTAGTAGGGACTACCTGCCCCAAGACGGGAAGATGCCGAGACTGAAGATAGGCGCCCCATCCGTCGCGAGGCCGTAAACAAGGCGCAAGAAGGCAAGTGGAGACTCCGTTGGTCGTCAGAGCCACATTACAGTTGCAGGAAGCGAGGCGCGAGGCGCCGTTGAACGCGCATCCAAATCTCACGCCGCGGACCTCGCTGCGTGCTCTTGCGAAGGCCGTCGCGGGAGCTCCCGCTAGTGCCCCAGATCACCTCTCCAACGAAGTTCAGCGCGCCCTCCGAAATTTGCACTTGTTGATCCGCTCGGAGCGGCTCTACGAAAAGGATCATCCGCGCAGGCTGGACAGTCTGGACAGCGCTTACGACTCGCTCCGCAACGCCACAGAGCTCCTGGGCGGTCTGGAGATTCGCGTGGAGCGCGGCGGACTGGTGGCGCCACGAATCGGTGATGCACACCTGCCGGACGTCAGAGGCGAAATGCAAGCGCTTGCGATAGACTTGCAGCGCTCCGGAATTCATGCGCTGGTGTTCTCCAAGAAATTCCATGTGGGTGAACTGGACACTCTCACGCGACTGCTGAAGGCATCCTTGCTAAGATCGGAAGACCCGGCGAAGGATGCAAGCAGTGAGTGGTGGGCAACGCGACTTCTGGAGAACCGCGTGGAAGGCATTTCCGTGAATACCCAAACAGAGCGCAGGGTTGACACGGTGCTGGCGAGCCTCATCGCCGCGCTCGTGGCCTACGGCGGACATTCACCGCGCGAGGCCACCGACGCGCCCATCCAGGCTCCGAACTTCGACGATCTGGTGGCCAGTCTGCGGCTTCTGGCGCGGCTGACTCCTCCCCTTGAAAGCGCGCGTGGCCTTTCCCCGGAAGAAGCGGCGCGCGCGATACACGGCGCAATGGAAGAAGCCAGCCGCGACAGCGTCCGCATGCTGCTCAGTTCCGTCTCGCAATACGGACCGCGCGAAGGCGAACGGCCGCAGCCATATTTGCTGCGACTCTCCGAAAATATTGTTTTCGAGTTCCTCAGCGCGGAATTCTCCAGCGGATCGCTTACGCCGTTATCTGTCAGGCCGACGTTCGAGCGCTTGAGCGATGTTATCGTCGAGGCCGGCGGGTACGCTGGCCCGCACTCCTCGCAACACCTATCGATGCTCGCGGTCGCTTGGGCAACGGACACACATCGGGCACAGCTGATCGACCGGTTCTGGCTGGAACTTCCGCCCCGCGAAAAATCGGCGGTTTTGCGCGGCCCGGATGTCTGGTGCGTCCCGGTTGCCGCGCTCCGCCATACCCTCGGGCAACTTGCCGATACGCGCCCCGCCGCGAAGCGCGCAACATTGCTCTGAATTATGCGCGCCGCATCGAACATGCGGATCCTTCGCCACGGCGCGCCGTGGCCGCAGGACTGAATGAACTGACCTCCATCATCGAATCGCTCTGGCCCAATCAATTGCCGGAAGACCTGAGCCGCGGCGCTATGAAGGCCCTGGACGTGGAGAAATCTCCGGAAACTGCCGCGCTGCTCGCTGCGTTTGTCGAGTCACTGGGCCGCATCGCAGTGAATCGCGGCGACTTTGCGGGCTTCGAGTCCATCCTGATCAGTCTGGAGCGAGTGCCTCAGGACAAAGAGCACGGCCACATGGCCACGCTGGCCAACCGCCTGGTTGCGCAGGATCGCTGGCTGTTGCTGGTGGACGCGGCTCTGGCCAACCGGGCTCTCGATCCCGTTTTGCCCCGGCTGCTGCAGCGCGATCCTGAGCGCCTGCTCGACCGCATGACCTTGTTGCTCACCGAGCCCCGCGGCGCGGAAATGGTGCCGGCGATGGCGCGCCTTCTGCGAACGATCGGCGTGCCCGTTCTGAATCTTCTCGAGACACGGCTCTATGAAGCGCGTCGCCAACGCGTGACCGCGGCAATCAAGCTTCTGGCTGCGGCGGACCCGGAGCGCCTGCTGCGCGGTCTCGCTCGCGCCATGGCCAGTTGGGAATGGAACCTTCAGGATTTGGCGGTTAGCGAGCTCTCGCGGCCATCCAATTCCGCGTCTGCACAAAGCACCGCTTTCGTTTTTTCCGCGGTCCTGGCTGATGCGCATCCCATGGTCGTGCCCATGATGATCGACCAGCTCGGCCTGGCCCAAGAAACCACCGCCGTTCCCCAATTGATGGAAATCGCTGCCGGTGAACATGAAGTCTTACGCGACCAGTTTGTGCGCATCAAGGCCATCGAAGCTCTCGGGCGCATGCGTGCCAACGAAGCCGCCGAACTGCTTCGCACCTTGTCGGAGGGCCGCGAAGGCCTCACCTACGCTGAACCTGCAGGCTTGCGCGCCGCTGCCGAAGATGCCCTTGCACTGCTCGAGAATCGGCCATCGTTCAAGCAAGCGGCGGCGGCCTTCGGAGCGCCGGGACAGTCCAGCTCCGGCTACGTCATCCCTCGACGCTATACTCGGGTTCCACTTGACTCGCCGCTTCGTGCGCAAATCGAAGGCGCGCCCGCGGGCCTTGCCCGTGTGAAGACCATCAGCCTCGGCGGCGCCTATCTGGAATCTCCCAGGAAACTCAGCATCGGCGACTCGATCAAGCTAGAAGTCCGCGCCGGCCTCCGCAAGATCAGTTTCACCGCCGTGGTCCGCAATATCGGTGCGGATGGCAGCGGCGTCGAATTCGTCCACATGCGCGACGAGGACCGCGAGAAACTCCGCAAACTCGTCCAGCGGCATCTCCAGCTCTAACGTGCCTCCTCTCGCAAACCCAGGCTTCGCCAGATACTCTGCAGCAGCTCGCGTATTTAGAGCTGGACATACGCGTTGGATGGCGACAAGAAGCGACATTCCCGTCTCCCGCCTCCGTTTCGTACCTTGTCTCTTGCCAGACCTCCCGCTTTAGCTGATTCTGCGCTGGTCCCTGGTGCTCTGGACGCAATTAAGTCAGTCATTGGAGCGCCAACGGTCTGTCGCCTCCTTCATGGTTTGTTGTAGGCGACAGCCTGGAAGTTTTCAGTTGAATGCCGCGCTATATTGCAGTAAAAGCCGTGTATTCAATTGTTTCATCTGTTTCATTTGAGAATTGGCGGGGACAACCCGCCACCGCTAGGGGTAGCGGAAGGTTACTAGGTGCCACAACAGGAGGAGTCATGCAACTCAGCCAAGGTGTGTGTGCGTCGACCGTTTCGCGGCCGCAGGTTCGTCCGACGGCGATCCGCTTGGGATTGCGTCTTAGTTCGACGCCTTTGCGGCGGCTCGCAACTGGAATCATTTTGTGCTTGCTAGTGCTGGGTAGCGCTGCGATGGCCCATGCGCAAGGCGCGAATAATGCGTCTCTTGCGGGAACAGTCCTCGACCCTTCCAACGCCGCCGTGAAAGGCGCAAAAGTCACAGCGACTAGCGTAGCCACCGGCTCCGAACGGACTGCTGTTTCAGAAGACAACGGCCGTTACAACCTCGTTGGACTCCCGCCTGGCCAATACAACATAAGTGTTGATGGCGGCCCGAATTTCGAGGTTTACAAAAATGCTTCGGTTGTTCTCACGGTGGGCGATACTGTCACGAGAGACATCAAGTTAGTGCTCGTGGGGCAGCGACAGACCATCGAAGTCCACGCCGAGACGTCCATCGTCGAACCCTCCAAGACAGATGTCTCCCAAACCGTGGGGCAGCGCCGAATCGACAATCTGCCGATCGACGGCCGCGGCTACACCAATTTTACGCTGACGAATTCCCAAGCCACGCGGGATATGGCCCCGACGATTGGTCCCGCCCCGAACAGCGGCCTCAGCATTGGCGGAGCGCGCGCCCGCGGTACTGCGGTCTTCGTGGACGGCGCCGACGCCGTCGACAATTCCATTAATGCTATTCGCGCTACCCTCTCTCAAGAGGGTGTGCAGGAGTTTCAGCTTATCCTGAGCAACTACAATGCGGAGTATGGTCGCGCCAGCGGCGGCGTCATCAACATCGTCACCAAGGGTGGCGGGAATGAATTCCACGGCGATGCCTTCGGTTTCTTCCGGAACAAGGCTTTCCAGGCACGCAATGCTTTCTCCGGACAAGTCGATCCTGTTACGGGCAATCTCAATCCCATCAAACAGGCCTACACGCGCGCTCAGAGCGGCCTCACTTTCGGCGGCCCCCTCAAGAAGGATAAGACTTTCTACTTCTTTTCCTATGAATACACGCAGCGCGAGGAAACCGGCTTTTCCAGTATCGGCGTGGGAAAATTCGGGCTGACGACGGGGGTTGTCTCCCCCTGCATCCCATTTCCTCTCAGCATGACTCCCGACCAACTGGGGACTTACCAGACGCTAATGAACACTGTCACCGCCGGCGGGGCATCGTGCTCGAATCCTGTGGCCAAACAGGTCGAACAAGCTGTGGCCCTTACGGCTGCTTCCTCAAACGTTGCTGTGAACGCGGATATGAACAAGAACGTCGACGGGACCACAGTCCCCGTCTCTTCCGCCCTGTTTGGCATTCCTGCGGCTTTGGGCTCCAAGTTTTTTCCCATCCCCGTCGCTTGCCCGTTGGCAACGCAGGTCAACAGTGTGGTGTGCCTGCCGGTTGGGCCCGGCGTACCCTTGGGTATCGGAACAGGTCTCGTACCCCTGCCTCTGTCATCCGATGGCCATTTCCATTATGTGGCACTGAATTCGCTTCGTGGAAATTATCCGGTCATGGAAAAGACCAGCCTTTGGTCCGCGCGCATCGATCATCACTGGAGCGATCGCAACAATTCCTTTCTTCGGGTCGGTGTCTCACCTTCGCTCGTCACCGGTCTCCCATCCACGTCCCAGAATCAGGTCTTCGGTCAGAATTCCGGCACGCGCGCCGGTTACAACCAGTCGCGAGATCTCAGTTTCACTTTCCAGCACACCACTGTCGTCAGCAAAAACGCCTTCAATGAGTTTCGCATGCAGGTTGCCCGCCGCGGTTTGCACTTTGGCTACTCGCAACTTCCTGGCGGCGACCTGATTGCTGTGAACATTCCCGGAACAGGCTATTTCGGCCGGGAACCCTATTCCCCTGTCGATCGCATCGAACGCAGATTTGAATTCACGGATAACATCAGCGTGACCCGTGGCAATCACACTTTCAAGATGGGTGCTGATATAAATGTCGTCCAACTGCGCTCGAAAAAACAGCAGATCTTCCAGTTGGACTTTGGCGGCGATGTCAACTTCGGCGGGATCTCCATCGGTGCTGGTGTTCCCAACACCACGGGCCTCCAGTCTTACGGCCTGGGCATTCCCATCTCTTACATCCAGGGCATCGGCAACTCCAATCGGCCCTTCGATAACCTTCCTTTCGGCTTCTTCTGGCAAGACAGTTGGAAGATCAATCCCAGTTTCACCGTCAATTATGGCGTGCGCTATGATGTAGAAATCACGCCTCTTTTTGCGCCCCTGCCTGGGATCAATGGCGCTGCCGAAAAGGCCCTTGGCGTTATCGAAGGAATTCCGCGCGACTACAAGAACGTTGCGCCGCGCTTCGGCGTCGCCTGGAATCCCGGGGGCAAGGGAAAGACTGTCATTCGCGCCGGCTACGGCATGTTCTACGACCATCCTCTCCTGGCCACCGCTTTTGACGCTGCAACTGCAGATGGGGGGCGTTCCACGCAATTGCTTTCGACGGGTGGTCTTGCTTCCGCTTGCGGCCTTTTGCCCCCGCCAGCACCCGCGGTTTGCGGAAACGGACTCGATTCCCCGGCAAACTTGAATGGCTCCACGATTTTCCAAGGCGCCCTCAATGCCGATTCCATCTATCCGGCATTTCCTGCATCCCTAACCCTGGGTTACCAGCCCAGCCAGCAGCGCTTCGACCCCTTCGCCGCTGGTTCCCTCTTTGCCAATCAGAATTACCTGAATTCCGGATTCCCTCTCCCGATTCTGCCTTTCACGCTTCCGCTTGGAAGAAACTTTGTTTACGGCTACGCGCATCAGGCCAATCTCACCGTCGAGCGCCAAATCGCAGGCTCTTGGAAGTTCAGCCTCGGCTACCAGTGGACCCGCGGCCTGCACCTGAACCGGCCGCAAGACGTCAATTCCACCGACCCTCAACTGCTCGATCAAAATGCGTTCAACGCAGCTATTTCCGGGCTTTCCGTCAGCAATCCGCTCACTGTGGTGGCGCCCTCCTCAAACGTCGCGCCCACAGCCTCGACCTGCGGTATCGGTGTCATAGCGCCGGGTGTGCTAGGGCAGCTCGGTGGATGTCCCGCACCACTCGCAAGTTTTAACGGCGAGTTTGTAAGCACCCCGGCCTTCTTCAATTTCTTCCGGCCGTCCGGGCCAAATCCGTCCTTCGCCGGTCTGGTTGCTCCGGGTCAGCCTCTCGCGGTCGGCTATGCGGGCGAAGTCGCACTGGCGAGTTTGGCTGGCTACCCGAAAGGTTTCGTCGTCGGGGGTGCCAACATTCCCGTTGCCTTCAACAGCGTGGACGCGCAGCTTTCCAATGGCAATTCCTGGTACAACGCCCTTACCTTCAACCTCTCCAAGAGTTTTTCCCTCGGTACCGGGGGCTTTGAGTTGCTGTCCAGTTATACTTGGTCCCACTCCATCGATGACTCGACCGATCTGCAATCTCCTCTTGAGCCTCAGGACAGCCGTTTTCCCAACCTCGAGCGCTCCAATTCGGTCAACGACCAGCGCCATCGCTGGGTTACCAGCGGCGTCTTCCAGTCGGGAAGCGCCAAGTCCGGCGAAGGCTTCCTTAAGCATCTAATCGGCGATTTCACGCTTTCTCCTATCGTGGAGTTCTCTTCGGGCCGGCCTTTCAACGTCATCACCGCCACCGATACGCGCCTCGACTTGGGCGCATCCCAGGCGCGTCCTTCTGTTGGTAACGCCACGGCCACGACGAAGTCGCCTTTCATCCCCGGCGTGACTTTCGGTGTTGCCGATGTTTGCTTGACGAACAGCGGATCAAAATTCACTGTTCCAGGTTTCACAACGGCAGGCGCCGGCTGCATCGGCAGCCTCGGCCGCAACCGCTTCACTATGCCAAACTTCTTCACGTGGGATATGCGCCTCTCACGGCGGATCCCGCTTGGCGAGCGATTTAAGATTGACGTCATCGCCGACGCGTTCAACCTTTTCAACCGCACCAACATCGCTGCGGTTAATCAAGTATGCGATCCCACCTCGGGCACGACTTGTTTCGCCGGCCAGCCGACCGCCTCCTACAATGCGCGCCAGTTCCAGTTCGCTCTTAAGGTCAGCTGGTAGTCCTTGAACCCATTCAATCTGCCTTGTAGGGGCGCAGCATGCTGCGCCCCTTTTGTTTAGGCGTTCACCGTTTTTGCCCACGGCCGTTCCTTCTTTCCTCCCCTTTCAACTTTCAACTGTCGACTCTCGACTCTGCTAAAGTAAGAAGACCGTTTCCCGTTCACGAATTGGAGAAGGAATGAATGCGGTCCTGATTGGCGCAGTGATTCTTGTGGCGGTTCTGGTGCTCTGGCTGGTCCTGCAAAGCTCCCAGGGACGCCAAAAGAGCAGCGCCCTCGAATCCCAGATGAACGAATTGCGCCGCGACCTGCAAACGATTGCAACCTCTCAAGCCTCAAGCACCGGACAATTGGAAGCCATCGCAAGAAATGTCGCGCAGCGCCTCGATAGCGTCGCCCCCGCTTTGCAAGAGGCCATCAAAAACTCCGCCCAGATCACCGGCCAAATTACCTCCGACGCGCAAACCAAGATGGCCGGCGAGCTCAAGAACACGCGCGATCAAATCAGCCAGATTCAGCTGCAGCTCGGGGAAGTGCAGCAAGCCGGGAAACAGATGTCCCAGACCGCGCAGACATTGGAAAGCATTTTGGGCGGCGCCAAGTCCCGCGGCTCCCTGGGTGAAGCCACCCTCGAGCGCCTGCTCGAAGATTCCCTTCCTCGCGCGCAGTATGAGATGCAGTATCGTTTTTCCAGCGGAGAAGCCGCCGACGCCGTCATCAAGCTTCGCGACAAAAAATTGATGGCCATTGATTCCAAATTCCCACTCGATGCCTATCGCAGAATCAGCACCGAAGGTGAAGAAGCGCGCCGGGCCTTCGCCACCGCTGTGAAAGGCCATGCCGACGCCATCACCAAAAAATACATTGTGCCAGATGAAGGCACGCTCGATGTGGCCCTGATGTTCGTTCCTTCGGAAACCGTCTATTACGAGCTTCTGCAAACGCAGGACAACAAGGGCCAGCCCCTCGACGCTTACTGCCGCGATAAACGCGTCATTGCCGTTTCGCCGAATACCCTCTACGCCCATCTTTGCGTGATCTCCATGGGCCTTCGCGGCATGCAAATGGAAGAAAATGCCAAGCGCCTCTTGGAAAGCCTCTCCGGGATGGAAAAGCAAATGGAAAAATTCGCCGACAAGTTCGCAACTCTGGGCACCCATTTGAAGAACGCCCAGCAAAGCTACAGCGAGTCCGAAAAGCTTTTCGAGAGAGCCCAGAACACTCTCGAAACCATGCTCGGCACAGGTGTTCCGGAGCTCCCTTTCGAGAACCCCCAGGGCACGCTCGCGCTTCCCCGCGAAACCAGCGCCAAGAAAGGAGCCTGACTCCACGTTTTCCGCGCTCTCTCGCCAGGCTTCGTTCGCCGCCCATTTTTCCTGTAACTTTTCCTTGACTTTTCCCCAGACCGCGATATACTTAATTTTGTAGATAACTATGTCTGGAGTGCGGGAGCTTGCTCCCGCTTTTCTTTTCTTGGATAGCATTTTGGTTCTTTGCCCCGTTTAATCAACCGAAAACGCGTCCTTTAGAATCAATCACTTACGAATTGCAAATTTTGTAAGTCTTTTCTTTTGATATTCATGCAAATTGCCGGGGGTGTAGGGGGTACCGAGTATCCTCAAATCAACTCTCTAATGGTCTCATGGGTGAGGCGGAAAGAGGCCAGGAACAAGCCGGATCGAAATCAGGAAGCTGCCGTTCTTCGTCCCTACCACCTGAAACCGGGCGAGATTCTCTTCGTCTCCGCTGCTTGAGGCTCGCACCGGATTGCCCCCGGAGAGTTCCGCGATATCCGGCGTCAGGTTTCGCGCTTCGAGCGCAATCTTCGCCGTGGTTCCGCGCACTCGCACCGTCAGCATTCGATGCTCGCTCGGTTTCAAGGGCGACGCGTCCGCCCCGAGATCGAGCCCAACAAATGTAACTGTAAATATGGTTGCGACTGCCGTTTCGAGCAGGAGACTTCCACTGCCGCGGCGCCAGGTTGCAGATCCAGAGGAGGAAGCACCACCAGCGAAGTTGGCGAAGAGGCCAGCACGATCCCCGGGTCCCCCGCAATCGTTACTTGGTTGGCGTCGGCATCGCCGGAGAAACCTTTCCCAAAGAGTTCAAAGCGATCCGTCAACGACGCCACGCGCGGCGCGGAGGAAATCTCCATTGAAGAAGACGCTGCCTCGCTCGGAGAAAGAATGGCCGTGGTCACTCGCCCCGCGCGCCCAGCAATCGAAGCGAAAATCACGCCGGGATTCAGCGGCGCCACGAAAAGAGCTCTGCCCGTCGCGTCGGTTGTGAAGCGATCCCCATTCGAGAAATTCACCGTAACCCCCGGCGTGAGCCGCCCGTTCACGTCCAGGACCGCGAGCGTGGCGCGCTCGCCCGAAACGATTCGTCGCGGCAGCAGCAGTATCCGCGCTCCGGATGCCGCTGGCGATGGCTGCTGTGCGTTAGCACATAGCGCAAAAACGCTGGCGATGAATAAGCCAAAGCAAAGCGCTGGGCCGGGGCGGTGCAAGACCATGCGTGGAATTGTAGTGGAGAACCTTATGCCGATGAAAGCGACGCGCGCCCGATTCGCGGAAGGCCGCGCGCTTCATCTCTTCGCGAGAACTGGATTCTCTTCCGGCGAATAAACGAGCACGGTCCGTCCCATCACTCCCGCGGACAATTTCCGGAGAGTGTAACGAAATGGGCGTGACGCGTTCCCTCCGGAACATGCTTCCAAACGGTAGTAAGTATCCAGGTAACGCACCGTGCGCGGTGGATTCCAGTCTGCTTTTCTCCGTGACGCGCTAATTTCGAGAAATTCATCAGGCGCGCTTCCGGTGAAACAAAGTTCGTCCGGGACCTCTGCAAGTCCCTTGACCATTACTTTTTCCCGAATGGCTCCAACGTACGAAGAGAGATTCCCTTGCGAACCATACTCCGTTGCCGATGTCTCCTGCTTGCGTCGCCCGGTGATCGCTCCGATAGCCATGTCCAACACGAACAGCGGGAAAATTCCAAAATTCGTCTCTGTGAATGCCGCGCTCACCAACCGGATGGTGCCTTCGATTCCAGCAAACCCAATGGCCCACGTCAGTGGATGCGTTGCCCAAATAACCAGCGCCGCGGAACCGATTTGCTGATCGGTCACTCCTGGGCCCATTTTCCCGACGAGTGCCGCGTCCAGACCATTGCTCACCAAGAGGTTCATGTAATACGAATACCAATACATCAGGGCGATGAGCGCGAGCGCCGCCTCCGCGAATCCGCTCAGGACCGTGGCCCTGCGCCACTCCACGGCGGAACCGAAGGGCGACAACTTACGCCATCTTCGCGGGAGCAGCGCCAGCAGCGGTCCCAAGAGATACGTCAGCACGGCAAATACTCCTCCTTTCATTCTAGAAGATGCCTTCGAGCGTTTGTCGCACCAATCCAGTTCAGAACCAATGAGTAATTAGCAAATTCATGCTAAGAAGTTTTTCCAGTCAGCTGGTAAACCTGCGCGTCCAGAAAAACTCGAAAGAGTTCGGGATCGATCTCCTCGTCACGCACGCATAGCTTTAAGATGTCTAGCGCGCGGTCGGTGGGAACCGCGCGTTTGTAAGGGCGGTCCGCCGCGGAGAGCGCGTCGAAAATATCGCAAATCGTCATCATCTTGGCTTGCACCGGAATCTGCCCGGAATTCAGCCCGAACGGATAACCTTTGCCGTTGAGTTTTTCATGGTGTGCCCGGGCAATCTCCGGGATGGCCCGGAATTCTGGTGTCCACGGAATCTGAGCCAGAAAATTGAAGCTGTGCACCACGTGGGATTCGATCTGGCGGCGCTCGTCGTCATCCAGGCTGCCGCGGGGAATCGAAAGCAACCGCACTTCCTCGGCGGACAAATAGGGACGCTCGGTCCCGCCCCGATCGCGATACGTTTTATGCCCAATCTGGTTGAGCAGCTCGAAATCGCCCGATGGCAGAAGCGTCGGCTCGTTGGCCTTGGTGATGAATTCTGCAAAGCGATCCAGCTCTCCGAGCAGCCGGCGCGATTCCTCGTCGAGCACGCGCAGGCGCTCTGCGGTTTGTTTTCGGGAGAGCGAAACCAGCGCTTCCACTTTTTGTTGCGCGACACGCGCTTCAATATCCCTGCGGATGTAGTCGAAACGGTCCAGCACGCGCGCAAACTGCAGCGGGTAAAGTTTCTTGGCCTTCACCAGCACTTCTTCGCGAACTCCTACTTTGCCGAAATCGTGGAGCAAAGCGGCATACTTCAATTCCTTTATCTGTTCGCGCGAAAACCGCAGATCCCCGTACGGGCCGCGCGGCTCGCGGTCCACGGCTTCGGCTAATGCCACAGTCATTTCACACACTCGATGCGAATGGCCGGAGGTGGTCGGATCGCGCTGCTCGATGGCTTTCACCGCGGCGTTCACAAATCCATGAAACAAATTCTCGATGTCTCGGTACAGCCTCGAATTTTCGTAAGCCACCGCGGCCTGCGAAGCCAGCGACAAACCCAGCCGCACGGCACGCTCCGGAAACGGATGGACCCAGCGCCGCACCGCGGCGCTATTCGTCAGCCGCACTTTGGCATTGCGTTTGCAATTGATCAGTTGCAGCACGCCAAGGACTTCGCCCTTCCCATTCTTCATCGGGAGCGTAATCAGTGAACGCGTGCGGTAGCCGGCTTCCCGATCGAACGACGCGTTGAAGTGAAATGGACGAGCCTTTGGTATGCGATAAGCGTCGGCAAGTTCAACCACTTCGCCGTGCAGCGCGCAGTATCCAGCCATGGAGTCTTCGGATAGCGGAAGCGTGTGTTCGATAAATGGAAACTGGGCGCTGTCGTTTTGCGTCAACTTGAACCGCAGCAGTGGAACTCGCAATCCTCCATCCGCCGATGCCCCGCCTTTCTCCACGAGATACAGGGACCCGGCATCGGCGGCGGTGATTTCCCTGGATTTCTTCAGGATAAGCTCCAGCAGCCGGTCCACCTCGCGCGTTTCGGATAGTGCGATCCCCACGCGGTTCAGTTCTTCCAGTTCGAAAGTGGCTTTCGTTGCGCTGAGCGTGTTGCTTCGGGCTTTAGGGGCGCGCTTGGGCGGCGATTTTTTGCTTCCAGACATAGATAGAGGACGGTGAGCCGCAGAGGCAGGGCACTCCGGGCAGACAGAAAGTATAACGAAAGCACTTACCGGAGGCACGCAGAGTGTGCATCCCGGAACGCTCGTAATCGTCCATAACTCAAAGAGGGGGCGTCACTTCCCCGCCCCGATGTGGCGAAAGAGCGAGTAATCAGTAGGGTTCAGAGCCTTTCGCAAGCCTTGGGCCTCTGTTAGCGTGAGAGCAGAGTGCTAGATACACGTGTGGCCAGGGGTGTAATCTCAGGGCGGCAAAGGGAGTTCGTGTGCGTATCGTAAGTGGCGGCGTGACCGATATGGGTCGCGTGCGTACGAACAACGAAGATTGCTACAGGATCGTTGAGCCGCTGAACCTCTTCGTGCTTTCCGACGGCATGGGCGGCGAAGCGCACGGCGAAGTCGCGAGCGCCATGGCTGTGGAAACGGTCGTGAAACACTGCCTGGATGCTGAAGCCAATCCGGCGGCCACGTTCATCAGTTCTGTTCAACCTTCTTGGAGCGCCCAGACAAAGCGTCTTGCCACCGCCGTTCATCTAGCCAACGAGAATATTTTCAAGTCCGCCGAGGAGCACCCCGAACAGCACGGCATGGGCGCGACCATGACGGCTGCGTGGATTGCCGGCGCCAAACTCAGCATCGCTCACGTGGGCGACAGCCGGGCCTATCTGCTGCGCGGCGGAAGCTTGCTGCAGCTCACCCGGGATCATTCTCTCGTCGCCGAACAGGTGCGCCGCGGCATTCTGACCGCCGCCGAAGCCGAACAAAGCGACATGCAGAGCGTTCTGCTGCGCGCGCTCGGCGCGCAGGAGGAAATCGAAGTGGACGCCGAGGAGCACACGCTTTTCCCGCGTGATGTTCTGCTGCTCTGTTCCGATGGATTGACGCGTGTGGTCACTGAGCCGGAAATCGCGGGTACGTTACAGGCGGAGACCGAACCCGCCCGGGCAGCGGAGAAACTGGTCGAACTCGCCAACGAACGCGGCGGCCCGGACAACATCACCGTGGTGATTGTGCGGCTTGAAAAAGATTCCAAGGGATGGTTTTCGTGGTTACGAGGTGGAACGCGAAAAAATCCAGGTTCGAATGGCAGCGTGGGAGGAAATTGAGATGCCGAAGCTGAGCCTCATGTTTGAAGACAAGATCGTTAAAGTGGTCCCAGTGGGCAGCCGGCCTGTAACCATCGGCCGTGCGCCGGACAACGATCTGCCCGTCGACAACCTCGCGGTGTCCAACTACCACGCGAAGATCTATTTCGAGGCCGGCCGCATGGTGGTCGAGGACCTCGACAGCCTCAACGGCACTTTTGTGAATGATCTCCGCGTCGAGCGCGCCACTTTGCACGACGGCGATAACGTTCATATCGGCAAACACAAAATCAGGGTCGATACCAGCGGCGAAGCGCCGGTGCCCTGGGACACCGGACGCAAAACCGCCGCGCCACGCATCGATGAAACCATGGTGCTGGACACCAAGGAGCGCCGACAAATGCTCCAGCAAGCTGCCGCCATGGGCGAATCCATGCAGTTTGCTGGCGCGCGCATGAAAGTCCCGACGCTTGTCGTTCTCAACGGCCAAACCGACCAGAAAGAATATGTGCTGGCCAACAGACTGACGGTCATCGGAAAATCACCCCTGGCCACCGTTCGCCTGAAGGGCTGGTTCAAGCCGCAAATGGCGGCGCAGATCAATCAGCGTGATGACGGCTACTACCTCGGCCCTGGTGACAAGGTGCCCAAAATCAACGGCACCTCCATCTCCGGCCCCGTGCGCCTCAACGATGGCGATGTCATCGAAGTCTCCCGCGTGCGGCTGAATTTCATCTTCCGCGGGTAGCACTAGAAACGCGATGGCAGCTCCGTCAGAAGGCTTTTGGCAGCGGCGGGGCGCTCTGGGCCTGTACGAACTGCTGCTGACGTGGTGGCGTCACCGCGTCTCGTTCGTACTGAGTCTGGGCATTACGCTGCTCGCGTTCTCGCTGTACTACCTCGTTTTTCTCCAGGAAAAAAGGACTCCCCTCTCTGAGCTGACAGCGCGGCTGGAACTCGACACGCTCGACACGCGCTTCCGCTATCGGCCGGCCCGGTCCGCGCACCCGGACTCTCGCATCGCTATCGTGGATATCGATCAACGCGCGCAGGAGGTCCTGGGCCGCTGGCCCTTTTCGCGGACTTATTTCGCAAAAATGCTGGACGCACTTCACGCAGATGGCGCCGCCGTGGCCGCTTTTGACGTCACGTTCAGCAAACCCGACCAAAGTTCTGCGCCGCTCCTTGCACTGGCTGCCGCGCTTCAAGACCGCCGCCAGACCGGCGGGCCGGTCGACGCCAAAGTGATTGCGGAAGTGAATCGCCTTGCCGCCGAGTACGATGCCGACACGCAGTTTGCGGCGGCAATCCACCGCTTCGGTCCAGTGATTCTCGGAAACTATTTCTTGTTTACACGCGCGGACCTAGAAGGAATGTCGAGCGCCTCGCTCGATGCTTACGCAGACCAGATCGCGTTTTTCGCTTTTCCGCCCGCGCACCCCATGCGTGAAAATTTTCAGAAGCAGGACAAACTGAATTTGATGGAGGATTTTGCCGGAGCAAAGCTCCTGCCACGCGGCGCGGAGGCCAATCTGGACGTTCTTACGTCGGCGCTCCAGGGCGATACTTCCTGGACCGGATTCTTTAACGTTCCGCCGGACGACGACGGCGTGGTGCGCCGCACCACGCTGATTCTTCCCTACGGACGATCGGAGCACCCGGAAGAGTGGGACCTATATTCTTCCCTCGATCTTGTCGCCGCTCGCGCTCTCCTCGGCCGTGAAGCTCAAGACACCAATCTCTTCTATGGCCCCACCGGCATCCACGAGATTCTTCTCGGAACAAAAGCAAGCGTGTTTCCCGACGGCCGGGGCCAGTTGCCCATCAATTACCAGGGCCCGTGGGGAATTTTCCCCCACTATTCCATCGTCGATGTTCTCCAGAAAAACCTCCCGGCCGGAACGTTCCAGGGAAAACTGGTGCTGATCGGGGCGACGGCCACGGGCATCGGCGACTTGCGCGCGACACCTTTCGGCGGCACCAATTTCCCGGGCGTGGAAATCCATGCCAACGTGATTGATAACATCCTGAACGATGGTTTCTTGAAAAGAGGCGCGAAGCAGGCGCTGATCGATGCATTGCTGATCTTCGCCTTTGGTATCCCCCTGGGGATTTGGATGGCGCTGGTGTCCCCCCGGTGGATGTGGTTCGGCGCGGCGCTCATGTTCCCGCTCGTTGCGGTGGACTACGCGGCGTTTCTGCGCGGCTGGTGGCTTAACTTCGTCGTTCCCGCGCTGACTCTCAGCTCCAACGTGGTTCTTGTTTCTCTGTATCGTGCGCTGTTCGAAGAAAAGGAAAAACGGCGGGTGCGATCCGCTTTCGGACAATACCTGAGCCCGGAAGTGATTCGCCGTCTGCTCGTCAACCCGCGCCTCGTCGAACCGAAAAAAACCGACATCACCGTGATGTTCAGCGACATTCGCGGCTTCACCACCATTTCCGAAAAGCTCGACGCTCAGGACCTGGCTCTCTTCCTAAACCAGTATCTTTCAGACATGACCAGCCTCGTTTTTGACCACCACGGCACTCTCGACAAATACATCGGCGACGCGGTGATGGCTTTCTGGGGCGCGCCTTTCGAAGAATCCGGCCACGCGGGCAGAGCCTGCGACACGGCATTGAAAATGATGGACCGCGTCCGCGAGATGCAGAAGAAATGGGAATCCGAAGGCAAGCCGCATCTCGACATTGGTATCGGTCTGAATACCGGCGTGGCCAGCGTCGGCAACATGGGCTCCGCCCTGCGCTATGGCTACACCGCTCTTGGCGACACCGTGAATCTGTCTTCGCGCCTGGAAGGACTCAACAAAGATTACGGCACGCACATCCTGGTCAACGAGACCACCTACGCAGCGGCCAAAGATGAGGGCTTCGTCTTTCGCGAACTCGATCTCATTCGCGTAAAAGGCAAGCTCCAGCCGGTCACCCTCTACGAACTCATCGGCCGCTCCGCCGAGAATTCTGTTTATGGAACGCCTGAAGAAGTTCGCGCCCGGCTCGATTTCTTCCAACAGGCTCGCGAACTCTACCAGAATCGCCGCTGGGAAGACGCGCAAAAATCTTTCCAGACCAGTCTGGACAAATGGCCGGACGACGGCCCTTCACGCACTTACTGGAAGCGTTGCCAGGACTACCTCTTCGACGAACCTCCTTCTGGATGGGATGGCGTCTTCACCATGACACACAAATAGCTGCCCGTCTCGCGCTCTTCCCCCGTTTCAAGCCTACCCTTCGACAGTCGATGGCCGTCCAATTTAGATGGAGTCGTCTGTGTGCCCTGTGTCAGAATGAGCGCATCCAATGGGTGCTGGGACAGGGGTTCGATGGTTTTAACTTATACATGGTGTGAGACTTAAATCCGGAATTGAACTTGTTCCAGGGCGGATGGCAGCGAAGCGGATAGCGGCTGCGACGGATCGCAGCCCGATTCTGGGCCGTACCCAAACAAATGCTCTCGGGAATCTAAGTTGAATCGGCGATGGTTGAGTAATTCGTGGTCGCGATCGATCGCCGCCGCGGTGTAAGAAAGCGAAGTAAGAGTTTATGTGGATCGTCCGACTAGCGTTGCGCAGGCCATACACGTTCGTCGTGATGGCATTGGCGATTATTCTGCTGACGCCCGTGGTGCTCTTGCGCACACCGGTCGACATTTTTCCAGACATCAATATCCCGGTTATCTCTCTGGTCTGGACATACAACGGCCTCGAACCGCAGGAGATGGAGCAACGCATCACTTCCAACGTCGAACGCGGTGTCCAGACTCTTGTTAATGACGTTGAGCATATTGAGTCGCAATCGTTTAATGGGATCGCCGTCATCAAGGTCTTCTTTCAACCAGGCGCCAATATCCAGACGGCGCTCGCTCAGGCAACTGCAATTTCGCAGACATTCTTGCGATTCCTCCCGCCCGGAACCACTCCGCCGCTGGTGATCATCTATTCGGCTTCGACGGTGCCGGTTGTCCAGATTGGCCTGACCAGCGATACGCTCAGCGAACAACAGCTCTTCGACACCGGCAACTACTTTATTCGCACGCAGCTTGCCGCAGTGCCGGGCGCTGCCACGCCATTCCCGTATGGCGGCAAGCAGCGCGTTGTCAGCGTCGATATCAATGCTGTCGCACTCCAGGCCAAAGGGCTTTCCTCGGTCGACATCGTGAACGCCGTGAATGCACAGAACCTCATCCTTCCCACCGGCACGACAAAACTGGGGCCGCTCGAATACAACGTCGAGATGAATGGGAGCCCGCAAACCATTGCGGAACTGAACGACCTTCCGGTCAAAACCGTGAATGGCGCGACCATCTACATGAAGGACGTAGCTCACGTGCGCGACGGCTTCTCACCGCAGACTAACATCGTCCTGGCCAACGGCCAGCGCGGCGTGCTGATGAGCATTTATAAAACCGGCTCTGCTTCGACGATCCAAATCGTCGACAACGTCAAGAGAATGCTGGCTTACAACAGTGCGTCCTTTCCAGAAGGTCTGCATATCTCTACTTTCTTTGACCAGTCGCTCTATGTGCGCGCCTCCATTCAGGGCGTCATCCGTGAAGCGATCATCGCCGCCTGCCTGACGGCGACCATGATCTTGCTTTTCCTTGGAAACTGGAAAAGCACGCTGATCATCGCCGTCTCCATTCCGCTGTCCATTCTTGTCAGCATCCTTTGCCTCAGCGCGCTGGGCGAGTCCATTAACATCATGACTCTCGGCGGCCTCGCGCTTGCCGTCGGCATTCTGGTCGACGACGCCACGGTCGAAATTGAAAACATCAATCGCAACCTGGCCATGGGCAAGGAAACCGTCCAGGCAATCCTGGACGGCGCGCAACAGATTGCCGTGCCCGCTTTTGTTTCCACGCTCTGCATTTGTATCGTTTTCATTCCCATGTTTTTCTTGTCCGGCGTGGCCAAGTTCCTGTTCGTTCCGCTGGCGGAAGCCGTGAGCTTTGCCATGCTGGCTTCCTACATGTGGTCGCGCACCATCGTGCCTACTCTGGCCATGTACCTCCTGAGCTCGGAAGACGAGTATCACGCCGAAGAGCATATCGGCGAAAAGATGGGTTTCTTCCGCCGCTATCAGCAGGGCTTTGAACGGAATTTTGAAAAATTCCGGGAGGGCTACCGGAACGCCTTGGGCGCTGCTCTGCGCTCTCCGGGGCTCTTTGCTGTTTGCTTCCTGGCGTTCTGCGTTTTCTCCCTGTTCCTCGGTGGTGTGCTCGGCCGTGATTTCTTCCCAAAGGTGGATGCTGGCCAGATCCGCCTGCACATGCGCGCTCGCACCGGTTTGCGCATCGAGGAAACCGCGCGTATCGCCGACCAGGTAAACAGCGTCATCCGTGAAACCATCCCGAAGGAAGAGCTCACCACGGTCCTCGACAATATCGGCTTGCCTTACAGCGGCATCAATCTCACGTACAGCAATGCCGGCACGATCGGAACGTCCGACGCGGAAATTCTTGTGCAATTGAAGCAGGAACGCGGCAAGCCCACCGGGGCGTACATCAACGATTTGCGCGAAAAGCTGCCGCAGCGCTTTCCCGGTGTGCAGTTCTTCTTTCAGCCGGCGGACATCGTAACGCAAATCTTGAATTTCGGGACTCCCGCGCCTGTCGACGTGGAAGTCACGGGCATGAATCAGCGCGGAGATTATTTAGTCGCGGAAAAACTCGCCAACGAGTTCCGGCACATTCCTGGTGCAGTGGATGTTCACGTTCAGCAGGCGTTTGATAGCCCCACGCTCTTCATGGAGATCGACCGGGCACGCGCGCAGTCCGTTGGCATGCAGTCCCGCGACATCGCGCAAAACGTGCTTGTTTCGCTGAGCTCCAGTTTTCAGACCAGTCCGGCGTTTTGGCTCGATCCCAAGAACGGCGTGGAGTATAGCGTCGCGGTGCAAGAGCCGCAGTATCGTGTGGACTCCTACCAGGCGCTGCAGAACACTCCGATCAGCGGAAGTGCTGCCGGGGCGGCGCCCCAGATTCTGGGCAATCTGGTGCAAACGCGAACGACTTGGCGGCCCGCGGCAATATCGCATTACGCGACGCAGCCCATGATCAATGTGTACGCCGCTGTGGACGGCCGCGACCTCGGCAGTGTTGCGGATGAAGTGGAAAAGCGTGTCCATGCCATCCAAAAAGATTTGCCAAAAGGCAGCCATATCGACGTTCGCGGACAGGTTCAGACCATGAAGAGCTCCTTCGAAGGACTCGGCTTTGGTTTGCTCGGCGCGATCGTGCTTGCTTATTTGCTGATCGTCGTCAATTTTCAGTCCTGGCTTGACCCGTTCATCATTATTACGGCGCTGCCTGGCGCGCTCGCCGGAATTTGCTGGACGTTGCTGCTGACACATACCACGCTCAACGTGCCGTCGTTGACTGGCGCCATCATGTGCATGGGCGTGGCCACAGCGAACAGTATTTTGATGGTTTCCTTCGCGCGCGAGCAGTTGGAGGAAGGCAAAAGCGCGCGCGATGCGGCCATCGAAGCGGGCTTTGTGCGCATTCGGCCCGTGCTCATGACCGCGCTGGCAATGATCATTGGAATGGTGCCCATGGCCATAGGCCTGGGCGAGGGCGGCGAGCAAAACGCGCCTCTTGGCCGCGCGGTGATTGGCGGGCTGATCTTCGCGACGTTCGCCACGCTTTTCTTTGTGCCGTGCGTTTTCTCCATTATTCACGGGCGGCGGGAGCGGAGATCGGCGGAGGCAGGGTCGCCGTCGCCGGCAACGGTTTGAACTTTTTCTATATGGAATTCAAAGTGGAGTTGGGGTGATGATGGAAGGTGGAGTTCAGATGGATCCTGTAGACCGAGACCAATCGCGCGGAAAGGGCAGCCGGGTATTCACGATTCTTTTCCTCGTCGTGGCTGCGCTGGTGATCCTGGGCGCGGTAACTCTGTTTCAGCGCCGTGCCCAGTATCAGGCGCTGGCGAAGGAAACGGAAACGCTCGCGATTCCAACCGTGGCCGTAATTCATGCCTCGGTCGAATCGTCGGAGCAGGATCTTGTCCTCCCGGGCACCATGCAAGCCTATGTCGAGTCGCCCATCTATGCCCGCACCAACGGCTATTTGAAAAAGTGGCATCACGACATCGGCAGCCGCGTCCGCAAGGGTGATTTGCTGGTGGACATCGACACGCCGGAAGTCGATCAGCAGTTGTCTCAGGCGCGCGCCGACTTGAACACTGCGCAAGCAAACGCGAATCTCTCTAAAATCACCGCGGCGCGCTATCAGGAACTCATTAAGACCGACGGCGTCTCAAAACAGGAAGTGGACAACGCTATCGGTGACCTGGAAGCTAAACTCGCCATCGTCAAGTCCGCCGAAGCCAATGTGCGCAGGTTGGAAGATCTGGAATCCTTCAAACATATTTATGCGCCGTTCAGCGGCGTCATCACGCGGCGCAGCGTGGACACGGGCACGTTGATCAACGCGGGCAACGGAGGCACATCACAGCAGCTCTTTTTCCTCGCGCAGACTGATCCGATCCGCGTGTACGTCAGCGTGCCTGAAACGTACGCGGCCTCCATCCGCGCCGGGCTCGGCGCCTACCTGGAGCTCACCCAATTCCCTGGCCAGAAATTCGAGGGCAAGGTGGTGCGCACTGCAGAGTCCATCGAACTCGGAACGCGTACGCTGCTCACCGAAGTGGATGTGCCGAACCACACGAGCACATTGCTCGCCGGCGGGTACGCGTGACCGGAGCCCGGCTGGTCGTGCCCGTGAACGCGCTATTATTTCGTTCCGAGGGACTTCGCGCCATTGTTGTGGATGCAAATCATAGGATGCATCTGAAGCCGCTGACCATCGGCCGCGATTACGGCACTACTCTCGAAGTCCTTCAGGGGCTCGACGCCAGCGATTGGATCGTGGTGAATCCCGCCGATTCCCTCGACGATGGTCAGGAAGTCCATGTGAAAGAAACCGCTTTGAACTCTGCGCCGGGAGCCGGCCAGCCAGCTACCCCCGCTTCGGGAGCCAAGAAGCAATAATGAAGCGTGACAGGAAATTTCGCGCCCTGCTCGGGCTGGCTGTTTGTGTCCTCATTGGCGGTTGCACCGTGGGGCCAAAGTACCAGCGCGCCACGGCGCCGGTCCCAGCAAAATGGGACGTGTCGGAACCGTGGCGCGAGAGCGCACCGAAAGATGGCGTGGCCAAGGGCGAGTGGTGGAGCGTTTTCCGCGATGACGAATTGAGCGCCCTGGAAAAGCAAGCTCTCGATGCCAATCAGACCATCAAAGTATCTGCTGCGCGACTTGAACAAGCGCGGGCCTCCGCGGCAGTACAAGTTGCAACGCAGTTCCCTAGTCTCTCGACAAGCCCAAACGCGCAACGGCAGAGACTCTCCGGCAACAGACCGGCAAACAGCAACTTCCCCGTAAGGTCTCCGGTGTCGCAATCCAACAACGTCCTGCCGTTTACGGTCGGTTACGAGGTGGATTTGTTCGGGCGGCGCAGGCGCAGCATTGAAGCGGCGCAAGCGTCCTACCAGGCCGGCGCGGCCGACCTCGAAAATGTGCGGCTGGTGATTACCGCGGAACTCGCGGGCGATTACTTTACGCTGAGACAGCTCGACGCCCAACTGGGAATATTGAATCGGACCGTCGAGACGCTGCAAAAGGCGTTGCAACTGGTGGATTCGCGGCACAAAGGCGGCGTGGCTTCCGGGCTGGACGTTGCGGAAGAAGAAACGCTGCTGAATACCACGCGAACGCAAGCGATCCTGCTGCAACAGCAGAGAAAACAATTCGAAGACGCCATTGCCGTGCTGGTGGGAAGGCCCGCGCCTGAATTTCATCTTGCGCCCAAGGAATTGAAGGATGAACCTCCCGCGCTGGACGCCGGGCTGCCCTCGGATTTGCTGGAGCGGCGTCCGGATGTCGCGGAAGCCGAGCGGCAGATGGCCGTCGCTAATGCCCAAATCGGAATTGCCAAGGCCGCCTACTATCCTTCGCTGAATCTATTTGGCAACGGCGGGTGGCAGGCTGCCGACATCGCCAAGCTGGTGAACGTGCAGAGCACCTTCTGGGCCGTCGGGGCGAATGTGGCGGAGAGCATTTTCACAGGCGGTTCGAGGCGCGCGCAGGTGCAATTCGCCAAAGCCGGCTACGACGCGAGTGTGGCTTCGTATCGCGACACTGTGCTGAATGCTTTCCGCGAAGTGCAGGACGACGTAACCGGCTTGACCGTTCTCGGGCAGGCCAAGCAATCGCAGCAGGAAGCCGTCGATGCCGCGCGACGCACCTTGGACATCGCCAGCAGCCGCTACGTCGGCGGACTCGTGAGTTACTTGGACGTCGTCAACGCGCAGCAAAACTTGCTGAACAACGAACAGGAGCTCGCCGTAATTCACGGACAGCGCCTGGTGACCAGCGTCCTCCTCGTCAAGGCGCTTGGTGGCGGGTGGGACGCCTCGAGCCTCTCTGCGGTTCAGGTGAAGCCCAAACTAAAAGACGCCGTGACGCCCTAGTACTTCTCATGGAGGACTGCTGTCGTGCGGCGAGACCACGCGTCCGTACTCTGAGGCGCGGCTGAGGCGGTCGAACATCTCGTATGCGGCCGCCGCGATGCGGATGATTGCTTCCCCTCCGTCTCTTTCATGGCGTAGATAAGTGGTCATCACGCTGATGACGAACGGCCGATTGCCCGTGAAAACGATGCCGGAATCGTTGCGCACGCCTTCGAGCTCTCCCGGTTTATTGGCTACGCGCAGATCCTCGGGCAGTTCCCGCGGAATGTAGCTCTCCTTGTGAATGCTGAGCAGTTTGAAAAAATCCTCGGTGAGCGTTTTGTTCAGCACTTTTCCGCGGTACAAGTCTTCCAATAGCGTCATCATTTCGCGGGGCGTGGCGACGTTCTCGCGGCCCTCGGCGGCAGCCTTTACGTCCATCATCTTGCGCCGCAAACGCGTGTGCGTGAGGCCGAGCGAATCGAGTAAAGCATTGACGTTCTCCATGCCAACGCGGTCGATGATGATGTTGGTTGCGGAATTGTCGCTGACGGAAATCATAAGCGCAGCAACGTCGCGGAGAGTGAGCCGCGTCACCCCGGGAGTAAGCGCTTCGGCGATACCGCTGCCACCGACCAGGTCGGCCTGCTGCAACGTGTAAAAGTCACCAAACTTGAGCTTGCCCTGCTGTACTTGGCGGTACAGCTCGGCGAGTATGGCAATCTTGATCGAGCTGGCCGTGGGAAGAACCTCATCCGCGTGGAACAAGTACTTCTGGCCCGTGGAAAGATCGAGGATGGCCACGGCGAGAACGCCGTCAAGGTGGTGGTCCGCATCGTTAATCGTCGCTTCGAGCTTTTGCCAAAGGATTTGCTCCTTCTCCTGGGACGTTTTTTCTGGGGACGATTGCTGCGCGCGGGATTCCAACGGGGCGCAGGCGCCTATCGCGGCGAACATGGCAAGGCACAAGACTCGTTTCAGCACGGTGACCTCCCGGTCGGCGGGATTATAAGGCCTAAGCACATCTCGCACGAGCGAAGAAAAATCCCCCGGGCAGACCCTGCTGCCGCAGGAGCGGCGCGGGGGTCGTACTGATTCAGAAACCGGGCATTCTTGGCCGTAGAAAGAGCACGCCAATAAGGACGATAATAGGAAGAGGCACCTACCCGCCTGCGGAAGCCGCACCGGCAAGAGTTCGACGGAGGAATGGGAGAAGTTCGGCCGGCAACGCGAGTTTTTTTGAAGAGAAGACGATGCGCAAAATCATTGCTGGAACATTGTTCATGGCTTTGGCAGGAACGCTGGCCATCGCCGCACCGCCTCAAGACCGTGACGACCGCCATGACAACGGGAAGCACAAGGGATGGGACAAGCACGAAGATCGCGGCGACGACGGCGATCGGCACGACAACGGAAAGCATAAGGGTTGGTACAAGCACGAGGACTACCGCGATTGGGACGACGACCATGACCGCATCCGCCCGGGGCATCCCTATCCGTACGGCCGATACGAGCACGTGCGGGCGGAGTTTATTGCGCGGCGTATGGATTTCCGGATCCGCCGCATAGTGCTCTACGACAACTCGAACTGGGTGGTTGCTCCCTATGACCTGGATCGCTGCCGCGACTGGGAATGGGAACGCGACCGCGTGTACATTTACGACGACGATCATCATCCCGGCTGGTATTTGCTCTTCAATGCCCGCCTGGGCCGCTACGTCCACGTCGAGTATTTCGGCGTGCACTAGAATTCGCGACGCGGGCCGTCATTCACCACAAGAATGAAAAAGCCGGGCGAAGCACTCGTTTCGCCCGGCTTTCTTTTGTGGACGAGACGCTGAGGGATTCTCGCTAAATCGGCACGCGATCTAGCGGTACGATGAACTGAATTCCCGGAATCTGCTTCGAGTGCAAGCGAATATCATTCGTGATGAATAGATCCACCCCAGCGGTTGCCGCGCAAGCGAGTTGGATCGCGTCCCGAGGCCGCAGTGAACGATCGCCCCTCAGCCGCGCGTAAGCCAACGCGGCCTTCTCCTCGAAAGGAATCACCACCGCCGTGGTCGCAATCAGTTTCTGGTAGTACGCGACCGCCTTCGCGTCATGTTTCTGAATCGGCTTCACCAGAATCTCGCCGAGCGTGATCGCGGATGTGAGCAATTCATCCCCTCGTATAAGCATCCGATTCCTGAGCGTCAGTACCTGGCTTGACAGCCTACCGAAGTCTTCCCAAAGATAGATAAAGAGGTTTGTATCCCAGAAGATGCGGCTCATTCCCAGTTGTCTCGTAGCCGGTTCACATATTCGTCCGCGGATTCATCTGCCCAGAGATGCTGTCCTGACCCTTGCGATCTGAGCAAGGGGTCGTTTTCAACGAGATCGCGCGCCGCCTCAACGCACCAATCTTGATACCATTGCAGCAGTTCACCATACCCACTAGGAAGGTCTTCGGGCTCAGGCGTGGTTTTTGCCCCTTCCCTATCCAGATCATAGGGATCTCCTTTGCGAAAAAGACGTCGGCGACCTTCTGACGTTTCAAAGAGCATGCGATAGCGCCCCGGATTGGGAGGGCGATTGGCAACGCAATGCTGTACTACGTGAACATAAACACCAGGACGCAAAGGTTCGTGGAGCCCTTCGCGCCGGGCGCGATCAACAATCTCCTCGATGGAAAAATCGGTGGCCTCAGGATGTTCGCGATGAAGGAGTGCGGCGGCAATCCAGACTTCATCGGCGACTTTCACCCTGGTGAGGGTCTGGCTCTTCATAAATTCCTTTTTGTGATGTTAATACATCACGACCAAGTATTACACTAAATTACAGGTAGGGTCAATGAGAATCTTACGAGAATGCATCAGGTAACCCTATCTCTAACGGATTCTATAAGTTATCCAGGAAAAACTGCGTGACGCGCTGCATGAGGACACGTTCAGCAGGCGGATCGCTCACGCCGTGGCCGCGGCCGGGAAAGGCCAGAACCTCGACGTATTTCCCCGCCTCGATCAGGTCGTTGATTACCGCGAGGGTGTTGGCGAAGTGCACGTTGTCATCGCCAGTGCCATGGGCGATGAGGAGCTTCCCCTTCAGGTGAGCCGCGTTTTTCACCGGCGAAGATTCCTCGTAGCTCACCTTGTTTTTCTGCGGGAGACCCATGTACCGTTCCGTGTAGATGCTGTCGTAATAGCGCCAGTCGGTGACCGGGCCGCCGGCAAATCCCACCTTGAAATCACCGCCTGCTTCGAACATGGCATGCAGCGTCATGTGGCCGCCGTAACTCCATCCCCAGATGCCGATGCGATTGGCTTCAACATAGGGGAGAGTTTTCAGATACGCCACTCCATCGCGCTGGTCGGAAAGTTCCTGCGCGCCCAGGCGAAAATGAATGGGCTCTTCGAAAAGATGGCCGCGCCCTGTTGAGCCGCGATTGTCGAGCGCAAAAACAATATAGCCCTTTTGCGCCATTAGCTGATGCCATAGAAAAGTAGCGCCGCCCCAGCCGTTGCGGACGACCTGTGCATGCGGACCACCGTAAGTGTAGACAAGGACAGGATACTTTTTTTGCGGATCGAAGTCCGGTGGCTTGATGATGCTGGCGTTGAGCGGCACGCCATCATGGGTTTTCACACTAAGAAATTCGACCGGTGAAAGATGGTAATCGGCGAGCTCTGCGACCTTATTCTCGTTGATTGCAGCGATGCGCGATCCATCAGCGTGGTAAAGATCCTGGTGCGGCGGAGCAGCCGTGTTGGAAAAAGTATCAAAGAAGGCCGAAGCGTTTGGCGCGAAGACCGCAGCGTGCGTGCCGTCTTCTTTGGTCAGGCGCGCAAAGCCCGGGCCATCGAGAGCGACTCGATAGAGTTGCCGCTCGAGAGGAGACTTTTCCGTGGCGGTGAAGTAGACAAGGCTCTTTACTTCGTCAACGGCGCCGACCGCCCTGACCTCCCAGTCTCCCTTGGTGAGCTGTGCGAGCTGCTTGCCGCCAACGTCGTATAAATACAAGTGGCGGTAGCCGCTGCGCTCGCTGGACCACAAAAAGCGCTTACCGTCTTTGAGAAAAAAAAGATCATCGCTAACGTTGATCCAGTATGGATCTTTCTCTGTGAGGGCCACATGGGAACTGCCACTCGATGCCTCCGCAATCAGCAGATCGAGTTCGGTTTGTGTGCGATTGAGCCGCTGAATTGCGAGATGTTTCGAATCCGTGAGCCAGTTCACGCGCGGAATGTAGTTATCGGTTTCGGCGCCCGTGTCCATCACGCGAGGTTCGTCCCCCCCGAGCGATGCAACAAGAACGCGGACGATGGGATTAGCTCCGCCGGCAACGGGATAGCGTTCCATCTCGGCTTCGCCGCTCGGAGAAGAGAAATCCACCAACGGGTACTGCGATACTTTGCGTTCGTCCATCTCCAGATAAGCTATGGCCGAAGAATCCGGCGACCACCAGTAAGCGGTCTTAATATCCAGCTCTTCGGGATACACCCAGTCGAGCTCGCCCTTGCGAATCTCTTCCGTTCCGCCCTGAGTGATAGCCCGCTCTTTGCCATCAGCCACGTTGACAAGCCAGACGTTGTGATCGCGAATAAAGCTCACGAATCGGCCATCGGGAGAAATCTTAGGGTCGGCAATGTTAGCTGTACCGGAGACGAGTGTTCGCGCAGTTTGCGATTTCAAATCCAGCCAGGCCAGCGCCGTGGCGCCTTGAAACAAAATGCCGCTTCCATCGGGCGCCCATTGATATTGCGAAGGTGCGCGGCGTCCAAGACCAGTTGCTTGTGTGGGTTTCGAACTCTCCGCCGGAAGAATCGATTCAAGTTTGTCGGAGGCAATGAGAAGCTGGCGCTGTCCGTTGGCGGCGTCCATCACCCAGAGTTCCGTCTTGGCTTCTTTGCCCGATCCTTTTGTTTCGAAATAGCTGAGCTGCTTGCCATCAGGCGTCCATGTCAGCCCGCGCGTCAGCCGCCCGCTCAAGCTGGGTTGTGAGTAAATGCGCTCGATCGTGAGCAGTTTGCCCGAAGTCGGTAACGCGGGTTTTTGCGCGAAGAGAGCAGCCGACAGACCAAGCAGAACCGGCACGAGCGCGAAGTTAGATAATCCGTGCAAACGGGCTGAGCCCAGGCGCATATCGTCTCCTCAAAGCAAGCGTAGATTCTATCGCGAATTCTGCCTGTTTCGATGGAAGGGCGACAGCCCAAACAGCCGGTCCCCGCGTGAGCGAAAATCTCCTCTGAACCGGGAGGTCAGCGCTTCCTGACGCACCACAATATTTAGTTGAGGGCTGCCGACCCCTGACTCAACCAGATGGGCGCCCCGCTAGGCGCCGAGATCTGCCCAAAGAATATCTTCCTCGGCGCGCCCGTGGGTTGGACGATCAGCGGAACCGTTACTGTGTGCGCGGTGTCCCCGGGCACAAAAATGACCGTTTGAACCGTCGCATAGTAATCGCCGCCCGCGATCGCTGTCCCGTCGGCCGTCGCAAAGTTCACCACCACAGGATTGGCACTGGATGGATTGAGCGTCAGCGTGAAGACCGCCTGCAGGTTCGTTTGATGGACGACGGCATTACTGACGGAAAGCTGACGCAGATTCGAGTTCACACGGATCGAACCAAAGAGGGCCGGACTCGCACCCTCGCAGTGCTGCTCGAAATCCGCCCCGAAGTTCTGAACGTCGCCATTTGCTGCGTAAGAAGCGTTGAGCACAACGAAACGGCCCATTAATGTGTTACATCCGCGGCCCGCCCCACTCACGCTTAGGCCCGGAGTCCCGGCCGGTTGAAAAGGGAATCTTTGCGCGCTCTCGTAATCTCCAGGAGTGAGCGTTGAGCGCCGTGGCATCCGCAACTGACACGCGCGGCTCAACCGGGACGCTCGAGTTGAATCGCACCGAACCGAAGAGCGCGGGTGGGGCGCCCTCACAGTGCTGCTCGAAGTCGATGGCGAGGCTCTGCACTGTCCCATCGGATGCGAAGGCTAGGTCCGATACAAGGAAACGTCCGGTAATAGTGTTGCAGCCCCGGCCATCACCGAAGACATCGATTCCGGGCCTCGTCGGCGAATGAAAAGCAAACCGCTGCGCGCCTTCGTATTCTTCTTCTGGGGTGAGGGTTTGCCCATTCGGTGGTCCAAACGTCAAGCTCCAAAAGGAGCTGAAGTTCGCCGTGTGGAAGGAGACATCGACTCCTCCATTGAAAACCGTATTGACAATGAACGTGCCATCCGCCGGCGTGAAAGTTTGCGTAATGCCGCCTCCCACAAAGTCGCCGGGCTGGCTGTTCAGCGTGAAAAAAGTGGCCGTCGACCCTCTGGCATTGGTTGCTAAGGACAATGTTGCAACAAACACTGCAGTGATCAGCATGGTGCGAAGTTTTGTCATGAAATTTCCCCACAGTCTCGCCGTCCATTTCGCGGCAAAGTTGTCAAAGTCGCCTTTCTCGAGTGCCAAGGAACAAGGCATGGGCGACGGCACGATATGATAACGCCCTCGATACGGTGTCAAATAAATTTCTGTTAACTTCTGCGTGCTAGTCAACCTTTTGTTAATCTCATTTCGCGCTCACAGCCTCGCCAACTCTCCCTTTGTGCATCCCAGGTGGTCTCCGGTGTCGAGCGGAGACTGAGGAGCTACTGAAGAAAATTGGCCTGCCCCATTTGTGTTATTGGTCTTCGTCAGCGATAGCTCTAGGCATAAGCGCGAATTGCGCGCGTATCAACCCGGTGGCCAGCGGAATTGGCGGCCGCCGAGCAAATGTAAATGGAGATGGAATACCGACTGGCCTGCGCCGCTGCCGTTGTTTAAGACCGTGCGGTAGCCTTCGAGGAGATGGCGTTCGCGCGCGAGCTGCGCGGCGACCAATTGGAGCTTGCCAAGAATGGCTTGATCTTCTTGCCCCGCATCCGTCAGCGATTCGAAATGTTTGCGCGGACAAATCAGGATGTGCGTGGGCGCCTGCGGGCTGATGTCTTCGAAAGCAAACAGATCAGGATCTTCATAGACGATCTTTGAAGGTATCTTTTTCGCGGGGATTTTGCAGAACAAACAGTCCGCACTCATCGAATCCCTCCTGCCGCGAATGGCGTGAAACCTTCGCGGGTGCGCAGCTGATCGCTGAATTGATGCGCGCTATCCTCCCCGGAGATTTTGCCCACGCGCACGCGATATAGCATTCCGTCAGGGGAATCATATTGCTGAATGAAGATAGGCGAATAAGAAGCATTGAGGCGGTCGCGGAGACGCTCGGCGTTCGCGCGTTCCCGGAATGCACCCACTTGCACGGTGAAGAATCCGGAGGTGGGATCGATGCCCGCGGAAAGCACTTCCACGCGGACGGGCACCACGCCAGGACCAACCGAATCCACCTCTCGCGCAGCCGCAAGTGAAAGATCGATGATGCGATTGTCGACGAATGGCCCGCGGTCGGTGATTCGCACGACCGTGGACTTGCCGTTGTTCATGTTGGTGACGCGGACCATGGTCTCGAACGG
>WNFJ01369752.1_pt1 | contig 44949 bp, 38 predicted proteins | sample 5400461 | NCBI WGS metagenome assembly WNFJ01 (sample SAMN13153349, study PRJNA577476) | soil metagenome | isolation source: 115 cm saprolite on Douglas fir-dominated hillslope | place: USA:California | collected 2013-09-17
GGGATCCTGCCGATCTCCTGGGCCTACATCGCGATGATGGGCGCCGACGGCCTGCGCCAGGCCAGCCAGGTAGCCATCCTGTCCGCCAACTACCTGGCCAGGCGCCTGCACCCGCACTTCCCCGTGCTGTACACCGGCCGCGACGGGCTGGTCGCGCACGAGTGCATCCTGGACCTGCGGCCGCTCACCAGCCAGACCGGGATCACCGCCGAGGATGTCGCCAAGCGGCTGATCGACTACGGCTTCCACGCGCCGACGATGTCGTTCCCCGTGGCCGGCACGCTGATGGTCGAGCCGACCGAGAGCGAGGACCTCGCCGAGCTGGACCGGTTCTGCGACGCCATGATCGCGATCAGGCGGGAGATCGCGAAGGTGGCCGCGGGCGAGCTTGACGCTCGCGACAACCCGCTCAAGAACGCGCCGCACACGGCCAGCATGCTGATGTCCGCCGACTGGAAGCACCCCTACGAGCGCGAGGAGGCGGCCTACCCGCTGCCCGGCGACCGGCGGGCCAAGTACTGGCCGCCGGTCCGGCGGATCGACCAGGCCTACGGCGACAGGAACCTGGTCTGCGCCTGCCCGCCGCCGGAAGCCTTCGCCGACTAGGTCGGGCACCTGCGAACCGCCGCCTGAGCGCCGGCAGTTCGCCGACATCACCGCGGACCTGGCCGCAATCGCGGGCGTTCGCTCCCGCAGAAGCCACCAGCAGCCAGGCGGGCTCGTGATTGCCGTTCCCGGCGGCCGTTCCGTTGCCGCCTCCGGGCTCACGGTCATGTGATACTTGGTCGTCATCTGTCCACCGCAACCGGCAGGTAGCAGGCGAGTTCTGATGAACTTAAGCGGCGGGCTTCCGGCCAGCACGACGGCCCCCTAGGCGGAGAAGGCCCGCCCCGGGCATCCCGACGGTCCCCAGGTGTCACGGTCACCCCGAGAGGCGGACATCCATGAGTCACCGGTCTGCGCGGCTGCGCATCACAGCCCTCGCCATCGGGGCCTGCGGCGCTGTCGCGACCGCGACGGCGGCGGGTACCGTTTCGGCGTCCACCGTCGTCGGCCGGGCCCCGGCGTCCTCTCTGACCGCGGCGATCCCGCGCCTGACCGTGGCGCAGCGGGCCGGCCAGCGGGTGATCTACAGCTACAGCGGCCTCAACCCGCCTGCGGCCCTGCTCTCGCTGATCCGGAACGGGGAGGCCGCCGGAGTGATCTTCTTCCGCGGCAACATCTCCAGCCCGACGCAGATCAGCAGGGTGATGACGACGCTCGAGAGGGCCAATGCCAGCCCTCGGACTAACCCGGTGCGCGCGCCGCTATTGCTGATGACCGACCAGGAGGGCGGGGAGGTACGGCGCCTGCCGGGCGCGCCAGTGCTCTCCGAGAAGCAGATCGGCCAGTCGGCCCACCCCGCGGCCGCGGCGACCGCCGCGGGCACCGGCGCCGGCCGGAACCTGCACGGCGTCGGCTTGAACGTCAACCTCGCGCCGGTGCTCGACGTGTTCCGCACGCCGGGGAACTTCGACGACCGGTTCGGCCGGTCTTACAGCATGAACCCGGACGTCGTCTCCCGGCTGGGCGCGGACTTCATCACGGCGCAGCAGCACGTGGGCGTCGCGGCGACCGCCAAGCACTTTCCCGGCCTGGGCGCGGCCCTAGCGTCCCAGAACACCGACGAGGTGCCGGTCACGCTGAACCTGCCCAAGTCCACGATCCGCAACAAAGACGAGTTCCCCTACGAGGCCGCGATCGCCGCGGGCGTCAAGCTGGTCATGGTGTCGTGGGCGGTGTACCCGTCGCTGGGCTCCAAGCGGCCGGCCGGGCTGTCGGGCCTGATCATCAACGGCGAGCTGCGGACCAGGCTCCGCTTCAAGGGCGTGACGATCACCGACGCCCTGGAGGCGGGCGCGCTGCGGGCGTTCGGGTCGATCCAGAACCGGGCCTGGCTCGCGGCCGGGGCCGGGATGGACCTCATCCTCTGCGCGGCGCAGACCCCGTCGGAGGGCGAGGCCGCGCTGGGCAGCCTGGAGAACGCCTACCAGAAGCGCACGCTGAACCAGGCGGCCTTCAATGCGGCCGTCGCCCGGATCCTGGCCCTGCGCGCCAGCCTGCCCGCCTAGCAGCGCGTCCTGGTCAGGTCTGCCCCCGGCTCACCCCCGGGGCTGGCCCGCCGGGATCGTGCGGCCCTTCCACTGCCCGCCGCGGCCCGCGTGGTAGCGCCGGGCCGAGTCGAGGGTCATCGCGGCGTACATGATCGCGATCACCGGCAGGAACGGTGCCCGCGCCGGCGAGAGCCGGTAAAGCGCCAGCATGGGCAGGTAGCTGACCGCCATGATCGCCCAGCCGGCCAGGCCCGCCCCGGCCAGCCACCCCGCGCCGGTGATGCCAGAACCAGGGCCGCCGCCCGCTGCCAGCCACCCCAGCCCGCCGAGGGCGGCCGCCGGGGGCAGCGCGTACAGCCATAGCAGGCCGACGATCGTCCCGGTGAGCAGGACCGGCGAGTACCGCAGCTGCGTGTAAGCGCTCCTGCTGATCATGTCCCACAGCCCGGGCAGGCTCGGGTAGGGTCGGACGCTGATGACGTTCGTGGTGAGCCCCAGCCAGCAGCGCGCGGGCGCGGGGGAACGCTTCAGCAGGCGCCCGAGCGCGACGTCGTCGATGCGGGCGCTGCGCACGGCATCGAGGCCGCCCGCGCCCTCCAGGGCGCTCCGGCGCACGAGCATGCACCCCCCGGCCGCCGCGGCGGTGCGCGCTTCGGGCCGGTTGACCCGCCGGAACGGGTACAGCTGGGCGAAGAAGTATACGAATGCGGGCACCAGCAGGCGCTCCCAGCGGGTGTCGGCCCGCAGCAGCGCCATCTGCGACACCAGCGCGCGGTCGTCGGCCTCGGCCGCCCGCACCAGCGCGGCGAGGGTCCCCGGCTCGTAGGCGATGTCGGCGTCCGTGAACAGCACGTACGCGGCGTTGCCGGCGGCGCGCAGCCCCTGGTCCATGGCCCAGACCTTCCCGGCCCAGCCGGGCGGGGGATGGCGGCCCGGCACGACCCGCAACCGCGCGCCCCCAGCCGCGCGGCCGATATTTGAGGCCACGTCGGCCGTCTGATCCGAGCTCTCGTCGTCGACGAGCACGACCTCGAACGCGCCCGGGTACTCCTGCGCGAGCAGCGTCGGCAGCGTGGCGGGAAGGACGGCGGCCTCGTTCCTGGCGGGCACGACCGCCGCCACGGCCGGCCAGGCCGCCGGGTCGGCGCGGGGCGCCGGAAGCCGCTGATCGGTGCGCCAGTAGCCGCCGTGGGCGGCCAGCAGGTAGGCCCACGCGATCACGGCGAGCGCCGCGGCCGCGGCGGCTGGGAGCACCGGCATAGCCTCGCATACGGCGCGCCCGGGGCGCCCGCGATCGGCCGCGAAACGGCTCGGTGGGTCTGGGGGGTCGCCCCCGAGGGCATCACAGCCGAGAGGTTGACGAACGGGCGCGGACGCCGACGCGCATAGAGTTGACGGCGTGGCAGATCCGGCGAGTTACCGGCCCGCCCCGGGCTCGATTCCCGAGTCACCAGGGGTCTACAGGTTCCGCGACGAGCGAGGCCGGGTCATCTACGTCGGGAAGGCCAAGAACCTCAGGTCTCGGCTGAATTCCTACTTCGCCGACTTCGTCGGGCTGCATCCGCGCACCCAGTCCATGCTGCGTTCGGCGGCCAGGGTGGACTGGACGGTGGTCGCGACCGAGGTGGAGGCGCTCCAGCTGGAGTACTCGTGGATCAAGGAATTCGATCCCCGGTTCAACGTCCGGTACCGGGACGATAAGAGCTACCCCTACCTCGCGGTCACCATGGACGAGGAGTACCCCCGGGTCATGGTGATGCGGGGAGCCAAGCGACGCGGTGTGCGGTACTTCGGCCCGTACTCGCACGCCTGGGCGATCAGGGACACGGTGGACACGCTGCTGCGGGTGTTCCCGGTCCGGACCTGCTCGGCCGGCGTGTTCAAGCGGGCGGGCCAGATCGGCAGGCCCTGCCTGCTCGGCTACATCGGCAAGTGCTCTGCTCCCTGCGTCGGCCGGGTCGACGCCGAGGAGCACCGGTGCCTGGCCGAGGAGTTCTGCGACTTCATGGCCGGGCAGACCGGCAAGTTCACCAGGCGGCTCGAGTCCGAGATGCGCCGCGCGGCCGACGCCGAGGAATACGAGCGCGCGGCGCGCCTGCGTGACGACATCCAGGCCCTGCATCGCGCGCTGGAGAAGCAGGCGGTGGTGCTGGGCGATGGTACCGACTGCGATGTCATCGCGCTGGCCGAAGACCAGCTCGAGGCCGCCGTTCAGGTGTTCTACGTTCGCGGCGGCCGGGTTCGCGGGCAACGGGGCTGGGTGGTCGACAAGGTCGAGGAAATCACCGCAGGGGAGCTCGTGGAGCAGTTCCTCGGCCAGGTCTACGGCGAGGACCCAGTTGCGGGCGAGATGGCTGACGGGGCTGCCGCTGACGTAGCAGGCGCTGGCGGGGCCGCTGCTGGCGGTGCCGCTGACCACGGGCGCGCGCGCGGCAGGCGGCAGTTGGAGGCGGGAGGCCGCGGCCAGCCGCGGCGCGACGCACCGGTGCCGCGCGAGGTGCTCGTGCCGGTGCTGCCGCCGGCCGCCGCCGCGGTCGAGGAGTGGCTCGCCGCCCGGCGCGGCGGCCGGGTCAGCCTCCGGGTTCCGCAGCGCGGGGATAAGAAGGCGCTGCTCGAGACCGTCGCCAGGAACGCGGCAGAGTCGCTCGCGCTGCACAAGACCAGGCGCGCCAGCGACCTCACGACCCGCAGCCGTGCGATGCACGAGATCCAGGAGGCGCTCGGGCTCGACGAGGCGCCGCTGCGGATCGAGTGTTACGACGTGTCGAACCTGCAGGGGACCCACGTCGTCGCGTCCATGATCGTCTTTGAGGACGGCCTGGCGCGCAAGTCGGAGTACCGCCGGTTCAGCATCCGCGGCCTGGATGGCACCGACGATGTGGCGTCCATCCATGAGGTGATCTCCCGCAGGTTCCGGCGCTACCTCGAGGAACGTGAGGCGACCGGCGAGCTCGACGTGCTTGGTGACCCGGCCGGCGGGGAAGCCGCTCCGGGCGGGGGGGCGGGCTTGGAACAGCCCTCACGGCGCAAGTTCGCCTATCCGCCGAACCTCGTGGTCGTCGACGGCGGCCCGGCCCAGGTGGCGGCGGCCGCGCGGGCCCTTGACGAGCTCGGCATCGACGACGTCTCGGTCTGCGGCCTCGCCAAGCGCTTGGAAGAGGTCTGGCTGCCCGGCGAGGACGGCCCGGTGATCATGCCGCGCACCAGCGAGGGCCTTTACCTCTTGCAGCGCGTGCGCGACGAGGCCCACCGGTTCGCGATCACGTATCACAGGAAGAAGAGGTCGGCGGCTCTGACGGCCAGCGAGCTCGACGCCGTTCCCGGACTCGGACCGGCCCGCAGGGCCACGCTGCTGCGGCATTTCGGCTCCGTGCGGAGGATCGCCGGGGCTAGCGTGGCAGAGATAGCCGACCTGCCCGGCATCGGGCCGCGAATCGCGGAGACGGTCGCGGCGGCCCTGCGGACCAGCGGGACCGGCGGGACCGGCGGTGACGGCGCCGAAGGGCCGAGCCAGCCCGGAAACGAGCCGCTCGGGGCGAGGGCCCACAGCTCCGCGAAGATCAGGGGGGAGGCGCGCCATGAGGGCGGACAGCTCGCCGGACCTGGAGACAAGCGTTCCGGAGATCGTCATCATCACCGGCATGTCGGGAGCTGGACGGAGCACGGCGGCGAAGTCGCTGGAGGATCTTGACTGGTTCGTCGCCGACAACCTGCCGCCGGACCTGCTGCCGACCATGCTGGATCTCGCCCGGCGCGCCAAGAGCGCCGTGCCGCGGCTCGCGGCGGTTGTCGACGTGCGCAGCCGCGCGTTCTCCACCGACCTGAAGTCGGTCATAGGCGATCTTGATACCAGGGGCACCCGGCCGTATGTGGTATTCCTGGAGGCCAGCGACGAGACGCTGGTCCGCAGGTTCGATAACGTCCGCCGCCCGCATCCGCTCCAGGAGGAGGGCCGGCTGGTCGATGGCATCGCCGCCGAGCGGGAGCTGCTCGAGGCAGTTCGCGACGAGGCCGATCTCGTGCTCGATACCTCCCAGCTCAACATGCACGAGCTCCGGGCCCGCATGCGAGCCGCCTTCGGCGTCGACTCGGACACCGCACTGCGCCTGAACGTCGTATCCTTCGGGTTCAAGTACGGGCTGCCGGTCGATGCCGACATGGTGGCGGACTGCCGGTTCCTGCCGAATCCGCACTGGGTGGCCGATCTCGCCCCGCTGACCGGCCAGGACCAGGGGGTCAGGGACTATGTTCTGGGCCAGCCTGGTGCTGCCGAATTCCTGGACGCCTACGTTGAGGCGGTGCGCGTGACCTTGCCCGGCTATCAGCAGGAGGGGAAGCATTTCGTCATGCTGGCGGTGGGCTGCACCGGCGGGAAGCACCGGAGCGTGGTAGTGGCCGAGGAGATCGCCGCCCGGCTGGCCGTAACGTGGTCGGGGGTGCGGGTGGTGCACAGAGACCTCGGGCGCGAGTGAGGCAGGGATGGGAGATCCCACCGGCCCCGTGCTTGAGAGACCCGTGCCGGAGATGCTGGCCACGGTTTCCGCAGGGCGCCCGCTGAGCCGCAAGGTGGTGGCGTTCGGCGGCGGCCATGGCCTGTTCGCCTCGCTGTCCGCGCTGCGCAGGGTCACCCGCCAGCTGACGGCCGTGGTGACCGTGGCCGACGATGGCGGCTCCAGCGGCAGGCTGCGCAGGCAGTTCGGGGTGCTGCCGCCCGGCGACCTGCGGATGGCGCTGGCCGCGCTGTGCGGGGATGATGCCTGGGGCACCACATGGAGCCGCGTCGTGCAGCATCGGTTCACCGGGGAGGCCGACCTCGCGGGCCACGCGGTGGGCAACGTCCTGATTGTCGCGCTCTGGGAGCTCCTGGGGGACACGGTCCAGGGCCTGGACTGGGTCGGGCGCCTGCTAGGGGCGCACGGGCGGGTGCTGCCGATGGCGTCCGTCCCGCTTGATCTCGAGGCCGAGGTCGAGGGCGCCGACCCGGCTCGTCCCTACGACATCAGCACGGTTCGGGGCCAGGTCGCCTGCGCGACGACGACAGGGCGGGTACGGTCGATGTCACTGGTTCCCGCCGACCCGCCCGCGTGCCCCGAGGCAGTGGCCGCGGTCGGGGCGGCGGACTGGGTGGTGCTCGGGCCCGGATCCTGGTTTACCAGCGTGCTTCCGCACCTGCTGGTGCCGGGGCTCGCCGAGGCGCTGGTGACCACCCGGGCGCGCAGGCTCGTCGCGCTGAACCTGGCGCCGCAGCCGGGGGAGACCGAGGGGTTCTCGCCGCACGCGCACCTAGAGGTACTAGCCGACCATGCTCCGGACCTGACCGTTGATGTGGTGCTCGCGGACCGCGGCGCGGCCAGCGGAACCGTGGCCGAGCTCGAGAAGGCGGCCGCCCTTCTGGGCGGCAGGCTGGTACTGGCGGACCTGGCCATGGGGGACGGATCACCGCGCCATGACCCGCGGCTGCTCGCGGGTGCATTTGCGCAGATATTCGAGGGGGAGTGAGGCCGAATGGCCATGACCGGTCTGGTGAAGGACGAGCTCAGCCGGATCGCCGTCCTGAAACCGTGCTGCAGGAAGGCCGAGGTATCCACGCTGCTGCGGTTCGCCGGCGGGCTGCACCTGGCCGCGGGGCGGATCGTGATCGAGGCTGAGCTCGACACCGGCGCGGCGGCACGCAGGCTCCGCAAGGATGTGGCCGAGGTTTTCGGCCACTCCTCCGAGCTGATCGTGCTGGCCCCCAGCGGCCTGCGCAAGGGCAATCGTTACGTGGTGCGGGTGCACAAGGACGGCGAGAGCCTGGCGCGCCAGACCGGGCTCGTGGACGGTCATGGGCGGCCGGTGCGCGGGCTGCCCCGGCAGGTAGTGTCCGGGACCAGCTGCGACTGCGAGTCCGCCTGGCGCGGCGCGTTCCTCGCCCACGGCAGCCTGACCGAGCCCGGCCGCTCGATGTCCCTCGAGGTGACCTGCCCGGGGCCGGAGGCCGCCCTGGCCATGGTCGGGGCGGCGCGGCGGCTGAAGATCCACGCCAAGGCCCGCGAGGTCCGCGGCGTGGACCGGGTGGTGATCAGGGATGGTGACGCGATCAGCGCGCTGCTGACCAGGCTGGGTGCCCATGACAGCGTGCTCGCGTGGGAGGACCGGCGGATGCGCCGCGAGGTGCGCGCGACAGCGAACCGGCTCGCGAACTTCGACGACGCGAACCTGCGGCGCAGCGCCAGGGCGGCCGTCGCCGCGGGGGCCCGGGTGGAGCGAGCCCTGGAGATCCTCGGTGACGTCGCCCCCCCGCACCTGATCGTGGCCGGCGAGCTGCGGATCAAGCACCGTCAGGCGAGCCTGGAGGAACTCGGCCAGCTGGCCGACCCCGCGTTGACCAAGGACGCGATCGCCGGCCGGATCCGCAGGCTGCTTGCGCTGGCCGACCGGCGGGCCGCGGAACTCGGGATCGCGGGAACGGAGGCGCACCTGACCGCCGACATGCTCGTGCCCTGACGAGGACCGCCACCAGCGAGAAGTGGCACCTCGCCAGGCCGTGCTGCGGCGGCGGCGCAGTACCGTTAAGAGGTCATGGGTGCGGTCCTCACCGGGAGCTTCCTCCGGGCGGCACAGGTGAGGCGAAGCGGCCGGATACAGAATCCGCCGCGCGCCGCGGCCCGGCCGGGCAGTCCGCACTTCGGTGTAGGGTTCGGTCCGGGCGGGAGCCTGCCGCGCGCGGCCGGGCAAGTGAGCGACACGATGAGGAGAATTCTGCGGTGACTGTCCGGGTGGGGATCAATGGGTTTGGCCGGATCGGGCGCAACTTCTGGCGGACCGTCAACGCCGGAGCGGCCATGCGGGGCGCAGGGGAGGCGGGTGGGGGGATCGAGATAGTGGCGGCCAACGACCTGACCGACGCCGCAACCCTCGCGCACCTGCTGAAGTATGACACCGTGCTGGGGACGCTGGACGTGGACGTCACCGTGGATGGTGACGTGATCCGAGCAGGCGACCATGAGATACGGGTCCTGGCCGAGCGGGACCCGTCGGCCCTGCCCTGGAGCGAGCTCGGCGTCGACGTCGTGGTCGAGTCAACGGGGCGGTTCACCAAAGCCGACGATGCACGCGCCCACCTCACCGCCGGCGCGCGGAAGGTGATCATCTCCGCCCCGGCCAAGGGCGAGGACATCACGATCGTGATGGGGGTCAACGACGACCGCTACGACCCCTCGGCCCACGATGTGATCTCGAACGCGTCCTGCACGACCAACTGCGTCGCCCCGATGGCCAAGGTGCTGCTCGACAGCTTCGGGATCGTCAAGGGATTCATGACGACGATCCACGCGTACACCAACGACCAGGTGATCCTGGACTTCCCGCACAAGGACCTGCGCCGGGCGCGCGCGGCGGCGCAGAACATCATCCCGACCACGACCGGCGCGGCCAAGGCCACCTCGCTGGCGCTGCCAGCGCTGGCGGGCAAGCTGGACGGGATCTCCATGCGGGTGCCGGTCATGGACGGCTCGGTCACCGACATGGTCGTCCAGCTCGACCGGGCGGTGACAGAAGATGAGGTCAACGCGGCCTACCAGGCGGCAGCTGACGGCTCGCTCAAGGGCTACCTGCACTACACCGCTGATCCCATCGTCTCCTCCGACATCGTCGGGACTCCCTGGTCGTGCACCTTCGACTCGCTGCTCACCATGGCCATGGGGGACCAGGTTAAGGTGGTCGGCTGGTACGACAACGAGTGGGGCTACTCCAACCGGCTCGCCGACCTGGCCGCTCTGGTGGGCGCGGGACTGTCTGGCCGGGCCTGAGGGCCGCAGGCGATGAGGGGCATCGACGAGCTGGATGTCGGCGGCGCGACGGTCCTGCTGCGCGCCGACCTGAACGTGCCGCTGGACGGGACCAGGATCACCGACGACGGCCGGATCACGGCCAGCCTGCCGACGATCACCAGGCTGGCCGGCCAGGGCGCGAGGGTCCTGATCTGCGCGCACCTGGGCAGGCCCGCCGGAGGCAGCTACGCCGAGCGCGCCGTGGGCGGCCCGTCGTTGCAGCCGGTCGCCGATCGGCTGGCCGAGCTGCTGGGCCAGGATGTCCCGCTGGCGGCCGATGTGGCCGGGGAGTCCGCCGCCGCGGTCGCCGCCAGCCTCGACGATGGCGGGGTCGCTCTGCTGCAGAACGTCCGCTTCGAGCCCGCCGAGACCAGCAAGGACGATGCCGAGCGGGCAGGGCTCGCGCAGCGGCTGGCGGCCCTGGCCGGGCCCGGCGGCCGGTATGTGGGCGACGGCTTCGGCGCGCTGCACCGCAAGCACGCCAGCGTCTACGACCTGCCCGCGCTGCTTCCGCACGCGGCGGGAGACCTGGTGCTCGCCGAGGTCGCGGTGCTGCGCAGGCTTACCAAGGACCCGCAGCGCCCCTACGTCGTGGTGCTCGGCGGCGCCAAGCCGTCCGACAAGCTGGCCGTGATCGCCAACCTGCTCAGCAGCGCTGACCGGCTGATCGTCGGCGGCGGGATGTCCTACACGTTCCTGAAGGCGCAGGGACACGAGGTGGGGAAGTCGCTGCTGGAGGCCGACATGATCCCCCGGGTATCCGAGCTGCTCGCGGAGGCGGCGCGGCGCGGCGTGGAGGTGGTGCTCCCGGTCGATCTGGTCGCGGCGACCCATTTCGCCCCCGACGCCGAGTATGACGTGGTCCCGGTCACCGCCTTTCCGGCCGACCGGGAGAGCCTGGACATGGGCCCGGCGACCCGGGAACTCTTCGCGGAGAAGCTCGCCGACGCGAAGACCACGTTCTGGAACGGCCCGGTCGGGGTGTTCGAGTTCCCGGCCTTCGCCGCGGGCACGCGCGCGGTGGCCGAGGCGATCAGTCACGTGAGGGGATTGACGGTGGTCGGCGGGGGCGACTCCGCCGCGGCCGTGCGCACCCTCGGCTTCCCCGACGGCGCATTCACGCATATCTCGACCGGCGGCGGGGCCAGCCTCGAGTACCTCGAGGGCAGGACGCTGCCCGGCCTGGCAGCGCTTGAGGATGACGGCCCCGAGGTCGAGGGCAGCGGAGCGACGGGCACCGGAGCGACAGGCAGCGGAGCGGCGGAGTGAGCCGCGCCGCGGCCAGGAAGCCGCTGGTCGCCGGCAACTGGAAGATGCACAACACGCACTTCGAGGCGCTCGCGCTGACCCAGAAGCTGGCGTTCATGCTGACCGGCAAGGACTTCGACGCCACGGACGTGGCCGTGTTGCCGCCGTTCACCGCCCTGCGCAGCGTGCAGACCCTGATCGAGGGCGACAAGCTGCGGCTGGCCTACGGCGCCCAGGACATCTCGGCCCACGACGACGGCGCCTACACCGGCGAGGTGTCCGGGCGGATGCTGGCCAAGCTCGGCTGCGGCTACGTCCTGGCCGGGCACTCGGAGCGGCGGCGGTACCACGGCGAGGACGACGCCGTGGTGAACGCGAAGGTGAAAGCGGCGCTGCGGTCGGGCATCACGCCCGTCCTCTGCATCGGCGAGACGCTGGAGCTACGCCAGGCCGGCCACTACATCGGCCACACGCTCGCCCAGCTGGACGCCGGCCTGGCCGGCGTTCCGGGCGAGCAGGTGGCGGGCCTCGTGGTCGCCTATGAGCCGGTCTGGGCCATAGGCACGGGCCAGGTGGCCACGCCGGAGGACGCCCAGGAGTGCAGTGCCGCTATCCGCAACCGGGTTTCCGCCGTTCACGGGGACGAAGTGGCGGCTGGTGCGCGTATTCTTTATGGCGGGTCGGTGAAGTCTGACAACATGGCTGCGATCATGGCGCAGCCGGACATCGACGGCGGCCTGATTGGCGGCGCCAGTCTCGATGCCGGGGAATTCGTCAGGATCTGCCGGTATCGTGAGCTGAGCGCCAGCACCTGAGCAGACGCCCGGAGGGGACGAGGATTAGCAGTGACCATCGCACTCTCTATCGTCCTGATCATCACCAGCCTGCTGATGATATTGCTCGTGCTGCTGCACAAGGGCAAAGGCGGCGGGCTGTCCGACCTGTTCGGCGGCGGAGTCTCGTCGACTCTGGGGTCATCGTCGGTTGTCGAGCGCAACCTGGACCGGATCACTATCTTCACCGGGATCCTGTGGTTCGTCTGCATCGTCGGGCTCGGCCTGCTGCTGAACCGCTGACACGGTGGCGGTCAGGCCGACAATCTCATCACGCACGCCAGGATTCAGCGGGTCATGAGGCAAGGGGTGAGCAGTGAGTAGTGGCAACGCCATCCGCGGCAGCCGCGTCGGCGCAGGTCCGATGGGCGAGGCAGAGCGCGGCGAGGCCGCGCCGCGGGTACGGATCTCCTTCTGGTGCTGCAACCGGCACGAGACCGTCCCCAGCTTCGCCAGCGATGCCGCGATCCCGGAAACCTGGGACTGCCCGCGGTGCGGCTTCCCGGCGGGCCAGGACGAGTCGAACCCGCCGGCGCCGCCGCACGCCGAGCCGTACAAGACGCACCTCGCCTACGTGAAGGAGCGCCGCAACGACACCGACGGCGCCGCCATCCTCGCCGAGGCCCTGGACCGCCTCCGCCGGGGCGCCTGACCTTGACTGTTCGCGGAGCTTGCTCCGCGGCGGGGGGTCGTCCCCCTCGGGCTAACACTGCTCGCGGAGAGCTTGCCCCCGGGGTCAGTGCGCGAAGCCCTGGCGATTCTCGATCGGCCCGGGGATCAGCGGCGTGGGCGGGTGCGGCTGCGAGCCCAGCATGTGCACCTGCACCCGGAGATCGTCGAGCAGTAGGCGGGCCATGTCCATGCTGAAACCGTTGCGGACCACGATCCGGAGCACCGCCGTGTCCTGCATGTCCGCCGGGAAGGTGTAGGCCGGGACGAGCCAGCCCCGCTGCCGCAGCCGCTCGGACAGGTCGAACACGGTGTAGGTAGCGGCCGGGTCCCGCAGCCTGAACGCGAAGACCGGGAGCTCGCTGCCGTCGGTGAATAGCTCGAACGAGCCCATCGCGGCGATCTCGCCGGACAGGTACCTGGCCACGTCCTGGCACGCCTGCTGCACGTTACGGAACCCCTCGAAGCCGAGCCGGAGGAAGTTGTAGTACTGCGCGGCAACGTGCCCGCCGGGCCGGGAGAAGTTCAGCGCGAACGTCGGCATCTCCCCGCCCAGGTAGTTGACCCGGAACACGAGATCCTCGGGCAGCGCCGCGACGTCTCGCCACACCACCCAGCCGACGCCCGGGTAGACCAGGCCGTACTTGTGACCCGAGGCGTTGATCGAGGCGACCCGGGGCACACGGAAGTCCCATTCCAGGTCCTGGTGCAGGAAGGGCGCGACGAAGCCGCCCGAGGCGCCGTCGACGTGAATCGGGATGTCGCAGCCGCGGGTGGCCTGGAGCGTGTCCAGATCCTCGCTGATCTGCAGCACCGGCTCGTAGCTGCCGTCCATCGTGGACCCCATGATCGCGACCACGCCGATGGTGTTCTCGTCGCACCGTGCCACCGCCTCGGGGCCGGTCAGATGCAGTCGGCCGGGCACCATCGGCACCCGCCGGGGCTCGACCTGCCAGTAGCGGCAGAACTTCTCCCAGCAGACCTGGACATTGGCGCCCATCACCAGGTTCGGCGCGGTGGCGTCCGTCCCAGCCGCCGCCCTGCGCGCCCGCCAGCGCCACAGCAACGCCATCCCGCCGAGCATGCATGCCTCGCTCGACCCGGTGGTGGAGCACCCGACCGCGGTCTCGGCCGCCTGCCCGTCCGAACCGGCCGCTGCTCCGGGCGCGTGCCAGAGGTCGGCCAGTATGTTGACACAGCGCCGCTCGAGCTCGGCGGTCTGCGGGTACTCATCCTTGTCGATCATGTTCTTGTCGAAGCACTCGGCCATCAGCTGCTGCGCCTGTGGCTCCATCCACGTGGTGACGAAGGTCGCCAGGTTGAGCCGGGCGTTGCCGTCCAGGATCAGCTCGTCCCGTACCGCCTGCAGCGCCGTGTCGGGCAGCATGCCGTGCCTGGGGATCCTGTTGCGCGGCACGCGCAGCTGGCCCTCGCGGACGTACACGGGGTTGATGTCCAGCTCGGCTTCCGCGCCCGCGTCGTCGACCTTCTTGTGCAGTGGCATTCATCGCTCCGTTTCGTGGGCCACCTGCGCCGCTGCAGGCACTCATCGCTGACGCGGCTCAGGCTTGTGCCGTGGTAAGGATCGCCGTGGCCCGGGCCGCGGCCGCCCGGACCCGCGGCACCGGGTCATGCCACAACTCGGCCACGGCGGCCAGCCCCACGCCGAGCTCGCGCCGGGCGACCACCTTCGCCGCCATCTCGCGCACTCGCCACGACTCGTCCGCCAGACCGGCCAGCACCGCGTCCCGCACGCCCGGAACGCTGTCGTCCCAGGCGTAGAGCAGTGCTCTCGCCGCCCAGACCCGGAGAAAGTAGCGCTGATCCCGGCGCGGATGGGAACCGAGGACCGAGTCCGCGGCCGGCCCGCCGAGGGCATGAACGAGCGAGTCGTCGGCGTCGCCGCCCGCCAGCAGCGCCAAGCAGCCCGCCACCACCCGGGCGGTGCCGCGGCGGCCGCACTCCTGCTCGACGCTCTGGCGCGGAGTCAGCTCCCAGTGCGTGCGCGAGGGCATAGCTCAGTGTCTCGTGTCAGCCCGTGTCCCGCAGGTACCTGCACAGCAGAGACCCCTGGTCCTCGAGCACGTGCGCGAGCCGCAGCCCGAGGGTTGTCTGCGGCCCATCCGCCGTCTCCGGCCTGACCTGCCCGGGGGCGCCGTCGGATGCCGCCTCCGGTGCCGTGAGAATCCGGCCCGCCCAACCCCCCTCCAGCACGGGGCTGATGGTCAGGCAGAGATCGTCCAGCAGCCCGGCGGCGGTGAACTGGGTAAGCAGCCTCGGCCCGCCCTCGGTCAGCAGGCGCCGGTAGCCGCGTTCGGCCAGGGCGCCGATGGCTGCGGCCGGGGTGAGGTCATCCTGTCCGAACACGACCACGTTGGCGTGCCTGGCCACGGCGGCCCGGCGGTCGGCCGGGGCCGCCGCCGTGGTCAGCACGATCGTCCGGGACCCGGCGGGCGCGCCGGCGAGCAGCGGGCCGTCCGGATCCAGGCTGAGGTCTCTGGTCATCACCGCGATCGGCGGCGTTGGCGCCCGCCCGTACCGCAGCGCCGGCCAGATCTCCCGCTCGACGACCGGGCGGTAGCGCTCCACCCTCACCGTGCCCGCGCCGACCAAGATGACGTCGGCGAGGCTGCGCAGAACGGAGAACACCAGGCGGTCGGCGCGGCCGGACAGCCCCCCCGAGCGCCCGGCCAGCGCGGCCGCGCCGTCCGCGCTGACGACCATGTTCGCCCGCAGCCACGGCGCAGCGCGCGTTTCCGAGGCGGGGTAGGCATAGAGGTCGGACAGGGCCATGACCGCGGACTGAGCGGCCTGCCCGGTCTCGCCGCGCTCGGCAGGGCCGATCTCGGCAGCGGCCGTGTCGGCCGGGAAGATCTGGCGCACGGCCAGCAGTCAACCAGACCGCAGGCGAGCGGGAGACACTGCCGCGGAGCAAGCTCCGCGAGCCGTGTCTGCCCTAGGAGGGACGATCCCCCTTCAACCCCCCGCCGCGGAGCAAGCTCCGCGAGCCTTAATAAGGGCGCCGTGAGGTCCGGTCGGCGCCGACTCCGCGCAGGACCATGATCGAGCGGCCGGTCAGCTGGACGCTGGCCGCGGCCCGGGAGGTGATCGCGGTTCCGCCCGGCACGGTGGCGGTGTCGACCAGCACTTCCCAGCCATCCCCGATCCGGCGGCCCGGCAGGACGAAGGTCACGGGCTCGCGGTTCGCGTTGAAAAGCAGCAGGAAACTCTGGTCCCGCACTGCGTTGCCGCGCGGCCCGGGCTCGGTGATCGCGTCGCCGTTCAGGAACACGCCGAGCGACCTGGCGTAACCGGTGTGCCAGTCATTGTCGGTCATCTGCCGCCCGGCCGGAGTCAGCCAGACGATGTCCTGCAGGCCGCCATGCTCGCCGCTGGCGGCGGCCAGGCCGCTGAAGAACCTGCGCCGGCGGAACACCGGGTGCGCCCGCCGCAGCCCGGACAGCGCGCAGGTGAAGTCGATCAGGTCCTGCTGCTTCCCGGCGGCCTCCCAGTCCACCCAGGACACCTCGTTGTCCTGGCAGTAGGCATTGTTGTTGCCCAGCTGGGTGCGGCCCATCTCGTCGCCGGCCAGCAGCATCGGGACGCCCTGCGAGCAGAACAGCGTGACCAGGAAGTTCCGCACCTGCCTGGCCCGCAGCTCGTTGATCGCGGGATCATCCGACGGGCCCTCCGCGCCGCAGTTCCACGACCGGTTGTCGTCGCTGCCGTCGCGCCCCAGGTCGCCGTTGGCCTCGTTGTGCTTGCGGTCGTAGCTGACCAGGTCCCGCAGCGTGAAGCCGTCGTGGCAGGTGACGAAGTTCACCGACGCGACCGGCCGCCGCGCGCTGGTCTCGTACAGGTCGCTGGACCCGGTCAGCCGGGATGCGAACTCGGGCAGCGTGGCGGGCCTGCCGCGCCAGAAGTCGCGGACCGTGTCGCGGTACTGGCCGTTCCACTCCGACCACAGCGGCGGGAACTTGCCGACCTGGTAGCCGCCCTGGCCCACGTCCCAGGGCTCGGCGATCAGCTTGACCTGGGATACCACCGGATCCTGCTGGACCAGGTCGAAGAACGCCGCGAGCCGGTTCACGTCGTGCAGCTCGCGAGCGAGGGCCGAGGCCAGGTCGAACCGGAAGCCGTCGACGTGCATGTCCAGGATCCAGTACCGCAGCGAGTCCATGATCAGCTGAAGCGCATGCGGGTGCCGCACGTTGAGGCTGTTGCCGCATCCTGTGTAGTCCAGGTAGACCTGCGGGTTGTCGGGCGCGAGCTGGTAGTAGGCGGCGTTGTCGATGCCGCGGAACGACAACGTCGGGCCCAGCGCGCCGGACTCCGCGGTGTGGTTGTAGACCACGTCGAGGATCACCTCGATGCCGGCCTCGTGCAGCGTCTTGACCATCGCCCTGAACTCGGCGACCAGGCCGTCGGGCGCGCCGGAGGAGGAGTACCGGTTGTCCGGTGCGAGGAACGCGATCGTGTTGTAGCCCCAGTAGTTGGTCAGGCCGCGCCGGACGAGCGCGGGCTCGGGCACGGACTGGTGCACCGGCATGAGCTCGACGGCGGTCACGCCGAGCCGGGCCAGGTGGTCGATGACCGCGGGATGAGCCAGTCCCGCGTAGCTGCCCCGCTGCTCGGCCGGGACCTCCGGGTGGCGCAGGGTCAGGCCGCGCACGTGCGCCTCGTAGATCAGGGTCTCGTGGTACGGCCTGCGCGGCGGCCGGTCGTCGGCCCAGTCGAAGTACGGGTTGATCACCACGTTCCGCGGCATGTACGGGGCGCTGTCATCGGTGTTCAGCGTCGCGGGATCGCCGTGCTGGTAGGAGTACACCGCCTGGTGCCAGCTCACCTCCCCGTCCACCGCCTTGCCGTAGGGGTCGAGCAGCAGCTTGGCGGAGTTGCACCGGTGACCGCGCTCGGGCTGGTAGGGGCCGTGGACCCGGTACCCGTAGCGCTGGCCGGGGCCTACGCCGGGCAGGTAGCAGTGCCAGACGAACCCGTCCACCTCGGTGAGGGCCACGCGAGCTTCCTGGCTGTGATCGCCCGCCGGTCCCTCACCGAACAGGCACAGCTCCACCTGGTCGGCGACCTCGGAGAAGAGGGCGAAGTTGGTGCCTGCTCCATCCCAGGTGGCGCCGAGCGGGTAGGCGTTTCCCGGCCACATGCGCATTGGCAGACCTTACCGGCAATCGGTTGCCGCCGACGACCTGGTAAGAACCGGACCCAGGTCGAGCCCGTCGGGCAAGGTACCAAACGGGACCCCTGGGCCGGTGCCGGCGGCTGCCCCAGGATCAAGCCGGGAGGCGCAGAACGCGTCGGCGACGGCGCCGGGAGCGTCCCGGACCAGCAGCGCAGCCTGCATGGTCACGGCGACCTGCCCGGCCAGCCTCCTGGCCCGGTACTCGGCCCCCGTGCCGGCGGCTACCGGGCTGGCTGACACAGTTGCCTCCTTCAGCTCATCGCGCAGCCTTGCTCCGGCCGCGTCGAGCCGGCGGTCACCGCCGGCGGCGAGGTCGATCTCATTCATCAGCGCGTCGGCCGAGCCGGGGGAGCGCGCCAGCGCGCGGAGCACGTCGAGGGCGGTCACGTTGCCCGAGCCTTCCCAGATGGAGTTGAGCGGCGCGTCCCGGTACAGCCGCGGCATGCCCGACTCCTCGACGTAGCCGTTGCCGCCCAGGCACTCCAGCGCCTCACCGGTGACCATCGGGGTCCGCTTGCATATCCAGTACTTGGCCGCGGGCAGCGCCAGCCGCAGCAGCGCGGCCTCGCCGGCATCGCCGCGCCCAGCCCGGTCGGCCGCACCCGCCAGGCGCATCGCCAGCGTGGTGGCCGCCTCGGATTCGAGCGCGAGGTCGGCCAGGACCGACGCCATCAGGGGATGGGAAATGAGCTCTGCCCCGAACGAGCGCCGCGTGCGGGCGTGGTGCACCGCCGTGACCACCGCCTGGCGCATGGCGGCCGCGCTGCCGAGGACGCAGTCCAGCCGGGTGGCGGTGACCATCTCGATGATGGTCGCCACGCCCCGGCCGGGCTCGCCCACCCGCCAGGCGAACGCGGCGTCGTACTCGACCTCCGATGAGGCGTTGGACCGGTTGCCCAGCTTGTCCTTGAGCCGCTGGAGGCGCATGGCGTTGCGGGTGCCGTCCGGCAGGACCCGGGGCAGCAGGAAGCAGGTGAGGCCCTCCGGCGCCTGAGCCAGGACCAGGAACAGGTCGCACATTGGCGCGGAGCAGAACCACTTGTGCCCGGTGAGCAGGTAGGCGTCGCTGCCCGCAGGGACCGCCCGGGTCGTATTGGCCCGGACGTCGGAGCCGCCCTGCTTCTCGGTCATGGCCATGCCGGCCAGCAGCCCGGCCTTGCCGTCGGGAACCCGCAGTCCCGGGTCGTAGGTCCGGGAGGCGAGCAGCGGCGCGAAGCGTGCCGCCAGGGCGGGCTCGTGGCGGAGCGGCGGGACGGCGGCGTAGGTCATGGAGATCGGGCACCCGTGCCCGGCCTCGGCCTGCGTCCACACGTAGAACCTGGCCGCGCGCGCCACGTGCGCGCCGGGCGCGTCATCGAGCCACGGCGCCGCGTGCAGTCCCTGGCCGACCGCGGTGGCCATCAGCTGGTGCCAGGCCGGGTGGAACTCGACCTCGTCGATCCGGTCGCCGTACCGGTCATGCGTGCGCAGCACCGGGGGATGCTCGTTCGCCAGCCGCGCAAGCTCCTGGGTCTCAGCCGAGCCCGCCCGGACGCCGAGCTCGTGCAGCCCGCTCAGCTGACCCTCCCCGCCCTCCCAATCCGGCCCGCCCTCCCGGCCCTGCCCGCCCTCCCGGCCCGTTCGGCCGTCGGCCCAGGAGGCGGCCTCCCGCCCCAGCGCCTCAAGCAGCGCCGGATCGTCGGCGACGTCTCGGTTCAGCGGCGGGACCTGATTGAGCACCTCGTGCGTGACATGCGGCATCGCGCCGGTCATGGAACCTCCCTGTCTCCATTTTCCCGCATCTTCCGCCCCGATCGCGAACGCGGCGCGCCCAGTTACCCGAGCCCGCCTGGGCTAACGGGGGGAGGCGATCAGGCTCTGCCGTCGGATCTCGGCTGTGGCTGACCAGCAGGGGCGGGCTCGTCCGTGCCGCGAAGCCGCGCGGGCGGCGGCGCGAATCGCCCGAAGGCGGGAACCGCCTGCAGGTAGCGCTCGATGATCACGTCGGCCACCTCGGGAGCGGCGCCGAGCGCGGCCGACACGGTCTGCGCCCCGGCAGCCAGCGACGCGTCCCGCACCCGGTCCGCGAAGACGCCGGGCGCGAGCAGGTAGGTCGCCACGGCGACTCGCGGCGCGCCGGCGCGCAGCAGCCTCTCGACCGCCTGGCCGGCCGTCGGCGAGGCCGCCGACGCGTAGGCGGGCACGACGCCGCGCCAGCCCCGCGCCGACTGCCAGGCCGTGGCCGCGCGGGCCAGGGCGAGGTTCGCCGTCGGCCGGCTGGAGCCGGCGGCGGCGAGGACCACGGCCGTGCCCGAGTCGACGGCGCGCGCGGGCAGCCCGGCCTCGGTGAGACGGCGTTCCAGGGCGCATAGCAGCTGCGGGTGCGGTCCCAGCGGTTCACCGTAGCTGATCCGCAGCCGGGGCAGGCGGCTGCTGACCTCGCGGAGCACCGCGGGCAGATCGGTGTCGCTGTGATACGCCCCGGTGAGCAGCAACGGCACCACCACGACCGTGGGCTGGCCCTGGAGAGGCCGGGACGGGCGGCCGCGCCGCCGGGACGGGGCGGGCCCCGCGGCTTGCGTTCTGGGCCCTGTTTCCTCCTCGGACAGAGCTTCGAGCACGTCGGGAACCGACGGCAGGGCGTGGCCGAGGTAGGCCGCCCGCACCCGCAGGCCCCCCAGCCCGATACGCCCCGCACGTGCCCGCACCACGCCCATCAGCTCGGTGACGGCGGCCGCGGCCCGGGGATCGGTGCTGCCGTGCGCGACGGCGACGAGCGGTGGCAGCTCGGCCGGCCGAGACCGGGCCTGGGCCGACCAGCGCTGAGCCGACGAAGCCCAGGCCGGCCTGGCCAGGGCCGGCCCGCACCGGGCCGGCCCGAGCCCGCCGCCAGCGCCCGTCAGCTGTGAATACCGCATTCGGTCTTCCCGGTGCCCGCCCACCGGCCGCTGCGGGCGTCGGCGCCGGCCTCCACCCGGGCGGTGCAGGTCGCGCAGCCGATCGACGGGTAGCCGTCGTAGACCAGCGGGTTGACGAGGACGCCGTTGTCGGCGATGTAGGCGTCGACCTGATCCTGGCTCCAGTCAACGATCGGGTTGACCTTGACCATCTCCCGCCGGGGATCCCACTGCACGGCGCGGGTGTCGCTGCGGGCGTCCGTCTCGTCCTTGCGGATCCCGGTAATCCACGCGCCGTAAGGCTCGAGTGCCTGCTCGAGCGGCACCACCTTGCGCAGGTAGCAGCAGAGATCCGGATTGCGGCTGTAGAGCCGGGGGCCCATCTGCTCGTCCTGCTCGGCGACGGTCTGCGCGGGCGTGACGTTGATCACGTTGACCGGGTAAACCGCGGATACCGCGTCCCTCGTGCCGATGGTCTCCGCGAAGTGGTAACCGGTGTCGAGGAAGATGACGTCGACGCCGGGACGCACCTGAGACACGAGGTGAACGATCACCGCGTCGGTCATCGATGACGTTATGCATATCCGTTTGCCGAACGTGTCAACGGCCCACCGGACCACATCCTCGGCGGGTGCACCGGCGAGTGCCTCAGCCGCCTGGCTGGCCAGCCTCTCCAAGCGGTTGACGTCCTCCAGGCGCGCAGATGTCGTCATGTCAGTGGTGCCCGGCCCACTCGCGGCCGGCTGAGCCGACCTGATCACGTCGCGGCTCACCGGATCGCTCCGGTTCCCGCGAAGCGTAGCCGGAACGATCGTACGCAGCTGCGGCAATGCCATTCGCCGTCCGCTTCCCGGGGCTCCAGGTCTTCCTCCCCGCAGTAGGGGCAATAGAACGGAACCGCGCGCTCTGCCGGAAAGGCCTGAATAGGCGGGTTGCTCACGCTAGGTCCTCTTCCCTGGCCCTGGCCGCCCAGGCGGCGAACGTCTCGCCCTGCATCCGCCCGGCGTCAAAGCGGCGCAGAACCCGCTCGACGTAGTCGGGCAGCTGCTCGGCTGTGGTCTTGAGCCCTCTCACTTTCCTGCCGAAGCCCGAGCTTTCCCCGTCCCCGCCGTCCAGGCTTCCTCCGAGGTGGATCTGGAAGCCCTCCACCTGCTCACCACCCGGAAGGGTCACCAGCGTTCCCTTGAGGCCGATGTCCGCGGTCTGGATCCGGGCACACGAGTTGGGGCAGCCGTTGACGTTGATCGTTATCGGCTCCGTGAAGCCCGGCAGGCGCCGCTCGAGCTCGGCGATAAGGTCGGATGCCCGCTGCTTGGTCTCCACGATCGCCAGCTTGCAGAACTCGATGCCGGTGCAGGCCATGGTGTGCCGGCGGAACGCACTCGGGGTGACCGGCAGGTCGGCGCGGGCGAGCTCGGCGGCCAGCTCGCTCGTCCGGGCCTCGGGAACGTCGAGGATCACCATCTTCTGCTCGGTGGTGGTGCGTACCCGGCCGCTGCCGTACTCGGTGGCCAGGCTGGCCACCAGCGCCAGCGAGTCCGCCGACATCCGCCCCACCCGCGGGGCGAAGCCGACGTAGTACCGTCCGTCCCGCTGCTTGTGGATGCCGACATGGTCACGCTGCCCGCTGCCCGGAGCCTTCGGCGCCGGCCCGTCGGCGAGCTGGTAACCGAGGTAGTCGCGCTCCAGCACCTCACGGAACCGGTCCGGGCCCCAGTCAGCCATGAGGAACTTCAGCCGGGCGCGGTGCCGCAGCCTTCGGTAGCCGTAGTCGCGGAAGACCGACGTCACGCCGGCCCAGACCTCGGGCACCCGGTCGGGCGGGACGAACGCGCCGAGCCTCTTGCCGATCATGGGATTGGTGGACAGGCCCCCGCCTACCCACAGGTCGTAACCGGGCTGGCCGTCGGGGCCGGGCACGCCGACGAACGCGACGTCATTGATCTCGTGGATGGTGCACTGCACGGCGCAGCCGCTCATCGCGGACTTGTACTTACGCGGCAGGTTGGAGAACGCCGGGTCTCCGACGTAGCGCGCGGCCGTCTGGCGGATCTCCGGTGTCGCGTCGAGGATCTCCTCGGCGTCAATGCCCGCGAGCGGGCAGCCCAGGATCACGCGGGGGGTGTCGCCGCAGGCCTCGGTGGTGGAGAGCCCCACCGCCTCGAGGGCGTCCCAGATCGCGGGCACGTCCTCGATCTGCACCCAGTGCAGCTGGATGTTCTGGCGATCGGTCACGTCGGCCGTGCCCCTGGCGTAGCGGCGCGAGACGTCGGCCACCACGGCCAGCTGGTCACTGCTCAGCTGCCCCCCGTCAATGCGGATCCGCAGCATGAAGTACCTGTCGTCCAGCTCCTCGGGCTCCAGCATGGCGGTCTTCCCGCCGTCGATGCCCTGCTTGCGCTGGGTGTACAGCCCGAACCAGCGAAACCGCCCGCGCAGGTCGGCGGGGTCGATGGAGTCGAAGCCACGCTTGGCGTAGATATCGATGATGCGCTGGCGGACGTTCAGGCCGTCGTCGTTCTTCTTGCTCTCTTCGTTCTTGTTGAGCGGCTCGCGGTAGCCAAGCGCCCATTGCCCGTCGCCGCGGCCGTGGCTGCGCCCGTGCTGGACTGGACGGTGCTGGCTCCTGGCGCCAGCCTGCTCGGTGGTGGCTTGAGGTGGCGGCATTTCGGAGTGCGTCCCTTCGGTTAGGGGCGCGTGCCGGACGTCGCGGGCGGCAGCCTGCGCGGGCGGGCTAATCCTCGATCATGGGTCGAGGGACGCTGCTCGCGGCACGCGCCCGTCAGGAATGACGGGCTGTGGTCAGCGGCCGCGGGAGACAGAGCGCGCTCCCGATCCGAAGGAAATCAACGTGCCTGCGCGCAACGAGCAGCGGGTCGGCCGCTCCCAGCGTCACGGACTCGTGCGGCGACCTGCGCGCCGCCGGCCGTGCCCGGCCCGGCCGCTGGACAGCCTGCAGTCCGCGCCGACCCGGTGCATTGGCTGCCATGCCTTCGCCAACTGCGCGACAATCGCGCCTATTCCGCCTGAGCGGACTCAGCCTTGCCGGATCCAGCCGAGCCGTGGCTCGACATCCGGATCGGGCTGCCGGTGCTGGCAGTCACACCAGGTTCCGCCGGGGCATCCGTCATGGTGCTGCTGGCGGCAGGACGGGCAGATCATGCGCCCATTGTCCCGTGCCGGCCAGGGTCAGGCCGCGTTGGCCCTGCGCATCCGGCGACGCCGCTCGGCCGATCGCTCGTCCTCATTGAGCCCGCCCCAGGTGCCGTACTTCTCGGGGCGGCTCACGGCATAGTCCAGGCACTCCGCGCGGACCGGGCATGCCGCGCACACGGCCTTAGCCTTCCGCTCGCGGATGTCACGCTCGGGCTGTCGCTCGCCATCGGGACCGAAGAAGAGCACGACGTCCTTACCGCGGCACGCAGCGTCGTCTTGCCAGCCCCAGTTAGGCCGTGGTACCAAGACGGCCTGACGGCGTACCTCAGACATGGATAACTCTCCTCAACCAGCTCACCGTATACTTCCTAGCGGAGCGTCCGGCTCGCTGGACACACAATTCTCGCGTGATGCGGCATTCGCCCCGTCGCAATGTGCAACGCGCTGCGTCGTCGTGGTGTTCCCGCGAGCAGCACAGGGGCCATCGCGCGGGTGCGCGAAGCGGCAGCCATGGAGCCGGCCAGTCAGCGTGCCGCGCATCATCATCCCATCAGCGTCGGCGCCTGTGCAGGCGAGATCGCCAAACTGGCGTTGGCATTCCGCTCGCGGGCCGGGGCGGCCGTTACTGCCATCCGGCCGTGGCTGCCCCGGCGCAACTGATCACGAACTAGACAAAGCCGATGGTTCGGGGTAACCATGGGCAGCATGTCGGCATCAGATGCCGCCCCGCTGCCCCGTCTGGGCGAGGTCTTCTTCGACGTCAGGGGCAGTTCTCGGAGCATGCGGCTTAGCTGGTACGCGGACACCGGAGTAGCGGTCTTCAGCATCTGGCAGGGCGGGATGTGCACCGGAACCTTCCGGCTGGCCATCGACGACCTGCCCAGGATGGTCGAGACGCTGCAGCGCGGGCCCGGCGGGCAGTCGCCAGGCCGGGATCCGGCGCCGCCGACCCAGGCGTTCGGCGATGCCCGGATGGGCGCAACCGTGCAGGGGCGAGGCCTAGAGCCGCTGCCCGGTGAGGAACTGCCGGACTACCAGCCTGCCGTACCGGGCTACGGGCCGGGGCCGACTGACCCCTTGGACCATGCCGGGCCGCCGGGCTACGACGACGCGCTCTATCCCGGCCCCCGCCCGGAATCGTCTTATCCCGGCGGCCGCCCGGGCGCCTCTTATCCCGGCCCCCGCCCGGGCGCTTCTTACCCGGGCCCCCGCTCGGGCGCGTCCTATCCGGGCCGCCGCTCCGACACCCCTTATCCCGGTGCCCGCCCGGAGGCGTCTTATCCTGGCTCCCGCCCCGAGGCGCCACATCCCGGTCCCCGCTCGGGCGCGCCCTATCCGGGCCCCCTGCCCGAGGCACCTTATCCCGGGGACGTGTCCTATTCGGGCGCCAGCACCGGTGGACCGCACTCCCGCGGCACCGCCGGCCGCGGCGGCCACCCAGGCGGCCTTGCGGACGATCCCTACCTCGGCGGCACGGGCCCGATGGATTTCCCGGCCGAGCCGCCCCCGGCCCATTACCCACCCGGAACTTCCGCGCCCGGCTACGACGGCACTCCAGGCCCAAGTGCCGACGATTACCCGGCGCATTACGGCGCCGCCGTTAGCGATGACGTCGCGCCGAGCCCGCCGCCCGAATCGTTCCCCTACGGCCGGCCGCCGGGCAATCGCGGGGCCACGGGTCGGCACGCCGACCCCGAGGCCCCGCTCGACTGATCCGGGCGGTCGCTTTTCTTCCAGGTCCGCAATCCAAGCTGCCGTGAAGCGCGTGGCCAGGTTGTCGTTACGGGAGCCGTGTGCCTGGGGATATATTTGGATCGGGGGGAAGGGGGAGTACAAGTGGTTCAGAAGGTCTCAGTCTCATTCGCATGCGACTACGACTCAAAAGAGATCCCGGAAGGCGAGCAGCTGACGCGCGCGTTCAGCCTGGACGGCCGGGACTATGAGATCGACCTATGTGAGAAGCACAGCCAAAAGTTCGACGAGGTGTTCACGCGGTTCGTCGGCCACGCGCGCAAGGTGACCGGCAGGGTAACGCGGACGAAGCGCAGAACGGCGGCGCACCGTCAGCACAGCGCCGACATTCGAGCCTGGGCGAAGGCCAGCGGCATCGAGGTCAGCGACCGCGGACGGATTCCAGCACAGGTCATCGCCGGCTACGAGGCAAGTCAGCGCGAGGCGAGTCACCGCTAACGCGAGCAGTGGAGTGCTGCTGTCTAGGAAGCCGCACGGTCGGCGTCGCGCTGAGCGGCTTGCTGGCCCGGAGGCTGCGGTCCCGTCGGTCCCTCCGGGGCGGTCGGCGTACCGGGGGCTCCGGGCGGCAACGCCGCCGCGGACCCGGCCGGCGAGGTTCCCGGGTCCGCGGGCGGCGACGGCGTTCCGGCGTCAGCAGGCGGTGATCCCGCTCCGGGGCTGGCGGGCGCCGGCGGCGGGCCCAAGGGAGACGGAACCGCCCCGGCCGGGCCGACGGCGGCCGCCAGGACCTGAGAGTTAGGCAGGTGGACCGGGCCGTTTTCGGTCTCGAGCCGGACATAGGTGATGCTCACCTCGCTGACGGTCCCCTCGATCAGGCCGGACAGCGCCCCTGACCTGATGCCGACCTGATCGCCCACCTGGAACGGCCTGGCCGCCAGCAGAACGATGCCGGCGAAGACGTTGGCGAGGCTCTGCTGCGCGGCGATGCCGACCAGCACCCCGGTCAGGGCACCGCCGACGACCAGCTGCGCGACCGCGATGTTGAGCAGCTGCAGCGCGATGATGATGGTCGCGAGGCCGCCGGCCAGGACGACGGCGAAGCGGACTATCCCGGCGTGCGCCGAGCCGACCGACGGCTGCAGGACGTCGCGCGCCTTGTTGCCGAGCCCGATCGAGGCGGTGCCCGCGAGCAGGAAGAATGCCACCGCCGCGCCGTACTGCAGGGCCAGGTTCCCCGGGCGGCCCAGCGCGGCGAACACCGAGCTGCCGTGGACGGGGGCGGACAGGATCGCTACCGTGTGGCTGGCCTGGGCCGAGACGGCCGCCGCGATGATGGCGAGGACGAGGGCGAAGATGTACCGCCAGGGCCTGGTGCGCGCCCTGACCTTGGCCACGTGCTGGCGGGCCGCCTCGAGCTGGTGTCTTTCCTGAAGATCCACGTGCCTACGCTACCGAGGCCGCCAGCCGCCAGGTCCCGGGGGCTTCGCGGGTCCCCCCGGGACCGATGCGGCCTAGGCCCAGGCCTGGCGTCAGCCGCCGAGCTTGATCAGCGGCCCGCCGACGGGCACGACGGGCTTGCCCTTCATGCCGTTGATGACCAGGGCCGCCGAGGCATACCAGGCCACCAGCGCGGTCAGCACGCCGATGTAGCCCCCGGCCTTGACGACGTTCGTATTGGCCGCGAAGCCCCCGATGAAGAGCACGATCTCGGTGATCTCCAGGGTGAGGAAGACGCCGAATATAGCCCAGTTGAGCTGCGTGCTCCATATGAGCATGTAAGTGTTGAAGATGGCGAACGCCAGCAGGATCCAGGCGAGGTCCTTGCCGGTCTGCGCCGCATAGGCCGTGGCGCTCACCCCCGTGGGCGGGGCGTGCTCGGCCACGAGCAGGACCCACAGCCCGAGGCCGATCCAGAACCCGCCGTAGGTGCCGAACGCGGTCGCGCCGAAGACGTTCCGGTTGCGAAACTCCCACATGCCGGCGAGCAGCTGGACGACACCGCCGTAGCCGAATGCGTAGGGGAGCCACGCATTGCTGGTGGCGTGGGTCATCCAGCCCGCGTTGGCGGCTGACAGCAGGAATGTGGTCAGGGCGAACGCGGCCAGCCCGAGCGGTGCGGGATCGGCTACGCCGGCTGTCGGCGGTGCGGTGACGGGAGCTTGCTCTGTGGTGGTCAAGAGATTCCCTCCTGTGGGCTTGCGCCGTCCGGACCTCCGGGCTGGTCGCCCGCGGGGCAGGGCAGGCGCTCGGATGGATGGAAGGAGCACGACGGGCCGACCACGCAGAGCTGCCCGCCCAGGGCGACGAGCCCGGCAGCGACAGCAGTGCGATAGGAGGAAGCAGGTACAGATACGGCCATGTACGTACCTTCCTTATCTTCACAGGTGGCTCAGCAGAACCAGGTGGAAGATCTGCCCTGAGCGTAACTCCAGAAATGTGGCTTGAGGAGACCCAAAAGACGAGGAAAAGCGATAAAGACCCCGGGCCGCCGGTTCCCGGAGGCCCTGGCGATTTGGCCGGACGTCGGCTACCGCGAGCGGCTGCATGCCAGCACCCGGCTCAGCCCGGCCCTAGTGGCCAGCACCACCAGCCGGTCCTGCGGCCGCAGCTCGTCGTCGGGCCGCGGCGACCAGTCGACCCCAGCCCCGCCCCGGCGCCGCAATGCGATCAGCCGCACGTCACTGCCGTCATGGACGTCGTCGACGCGCCGCCCGGCCAGCTCGGCGCCCGCCCCTACCGGGACGTCGGCGATGAGCAGCACGTGCCGTCCCACCGGGATCGTGCGCAGCACCTGGTGCTCGAGCATGGCGGCGGCGAACGCGGGCGCCGCGAGGTACGGCACGGACCGCGAGACCGTGTTGCCGACGGTCTTCTGGACCCGCGCGGCCAGGTCATCGTCGTAGAGGCGCAGCACGATGCGCGGCTGCTCGGCGAGCGCGCGTGCGTGCAGCGCGGTCTCCAGGTTCACGATGTCGCTGTCGGTCACGGAGACCAGGGCCCGGCAGCTGGTGACGCCGGCCGCCAGCAGCGTCTCCTCCCGGGTTGTCTCCCCGGTCACGACCCGGAGGCCCAGCCGGCGGGCCAGCGGCACTCCGGCGGCGTCGGCATCCTTGTCCACGCAGACGACGCCGATGCCGAGGTCGTGCAGCTGGCCGAGGATGCGCGTGCCGACGTTGCCGAGCCCGGCCACGATCACGTGGTCGCTGATCGGCCGGTCGTGGCCGCGCACCGAGCCGGTAAGCCTGGCTCCGACCACCGCGGCGGTGGCCAGCGGCAGGAAGGCCAATCCGTCGAAAGTAAGCAGGAACTGCGCGATCTTCTCCGGGGTCTTCTTCGTGGGGTCGGTGACCGCCGCCCCGGCCGCATCGAGGAACGTCAGGTAGAGCGCGTTTCCCACGGAGTAGCGCACGGCCGTGGCGAGCAGGGCGAAGCCGACGCCGAGGATCGCGATCAGGCCCGCGAACGCGGCGCCGAACCGGTGCCAGAACAGCATCCGGAACAGGCGCGTAACCGTACGCAGCGGGTTACGGCGCGGCCTGGCCAGCGGATTGCGCGGCGTGCCGTCGGCCGCGGCCAGCACGAGCTCCGAGCTGGCATCCTGCGGGGGCACCAGGCGGGGCGAGCCCCCGCCGGCCTCCCCGGCCCCCTTCGCTGTATCGGGGGCCACGCCGCAGATCACGTGCTCGCGCCTGGTGTGCTCACGCCGCGCCACGTAGAGCGTGCGGCCCGCCAGGCGGACGTGGCTGGGCGTCGGCTCGCCCAGGGCGGCCGCGACGAAGGACGGCGCCGCCATCGAGGACTCCGATAGCACCGCGCAGTCGGTGAAGAAGGTGCGGATGCGCTCGCCCAGGCTGGTGTTGAAGATGGCGACCACGAGCCGCAGGTCGGCGTTGAGCTCCTGAGCCCGAAGCGCCGCGTGAAAATTGCCGAGGTCGTCCTGGTGCAGCAGGGCGATGCCGCGGGCGGTCGGGACGTCGGCCGCGAGGAAGGCCTGCTGGTCAAGCTCGGAGCGCTCGATCAGCCGGACGCCGGGCAGCCGGGCGATCCTGGGGCCCTGGCCCCGCTGCGCCGAGCGCAGGATGACCGTGACCTCCTCCCCGTACCTGAGCGTCAGTTCCTCGACCATTCTTGAGGCGAGCGCGTCATCCCCGCATACGACGAGGTGATCGCGACCGGGCCGCACGCGCGATTCCGTGGTCACGGCGCGATCCTAGCCAGGCCTGGCCATACCGGCCAGAAACGGGCGGACCTGCCGCAGCGACCGTTGGCCGCAATAGCGGGGAAACCTGTCAGCGCATGGGAATGAAAGAATTCCCCGTTGTGGTGATCATGGTGGCCAGGGGGCTCTGGCGGGCCGGCCGGCCGGGCGGGCGGGGCGGAGGCGGGCCACGGATCCTGGCGGACTCAGGGGGAGGCGGGGCGGCCGAGCTGCGGCGGCACGCGCGCGGCGGCGTCGCGGTCGAGCAGGAACAGCGTCTGCTGCCTGCCTCGCGCGGCCGCCGCGGGAACCTGCACCGGCCCCGCCGACGACAGCGCCAGCCGGATCGCCCCGGCCTTGTCCTGGCCGGAGGCGATGATCCAGACCTCGCGGGCCGCCGTTATGGCGGGAAGCGTCAGGGTCAGCCGGGTCGGCGGCGGCTTGGGCGCGCCGTGCACGGCCACCACGGTGCGCTCCTCGTACAGCGCCGGCATGCCGGGGAAGAGCGATGCGACGTGCCCCTCTGGCCCGATGCCCAGCAGCAGCACGTCGAAGGACGGGACCTGGCTGTGATCCTCCGGGCGCGAGGCGTCGAGCAGCCATCCCGCATAACGCGCGGCGGCCGCTTCCGGATCCGGTCCGTCCGGGCCGTCGGAGGCCGGCATCGGATGGACCCGGTCCGGGCTGGCATCGACGTGATCGAGGAGCGCCTTCCGGGCGCCGGTCTCGTTGCGCTCGGGATCTCCGGCCGGCAGGAACCGCTCGTCCCCCCACCAGATGTCCACGTGCCGCCAGTCCACGGCATCCCGGGCCGGGGCCGCGGCCAGCTCGGCGAGCACCCGGGTGCCGATGCGGCCGCCGGTCATCACCAGCGAGGCATGCCCCCGGGCTGCGCAGGCGTCCACGAGCCTGGTCACCAGCCGCGCCGCCACCGCCTTGGCGAGCAGCTCTCCGTCACGGTGGATGAGGACCTGGGGCGGCGCGGCGATGACGTTACCCCCCCGCGCCGACGGCGAAGCGGGCCAGCGTCTCGCCGTAGACCTCGTCGGGATTGAGCCGGCGCAGTTCCTCGGCCATCAGCTCGGCCGTATCCCTGCGGTGCAGCGCGACCCGTCGGTCCTGCTGGCCGGGGCGGCTGAGGACGGCGGTCCGCCCGTCCGGCCGGGCGATCGTGATGTCCCCGTCGGTCACGGCGAACCGCACCTCGGTGATGCCAGGCCCTTCGGACACCTCACGGGTGAACGGCGCCTTCAGCCGCTGGGTCAGCCACGTCGCGATCAGGTCCGCGCTCGGATTCCTCGGCTCCGCGGCCACCGAGCCGCCAGTGATCTCGCCGTGCGGCTGATCCACGGTTGCAGCCAGAACGGACCGCCAGGTCGTGGCCCGGGTCCAGCTCAGGTCGGTGTCCCCGGGGCGGTAGCCGGCGGCCAGGGCGGCCAGGGCCTCGGCCGGCTCGGGGGCCGCCGCGGCGTCGGTCACCCGGCGCTGGGCGAGCATGCCGAGCGGATCGCCGGACGGCACCGAGGGGCCTCTGCGCGGCCACCAGGTGACGACCGGGGTGTCGGGCACCAGCAGCGGCATGACCACCGAATCCGCGTGCCGCCCCATCGGCCCGTACATCCGCAGCAGCACGGTCTGCCCCGGGGCGCCCTCGCCGGTCCTGATCTCGGCGTCGAGCCGCGACTCGGCGCCGGGATCCCTGGCGATCACCCCGAGCACCCGGCAGGGATGCTCACGGCCCGCCTGGCTCGCCGCGCGCACCGCGTCGTACTGGGCCGACTCGTCGGTCATGATGATCAGGTTGAGCACCATGCCGGTGGTCGGCCCGCCCATTTGTTCCCGCGCCCTGGTGAGAGCGTCGTGGATGGCACGAGTGGTGGTGTCCGTCAGGTCGATCATCATCGTGCCTCCCAGGCTAGAGCCGCCGCCAGGCCCGGCCGTCGCGGGCGATCAGCGCGTCCGCGCTCGCCGGGCCCGGCGTGCCCGCCGGGTACTGCTCGGGCTTGGCGTGCCCGGCCCAGTATTCCTCGATCGGGTCGAGGATCATCCAGGACAGCTCCACTTCCCGCTGGCGGGGGAACAGCGGCGGGTCGCCGATCAGCACGTCAAGCAGCAGTCGCTCGTACGCCTCGGGGCTGGACTCGGTGAACGACTCGCCGTACGCGAAGTCCATGTTCACGTCGCGCACCTCCATCGCCGAGCCCGGCACCTTGGAGCCGAACCTGACGGTGATGCCCTCGTCCGGCTGCACCCGGATCACCAGCGCGTTCTGCCCGAGTTCCTCGGTGTCGGTCCTCGAGAACGGCAGGTGCGGGGCGCGCTGGAACATCAGCGCGATCTCCGTCATCCGGCTCGGCAGCCGCTTCCCCGTGCGCAGGTAGAACGGCACCCCGGCCCAGCGCCTGGTGTCGATCTCCAGGCGTATGGCCGCGTAGGTCTCGGTGGTCGAGTCGGGCGGGATGCCATCCTCCTCCAGGTAGCCGCGCACCTCGAAGCCGCCCTGCCAGCCCGCGGCGTACTGGCCGCGGGCCGTGCCCACCGTGAGGTCCTCGGGGATCTTGATCGCGGACAGGATCTTCTCCTTCTCCGCGCGCAGCGAGTCGGCGTCAAAGGACAGCGGCTCCTCCATGGCGGTGAGGGCCAGCAGCTGCAGCAGGTGGTTCTGGATCACGTCGCGGGCCGCGCCGATGCCGTCGTAGTACCCGGCCCGGCCGCCGATGCCGATGTCCTCCGCCATCGTGATCTGGACATGGTCGACGTAGCCGCGGTTCCAGATCGGCTCGAACAGGGTGTTGGCGAAGCGCAGGGCCAGGATGTTCTGGACCGTCTCCTTGCCCAGGTAGTGGTCGATGCGGAAGACCGAGTCCGCGGGGAACACCGCTTCCAGCATCGCGTTCAGCTCGCGGGCGCTGGCCAGGTCGTGGCCGAACGGCTTCTCGATCACCACCCGGCGCCACGGCCGGTACCCGCGGCCGTCGGCGTCCTCCGGCGGGGTGGACAGCCCGGACCGCTTGAGCTGCCGGACCACCTGGGGGAAGGCCTTGGGCGGGACCGACAGGTAGAAGGCGTAGTTCCCTCCGGTCCCGCGCTCGGTATCGAGCTGGGCGACGGTCTGGGCGAGCCGGTCGAACGCCTCGTCGTCGGCGAACTCGCCGGGCACGAACCGCACGCCCTCGCTGACCTGCTGCCAGACCGTCTCCCGGAACGGCGTTCGGGCATGAGCCTTGATCGCGTCATGGGTCAGCTTCGCGAAGTCCTCGTCCTCCCAGTCCCGCCGGGCGAAGCCGACCAGCGAGAACCCGGGCGGCAGCAGGCCGCGGTTCGCCAGGTCGTAGATGGCGGGCAGCAGCTTCTTGCTGGCCAGGTCGCCGGTCACGCCGAAGGGATCCTGCGGTCGCGAGGATCACGCAGCGGATTCGTGATCACGGGTGTTCCTCCGCCGGGTCGGCTCACCGGCTACCCGCCGCCGAGCTCATCTCGGTCTTGATCGTCGCGAGCAGCTCGTTCCACGAGGCCGCGAACTTCTCGACGCCCTGGTTCTCCAGTACCTGGACCACGTCGTCGTAGCTGATGCCCAGCCGCTCCAGCTGCTCGAACACCTGCCGCGACTCGTCGTACGTGCCGTGGATCGTGTCGCCGTGGATCGTGCCGTGGGCCCGGGTCGCGTGCAGCGTCGCCTCCGGCATGGTGTTCACCGTGTTCGGCGCGACCAGGTCCACGACGTACATGGTGTCGGCGAACGAGGGGTCCTTGACGCTGGTCGAGGCCCAGAGCGGCCGCTGGGTGCGGGCGCCGCGCGCGCTGAGCGCCGACCACCGGGGGGTGGAGAACTTCTCCTCGTAGAGCTCGTAGGCCAGCCGCGCGTTGGCGAGCGCGGCCCGGCCGCGCAGTGCCTGGGCCTCGGGCGTGCCCAGCTTGTCGAGCCGTTCGTCGACCTCGGTGTCCACCCGGCTGACGAAGAAGGATGCCACCGAGCTGATCTGCGAGACATCGCGGCCGGCCGCGTTCTCCAGGCCCGCCATGAACGCGTCGATGACTTCCCCGTAGCGCTGCAACCCGAAGATCAGCGTGACGTTGATGCTGATCCCCTCGGACAGGCACTGGGTGATGGCGGGCAGCCCCTCGGCGGTGCCCGGGATCTTGATGAACAGGTTGGGCCGGTCCACTAGCCACCAGAGGGCGCGGGCCTCGGCGATGGTCTTGGCCGTGTCCCGGGCGATCCGCGGATCGACCTCGAGGGAGACCCGGCCGTCCAGGCCCGCGGTCTGCTCGTAGACCGGGCGCAGCACGTCGCAGGCCCAGCGGATGTCGTAGGTGGTGATCGCCCGGGCCGCCTCGTCGACGGCGACACCGCGCACCGCGAGGTCGGCGATCTGGTCCTGGTACGCGGAGCCGCTGGAGATCGCCTTCGCGAAGATCGTGGGATTGGACGTCACTCCCTGCACGTGCATGTCCCGTATGAGCATCTCCAGGTTGCCGGTGGACAGGCGTTCCCTGCTGATGTCATCGAGCCATACCGCCACCCCCGCGGCGGTCAGCTGGGCCAGTGCGTCGTCAGACCCCGAATTCATGGCTTCCACTCCTTGTCGTTGCTCCCGCTGGCCGCTCCCACGGGACTCGCCGCGGTGGCCAGCCGGGCGAGGCTGGTCCGGGCCGCGAGAGCCACCTGCTGAGCTGTGATTTCCTCCTGGTAGCAAGCATCCTGCTCGGCAAACCATTCCACGCACGGCATGGACACCACGCGCGCTGCGGTCCCGTCGCGCTGCAGCGTCTCGCGGGCCTCCAGAGCGATCTACTGGCGTCGGCCTGCGACCATTCAGGCGCGTGATCCGGCTGGTGATCCGCCTCGCTGCTCACCGTTGCTTCAGGCTCCTTCGCGGAACGGGTACGTTACCGACCCTATCCCGCTGCGCTCGGCTGCCCGCTTGCCCACCGGTTAAGCGCGCGTGAAGTCCTGCCCGGGTCAGCCGCCGAGGGAGCGGAGGAAACCGAGCAGGTGCGGGTTCACCTGCTCGGGGTGGGTGTAGTTGGAGGCGTGCCCGGCGCCGTCGATCGGCACCAGGGCGGCCTTGCCGCCGAGGCCGTCGCGCAGCGTCTCGGCCCGGGCCATCGGGATGGCGGCGTCACTGGTGCCGTGCATCACCAGCGCCGGGCAGGTGATCTCGCCCAGCCGGGCAGTGATGTCGTCGCGGTCCATCAGGCACCGGAACGCGAGGGTGAGCTGGGCCCGGTCCAGCGTCGCCCACTTGGCGAACCAGTCATCCCACTGCCCGGGCCCGAGGATGATCGAGGCGACCAGCTCCTGAACCGGTGCCGGACCCTGCTCCAGCCAGATGGCCTCGAGCTGCTCGTAGCTCTCACCGGCGGCCGGGTCCTCCAGGCCGGCCTGGGTGTCGATCAGGACCAGCGCCGTGACCCGCTCGGGGGCCAGCAGGGCAGCGCGCAGGGACAAGAAGCCGCCCTGCGACATGCCGCCGAGCACCGCGCGAGGCACGCCGAGGTGGTCGAGCAGGGCCAGCGCGTCCCTGGCCGAGTCCCAGTAGGTGAAGGGGCCCGGCGCGCCGGTGGCGCCGAACCCGCGCTGGTCCCAGGTGATCACGCGGAACTCCGGGGCCAGTGCCGCCAGCTGCGGGCTGAACATCGTGTGGTCCATCAGGAACCCGTGACTCAGCATGACCACAGGGCCCTCGCCGCCGCTGTCCCAGTAGGCGATCTCGGTTCCGTTCATGTCGGCTGTAGGCATGCCCGGAAGTTACCTCAGCGCGGCCGCTGGCGCGAGACCTGGCACCGAATCTCCTCAGCGCCGCAGTTTGTCAGGCCGGGCGGAGCCGGGCGTCGAGCGAGCCGGCGATACCGTCGCCGACGAGGTTGAACGCCACCACGGTGAGCATGATCACGAACCCGGCCGGGTAGACCTCCCACCAGTAGCCGTCGAGCAGGTAGGTGGTGCCCTGGGACAGCATCCCGCCCCAGGTGGCCGCGGGCGGCGGCAGCCCGAAGCCGAGGAAGCTCAGCGTCGCGAGCAGGATGGCCGCGTCGGCGACCTGGAAGGTCGCGTTCACGACGATCGTCCCCAGCGTGTTCGGGATCAGGTGCCGCACGACGACGCGCAGCCTTCTCCCGCCCATCATCGTGACGGCCTGGATGAACTCGCGGGTGCGCAGCGAGAGGACCTCGCCGCGGACGAGCCGGGCGGGCCCGAGCCAGGACAGCAGCGACAGCACGAGAATGAGCAGCGCGATCGTGGGCCGGAAGACCGACGCCAGGTAGATGAGCACGAAGATCGCCGGGATGGCCAGCGCGATGTCCACCACCCGCATCATGATCGCGTCGGCGAGGCCTCCGGTGTAGCCGGAGACGGCGCCCCAGACGACGCCGAAGGCCGTCGCGAGCCCGGCCACGGCAAAGCAGATCTCCAGCGTGGCCTGGCCGCCGATCATCAGCCGGCCGAGGATGTCGTAGCCGTTGTCGTCGGTGCCGAGCGGGCGGCCGCTGCCCGGCGGGAGGTTCGTGAGCCGGATGTTCGCGTGGACCTGATCGGTGTGGTAGACCAGCGGCCCGAGGAAGCAGAAGGCCGCCAGGGCCGCGATGACGGCCAGGCCGAGCAGCGCCAGGCGATGGCGGGCGAAGGACCGCAGCGCCGGGTCGGCCGCAGGCCGGGCGCCGTCAGTCATAGCGGACCCTTGGATCGAGGACCGCGTAGGCGATGTCCGCCAGGAGGTTGCCGAGCACGGTGACGGTCCCGACCAGGACGGTGATGCCGAGCTCGACCGGGTAGTCGGCGTTCACCGCGGCTGTGTAGTACGTGAGCCCGACTCCCTGGATGTTGAAGACGTACTCGACGATGAGGCCGCTGGTAAGCACCGCCGGGAACGACAGGCCGACGAGCGTCGTGACCGAGATCAGCGAGTTGCGGACGACGTGACGGCTCAGCACGAGCCGGGTCGGCAGGCCCTTCGCCCTGGCCACGCGAACATAGTCCTCGGCCAGCGTCGCGATGGCGGCCGAGCGCATGTAGCGGCTGAACAGCGCGACGTTCACCAGGGTGAGGGTGAGCACCGGCAAGACCAGGGCCAGGGGGTCGGCGAGCAGCCCGCCGACCGCGGCCGCCTGCGGCGCCTCGGGAGGCAGCGCGTGGACGGCGATCGACAGCCCCGAGATCAGCAGGATCGCCAGCCAGTACGACGGCATCGAGTAGAGCGCGAACGCGGCGGACGTCGCGGCGTGATCGACGGCGCGGTTCCGGTGCACCGCCTGGGCGAGGCCCAGCGGGATGGCGATCGCCAGGGCCAGCACGAGCGCCGTGCCCACGATCACGACGTCGTTCGGCAGCTGGTGCACGACGAGCGAGTCGACGCTCTGGTTCAGCCGGTAAGAATAGCCGAGGTCACCGCGGGCCAGGCGGCCGAGAAAGGCGAGGTACTGCTCGATCAGCGGATGGTCAAGGCCGTTGGCCCGGTTGAACGCCGCGATCTCGGCTCCGCTGGCGCGGGTACCGAGGATCGCCCGGGCCAGGCTGCCCGGTATCAGGTGCTCGAGGATGAAGGTCACCGCGGTGACCCCGAGCACGACGATCACGGCCTGGGCGCTCCGCCGGATCAGGTATCCGGCCACGTCATCGGTGGCCGCTCGTGAAGTACCACTGCTCGGGGCTGATGAAGCCGTAGGCGTTCGCCGTGAAGCCGCGCAGGTTCGACTGGACGGTGATCAGGGTGCCGGGGCTCGGCTGCCAGAAGTCCGGCAGCTGCAGCCGGACCTGGTCGGCGTACGCGTCGAGCGCCGCCTGGGCGCCGCTCGCCGGGGTCCGCGTCGTAGCGATGATCAGCTTGTCGATGGCCGGGTCCGAGTAGTTGTTGACGTTACCGAGAGCGCCGGTCTGGAACATCTCGTCGCCGCTCGGGTAGTGGTCGGGCGCGAAGAGCCAGGCGCTGCCGTACTGGCCGATCTCCCAGCTGCAGGCGGCCGACGACGTGGCGCAGGACAAGATCGTCGAGGTGACGGTGGCCGACGTCACCTCGTCCAGCGAGATCTGGATGCCGACCTGCCTCGCGACCGACTGCAGGTCGACCATGGAGCCGTCGGTGTAGGGGAGGCCGCTCGGGTACATGAGGCTGAAGTTGAGCGGCTGGCCGGCCTTGACGCCCGCGCCGCACTCGTTCGCCGCGCTGCCCGGCCTGGAGCAGACGCTGACCCCGCCCGGGACGATTCTCCACCCGTGCGCGGCGAGCAGGTCCCTCGCGGCCGGCACGCTGAAGGGGTAGGGATCAGCCGACGCCCTGGCGTCCGCGAACGGATTCGCCGGGCTGGCAGGCACCGGGCTGTAGGTGGGCACGCCGAGGCCGCCGTAATAGGCGTGGATCCACCCGCTCTGGTCGACGAGATGCTGGAAGGCCTGGCGGAAGTAGAGCTGGCGGAAGATGGGCCCGACCTTCGGGTTGTTGAAGTTCGGCTCGAAATAGTCGAAGCCGAACGGGAAGTCCTTGACCAGCTGGTAGCCCTGTGCCCGCAGGGCCGGCTGCTGCGGCAGGTCATTGTCTGGCACGTAGCCGACCGAGATCTGCTGGCCGGAGGTGCCGGGCCCGCCGCTCGACTGGCCGGCCCTCAGCACCGAGAACTCGGCGGCCGCGGACGTGAACGGCAGCTCGACGAACCTCGCCAGGCGCGGCTTGTCCGGGCCGGAGTAGCTCGGGTTGGGCGCGAAGGTGGCGGTGCCGTCACTGGTCAGGCTGGTCAGCTTCCACGGGCCGTCCACCACCGACCAGACCGGGCTGGACCCATATCCGGCTACCCGCCTCGCCTGCGCGTTCAGGAAGCTGTACACGGCCCGCGCGCCCGCGGCGGTGGTGTCCGGCAGGTTCGCCGCCGTCGGCGACGGGGCCGGCGCGGTCAGTGACGTCCGGTCCCAGGCGATGGGCAGCGGGGTGATCTGGGACAGCTCGTTGTAGGTGAACCAGAACGGGTTGTAGCCGGCGTTGAGGCGGAGCTGCACGGTGCCAGGGGCGAGCGCCGTCCACGAGACGACGTTGTCGGGGAACCCGCCGGGGACGTAGTTCGCCCAGTCGGCCTTGTTGGCCTTGACCAGGTTGATCCAGAACCCGACGTCGCGGGCGCTCACGGTCTCGCCGTCGGACCAGGCGTAGTGCTTGAGCGTGATCGTGACCACCCGGCCGCCGTCACTGTAGACGGGAGAATCGCCGATGGAGAGCGGGTAGTCGACCGAGGTCTTCCCCCGGTCGCCGTACCAGTAGAGCGGCCGGTAGAGCAGGGTCTGCAGGTCGCTGGTGTTGGTCACGGTGAAGTACTGGCCGGACACCAGCGGGAAGATATAGGTCGGCGGGGTCAGCGGCTGCTCGGCGAAGTACGCGGTGCCGCCCCGGACCGGCGTGCCGCCGGAGCTGCTGCCGCCCCCGGCGGGCGAGGCGCAGGCGGCCAGGATGACGGCCGCTGCCACGGCGAGCGCGAGCGCCGGGAGCAGCCTGGGAGCTGCGCGCTGGCCGCGGGATCGGCTATCCGCTGATGCGCCTAAGGTCATGACGGCTTCCTCCCTACGCCGGCATTACCCGGTCAGGTTCAAACGGTCGGTGGCGCGCAGGCCATGCGGCCAGCCACCCTCTCAGCCCGGTCCGCCCGAGCTCCCGTGTTGTTGTGCCCTACATGTTAGCCGCCCGGCTACCTGTCCGCGCGCTCATGCCGGATCGTCCCAGGCACGATGAGGTCGAACGACGGCGGCGGGCGGGTCAGGCCGAAGTAGGCCCGCTCGGCGGCGAGCCAGTCATCGTCCCATTCCGAGGGCGTGGTCTGGCCGCGCAGCCGCCGCAGCCGCTCCGGCTCCGGGGTGTCGACGAACACCGACCGGTCCACCAGGTCGGACAGCTCGGGTGCGGCGGAGAACACGCCCTCCAGCACGATCAGCGGGTGGGGCGTTACGGAAACGGCGCCGTCGAGCCCGCTGCCGCGCTCCCAGTCGAACCTGCGGAACTCCGCGGCGCGCCCGGCCCGGAGCGGCTCGAGCGCCTCGGCCCGCAGCCGGCGCCAGTCGTAGTAGCCACTCAGGTCCTGCTCGTCCGGCGGTACGGGCACCGTCGGCACGCCCAGCCAGGAGCGGTCCGGTCCGGCGGGCTCAGGCCCGGCGTCGAAGAAATCGTCGGTATGGACGAGCGCGGCCCCGGTCGCCTCGGCCACGGCAGCGGCGATCGTGGACTTTCCCGCCGCGCCGTGCCCGTCGATGGCGACGACGAGCACGTCCCCGTCGTGCGCGGCCCGCCACCCGGCCGCCGCGCTGATCACCCGCCGCGCCGCCGCCTGGCCGAGGCTACCGCCGCCGCGCATCCGGGGACAGCGCCTCGCCGTGCGGGACGGGCGCGGGCGACCCGGCGGCCGGTGACCCGGGCGCGACGTCCGTGATTTGCGCCGCGTCCGGCCGGGCCCCGTCGACCGCCCGAACAGCCACGGCTGTGCCTCGGTCGCGGAGCGCGAACGACAGCCGGACAGCGGTGATCCAGATCAGCACAGAGTCGGACACATGGACCCAGACCAGACCCGCGGGCAGTCCGCTGAAATACTGCGCGTAGCCGATGACGCCCTGGGCGCCGATCAGCGCCAGCAGCACCCAGCTCAGCCTGACCGCGCGGCGGGGCGCTCCGGCCAGCGGCAGGCCCACGGCCAGCGCGATCGCCAGCCCGGCGAGCAGCCAGCCGATGTCGGCGTGCAGCTGGGTGACGCCGCTGAGCGGCAGATGGAACCGGGGGACCAGCTTGCCGTTGGCGAGCCTGCCCCCGGCGAGCGGCCCGGTGCCGGTCACCACGGTACCGGCCGTGATCATGAGGCCGAGCACAGCCACGGCGCCGAACGCGAACAGCCGCACCTGGCGCGCGACCAGGAGCCGCGCCGGGCCTCGCCCTTCCGCGCACCGCACGTACAGCGCTACCGCGGCGGCCACGAGAGCCATGGAGAACACGAAGTGGATCGAGACCCAGACCGGGTCGAGATTGGTCAGCACGACGATCCCGCCGAGAACGGCCTGCCCCAGGATCCCCGCCGGCTGCGCCGAGGCGAGCCAGACCAGGTCACGACGGCGGCGGCCGTCGGGGCGATACCGCCAGGCCGCGACGAAGACCACCACGGCGATCGCGAAGATCGCGACGGTGACCAGCCGGTTGCCGAACTCCACCCAGCGGTGGATGAGCGGGTCGCCCGTGGCTCCGTTCGCGACGATGCTGGTGGCGGTGCACCTCGGCCAGTCCGGGCAGCCGAGGCCGGACTGGCTCAGCCGTACCCCGGCGCCGGTCATGATGATCCCGGCGGAGGCCAGGACGCCGGCCAGCGCGATCCGGCGCATCGACTCCGGCGACGGCGTCAGCACCGCGTTCGCCAGGCGCCAGGCCCGGCCGCGCGGGCCCGGCCGGGAAGACCCGGCGCGGTCACGGGCGGCACCGCCCAGGGCGGTGAGGTAGCCAGGCACGGATCTCATCGTAAGATCCTCCCGCATCCGGTCGCGCCCGGGCCAGCCCAAAGGCCGGCCGGCGCTGGCTGCGGCCGTTACGGAGCCGGCGGGGGAGGCAGCGCTGCTGCTTGCTCAGCAGGTGAGTCCGGCCCGGCGGCGGGAGCGCCGCGGGCGGCGCCCGCGCAGGCCAGCATCACGCACACGATCGCTGCCCATTCCCTCAGCGCGAGTGCCTCGCCGAGCAGCACGAGCCCGGCGAGCGCGGCGGCGGCCGGCTCGATGCTCATCCAGATTCCGAATATTCGTGCCGGGATTTGGCGCAGCACCTCCAGTTCGAGCCGGTAGGGGATGACTGAAGACAGCAGCCCGACCGCGACGCCGGTGGCGAGGACGCCGGGCCGCAGCAGGCCGCCGTACCCGGCTGACCCCGGCACGGCCGCGGCGGGCGTGACCACGACCGCGGCGACCGCCATAGCGATCGTCAGCCCGGACGACCCCCGGAAGCGCCGCCCGGTCGACGCGCTCAGCAGTATGTAGGCGGCCCAGCAGGTGGCGGCGACCAGCGCGAAGGCCACGCCCGACACGGCCAGCCCGGCCGTCCCGGCTCCGCCTCGCCCGCCGTGGGCCAGACTGGCCCAGCCGCTGCTGAGCAGCGCCACGCCCGCTCCGGCCAGGCCCACCCAGACCAGGTCGATCAGCCGCCGGGAGGATGCCACGGCCACGGCCAGCGGCCCGAGGAACTCGATGGTCACCGCGATGCCGAGCGGTATCCGGGCGAACGACTGGTAGATCGAGTAGTTCATGATCCCGAGCGTCACGCCGAACGCCACCGCGACCGCGGCGTCCCGCCAGGCCCGCTCGCGCACCAGGTCGCGCAGCGAACGCGCCAGCTCCCGGCCGCCGAGCGCCGCCACGAGCAGCGCGCTGGACCAGAGCCGCAGCCCGGTCATCTGGGCGGGCGTCACCTGGCTGAACATCCGCGCGGCCAGGCCGGCGCCGACCTGGACCGAGAGGATGCCGGTGAGCACGAGCGCCGAGGGCGGCACGGTGTTCCCTGCTCGCCTGCGGGGCCCCACCCGCCTCCCCATGCCCCCTTCGCTGGCCCCGCCTTCCCGCGTCGCTCGTCGCTCGCTCCTCAATCCAGGCGGCGCCGCGCCCCTCCGGCTCGCAGCCATTCCCGGCTATTCCCAGCGGAACGTGCGCACCGCGAGGGCGATCCCGGCGGCCGCCCAGACCGTGAGGACGAGCAGGTCGCGGGCGGGCAGCCCGCCGCCGTACTGCAGCACGGACCGCAGCCCGTCGGAGAGCGCGCCGGCCGGCAGCAGCTTCAGCGCCCCCTGCGCGCCGGCCGGGAACTTGGTCAGCGGGAACACGATGCCGCCGATCCCGAGCATCACCAGGTACACCAGGTTCGCCGCGGCCAGGGTGGCCTCGGCCCGCAGCGTTCCGGCCATCAGCAGGGCCAGGCCGCTGAACGCCGCCGTGCCCGCGACCATCAGCAGCAGCGCCCACGCGAACGCCGCCGGGCCGCCGTGCGGATGCCAGCCGAGCGGCAGGGCCACCACGACGATCACGATGGCCTGCAGCACCTCGACGACCAGCACGGTGAGCGTCTTGGCCGCGATCAGGCCGCGGCGCGACAGCGGGGTGGCGCCCAGCCGCTTGAGCACCCCGTACCGGCGCTCGAACCCGGTGGCGATCGCCTGGCTGGTGAAGGCGGTGGACATCACGGCTAGTGCCAGGATGCCCGGGGCGAGGAAGTCGATCCGGCTGCGTCCCGGGTAGCTGACCAGGTTCTCCTGGCTGAACGCGGCGAGCAGCAGCACCGGGATGATCAGGGTCAGCACCAGCTGCTCCCCGTTGCGCAGCAGCGTCCGCAGCTCCAGCGCGGCCTGCGCGCCGATCATCCGCGGCAGCGGCGCCGCGCCGGGCGCCGGGGGGGGCCACTCCTGCGTCGTCGCGGTCACGAGCGCAGCTCCCGCCCGGTCAGCTCGAGGAAGACATCCTCGAGGGTCCGGCTCTCGATCTGCAGGCTCTGCGCGAGCACGCCGTGCTCGGCGCACCAGGCGGTGACCGCCGCGACCAGCTGGGGATCGACCCGGTCGTGCACCTCGACCACGTAGTAGCCGGCCGGGGACTCCTTGGCCGCGCTGCCGGGCGGAAGCGCGGCGAGCAGGCTGTCGGTATCCAGGCCGGGCTCGGCCCGGAACCTGAGCTGGCCAGCGGTGCCGGTGAGTTCCGCCGGGGTTCCGGAGGCGACGAGGCTCCCGTGGTCGACGACGGCCACCCGGTCGGCGAGGCGTTCGGCCTCTTCCATGTAATGCGTGGTCAGGATGACTCCGGTGCCGGCCGCGCGCAGCCCGGTAATCAGATTCCACGTCGCGTGCCTGGCCTGCGGGTCGAGCCCCGCCGTGGGCTCGTCGAGAAACACCAGTTCCGGGCGGCCGATCACGGCTGCAGCGAGCGACAGCCGCTGCTGCTGGCCGCCGGACAGCCGCCGGAACGGGGTGCGCGCGCAGCCGGTCAGGCCGAGCCGGTCCAGCAGCAGCGCGGGGGCGATCGGGCGGGCATGGAAGCTGGCCATCACCCGCAGGTACTCTCCGGCCCGGGCCGCGGTCGGGACCCCGCCGGACTGCAGCATGACGCCCACCTTCGGCCGCAGCGCCCGGGCGTCCCGGAGGGGGTCCAGGCCGAGCACGCGGACGGCGCCCTCGTCCGGCCGCCGGTAGCCCTCGCAGATCTCGACCGTAGTGGTCTTCCCGGCCCCGTTCGGACCCAGGATCGCGGTCACCTGCGAGCGCTCGGCCCGCAGCGACAGCCCCGCCACCGCGACCGTACGTCCGTAATGCTTGACCAGGCCGGTGATCTCGACGGCCGGAGCGGACAACACGCTCGCGAGTCTACGGCCCAGTCGCGATCGCGCGCCGGCCCGGCCGCGTGGTCACGGGCGATAGCATTCTTCTTCCCTCCTGGCCTCCCTGCGCTCCTCCGGACCCTGCTCTAAACCCTGAGCCGGTCAGGCGGGGCGAGGGGGCGGCACCGCGCCGCGGCGACGAGGGCGCGGAACAGGCTCGGGTCATCCCCGGCCTCGGGGTGCCACTGGACGGCCACCAGGAACGAGTCGCCGTCGTCGGTCTCGAAGGCCTCGATGGTGCCGTCCGCTGCCCACGCGGTGGCGGTGAGCCCCTGGCCGAGGCGGTCGACCGCCTGATGATGGTGGGTGGGCGCGCTGATGGCGAGCTCGGCGTCGCGGCCCAGGATCCCGCTCAGCCGGCTGCCCGGCGCCACCCGCACCTGGTGCGCCCCGAACGCTCCCGGTACCGGGGCGTGCCCGTCGTGGCCGACCACGTCGGGCAGATGCTGGTGCAGGCTGCCGCCCCGGGCCACGTTGATGACCTGCATGCCCCGGCAGATGCCGAGGACCGGAAGCTGCAGCGACATGGCGGCGTCCAGCAGCGCGAGCTCGGCGGCGTCGCGCTCCTCGCGCACGCTCGTGAGCTGCGGCGCGGGCTCCGCGCCGTAGCGGGCCGGGTCGATGTCCCCGCCCCCGGAGAGGATGAGCCCGTCCAGCCGGGCCAGCGCGTCCTCGATGCCCGGCGCCGGCGGCAGCAGCACCGGGATCCCGCCGGCCGCGGCGACGCTGTCGGCGTAGCGGCGCGGCAGCACCACGGCCTGCCGTTCCCAGACGCCCCAGCGGGCCTGCTCGCAGTAGGCGCTGATCCCGATCAGCGGC
>WNFJ01577076.1_pt1 | contig 44836 bp, 39 predicted proteins | sample 5400461 | NCBI WGS metagenome assembly WNFJ01 (sample SAMN13153349, study PRJNA577476) | soil metagenome | isolation source: 115 cm saprolite on Douglas fir-dominated hillslope | place: USA:California | collected 2013-09-17
CACCAACCCGCCGACGCGACCAATCTCCTCCCTGGCCATCTCAGTGAGGGATTTGCCGTCACGCCGGACCGAGAACAATAGGATCACGAAATCCTGCACGCAACCGCCGAAAACCGCGCCGACCAGGATCCATAACGTCCCCGGCAGGTAACCAAACTGCGCCGCCAGCACCGGCCCGACCAGCGGCCCTGGCCCGGCAATCGCGGCGAAATGATGTCCGAAGACGACCCATTTGTTAGTGGGAAGAAAGTCGCGGCCATTCTCTAGCCGCTCAGCCGGAGTTGCGCGTTGAGGGTCGAGCGCTAGAACCTTCGCTGCAATGAATTTGCTGTAGAAGCGATATCCCAGGGCATAAACGCAAAGCGCCGCCGTAACCAGCCACAGTGCGTTGATCTGCTCTCCGCGATGGAGCGCAAGCGTTGCCAAAGCCAGCGTGCCCAGCAGTGCAATAGCGGTCCAGAGCAGAAGTCGAAGTCCGGATTTCATGAGCGCGGAAATATTGTGGCTGGTTTGAGCATCGGACGCAACAAGGATTCAATTCGCAATGCCAAAGGCAGACCTAGTCCAAAACCTCACTGATCTTGCCTTCCGCAATAATTCCTGCCACCCTGGCAAAATCTTTGTACATCACACGGTCCTTATCCATCGCTGCGCACACCGAGCGGATCGCGTCATGGGCTTTCTGCCCGCGCTTGCCGGTCTTGAGTGGCGCGACAAAATCCAGCGCTTGAGCCGCTGCCATGGCCTCGATCGCCAACACATTGCGCGTGTTGTTAACGATCTGGCGCAGCTTCAGGGCTCCTGTCATCCCCATCGAAACGTAGTCTTCTTTGTTGCCAGATGTCGTGATCGAATCCACCGAGGCGGGATGCGCCAGCACCTTGTTTTCGCTGACCAGTGCCGCAGCCGTTACCTGAGGCATCATGAAGCCGGAGTTCAGTCCTGCCCCCGGTGCAAGAAATGGCGGCAGCCCTTCATTCAGGGCTGGATTCACCAGGCGCTCGATCCTGCGCTCGGAAATTCCCGCCAGCGCGCTGAGAGCGATCCCAAGAAAGTCTAAGGCGAAGGCCACGGGCTCGCCGTGAAAGTTGCCGCCGGAGAGGACATCACCAGGTGCGTCTCCGGAGACGAAGACCAGCGGATTGTCGACTGCTGAGTTCGCTTCGGTCTCAAACACTTCGCGACAGTACGCCAGCGTGTCGCGCACAGCCCCATGGACCTGCGGAATACAACGTAGCGAATATGCGTCCTGCACTCGTCCGCACTCGCGGTGCGACTCGCGAATCTGGCTGCCTTCGAGCATGCGCCGCAAGTTCGACGCAGTCTTTACTTGTCCTGCATGTGGACGCACCCGGTGAATGCGCTCGTCGAATGCAACATCGGTTCCTCGAAGCGCATCCAGCGTCATAGCTCCGATCACGTCGGCGGAATCAACCAAAGTTTCCGCCGCAAGCAGCGACAGTGTTCCTACGGCCAGCATTGCCTGCGTGCCGTTGATCAGCGAGACCGCTTCTTTCGCTTCCAGCGCCAGAGGCTTGATTTCCGCCTGCCGCAGCGCGTCTGCTCCGGGAAGTGGTTTGCTACCCTCCTGCAGGCATTCGCCCTCACCAACTAACACGAGAGCCAGATGAGCCAGTGGCGCGAGATCGCCGCTTGCTCCCACGCTGCCTTGCGAAGGCACGAACGGCGTGACCTTGCGGTTCAGCATTTCGCACAGAGCGTCAATCACAATGGCGCGCACACCGGAGTGGCCCTTTGCCAGAGAATTGGCGCGCAGCAGCATCATCGCGCGTGTTTCAGGCCCGGAGAGTGGATCGCCGACTCCCACCGCGTGTGAGCGCACAAGGTTGACTTGTAGTTCGCGAATCTGGTCTCCAGCGATTCGAACGTCGCTCAACTTACCCACGCCAGTGGTGATCGCATAGGAAAGTTTGTTTCCGGCGACCAGCGCGTCCACCACGGCCCGCGCACGGTCCACAGCTTCACGCGCATCCGGTGCAAGCAGCACTGGACGACCATCCACCGCCACCTCGCGCACCTCTTCCAGCATGAGATCATTACCGTTGATATGTAGAGCTTTCATGAAATTCTGCTTTTAGCTCTTGGCCTTTGATCTTCTTCGTGAACCTTCGTGTCCTTCGTGGTTGTTGCCTCGGGTTCTTCCTCTGTGCTCTCTGTGTCCTCTGCGGTTAAAGGTTTCTTCCCGCTACCTCGCGAAATGCGGTCATGTACTTGTCAGGAATCGCCCGTACTTTCATCTCTGCATCCGTGACAATATGAGTCGTTTCCCCCTCGGCCAGCAGCACACCATCGCTCGCCCGCACCAGTTCATATCCGAAATGCACCAGTGACTCGCGCACGTTCTTCAGATGGGTTCGAACGACTATTTCATCGTCGTAACGAGCGGGAGCCTTGTAGCGGCAGCGCGCATCGACGACGGCGATGAAACATTGCTCATTCTGCTCCATTTCTCGATACGAAAATCCAAGGTGCCGCAGCAGTTCCACCCTGCCCACTTCGAACCAGACGAAATAGTTCGCGTGATAGACCACTCCCATCTGATCAGTCTCTGCGTAACGCACACGCAAACGTACTTCGCACGCGCGATCGTTTGCCTGCCGATCGCTCACTTACCGCTCCAGCGCGGTTTTCGCTTTTCCAGAAACGAGCTCACGCCTTCGCGGAAGTCCGCCGTCTGCCGGATCCCGGCATTTTGCTCCACCGCTTGCGCAATCTGATGGTCAAGAGCCTCCGCGATGAAGCCATTTACCAGCATCTTCGTGAGCCGCACCGATGATGGACTGTTTTCCATGAGCTGTAATGCCAATTCGCGCGCGCGCGCCATCAACTTCTCCGGCTCAACGATTTCGTTCACCAGCCCCAACCGACGGCCTTCCGCAGCATCAAAAATCCTGCCGGTCAGTAGCAAATCACGCGCAATCTTGTGCCCTACTTGCCAGACCAGAATCGAAGAGACTATCGCCGGGACGAACCCGATTCGCACCTCGGTGTATCCAAACTTTGCTTCAGGAACGGCGAGTGTGAAGTCGCACATGGTGGCGAGTCCCGTGCCTCCGGCAATGGCCGCACCATTTACCGCAGCAATCGTGGGCTTCGGAAAATCGTAGAGTCTCCGGAAAATCCGCACCATTCGCCGCGAATCTTCAACGTGCTCGGCGTGCGATTTTCCTATCAGCGATTTCAGTTCCTCCAGGTCCATGCCCGCGCAAAATGCCTTGCCAGCTCCGGTGAGTATCCCAACCTGGGCGTCGGATTTCTCTACTTCATCCAACGCTGCCAGCAACTCCTCCAGCAACTGGATGCTGAGCGCATTGCGCTTATCTGGACGATTAAGCGTGATGGTTGCGATGCCCGAGTCGTACGCGAGTGCTAGCGTCTGAAATTTCATGCTGAAGAACGAAACAGGAGATTATACGGCCCAATAAGCCGACCCGCCCACGGCTACATCAACTTCCTTCTCACCATATCCAGCGCCTGTTGCGAGGCGAACCAGCGTACTCGCGCCCGGTCGCCAGGAAAATTCCGCTTCACCAGTTCGGTTCCGCTCTCGGTCGCAAGCGCGTGGAAAACAAGTCCAACAGGCTTTTCCGCCGTGCCGCCTGTCGGACCTGCAACTCCGGTGATTCCCAATCCCATGGTTGTCCCGCAACGCTTCCGTATGCCTTCGGCCAGCGCTCGCGCCACCTGCTCGCTAACCGCGCCATAAACGTCGAGCAAATCTTGCGGTACATCAGCGAAATCGGTCTTCAGCGCATTTGAATAAACCACCGCGCCTCCCATGAAATAGCGCGAGCTGCCACTCACCGAAGTCAGCCGCTCAGCTACCAACCCTCCGGTACAGGATTCCGCCACCGCCAGCGTGGCGTTTCGCATTTGCAGGAAATAGCTGACGATCTGTTCGAGCGAGTCGCCATTGTCGGAATAGACGCTGTCCCCAAGCTCCTCTTCGATTTGGTCCACGAGTTCATCCACCCGTTGTTGCGCGCTCTCGGCCGATTTTGCCTGGGTTCGCAGATGCAGTTGGATTTCGCCGGGTCCCGCGAGGATAGTCGTATTGACATCGGCAAAGCGTTTGTAGATAGGCGCAACCCGCGCGTCGCAGGCGGACTCTCCCATTCCCGTGATCTTCAACACCCGTATGGCCAGGAACTGCTTCGGAACTTTCGCGCGTAGCCGCTCCGCGACTGAACTCTCGAACAACGCTTTCAATTCGTGTGGCGGCCCGGGCAGCAGGATAATGATCTTCTCTTTCCCATCCGATTTTCCTGTGATCCACTGCCCCGGAGCTGTGCCATTGGCGTTAGGAAGCACGATGGCACCGGTGATTACGTCACCCTGCTTTACATTGTTGGGAGACATTTTCCAGCCATGCTCGGTAAACCGCCGCTCGATCGCCTGCACGACAACAGGATCGCGCCTTAGCTGCAAACCCAGAGTCTCAGCGACGGCTTCGCGGGTTAGATCGTCCTCTGTGGGCCCCAGTCCGCCGCTCAAAATCAAAACATCCGCCCGCGAAAGTGCGGCCGTGGTTACGCGAACAATGTCCTTAAGGTGGTCGCCGACAATGGTCTTAAATCCAACTTCGACTCCCAAACCGTTGAGCTGCCCGGTGAGATAGAGCGAGTTCGTGTCTTGCCGGAAGGGAGTCAGCAGCTCCGATCCGATGGCAATAATCTCGGCAGTCATGGCCTCGGCCATCACGCTTGCAGTTTAAATGAAAACGTGGACGGCTTATTCGCAGCAAGTACCTCCGGCGGTGAAGAGCATGTCTTCTTTGCTTTTGTCATGGAGGTTTTGGAAAGATATTCCGCAACACAATACTGTGAAAGGTGGTCACCCCTGGCTCAGAAAACTGCATCCAAGAACCCGGATGAGCCGAAGAGAGAAGCTGCGGCTATTTGTGTTCGTCGTTTGCGCGGGTATTTGTAGTCCGCCAAATTGGGCCTATGCGCAAGATGGCCCTGCCGATTTGCCTGACAGTCCATCGCACGTATCCCGGTCGTCGAGTCACGGCAACCACTCGCCATCGGAACGCGAGGTTTCTTGGCACTCTTTGCCAAAAGACTTTCTCCAGGATCAAAAAGCCATTTGGCTGTTTCCCACTCAATTAGCAAAAGGGCGCTACTGGTTGCCGACTCTTGCCATCGTAGGCGGAACAGCGGGACTCATCGTTGCCGATCCGCACGCAATGCCCTATTTTCGTACTCATGCGCGGAACCTCGACGACATCAACGATGTCTTTGACGCTCCGATTACGACGGCAGAAGTACTGGCCCTCCCTGCTTCCCTTATGTTTGCGGGCTACATTCGACATGACTCGTATCAGATGAATACCGCATTACTCGCCGGGGAGGCCTACGCTGACAGCGCTGTGGTTGACCTTGCGATCAAGGCGGTCACTCGCAGAAAACGACCTAGTGATGTTCCCGCCGGAGGATCTTTTAACGACACGTTCTTCAATGGCGGTAAGTCTCCCTTTAAGGGCAGCGCCTTCCCATCCGGGCATGCCGCTGGTGTGTTTGCTGTCAGTACGGTCGTCGCCAGCCGATATCACAACCACCGCTGGGTGCCGTGGACCTTGTACGGTTTCGCAACCGCTATCAGCTTTTCGCGCGTAATGACGAGTGCTCATTTTCCATCGGACGTCTTTCTTGGAGCAGCTCTCGGCTACACCATCACACGATACCAAGTGCTGGGCCCGCACTGAAATGAAATATTGCCCACACTCATTTCACCAGTCACGACTGCGCCGGAATTTGTGAGCTGAGATTTATTGCCCTGAGCAGGCTCTATCTAAGCAGGTTCTACCAAGGACTGGCCTTGAACGTCCCACGCCAGATGATGCACCGCATTGGTGGTGACAAGGATCGCCGAACGTCCAGGAGCAAAAGCCAGGCCCACCAGTCCGGAGCCGGCGACGGCAAGAGACGCAGTTCCATCGGGTGCGATCTTTACAATGCCACGTTTGCCCGCAACAGAAGCTGCGACATACAGATTTCCGTCGCGATCAAACGCCAGACCCTGCGGCCGTCCCAGCCCGCGGTAAAAAATCGAAACGGCGCCATGAGGATCGACCTTGTAGACCGAATCAAAGCTGGAGGTGGTAGGTCCGGTGACGAAGAGATCGCCCTTCGGCCCAAAAGCTAGATGGTAGGCGGAAACACTGGGCTCGATGGTCGCGAAGACGAAAATCTGACGGTCGCGCGCAATCTTGAAAATGGTTCCACTGCGGTCGCCGACATATAGGTTTTCCGCGCGGTCGAATGCAATTCCAGTCGCCACTCCCATGCCCTCTGCATACGTGGACATGGTGCCATTCGGGGCCACACGATACACAGTCCCGTCAAAGCGCGATGACACATACATCTGTCCGTCCCGGTCGAACGCAATTGCGGTTGCGTTCATCATCTCCGTCACAAACGGCTTGACGCTATAGTTGGCGTCAATTCTATAAATCGAAACTGGGACTTTTTGGCCGCGCGAACCGGAAAAAGTGACGTAAATGTTTCCTTCAGCGTCGAGAGCGGGACTGGTGACGGGATGCAGGTTTTCCGCAATCAGGGCCGCAACTTTGACCTGTTGCGCATTACTGAGGTGTCCATTGGTCGAAACAACCACCGGACCAGAGGCTGCCCCTTGTGGTACCCGGGCTATCACAAAATCGTCGGCGCTAACTACGACAGAAGCTTCCAAGTCGCCGAAACGCACCCGAGGACGCCGCAGTTCCGGAGGGCGTAGGCCACTGCCTAAAATGCGTATTTCGCCTCCCGGGAGGGCCGCGGCCGGGGCCACAGCCTCAATGTGCGGCCGCCCATTCACATTTTTCTTTCCCAGAAGGCGGTTGGAGATGGTCATCGAATCCTTGCCAAAATCAAAGGAAGCTACCGTGAAAGAATCGCGAAATACAAAAGAAGCTGCATCAACGCCAGCGCGTAAACTCCAGCCGCGACGTCATCTACTACAATTCCTGTCCCCTCCGGCAGTCGCTCCAGTTGCCTCACCGGCGGAGGCTTCACAATATCGAACACACGAAAAAGTATAAAGCCCGCCAGCAGCGTTTTCCATGCTCTGGGAGCGAATAGTAACGCAATCCACTGCCCGGCAACTTCGTCGATCACCACGAACTGAGGGTCTTTCACTCCGCATGCCCTGGCTACTTTGGTGGCTGCGGGAATGCCTATGACGATCGCCATCGCGGCCAGACCGGCCAGCACCGCCCATTGCGAGCCTGGTGGGATCCATTTCGCCAGCCCGAACCAGATCAGCGCCGCAGCGCCGGAGGCCCAAGTTCCCGGCCCAGGCCGCAAGCGTCCCAGTCCAAAAACGGTTGCAACCAGAGTTGCCCAGAGCGGCGCGCGAGAACTTGGCGCCTCAATTTCAGCCATTTCTGTTTCAGTCTTCATCGCTCACGTCGGGCAAATTCCCGCTATCGGCCTCGTCGGAGGTGTCTTGCACCGGTGATGAAACCACATACCGCCCGCTCGCCCACTTGCCGAGATCAATAACACGGCAACGTTCGCTGCAGAAAGGGAAGTCCTCACCCGTGCTAGCAACCGGTTGCTTGCAAATGGGACACTTCAGCTTGAGCTTGCGCTTGCCAGCCATACGTCTGCCTTGATTGTAACGGGTTCGTGCTTGGCAGGATGTCCCGCCCGAAGATGTCGCCAAAGTCCGGCGCGAGTGCAAACTGAAGAACAGGCCCGCCTCTCTACGAAGCGGGCTTCTGAACCGCTACGCGCCATTCTGGCAAACTGTGAGCGCTTCACCGTGAAAGGTGAACTCGCCGTTGACCGAGGTGCTGGGGGGCGCGCCGAAGTAGGGTAGGGTCACCAAATCCTGCAGGTTGTAGGTGAAACCGTTTGCAGAGTAATGAAAGCCTCCGAAGTTTGCGTTGTTCTCCAACGGATCGCCATTTTCCAGAGCGCCGCACGGCGTGTTGTTGCCACTGATGTTCACTACCAACGGATCGTCCGCCCACTCGCCAACTTCATGCGACAGCGCTGAAACGTCCTGAGCGAACGCCCCCGGATGATCAACGTAAGTGGCATGGGCATAGGCTTGCGGCGCGCTGATGCTGCCCGTCGAGCTGTGGTAACCGCCGATGCAACAGGATCTGTTTTGGGTGAGATAAACATCGTAGGTCAGGAAAATGGGGAGGGTGTTCGGTTGAATTCCGAGATTGGTGATGAGAGTATGGAGCTGCGCATCGAACCAGTTGACGTCCACCAACCCCGCGTTAAACCCGAACACGACGCCGGTTTTACCATCCTTGATGGGAGGACTCAATGTCTGTTCCGCCAGTACGGTCGGGCCTCCCAACCGCAAGTGGTACCCAGTATGATTCTTCACCGTGCCCCAGAAATTGGCACGCTGATAAGCGTCAATGTACTGAGTCGTGCCCATACTTACGCCCCCGGAAGTGAAGGGAATGGATGAAAAAATTGGGGACGCGACCGTGTTGTTTGTGACCGTCCTTCCATTTGCGAGCACGTGTGATGGATCAAATGTGGTTTTCACCCCACTCCGGTTCGTGATCACAATCTTAATGGGAATGATCTTCACCGCAACGGTCGTGGAGACTCCCGTCGCTGGCGCCGTGCCCACCATGTTGTAGCGATAAGTAGTCCCACTAAAAGTGAAGGAGCCATTCCAGGTCGTCAATGGGGTGCTTGTTGCTTCAATAATATTTCTCGGTTGATGCAGCGTAGCGGGCAAACGCGTAAACATCGGACGTTCGCTGCCGGGCTCGATTTCAGATTCCTGCCCGGCTGCAACGCCCGTCAAAACCACACACACCGCCGTAATAAAGCTGACTATCTGAAACTTTGGGACACGCGGCATTTTCATGGCTTCTATCTCCTTAGCTTCTTGGAATTATCGAGTGGCGGCATAAACAAAACTCGCAGGACTTGCTCGCAGGCCCCAAAAAATGGGGCATGGAATGAGGCAACGGGATTCAATTCTGAATGGGTTGGGGAACGGTTGTCAACGTGCAAAGTTTTGCAATGTTTTGCAACAGTCAGGCGGAATCCGTAAGTCTTTTCCGATTCCGTTATATTGAAAGTACAAAATGTCCCACCAGAAATCAGTCCTCATTCGTCCTGCCAAAAGCTTGGCCGGATCCATCCGCCTGCCAGGGGACAAATCCATCTCCCATCGCTATGCCATGCTGGGGGCGATTGCCGAAGGCGCGACCAAGCTGGAGAATTTCTCGACTGGCGCTGACTGTGCCAGCACGCTCGGATGCTTGCGAACGCTGGGTGTGAGATGGGAACAAAACCGTGCTTCGGTCGTAATCCATGGGCGAGGCGCGAAGCTTCGAGCACCCACATCTCCTCTCGATTGCGGAAACTCTGGATCCACTATTCGCATGTTGAGCGGCATTCTTGCCGGGCAGGAGTTCACGACCGAACTGGCAGGCGATGAGTCGCTTTCTCGGCGGCCGATGGCCAGAATCATCCAACCGCTTCAAATGATGGGCGCAAAAATCGAAGCCGCCGAGGGAGGCCGTCCGCCGCTGCACGTGACCGGAAGCCAGTTGAAGGCGATTGATTACAAGCTTCCAGTCGCCAGCGCGCAGGTCAAGACAGCACTTCTTTTTGCCGGACTTTATGCCGATGGTACAACCTGCATCGAGGAACCAATTCAGACTCGCGATCACGGCGAGCTAGCGCTCCAGGGATTTGGAGCGAGCGTTGACCAGCGCATGAGACAAGTCAGTATCGATGGCGGACAAAAGCTGCATGCGATCGAAGCCACGATTCCGGGAGATATATCGAGCGCAGCGTTTTTTCTCTGCGCGGCGGGGCTTTTTCCCGATTCGCAGCTCACCATTCCAGGCTTGCTACTGAACCCCACACGAGCGCGTTTACTTGATGTCTTGATGGGCCTCGGACTCCGAATCACGATGAGCGATCTTCAGGAGCAGCACGGGGAACTGGTCGGAACCCTGCGTGTGCAGGGCGGGGCTTTGAAAGGTGCACGCATCACCAACGGAGATACGGCCGCGCTGATTGACGAAATCCCGGTTCTCGCCGCAATCGCTCCATACACGTCGGATGGGATTGAAATTCGCGATGCCCGCGAACTACGGGTGAAAGAATCGGACCGCATCGCGAGTGGCGCGACCAATTTACGGTCAATGGGAGCGGAAGTGGAAGAATTCGAAGACGGTCTGCGGATTCCAGGCGGCCAGAAACTGCACGGTGCCTCGCTGGATTCTTTTGGAGACCACCGGATTGCGATGGCCTTTGCTGTCGCGGCGCTCAGGGCGGAAGGAGAAACGGAGATCAAGGGAGCGGATGCCGCCGTGATCTCCTATCCGGAGTTCTTCAATGCTCTCGAGAGTCTGATCCAACGCTGAAGAGGTGCAACGCTGAAAAGGAGACTTGGCTGCGGGGTGGAAGAGCGGCGCTTTCAGCGCCGCCTAATCTGAGCAATTGGAGAGACGCGGCCCTGGAGGGGCCCCTCTCCCACGGTTCTGAGAACTGATTCGAACTACTACTTAATCTGTTCGGTCTTGCCGTCGTACTTCACCTGTCCGTTTTTCTGGTTTTCTTGTTCCACGTCCTGATTGGTGTAGGTGCGAGCGGCTTTTCTCCCACTCTTTGCCGACGCAGCAGCCTCGACCGGATTAGCCTCTGCAGCACTGTAAAAGGTCCAAGCCCTTGCTGGTGCCTCCGCCCTCTCGTGCTCGCGCTCCATCCCTTCCCTGTGCATCATTGGCCGCTGCAGTGGAACAGGAAGCGTCACCGACGGAGATGAAATGAGAGGCGTTGTTCCTCCCGAATACCATACCGGCTGGGTATACACCGAGCTGGTGTTTCCGTTGACGATTGACAGGGTGGAGTTCGTCGCCCCGGCAACCAACCCATAGGTTGCATTACTGGCTCCGACCGAAGAAGGCGAAACCGTTTGCAGCGATATCTCCGGGGTGGTCACTAGCGGAATGTAGGGACCGCAGCCGTAATATCCGACGCAACTACGAATAGCGGTTGTTTGGCCAAGTGCCATGCCTGAAACGAATAGACTCACACAAAGCACTGTGAATAGACGCATACTACCTCCTGGGTCGACGAAGCTGTGACAATGGCAAGCAGGTGAAATGCCAGTCTGCAGTGGTTTCGCTGATTCCGTGAAATTTACCTGTCTTTGCGGCCTATTGGCCGTTTTTCGCGGGTTAAGATTTGCGGACAACGGCCCAGGGTGCAAGTAGTTGCGCAAAAGCCGCAGCCGAGTGACAGCCCAAGCAACTCTTTCTAGCTCCCGATATAACGTGCGTACAGAGTTCGCGCAACGGCCGTATCGGTGGTGCCCTTGATGATGGCCCGGCCATCCGGAAAGACCGTCATTTCAAATGGCTCTTTCCAGAATTTGAGGACAAACTCGTTATGACGAACCCTGCCGTGCGTTTTCAGGCGCTCACTCATGTGACCCAAGTCAATCGGGCGGTCGCGTTCGTGAATCTGCACCGAGTTCCTGCCGCACAGGGTGATGTGCGGACAGCCTTCCCCGGCCAGGTGCACGAACTTCCTTTGTCCGCAGGTGCGGCAGTCCAGCCTGGGTGTACCGGCAGAAACCTCCGCGCGCTCGTTGCGCCACAGGTCGTACGAAAGCAGGGTGCGCCGGAGTTGACGCTTTTCGCCAACCAGCAGCTTAATGGCCTCGGCCGCTGCAATGGACGCAGCCAGGTTCACGGCCGAGTTCAGGATTCCGGCGGTCTCGCAAGTTTCGACCACTCCGCTAGGACTCTCTGGAAAGATGCAACTAAGGCAGGCGGTTTCGCCGGGGACTATGTTCATCGTGATCGCGTAACTGTGTACAGCCGCGGCGTAAATCCAAGGAACGGAGTTCTTGGCCGCGTAGTCGTTCACCAGGTAACGGGTCGCAAAATTATCCGTTCCATCCAGAATGAGCTGGACACCACCAAGCAGCTTCTCTGTGTTTTCAGGTATCAGATCGCTGACATGGGGCTCAACTACGATCTGGGAGTTGAAACTTGCGATTTTCCGGCAGGCGGCAATCGCCTTCGGCAATGATTGGGCAGCGTCGGCCTCGTCGAACAGCGTCTGCCGCTGAAGATTGCTGGACTCCACGTAATCGCGGTCAATAATTCGCAGCCGCCCGACCCCGGATCGGGCCAACAGGGAAGCCAGCGCTGAGCCTGTCGCCCCACAACCCACGATTGCGACGCTCGACTCCAACAGGCGCCGCTGGCCTTCCTGGCCAATTCCGGCAAACAGCACTTGGCGCGAGTATCTTTCGTCCAGTTCGGGTTTCATTAAAGGATCGCTTCAACTGCCGGCATGAGGTTAAACGGCCCGCGAACCATAGCATCCACTCGGGTTTTCCGGCCAGAGATTTATTATAAGTGGCGATGGGGCGAGAGCTGCGCAGCGCGCGTTCCTTCTGGTCCCATCAAACCTTACCGTTTTCTCGAAATTTGGCCTAGGAGCCTTTTGTTGAAAAGGGGTTTCACCCGTGTCTTGGTTGCGATTGTGATTGCCTCGTGCCTGGGCACAGGCAAGTTATGGCCTCGCTCGCAATCGAGTGACACAGGCTCCAAGACTCAGGAACCTAACACCAGGCCCCCTGCGTCTGAAAAAGAAGCTCTGCCCGAGAAAGACTCGGCTTGTTTTGGCAGCCCGATCCAGAAGATCGAGATTCCTGGGGTCAGCGAAACCGATCAGCAGGCGCTGCGGGACATGATCCCATTGCATGAGGGAGAAGCGCTCGATCAAGAGCGGCTGCAGGAAAGTTTGCGCACACTCTTCGCCACTGGCCGGTTCGCCGACCTGAAAGCGGAGTGTGAACGAACCGCCGACGGAAAGATGCTTCTCTCGTTTGTGAGCGCTCCCAATTTCTTCGTAGGCAGAGTCAGCGTGGAAGGTGCGCCCGGGCGGCCCACGGAATCGCAAATCGCGAATGCCTCGAAATTGCAGTTGGGGGAACTGTTCACCGCCGAAAAGATGGACCGCGCGCTACAGAACATTAAGCGCCTGATGGAAGAAAACGAATACTATCGCTCCTCCATCACTCACTCGGAGCAGCGGGACCCAACCAGCCAGCAGGTAGAGGTCACGTTTCGGATTCACTCGGGCGATCCAGCTCGCATCGGCAGCATAACTGTCTTGGGAAAAAGCCTCTTCTCTCCTGGCCAAATCCAGGACATAGCGCGTTTGCATCCCGGCGACGTCGTCTCTGGACAAAAAGTTGCCAGCGGATTAGAACGGATCCGGAAAAAATACCAGAAACGCAACCGATGGCTGGCGCAGATCAGCATCGCTGAAAAAAAATATCTTCCACAGAGCAACACGGTGGATTACACGCTGGAAACGGAACCCGGCCCCGCAGTCGAAATCCGGGTCGAAGGGTTCAGACTCAGCAAGGGGACGGTCAAGCGCAACGTTCCCGTCTATGAGGAGAATGCCCTTGATGACGATCTGCTGAACGAAGGCCGGCGTAACTTGCTCAACTACATGGAATCGCGAGGATATTTCGACGCCAGTGTCGACCTCAGAAGGGAAACCGACGAACCGAAAAACGCGTTACGGGTGATTTATCAAATCGATCCAGGGGAACGGCACAAGGTGGTGAAGGTGATCATCACGGGAAACAAAAGTTTCTCCCGCGTCGAAGACTTACGTGCCGCTATGCAGGTGCAGGAAGCGAGCCCGCTCTTCCCGCATGGACGCTTTAGCCAGGCGCTGCTGCGGGCAGATATTCGCGAGATGGAAAATCAATATCGCGCCAACGGATACTCTCAGGTGAAGATTGAAAGCGAAGTCGAAGATGATTATCGCGGAAAGAAGAACTGGATTGCCCTCCACATTCGCATCAATGAAGGCCCCCAGACACTGGTGGGAAACTTCCAGATTATCGGCAAAAACACGCAGATAGAGGATGATACTTTTCCCACGCTGACCACTAGCCCAGGACAACCATTTTCCGATTCGCGCTTAGCCGAGGACCGCGACCAACTGCTGAACTACTACTTCAATAACGGATTTCCGAATGCTACCTTCGAGGCTTCTGCCAAGCCCGCGGCTGATCATCACATGGACGTGACATTCACCATTCACGAAGGTGAGCGCAGATACGTGGACCGAGTGCTGGTCGCAGGCCGGGAGCACACAAAACCCTATGTTATCGATCACGAACTGCAAGTGAAAGCGAACGATGACCTGAGTCAGATCGACCTTTTGAACACGCAACAGAAGCTCTACGATCTGGGCATCTTCAGTCAGGTGGATACTGCCGTGCAAAACCCCGAGGGTACCGAAACCCGCAAGAACGTGCTGGTGCAAGTGCAGGAAGCCAAGCGGTACACATTCAACTACGGAGTCGGCTTTGAGTTTCAAACCGGCCAGCCCGCAATCAACGGAAAACAGCCTCTCGGGTCCTCGGGAGTTAGCCCGCTGGTGTCCTTGGACGTGTCCCGGCTCAATTTCCTGGGTCGGGCGCATACCATTACCTTCGGGTCGAGAGTCGGACGGCTGCAGCAAAGAGGGTTGATCAGCTATGAGGCGCCACGCTGGCTCAACAATCCGAACTGGAAACTGACATTTACTGGTTTTTTCGACCACACTCTTGACGTGGCAACGTTTACCTCACAGCGGCTGGAAGGCGCTGTGCAGGCCGGACAGGTGATCAGCAAACGCGGTGATGGAGAGCCAGTGAGTACCATTGACTACCGCTTCAACTACCGCTTGGTACAAGCGACCCATCTCTCGAACACAATCAGTCCCGACCAGATCCCTTTGCTCTCCCAGCCGGTTCGCGTGGGCGAGCCCGGTTTCGGATACATTCGCAACCGTCGCGACAATGACCTGGAAACCACAAGAGGAAGTTACATCACGGTGGACGCAGGCGTTGCCGGGCACTATTTCGGCTCACAAGCCGATTTCAGCCGCGTCCTGGTGCAGAACTCCACGTATCACCCCTTCGGAAAGCAGCAGAAGCATCAGTTGGTGTTTGCCCGTTCCACGAGGGTCGGAGTGGAGAACCCGTTTGCCGACACCATCATTACCCAGCCTGGTCAGCCGACGCCTGGGACACCGACACTTATTCCTTTGCCAGAACGCTTTTTCATGGGCGGCGGCAATTCACACCGCGGCTTTGGCCTGAATCAGGCCGGGCCCCGCGACCCGCTCACGGGTTTTCCCCTTGGAGGCTCCGCTCTCTTCCTGAACAATTTCGAATTGCGATTTCCTCCACCTACGCTTCCCTGGGTGCAAGACAACCTGAGCTTTGCCTTCTTTCATGACCTGGGTAATGTGTTTACTAACGGCAATCACATGCTGGATAGCCTGCTCCATTGGCGCCAGAACACGAGCTCGTGCTCATCCCAAAAGGTCGGCACTCAACTGGTCACCGGGTCGGGGGCTACTCTGTGCCGCTACGATTACATTTCTCACGCCATAGGACTAGGCGTTCGCTACAAAACACCGGTCGGCCCGGTTCGTTTTGATTTCGGATACAACCTGAATCCAACGGTTTACCCGGGCTCCCTCCTGGTGACGCCGGCAACGTCTACTACGCCGGCAATTTATAACTTCACCGGAACGAAACAAGCCAGCCCGTTCAACGTTTACTTTAGTATCGGACAGACGTTTTGATGCCCCCGCGATGGATAATGCTGGGATTGCTCGTGCTCAGTGGCGCCCCGCTCTGGGCAGGGGAAGTGCTTGACCGCATTGTCGCGAACGTGAACGGACACGTAATCCTGCAAAGCGACTTACAGGAGGAGCTGCGGTACGAGTGTTTCATGACCGAACGCCCCCTTAGGGAACTAACCCCTGAGGATCGCAAAGCTACGCTGGAGCGGATCATCGACCAGGAACTTCTGCGTGAGCAAATCCGGACCGCAGAAATTAAGCCCGCAGGTTCTGACGACATCGATAAGCAGATAGAAGGAGTAAAGGCAGATTACGTTAACAACCACAATGCCGCATCGTGGAGCGCGGCGCTGTCGAGTTACAGTCTCACTGAAGCGGGCATAAGGAATCATGTTGCGTTCGAACTGGACCAGTTGCGCTTGGTGGAGGTCCGCCTGCGTCCTTCGGTCCAGATCGATGCCGGCGGGATAGAGACCTACTACAAAGAGCAACTCCTTCCGCAACTTATTCGCTCCGGTGGCGCGCAGATAAGTCTCCCACAAGCCACGCCAAAGATCCGTGAGCTTTTGGTCCAGCAACAAATAAACCAGCTGCTCACCTCTTGGCTGGAGACACTGCGCTCACAAGCCCAGATTCGAGTATTTGTCCCTGGTCCCTCTGACCCGCGGGTGCAGGCACAATGAGCAGACTCGTCATCCGATGGCGAAGGGTGATGCAGTATCTCTTATTAGCGTGCCTGCTCTTTCTGCTCTTCTTTTCTGGATTGCTCTGGTATTCGACTACCGAGTCTTTCCAGCAAATGGTCCGCGGCCGCCTGATCGCAGCCATCGAGCGCGCAACCGGGGGGCGAGTGGAACTGGGCAGTTTCCATGCAGTCCCGCTCCGTTTGCAGGTGGAGGTCCGGGATCTGACGATTCATGGCCGAGAGTCCACTCGCGAAGCCCCCTATGCGCACATAGACAGCATGCTCGCGACGGTGAATCTTTCTTCCGCCCTTGGAGCCAAGATCGGCTTTCATTCTCTGACGTTGCAACACCCTGTCATTCACATAATCTTCTATCCCGATGGCAGTTCCAACCAGCCCAGCCCCAAGCAACAGGGTGGGGTGGATTTCGAGCAGCTCTTGTCGTTTTCGATTGACCGGCTGAATGTTCAGCGTGGCGAACTGCTCTGGCAGGACGAGCGGTTGCCCTTGGACTTCACTTCGAATGACATTTCAGCCGATTTGAACTATTCGTTTATTCATCGGCGCTATTCAGGCAATCTGGCGATTGGTAAAGGGGAGACCCAGTTCGACCGATATCGCCGAGTGGCGTGGGCAGCACAAGCGGCTTTTGCTATCGACAGAAACGGAATCGAGGTCAGGTCACTGAAAGCAACCTCAGAAGGTTCGCGACTCCAGGCCTCAGGAGTCCTCGCGAACTTCCAAAATCCAGTGGCGAAGGGCAAATACGACCTGGTTCTGGACCTTGCGCAGGCTGCAGCGGTTTCGCGTCAGTCGCAACTAAAGGCGGGAACGCTGGCGATCAACGGTGACGGCTCATGGTCGACTGCGAGTTTCTCCTCATCCGGGAAATTCGGGGTGCGCGATCTGTGGTGGCAGGACAGTACTTTCTCCGGCCGGAACGTTAGCGCCGCCGGCAAGTTCTCACTCGATCCCCAGAAAGTCTCGCTTTCTCAGGTTGAAGGGCAACTCCTGCGGGGCAGCTTCACCTCGGAGGCCGAGATTTCTGGCTGGCAGCTTTCCCTGAAGCCGTCAAAGAACTCGAAACAGGAGCAACGCGGAATGATTAAGGTACGAGCGAAAGACCTCTTTCTTGGAGACATGCTGGCCAGTCTGGGGACGCAGTTTCGTTCGGTAAATAAGCTGAAGCTTGCAGGAAATATTTCCGGCACATCGGAAATACGGTGGAAACAGTCCATCCGCAATGCGAACACCGCGATGGCAATTGAAGTCGCCCGCCCAAGCCGGCTGCAGGCCGGCCAAATTCCGCTCACTGCAAGCGCGCAAGCAACCTACGACGCACGATCTGGTGATTTGGCAATTAGCGATCTGACTGCAGCCACCCCAGCTACGCTGATGCACGCCTCAGGCGCGCTGTCTACTTCAGCTCCTCTCAAGTTTACTTTTGCGACCACTGACTTGCGGGAATGGCAACCGGTCATAGCCGAACTCTTCCCAACGGGTTTGCCCTTCAGGCTTCACGGCCGCGCTGTCTTCAGCGGAACTGCCACGGGAAGGCTCTCGAACGTAGCCCTGGCGGGCAATCTGCAGGTGCAGAATTTCGATGCCCAGATTCCGAGCGGTGTACGGGCTACATCGGAACAGTTTCATTGGGACTCTTTAAATGCGGACGTGCAGGTTTCGTCCCGCAGCCTCGTCACGCGGAATGCCGTCTTTCGCAGCGGAGACACAATCCTGAAACTGGATGGCAATGCTGGGCTAGTTGCCTGGAACCTCGCGCCCGATGCTCCATTCCACCTCCATTTGGATATCCAGAACGCGGATGCGGCCGAGGCCGCACGACTCGCCGGCTATGACTACCAAATCTCAGGAAAACTCGCCGCTAGCCTCGAACTCTCCGGAACGACGGCGAAGCCGCAAGGGCAAGGGAGTTTTAGTCTGTCCCAGGCGTCGGTTCAGGGCCACGCGTTTGATTCCGCGAGCGCATCTCTGGCGGTCAAAGGAAGTCAGCTTACGTTCAAAGATCTGCATATTGCGCGAGGGCCAGCTCGAATCGCCGGCAATGGCACTTACGATCGCTTGTCCCAAGTCTTTCAACTAAGTCTGACCGGCACTGATTTCGATCTGGCTGAGATTTCTCCGATTGAGCGTTCTCGAATCAAGATTGCCGGCAAGCTGGACTTTTCCGCGCAAGCCTCGGGTACCGTCGCCGAACCTGAGGTCGCCGCGAATCTGCATCTCCGAAACGTAGCCCTCAACGACGAAATCGCTGGAGATTTTCTGCTGAACGCGGTTTCGCGCGGTCCCAACCTGCGCCTCACCGGGCATTCGGATTTCAAGAACGCCGACCTGTCGATTGACGGAAGCGTCCTCCTGCGTGACCTGTGGCCCGCCCAGATTGATTTCCACTTTACTCATTTGGATGCGGACTCATTCCTGGAAGCCTATCTTCACGGACATCTCACCGGCCACTCTGCCCTGGCTGGAGACCTCAGGCTGCAAGGGCCGCTGCGCAATCCACCACAGTTGAGTGTGGTTGGAAACCTTACCGACTTCTCTGCCGAGGTCGAGAAAGTGAAGCTTCACAATAGTGGCCCAATTCGTTTTACGGTCTCCGATCGCGCGGTCAAGGTTGATAACTTCCATATCCTCGGTGAGAACACGGACTTTTCTGGAAGCGGTTCCGCGCAGTTTGCCGGCCAGCGGACCCTGGATTTCCAGGGGAACGGAAAGGTCGACCTTAAGCTCATTCAGACTTACGATCCCGATTTCACCAGCTCCGGGACCTTGACCGGAGAGGTACGTGTAACCGGCACCATCGATGCTCCCATGGTGAAAGGCAACTTGCAGGTCCAAAACGGCTCGGTTTCAGATGTCAACTTACCAAGTGCCCTCAGCGAGATTAATGGCACGTTCCTCTTCAACCAAAACCGGATCACAATCGAGAGCCTGAGGGCGCGAACCGGCGGTGGCTAGGATTCACTGGACACGCCGATCTGACCGGGAAGCAGATAAATTTCGATCTAACCGCCTCGGCCGGTGCTGTGCGATTGCGTTATCCACCCGGAGTCAGTTCTACTGCCGACGCAGACCTTCATTGGAGCGGGAGTTCCTCCGGTTCGCTGCTTTCTGGCGATATCACGATTACAAAACTGGGTTTCACGCCCGGATTCGACTTCGGCGCATACCTCGAACGCAGCGCGCAGGTGTCCGGCCTTCCTCAGACTGACCCGGTGCTGAATAATATCCGTTTGGATCTGCACGTCGTTACCACCCCCGAGCTGCAGATGCAGACGAGCGTTGTCCGTCTGCAAGGGGAAGCAGACCTGCGCGTACGAGGCAATGCGGCGAAACCAGTTCTGCTCGGCCGGGCAGACGTTTTCGAGGGCGAGGCGTACTTGAACGGCACCAAATATCGTCTCGAGCGAGGCGGCGTTACCTTCAGCAATCCGGCGAAGACAACTCCGTTCTTAGACCTGGAAGCGATCACTCGTGTTCGTGACTATGACATCACGCTCTCCCTGAGCGGTGATATCAGCGTACCGAACGGCCTGAAGACGAACTACCGCTCCGATCCTCCGCTGCCAACCTCAGACATCATTACGCTCCTTGCTTTCGGGCAAACAACGGAAGAGTCGGCGCAGCTTCAACAGACGAGCCAGTCCGCATTTAGCCAGCAGGCCTCTAATGCCCTGCTGGCTGCCGCGCTAAATGCGACACTGAACAACCGGACGCAGCGACTGTTTGGCAACAGCCGGATCAAGATCGATCCGCAAGGATTGGCCACGGAAACATCCCCAACTCAGAGTGGTCCAGCCGTGACTATTGAACAGCAGGTGAAAGACAATCTCACGCTTACCTACACCACAAACGTTGCGCAGACCTCTCAACAGGTCATTCGTGCGGAATATAACGTCTCGCGAAGTGTTTCGATTGTGGCCATCCGCGACCAGAATGGCGTGGTTAGCTTCGACGTGAAAATCCGGCGTCGCAAGCGATAACCCGGCTGCTTCCGGCATTGCTGTGCAAGCATCCAAAGAAGTCGCCATGTCAGGATCAGACGCAGCTCCGGAAACGGCGCACTTTGCCAGCGAACGCCGCCACATGGTCGAGTCGCAGCTTCAACGTCGCGGCATTCGCGACCAACGTGTTCTCGATGCAATGCTGCAAATTCCCCGCCACCTGTTCGTTCCGGAGGAGTATAGGTCGCAGGCCTATGGTGATCATCCCATTCCGATTGGCGAGAACCAGACGATCTCGCAGCCCTTCATCATCGCGGTGTCGTTGCAGGCGCTGGTTCTGACTGGATCAGAATCCGTGCTCGAAGTCGGCACCGGCTCCGGATATCAGGTCGCCCTGCTGGCGGTGCTGGCCCGCAGTGTGTATTCCGTCGAACGCCTCACTACGCTGGCCCGCAGCGCAGAAAAAATCCTTGCCGGTTTGGATTTAAACAATGTGAGCGTAATCGTCGGCGATGGCAGCCACGGCTTGCGCCAGTTCGCGCCGTTTGATGCGATTCTGGTGTCGGCAGCCGCTCCCAGCGTTCCTCAGAGTCTCCTGCAGCAGCTCTCAGATAGCGGTCGAATGGTGATTCCAGTCGGCCCGCCGCATGCGCAGGAACTGCAGCTGGTTCGCAAGCAGCATGGCAATCCTGTCGTCGAAGTGCTCGAAGGATGTCGATTTGTCCCGCTAGTCGGAGCCGAGGGGTATTAAGTTACTTTATTTCAGCAGGATATGAGGAGCAACCCTTGATCCAGTTTTCGAGTCTTCAAGGGTGGGGCGCGTCGCACGGGCTGCTGTTGTAAGGATGATAAGGAGGTGAAGGGCAATGAGAAAAACATTCTTAGTAATTCTAGCTCTGCTGTTAGCAATCCCGACCTGGGCACAAAATGCCGTGGGTACAGGACGCTACGACCAGCAAATTCAGCAGCAAGTGACCAGGGCTTTGAACTCCAAAGACAAATGGAAAGGCATAACCGCCAGCACTGATGACGGCATTGTCACGTTGCAGGGTGCAACCAAGCTCCTGGTTGACAAGCTCGACGCCGGGAAAAAAGTGGACAAGCTGGAACGTGTCCAGGGCGTTCGTAACCACGTGGACGTTGAGAGCAGCGCCTCGGACCAGCAGGTACGCGAGCAGCTGTCGGAAAAACTGCGGTATGACCGCGTCGGCTTCGGAAACGCGTTCAACGCGATTGCGATAAGTGTGCAGAACGGGGTTGTTACCCTGAGCGGTGACGTTCGCGATTACGCAGCCCGTGATTCTGCTATGGCAATCGCGGAGACGATGCCGGGAGTGAAGGACATAGTTGACGATATCAATGTGTTGCCGGCATCGCCGATGGATGACGAGCTTCGTCTCAACGTGGCCCGAGCCATCTACGGAAACAGCGTGCTCTCGAAATACGCTCAGGATCCGCAGAAGCCTATTCGTATCGTGGTCGATAACGGACACGTGACGCTCTATGGCGTCGTGGACAGCCAGATGGACAAACAAATAGCCGAGATGCAGGCAAAGTCTGTTCCGAACGTCTTCAGCGTCGATGACAAGTTGGTGGTGGGCAAATAAGTTGCTGCATCAGCGTACGAAAAGCCGGAGCCCGCTGGGTCCCGGCTTTCTCTATTGGCCGACTTTTTTGCTCTCCGTGCTCTAAAATGTGATGTGCCCTTCCTGAAAAATCTGCGAGTCACACTGGAGATGATCAAGTGGGAGCACTCAGTATTTGCGATGCCATTTGCCCTCTGCGGGGCCATGCTAGCCGCCAGAGGCCTGCCTACGCCGCGCCAGCTTTTGTGGATCATCGTGGCCATGGTAGCGGCGCGCTCAGCGGCCATGTCCTTCAATCGCCTTGCCGACGCCTCGATTGACGCTGCCAATCCTCGCACTCGGACGCGGGCGTTGCCGGCAGGGGTCCTTACGCAAGGTTTTGTTAGAAATTTCCTAATTCTATCTTGCGGAGTCTTTGTGCTGGCGGCGTGGCAGCTGAACCGGCTTGCATTTTTGCTGTCCCCCATCGCGCTGACAATTGTGCTGCTCTATTCGTACACCAAGCGCTGGACTCGCTGGTCGCATCTGTTGCTGGGCTTTGCTTTGGGGATCGCGCCCGCGGCAGCATGGATCTCAGTACGGGGCTCACTCGATCCCAGAATCCTGATTCTCACAGCCGCTGTGACTTTCTGGGTTGGAGGCTTTGACGTGCTCTACGCCTGCCAGGACCTACAATTCGACCAGCAAGCCGGATTGCACTCAATCCCCCGTTATTGCGGCATTGGCAATGCGCTGTGGATCGCGCGCGCCTTCCACTTATTCATGTTGTTTCTCTTGGCGTCCTTGGTGGGGGTCTTTGGCTTGGGGAAGTTTGCGGTCCTCGGCGTAATTGCTGTGTTTTTGCTGCTGGCTTATGAGCACTCCTTGGTATCCGAAGACGATTTAAGTAAACTGAACGCCGCGTTTTTTACCATGAACGGAATCATTGCGCTAGTGTTTTTCGTTTTCCTTGCCCTGGATTTGCTGTTTCGCCGCGGAATGTAGCCATTCCGTTGGAGGGATATGAAGAAGCCCATTTTTCTAACTTCGTGGGTGGTGCTTTTTCTTTCGCTTGCTCTATTGGCTCAACCGCCTGCGCGCATTGTTTCGCCGGAAGTTCAGCCGGACGGGCACGTTACGTTTCGTCTCGCTGCGCCCAATGCCGCTAAAGTCGAGGTCTCGATTGAAGGCCAAGGCGCCCCGGCGCCCATGCAAAAGGACGAACACGGAATCTGGAGTGCAACTGTCGGTCCCCTGCAACTGGATATTTACGGTTACTCGCTGGTCGCGGATGGCGTCTCTCTCATCGACCCATCGAACCCTTTAATGAAGCCGAACCTGCTGAATACGCAGAGCGCTGTGCATCTTCCAGGGCCTTCGCTGCCCTGGGAAGTGAGCGACGTGCCTCACGGCGAAATTCACCAACATTTCTATCATTCCAAAATTGCGGGCGATGACCGCGATTTCTACGTTTACACTCCTCCCAATTACGACCCGCGCGGCAAGCAGCGTTATCCGGTTCTGTATTTGCTGCACGGCTTCAGCGACAACACCAATGGGTGGTTGGCCGTAGGCATGGCGAATGTGATACTCGATAACCTGATCGCACAGGGAAAGGCCAAGCCTATGATCGTGGTCATGCCTCTGTGCTATGGAGACATGGAAGTCATCCGGCTGGCCTGGGGGGAAGATAAGGAATTGGCCCGGCGTAATCTTTCTAAATTCACTGACGTTCTGCTCGCCGAAGTCATGCCCCGGGTCGAGCAATCCTACCAAATAAAAAACGATCCTCAATCCCGCGCCATCGCCGGGCTTTCCATGGGAGGCTCGGAGTCGCTTCTGAGCGGTCTGAATCATACGGATAAGTTTGCCTGGATCGGTGCTTTCAGCTCCGGCGGACTCGAATACCAGGAATTCAGCGCGGAGTTTCCCGGCCTCGACGCGAACGTTAACAAGAAACTAAAGTCGCTCTGGATTGCCTGCGGCACCGAAGATGACCTCATAAAACCCAATCGCGAGTTTAAGTCGTGGCTGAAGGATAGAGGTGTGCAGTACACCGAAATTGAAACCCCCGGAATGCACACTTGGATGGTCTGGCGGCGGAATCTGGCAGCATTCGCGGCGCTGCTATTCCAGCCTTCGCCACATTGAGAGAACGCCCGGATTCCAAAATCGGGCATCAGTTACAGTGCGAGATTTAGGCGTCAAGCTGCCCAAAAACCCTGGGTCTCAAATCGTCGCGTGCGGTATCATCCATACATGACGGAAGCGCATCCGTTCCAGACCCATCCGTTCCAGACTGAAGACCAGCGGCTTCATTCAGTGCATGAGAAAGTTCGGGCGCGCCAGAGGCTGAGTGCGGAAGACGCCTTGGCGCTCTATCGGACCAGCGACATACTCGCCGTAGGCTGGCTGGCAAATTCGGTTCGCGAGCGAATGCACGGGGACAAGACTTATTTCAACGTCAACCGGCACATCAATCCGACCAATGTCTGTGTAGCCGCGTGCCGCCTATGTGCATTCGGCAGGAAAAAGGACGCACCGGGGGCCTACACCATGGCACTCGAAGAAGCATTTGAGACTGCTGCCTCGGGTTATAGCGAAGCAGTCACAGAGTTCCACATTGTTGGCGGGCTGCATCCCGACTTGCCATTCCAATATTTTCTGGATCTCGTTTCCGGCTTGAAGCAGCGCTTTCCGCAAGTGCATTTGAAGGCCTTCACCATGGTAGAGGTCGCCTATTTGGCAAAACGCGCCAAGCTCTCTATTGGCGAGACTCTGCAGCAGTTAAAAGCGGCCGGCGTGGATTCGCTGCCCGGCGGAGGTGCGGAGATTTTTGCCGACCGGGTTCGCCATATTATTTGCGACCACAAGATTGATGGCGATCAGTGGCTCGACACCGCCCGCCTGGCCCACAAAATTGGTCTAAAATCCAACGCCACCATGCTCTACGGGCATGTGGAGAACGACGAAGACCGCGTAGACCACTTAACGAAGTTGCGCGCGCTGCAAGATGAAACCGGAGGCTTCCAAACTTTTATTCCCCTGGCTTTTCATCCTGATAATACGCCGCTGGAACATCTCCCAAAAACCACCGGTATGCTTGACATCAAGCAGATCGCAGTCAGCCGTCTGGTGCTGGACAACTTTCCGCATGTCAAAGCTTATTGGCAGATGCTGACGCCGAAGATTGCGCAAATTGCTTTGCGATTCGGGGCGGATGACCTCGACGGCACGGTGATTGAAGAAAAAATTTACCACGACGCCGGAGCCACTACCCCGCAGGGCATGCGACGTCAGGAATTAATTCGCCTGATCCGCGAAGCCGGTCGCGAACCGGTCGAGCGCGACACGCTCTACCATCCTGTCACCCGCACGGAAACGTCAGTCACCGTCGCGGTATGAAACTTCCTGCTGTGATTCCTTGTGCCTCCCGTTAAATGTGCATGAGAGCGTCCGCCACGGCTGGGGAGTTCTGTCCTAGAAGAACTCTTTCATGTCCGGCGCGCTCGCTGCCAGACCTGGGTAATCGGTCACACCGAGCAGTTGCATGGTGAGGCGAAGAGCGCTCTGGTGTTGATACATCGTCGTCGATTTAAACCCAGCTCTAACTTTCGGGCTGACGAGGACTGTGGCAACGTGCCCGCCTTGGTTAGTCAAGTCCGTAATGACGGATTCGTCCCACGTATATATCAGCAAGGAATTCTGGAAGGCAGCGCTCTGAATTAGAGGACCAACATTGTTTGACACCCAATTGTCGATGTTCGCGAGCTTCTGCGTGTCGGTGCAGCTTGACATCCCAGGGGGGCAGTCATGCCCGTCGTTCGCCAGATTTGGAACAATCATTGCATAGTCTGGCAGAGTGCCATTATGGAGGTCCGTTGCAAGCTCGGTGAACGGAACGACGTTTGCGGCTTGCGAACTGCTGTTCAGCACATCCTGTAAATAGGCAAATGGATTGTGGTCCTTGGCGTAGGGGATTACTGACGGTCCTAAATAGCCGATGCTTGGCAGGCTTTCAGCGTAAATTTTCCAGCTCTTGCCGGCAGCCGTGAGCGCACGGACCACGTTGTCCGCGGTTACGGTTCCGGTGTACAGGTCATTGGTCGTAATCAGATTTCCCACCGTAAGCATGAAGTAGTTCGGCAGGGAGTTGTGGCGGTCCGCATAATACTGCGTTGCCAAAGCGTACCGATTAGCAAGCCCATTGGTATAGGGCATGGCCGAATTGCCGATCACGCTGCTGTAGGCGTGGTTCTCCTCGACCAGGACGAAGACGTGCGCAACAACCGGAATTGTTCCAGCTCTAACCGCCACAGGCGGCGGACCGCTAGGAAGACCGCCCCCGCAGCCGATTTCGACCGCTGCCAAGGCCGAGAGCAATGAAATGTAGAACGATATCCTGTAAAGCCGCCAACCTTTTTGCATGCGCGACTTAGACTCCCACGCCAGTAACCTGAGTTGCTCGCTGCTCTTAGTTTTTCCAACAGTTCTGCCGGACCGCTGATCGATTATCCGCCGCCCCTGGGGATGCCCGACTGTGTAACTAAAATCCCACTTCCCCCGCGCTGCCGGGTGTAGAATCGCCCTATTGCGAGAGCTTCACGGGACCTTCTCCCGCATCCGAGGCATGCATGAATGTGCACATCAGCTATAAGCTCCAAAGAACTCCCGACATCGACAAAGAAATGCAACATTGGACAGGGAAGATCCAGAAGCGGCTGCAGGTATTTCGCCCTGAGCTAGTCCACCTGAAGGGATTAGTGGAGCAAAACTCCGCCCGGGAAGGGACGACCGTGTCGCTGAACTTACGGCTCCCCTCAGGCCAAATGGCGGTCCAGGAATCGGCTCCAACGCCGGCTGCTGCAGTGAAAGCCGCGTTTGATGACCTACTGGGGCAGATCAGCAGGCACAAAGAGCTTCTACGCAGCTCACACCGCTGGCGGGGGCGCCGTGGAGCCGAAGGCCGCGCTGCAGCCGAGGTGCCTTTTGAGCAGACTATCGCCTCAATTCCGCCACTGACCGCGACTGCAGATGACGTCAGGTCGTACGTGAACGCAAATTGTCGCCGTCTGCAGCTGTTCGTCGAGCGTGAACTCGTTTTTCGCGAGAGCTCAGGACAATTTGAACCTGGTTCGCTGAACTGGGAAGAAATCGTGGACGAGGCCGTCGCCCGCGCCTTAGACGAGAATATCGACAAGCCAGACCGTTTGGCCCTCGAGCCCTGGCTGTACCGGTTCGCTATTCAAGCGATGGACGATTTTGAATCTGGGCTGGCCGAGTCCGAGTCCGATGTCCACTTGCAGGGATTGCGGCGACAGCGAAAAGAGCGGGCCAGTGACGAGTCCCGCCTCCAGTTTCATCAGCCGGATGAGACCATGACGACCGAGAGCGCTATTGCTGATCGACGAACCTCAACCCCAGAGGAAATTGCGTACTCCGATGAGATGATTACGCTCGTGCAATTCGCACTGCAGGGAGCAAGTCGCCCCGACCGCGAAGCCTTCATCCTGCACGCTATTGAGGGCTTTTCCGTTGACGAGATCGCTGCAATTACCGACCGCAAGCCCAATCAGGTCCTGGAATCGATTCGCGGCACTCGTGAAAAACTGCGCCTTTCTTTTCCCGTGAACAATCCATTTAAGAACAGACAGTTTCAACCAACAGGAACAGACTAGTTTCGGGGTGTCCTCATGATTTCTCGTGAAGAGCTGCGGCAGCTTGCCTCGTTTGAATGCCAGGGTCCCAATGAACTCGCCATTAGCTTCTATTTCCAGCCCAGCACGCCACAGGACAAGTCGCACCGGGAAGAAGCTATCCTGGCGAAGGACCTGGTTCGCAAGACGCTACAGGAATTGCAACTGAACGGTCGCAACCGCGACGCCATCGAGGACCTGGAGAAAATCTTGCATCTGGCAGAAAGTCTTCATGGAAACCAGGCACGAGCCAAAGCCGTGTTCGCATGCGCAGGCCGCAGTCTGTGGCGTGAATTCGATCTTCCTCCCAGCCCTGCGCCAACCAAGCTATTCGTGAACCGCCGCTTCCATCTCAAGCCCCTTGCTCCAGTGTTTTCAGAGCATCCTCGCCTGTGGGTTGCGCTGATCGACCGGCACACCGCGCGTTTTCTGGAGGTCCAGTTTGATCAGATCGTAGAACAGGGTGCGCTTACCAATCCGCTCGCACGTCATGGACGCACTGACGGGTACGCCGGTTATGACGCAGGCCACGTGCAGCGCCATGCGAGTGATGAAGTGCGTCGCCATTTTCGTAATGCAACCGAATTCCTAAAGAGCGCCGCAGAAAAGAAACAGTTTGCAGCGCTGGTCATCGGCTGCAATGACGTAAACTGGCCTGACTTCCAGAACCAGCTTCACCCCTATGTTCAGGAAAGGCTCCTGGGCCGCTTCTCGGGAGACTTGGGAAGCATCACTGACGAAATCGCAAGGCTGGAAGCAGAGCGCCTCTTGCGTGAGTCTCTGCACCGCCACCATCAGGCCTTGATCCGGGAGGCCTTGGATGGGTCTAGAAGCAATGGCCGGGGGGTAACCGGGTTAAGAAGGGTATTGCGCGCCACCGAACTCGGTGAGGTCGAAACGATCCTTATGACCCACGAATATTCAGCGCGTGCGGTCGAGTGCACGGCATGCGGTCACCTTGACTCACATCTGGTTTCGTATTGCCCAGCCTGCGGACGCGCTACTCGGGATCTCCCGGACGTTTGCGAAGCCTTGGTTCCAATGGCCATCCGGAGCAACATCGGGCTAGTCCTGGTGCCCTCGGACGATGCCCTCGATCGCGTCGGCAATATCGCTGCACTGCTCCGTTTCCGCGCCGATCGAAATAAGAATGAGCTGAAAGCGGCGTCCTGAAGGGCTTCTGAAGTCAAAGGTGTGGGGAAGCAAATCGCCGGAATCAGTATCTGGAAGTCAAGCCGCTGGTGTTAACCAACTTCTGCCTTCGCTGTCTTCACCTCGGGAGCAGATTGCATCGCTTCAATCACCGAATCTGCAAACTCTGACGTCCCCGCCTTGCCGCCTACGTCTTTCGTCAGTTTGTCGCGATCTCGATAGACCTTTTCCAAAGCGTTGCGGATCTTGAGCGCCGCCGCGTGTTCTCCAATGTGCCGCAGCAAGAGCAGGGAAGACCGCAACAGGGCGGTTGGATTGGCCATGTTCTTGCCAGCGATGTCCGGCGCCGAGCCGTGGACAGCTTCGAAAATCGCGCAGGCGTCGCCAAGGTTCGCGCTGGGCACCAGTCCCAGACCACCAACCAGACCCGCGCACAGATCAGACAGGATGTCGCCGTAAAAGTTTTCCATGACCAGAACATCGTATTGGTACGGATTCATCACCAATTGCATGCAGGCGTTATCAACGATTTGCTCGCCATATGTGATCTCGGGGTATTCTTTCGCCACATTCCTGGAGCAGCGCAGAAAAAGTCCGTCGGAAAGTTTCATGATGTTGGCTTTGTGAACGGCGTGGACTTTCTTGCGCTTGTTGTTGCGAGAATATTCAAAGGCAAACCGCGAGATGCGTGTCGAGGCTTTTTCGGTGATGATTTTCAGGCTCTCGACCACCCCCGGAACGACTTCATGCTCCAGCCCAGAATAGAGGCCCTCTGTGTTCTCGCGGACGATGATCAGGTCTACGTCCGGATAGCGCGTCGGAATATGCGGCAGGTTGCGGATGGGCCGGAAGTTGGCGTAGAGCTCGAACTGCTTCCGCAACTGGACATTGATACTGGCGAACCCGCCGCCAATCGGAGTAGTGATCGGCCCCTTGAGGCCAACGTGTGTGCGCTCGATGGATTCGGTCAGTTCTTTGGGAATATATTCGTGATACTTCTCGAAAGCCTCGGCCCCCGCCTGAACCTCTTCCCACTCAAACTTGAGGCCGGTGGCTTCAAGAATGCGCACCACGGCTTGCGTGACTTCCGTTCCAATACCGTCGCCGGGGATGAGAGTGATGGTGTGAGGCATGAATGTTCGGGTCGGCCCGGACGCCCTCGTCCGGGCTGGCGAGCTAGGCTCGCCATGAGGATGCCGAGCATTGCTCGGCAGGGCGGGTGAGGCGCCCGCCCCTACATAGTCTTTGCCGAACCCTTGGCTTGGGGCTCCGCAGCCTCCTTCGTCTTCAGAAGGTCTTTCAGTTCTGTCATAAACTCTTGCACATCTTTAAAGTCCAGATAAACTGACGCAAAGCGCACATAAGCTACCTTGTCATACCGGCGTAAGCGGTTCATGATGAGTTCGCCCACTTCGCTGGTCTTGCGTTCGCGTTCCGCAGACTCGATCACAAAAGCTTCGGCGTCATTGACGATCTGTTCCAGTTTGCCGATCGGCACAGGGCGTTTTTCGCAAGCTCGCAGAAGTCCGTTCAGAACTTTTTGGCGATCAAACTTTTCCCTGCGCCCGTCTTTCTTCACCACCATGTAGGGAATTTCGTCAATGCGCTCGTAAGTGGTGAAACGCTTTTCGCATTTCAGACACTCGCGCCGCCGGCGAATGGAGTCGGCTTCCTTGCTCTCGCGCGAATCCACGACCTTGTCATTGGCAAAGCCGCAAAATGGGCACTTCATGGTGAGTTGAGATGAAAATCTATTGTAGCAGCGATAAATCAATAACCACGGAGGACGCTAGTTCACGACGGAGATTCCTGCCGGTTCTTGTTCGTTTGAGGATTTCCTTCGTGTTCCTCTTTGGACATTTCCTGTTGTTCTTCCGCAACGTGACTTTCCTTCGAAAGCCTTCGCAATGACAAGTGCTCTCGATGCGCGAAGGTCAGGCCCACGGGAATGCACGACATGAAACTGACCAGCCAAAGCAGAATGCCGCAACTCAGAGCAAGTTCCGGCGGAATTCCGTACACCACCTGAAGTGCGCTGATGACGGCCAACTGGCTTCCTCCTCCGACCGCGGGCAATTGCACGATTGATCCCACCATGCTGAATCCCATCAGCAGCAGAACGTGAGGAACGTCCATATCAGCCAGGTGGGGACGAGTCCCGACTTGCTTGATTCGCCGCTTCTGGCGAAATAGCCAAAGGTTGCCCTTCACTTCTCTCAGCGTGTATCCCCTGCTTTGGAGAGCACTGCCGAGTGCCTCGACGGTTTCCGGTGTTAACGGTTGCCCGGCAGCCGCCGGCATTTCCGCGAGGTAGGCAGTCTCCACATCCACCGAAGCAGGACCTTCTTGTGCCGCCTCGGGAGGATAGGAATGCGCCACCTCGCGGTATGCCAGCGCAATCAGAAACCACATGGCAAGGGAAATCGCGACCAGCTTTAGAAGAGATTTCCAGCCGGCGACTGTATTTAATCCCTCGCCAAATGCGCGGACTCTGTGGTCGACGGCGTGCGCCAAGCGGGCGGAAAACTTCGCGGTCACACTGTGCAGAAACGCAGCTACCTGGTGCCCACGCTTGCGGAGCATGAAAGCAAAAAAGCTCGCCAGGGCCACAACTCCACAAAGGATGACCGCTGCCACGCGGAACCTATGCAGGTACGGGTTCGCGCGGATCGCAGAAGAGAAGAACACGTCAATCGCCATCAGGACAGCAAACGCGCCGACGTCGAAGATGCGCTCAACTGTCCACACTCCAACCTGCGAAGCGAATGACAAATGCTCTCTTCTGGCAATCAGATAAGGGCGAATAAATTCGCCGGGGCGTCCGAGAAGCGCTAGTCCGGTAAAGCCGATGAAAGTTGGTGGAACCAGACCCCAGGTCCGGGTATTGCGTATCGGCTCCAGAAAAACTTTCCAGCGGAGGGCCCGCAGAACATAAGTGATGTAGATGAGGACGATAGCAGCGGCTACGTGAAGAGGCTCAACTCGGCTTGCACTCCGAAAGCGCGCCCAATCAAAGCTTCGCCAATGCTGTACCTGAAAATAAATGAGCAGGCCGAGGGCGGCCAGCACCACTGCCGTAGTGAGGATGCGTTTCTTGGTCATTGATTCGGGAAACTGCTCATGCGCAACTCCTGTGCCAAGTTATATGAGCTTCCAGCAAGGGTCAATGAAGAGAAAGGGTCTAGTGAGACGACGGCCCCGGGCTCTGCGGCAGTGAGCCCGTTACCTCGGCTCTGCGTTCTGCGGACGGCCGCACCGTAGTTCTTGTTGTTTGCGCGGAATGCGTCGAAGCGCTTTTCGTTTTTCGCCCCAACGCCGGATTTTCCGCCAATTTCTGACGGTTGAAGTCGCGAATAATCCTCGCGATGTATGCCTGCGTCTCGTAATAGGGAGGCACACCGCGGTACTGGTCTACTCGCTTCGACCCGGCATTGTAAGCCGCCAATGCCTTTACCACATCGAAGTTGTACTTCTCCAGCAGCTCTCGCAGATACTCGGTTCCGCCTTCAACGTTGGCATTCGGATCAAACGGATTCTTGACTCCCAACTGCGATGCCGTCTGGGGCATGAGCTGCATCAGTCCCTGCGCGCCTTTTCTGGATACTGCGCGATTATTGAACCCGCTCTCGGCGCGAATCACGCTGTTGATAAAGTCAGGGTCTAGCTGGTGCCTCTCGCCGGCTCCGCTGATCATCTTATTGAGGCTCACCTTATCCAGGCTCACAGGGTTCAGCTGCGAAATCGCTGCAGTCTGGGTCTTAACTGCAAGTGCAGTTGCCAATTGCGGTGTTGCCGTCTGTGACGCGGGCGGTTGTGATTTTGCCAGCACAGGAGCAGGCGCCGTGTCTCGTTCAAATCGCTCGATCTGGCTTGTCGGAATCTCGATATAACCGCTTGCAGTGTCGCTCAGATAAAGCCTTGTGACCTGGCCCACAACCTGGCGCCGCTCGTGCCGGATAGAGTTTCCGTTGCGCAAGATGGCAAGGTCGGCTCCGGACGCGCCGACCGAAGCTGAGATCACAACCATCGCCACCGCGGATTGGAATGCGAATTTCACAGATTCCCTAACCATCGGTACCAAGACTCTACGTGAGGACGCGCTCTTTCCCTAAGTACTTGCTCAATCGCTGCGGCCACGCCATTCTCATCATTCGACAGAGTGACCGGCCAGCCCCGGGCCTTCAGTTCCTGGGATGCATTTCCCATGATAAACGGGACTCCGGCGAAGGCAAGCATTTCAACGTCATTATAGTTATCACCAATGGCCATGACCTGCTCTTGGGGAATACCACGGTGGCGCGCCCATCGCGCGAGCGCATGACCCTTGGAGCAGTCGCGATTGAGCACATCAACGATAGAGAGGTCACGTAACGGATACTCAGTCCGCAGGACCGTAATACGGTCTTTCAAGCCGCTTGATTCGAGAGAATTCAAGGCTTCCCCCATACGCGCAATTGGGCCACAGAACATGGCCTGCACCGGGTCGGTAATCAGCGCGTCTTCGATGGGTACTACGAACTCGATAAACTCCAGGTTTTTTTCCAGCCAGCGCCGAATGCTGATTGTGAGTTCGTCCATGCGCTCTAGAACCAGCGCGCCTTTGGATTCTTTGTCGAAGGTGACAACGGTATTGCCGCGGAACTGCTGCATGGTGGAACACAACTGGCGGCAAGTCTCAACCGGCAAAAGGTCGCGATGAAAACTCTCGCCCGCAAGCGAACGTGTAACCGCGCCATTGGAGCTGATCAGCCAAAGCGGGAATCCAAGCTGCTCGGCGATCGGCAGAGCGAAGGTATGTCGGCGCCCGGTAACCAGCAGAACTTCGACACCGGTTTCATGGGCCTGGCGCAAAGCCTCAAGATTCGCTTGCGAGATGTGGAATTGAGAGTTGAGCAGAGTACCGTCAATGTCAATGGCGAGAAGACGGATGGGAAGGGACACTGAAAGAATTCTAGCATCGCAATAGCACGTGTAGGGGCGGACGCCCTCGTCCGCCCACCCCGGACGAGGGCGTCCGGGGCTACATGGCAAGTTCTATCGTGAATGCCGAAGTGCAGGGACATGGTATATTCTCGCTCACCATGGGATCGCTGCTTTTCTTTGCATTTTCGTGGTGGTCCATCCTGCTGCGGATCGTGGCGATCGTGCATTTTATCCGCCGCCGCCCTAATTTCTTCTGGTTATGGATCATCCTGATGCACTGGATGGGGGCACTGGTCTACATCGCGGTTGAGGTCGTCCCAGATGCAGGCCTGCTGCGGCAGTCTTTCCAAGTTTTCCCGCGCCGCCGCAGAATCCGCGAACTCGAAGCCATTGTCCTCGACAACCCATCGGCAGGGAACTATGAGGAAATGGCCGACCTGTATTTAGAAGAAGGGAAGTACGCTTGGGCGCGCCAATGTTACGACAAGGCGATTTCGTCCCGCACCGATTCGCCTGATCCGTTCTATCGGCGCGGGCTGGCGGAGATCGAACTGGGAGATTTTGCAGCTGCTGTGACCGACCTGGAACGCGCCACAGCGAAAGATCCAAAATACGATTTTTATCGTGCCGCAGGTTTGCTGGCACACGCCTACGCTCAGACCGGACAGGTAGAAAAGGCCGACGCGCTCTTTCGGAAAACCACGCAAATTTCCACGCTCTCAGAAACTTACTTGAACTACGCAAATTTTCTGGCTGCCCAAGGGCGAAACGCAGAGGCCCGCGAGTGGGCACAACGGATTCTCGCCAAGAAGCCCACACTGCCTGGCTACTTGCGCCGTCGCGAAAGACCATGGTTCCGCAAAGCTAACGGATTGCTAAAGCAGCTGCCGGCGTCCTAGATGTGGAGGGCTCTGATCGTCTAGCGGCGAGATAGTGTAGCTGTTTTAATCCCCTGGTTTCGTCAACTACCGATAGAGCTAGCCGTGAGAATGCGCTGAGCATACCCATGCATCGCCTTCGCCACGAACGAATTGGCTCCTCCTCTGTATCTGGGAGATGGTTGTTATTTCTGGGTTCCTGATTTTTCAACCTCGCTTGCCCTTCACCCTTGAGATAGCCGGCGGGCTGTTGGGTGCGTTAACGGGGATGATGCAACACCTGAGCATGGTGCACGATCCGGATTGGTTCGTCGCGGCGTCATCTCTCATGGGCGTCCTGACGTGCCTTAACCAGCAATCCATGGGGCCGCAGGTATATAGCGCGCCTTTATTTCAGCAAGGTTGCTCTCGCCCTGATTGCTTTCTGGTTAAAGGCCCTCCATACAGAGTTCTCCCCGGCTACTTAGCGGCGTACTCTTCGCTAATGCTCGTTCGCGACGCCCTTACGCTGAGGGATACATATGTCCTTCAAAGATTGGGCAATAGTACTCCGGCAGCTCCAGAAATCTCGACATAAGAGATTCCTCTTCGTCGATTAAATCGCCATTGTACTCAGGCCTCTCCCCCCGCTTAAGTGAAGCCGCCCGAGCCTGCTACACTCTGTCCGTGTCTCAAGTTACTCATCTTGAGTGCACCAAATGTGGTGCACAGGTCTCCGCCGACGTTCCGCGCAACGTCTGTCTGCAAGACGGCGGAATCCTCTACGCGCGCTACCACCTGCAATCCTTAAAGCAAAACTTTAGGCCAGAGACTGTACGCGGAAGAGAGCCAAGCCTCTGGCGATATCGGGAAGTGTTGCCTGATGTCGAACCGGTGTCGCTCGGCGAGGGATTCACTCCGCTCCTCTCCAGCCGCGAATTTCCCAAGGTGTGGATCAAAGACGAAGGCCTGAATCCGACTGGGTCATTTAAAGCTCGGGGAATTTCTGTCGCTATCAGTGTCGCAAAAGCCTACGGGCTGAAAAAGCTGGCTATGCCGTCGGCAGGGAACGCAGCCAGCGCGCTTGCCGCCTACGCTGCTCGATCCGGCTTAGAGGCGCACATCTTCATGCCCCGAGACGTGCCTCTGGCGAATCGGATTGAGTGCGAGGCCTACGGCGCTCACGTCACGCTTGTGAACGGTCTTATCAGCGACTGTGCCCGGATCGTCAGCGAGCGCAAAGACGAGGAAGGCTGGTTCGACCTCTCAACTCTGAAAGAACCGTATCGCGTCGAGGGCAAGAAGACCATGGCCTACGAGTTGTTCGAGCAACTCAGTGGCAAGCTGCCCGAGGCGGTCATCTTCCCCAGCGGCGGGGGAGTGGGCGTAATCGGGATGTGGAAGGCTTTTGAGGAAATGGAACAGTTGGAATGGATCTCCCCGCCCAGTACGGGATCAAAGCGTCCGCGCATGGTTGCTGTACAAGCTCTGGGATGTGCACCCATTGTTAAAGCGTGGGATGAAGGGAAGACCACGGTCGATGCCTGGCCCAATGCTTCCACCATCGCCGCCGGGCTTCGTGTCCCACGACCGTATGGAGATTACATGGTGCTGGATATTTTGAAACAAAGCCGTGGCACGGCCGTGGCCATCAGTGACCACGAAATCAAAGAATCCGTCCTCCACTGGGCGCGGACCGAGGGGATCTTCGCAGCTCCAGAAGGCGCGGCCAGCCTGGCAGCCTATCGCAAGCTTCGGGCAAATGGATTCTTATCCGAGAACGACAATGTCGTCCTGTTCAACACCGGCACCGGACTGAAGTATCTCGACGTCCTGAACCAGAAGAAGACTCCAAGCTCAAGGCACATTGGCGGAATTATCGGACCGTACTAACTTAGGCCGCCACGCAAGATCCGGCAGAGCGTTGGACTTTCCCATCCCCAACTCTGCCGGAGCCGCTTCCGCATCGAGGCAGTTGTATGGTCAAAGTATGCTGCTGGCCGGAGTATCCACCGTGATTCGAGTTGCGCTCACCACGCCGATGAGGTGGGCCAGAGTATTTCCCGACTGGTCGTATTGATCGATCGTGAAAGTCCCCGTGAAGCTCTTCCCGTCTCTGCTAAGAAAGATGTCTTCGCGGATGTTCGCCACGCCGACGAGATTGCTGTTCTGGTCCCAACTAATCGGGAAGTGGTTGAGCTTGTAATGCCCAGGGCTAACCTTTTTCCAGACCCCCAAGCAGAAACTCTGTGTGACCGGCGGACGTGAGGAATTCAGGATTTCCGTTCCGTCGCTATGAAATTGAGAGAAACCCTTGTCGATCACTGTGCCGTCGGGAGGGCCAGGGTTACCTTCGGCGGTCAGGGTAATTTGCCAGAACCCCACAATCGGGTCGGCGGCATCGGAAACCCGCAATAGCGATGCTTGCCCGAACTCTCCTATCCCTTGCCAGGATTGCGGTTGGAGCGAAGCGCCCGGTTTGTATCGTTGCAGGTCCCCGCACTCGGCATTCGCCACTGCACTGGAGCTTCAATTGCGCGCGAAGGCGCAGCCGAACTTCGTCGGTCTTTTCTACTTGTCGCAGGCTTACTGGCTGAAAGGCATGTGGAAGGAACCCACAACAGAGTCTGGAGGAAGCGTTGCGGATCAGCGGGCGGCCGGAAGCAGCGGTTGCAGCGCATCATGCCTTCGAGGCGGGGGGAGAAAGAGCGGTTGAAGAATGGAACGTGAGATCCAACACGGCGCGGGCCCGCAAAGGCTACGTTTCCCCCTTTGATACAGCCAGTGGTTATGCGTCGCTTAGAGATAAGGAAATGACTTTGAAATATGTGGATGATGCTTTGCGGGAACACTCCGCGTGGCTGGTATTTATCCAGAACGAGCCCCTCTTCGACTTCCTCCACTCGGACGAGCGCTATCGGGCCATCGTGAAAAAGATGGGACTGCCGCCTGCGTATTGAACAGTGCTACATTCTTTAAAGCATCCGTTCGCAGCGACGTCGTAAAAAATGGAATACCGCCTCATCCTGATCAACTTGCTGGTGAAACTGGGCGTCGCTGCGGCCGTCGCTGCTGGCATGGTGCGCTCGGTTGAATTCAAGTCGCTGCTGTTTCGTGAAGAGCGCACCGTCAAGCAGAAGATTTATCTGGCGCTCTGTCTGGCAGTCTCCGAGTGGATCGGGTTCCACCTGGCACTCGGCATTTGGGTCAGGTTCGGCGCTGAGAGTACATTCACCGGCGATCTCTCGTTCGAAACCATTATTCTCTTGGGCGCAATCGCGGGCCGATTCGCTGGAGTGACTGGCGGAGCCTTGCTGGCGCTACCTGCGGTATTCAGTGGCGCATGGCTGATGCTGCCGCTGAACGTTGTAGTCGGCCTGACCGCAGGTCAGCTCAGAAAATTTGCGCCCAATCACGAAGAGGTCTGGAGATTCTCGCCATTCAACTATCTCAGCCTTTACCGCTGGATTCGACGTACCGAGCCGCGTCCCAGCTTCTCTGACTGGCAGATGATGTTCCTAATCATGATCCTGGGGTTGCGCTTCGTCCAGTCCCAGGCGGCGCGCTGGATGCCGGGTTACGCCTACGTCCCACATCCACGCTGGGTGGATGTGCTGATCTATGCGACTTCAGTCACCGTGATTGTTATCGAGCTTAAAATCTGGACCGGGGTACGGCTGCAAATCAAATTAGAGGAGCAGGAACGGCTCCTGCTGCACGCGCGCATGGCGGCATTGCAGAACCAGATCAATCCTCATTTTCTTTTTAACACGTTGAATTCGATTTCGTCGCTGGTCCGGTTTGCGCCGGATACCGCCCGCGAACTGATCATCAAACTTGCGACTATCCTACGTCGCCTGCTGCACTCGAGCGATGCCTTCGTTCCCCTGCAGGAGGAAATTGATTTCATCGACAACTACCTTGATATCGAAGTGGTCCGCTTCGGCCGCGACAAGCTGAAGGTCGTCAAAGAATTGGATCCGGGTTCGCTCGATGTGATGGTACCCAGCATGTTGCTGCAGCCGCTGGTGGAAAATTCCCTTAAGCACGGTCTGTCGTCGAAGATCGATGGCGGCAGCATCTATCTGCGCAGCCTGCTCTCAGATTCACACCTCACGATCGAAGTGGAAGACGACGGCATCGGGATGGCCTCGGTCCAGCTTCTCGAGCGTCCCACCGGACTCGGCGAGGGCGGTATTGGAATGGCCAACGTCGCCGAGAGGCTGAAAGTTTTGTATGGAGATACCGCGCGGATGACCATCGATAGCCGGAATGGAACCGGCACTCTCGTGCGATTGCGGCTGCCCGTACTGCCCGGCGATGCCAACCTCCCCGCGTCGCTCTACGAAGAACGCTCCAGCACCCGCCGGTAGAAGTCTTCATATTGGGGAATGATTTTTGTCGTGCAGAAGCGTTTCTGTGCGGACGCTCTGCATTTTTTCCCGATCTCGCGCAGGCGGCCTTCGTCGCTGAGGATTTCGATGGCGTAATGCGCCATTGCTTCTACGTCTCCAACATCGGCCAGGAACCCGGTCCCATTCTCGATCACTTCCGGCACGCCGCCTACACTGGTTGCGATCGGTACGACCTCCGACGCCATTGCCTCCAGTGCGGCCAGTCCGAAGGATTCGAGCTCACTGGGCAGAAGCAGAACGTCAGCGATCCCGAGCGTCTCGTAAACTTGTTCGCGCTTTCCCAGGAAGATGACATCGTTGTGAATCCCCTTTTGGACTGCGAGCCACTCGGCTGGAGAGCGGTCCGGGCCATCGCCCAGGAGAAGCAGCTTGGCTGGGATCTTTTTGCGCACCCGGTCAAAGATTTCGATGACGTCGGTCACGCGCTTCACTGGCCGGAAATTCGACACATGCACCAGGATGCGCTCTCCATTTGGAGCATACTCGGCGCGCCCGTCTTCCAGTTCCTTGCGTTTCTTTCTGCAGTAAATATCACAATTCACGAAGTTGTAGATCACTTGGATATGGTTCTTGATCTCGAACTCCCGCACTGTACGCTCGCGCAGATACTCGGAAATGGCCGTAACCCCATCGCTTTGCTCGATCGAAAAGCGGGTGATGGGCAGATAGGAACGGTCCTGGCCAACGAGAGTAATGTCGGTTCCGTGCAGCGTAGTAACGAAGGGCAACTTCCTCTGCTTTGGCCCCGCCGCGAGCATTTGCCGGGCCAGCATCGCGCTCACGGAATGAGGAATAGCGTAGTGCACATGCAGCAGGTCGAGTTCATACAACTCGGACACCTCCGCCATGCGGGTCGCCAGCGCCAAGTCGTAAGGAGGATAGTCAAACAGCGGATAGCGGGAGACTTCGACCTCATGATAATGAACGTTCGCGGAGGGACCGGTAAGGCGGATCGGCTGAGCGTAGGAGATGAAATGGACATCGTGTCCGCGCTGGGCCAGCTCCAACCCAAGCTCGGTGGCAACCACGCCGCTCCCGCCGTAGGTCGGATAACAGGTGATGCCAATTTTCAGCCGGTCCGTGCGCATGTTCGATTCGATGGCCAAAGCTGGGCAGAGATTCAGATTTTGGGCAGTGACGGCTAATCTAGCCCTGTGAAGGAGTTCGTCCTGCCTTGGTAGGGCGCGGCTTCCAGCCGCGCCATTACCGGGGCTTAAAGCGACCTACGGCACGGCCGGAGGCTGTGCCCTTTCAAAGCAGTTTGGGATTTCGAATGTTCCGCGGTTAGATATGCGTGCTAGGTGCGTTGGCTAGCAGCGCTCGCAAAACCTTGGTCGATTTTCTCGAGATACTCTTGCAGCCGTTGCTGAATGTGGGATTCTATCGAAGTAAATTCAATTCCCATCCCTACTCCGGGATCGCTGGCCCTGACTACCCCGTTGCTGCTGAGTTTTTCAGAATCAATCCAGAACGTGATGATCACTTCCGCACCAATCGACAACGGTAGGAGAGTTTCCACGTAGCATCCGCGTCCACCGATGTCTGTAGCATTGCACTGCATGTGCGCCCGCCGCTGGTCCGAGAAGCTGATCTCAAGGGGAAAGAGGACTTTGTGCCGGGCAAACATTCTCTTCTCAGCCCCGGGCTTGGTTTTAAGTCCAACAGGACGATTTCCTGCCGTAACCTCTCCCCACGGAGTCTGCTGGTTTACAAGAATTTTGACCCCTGCCTCGATCCGCCCGGGGATTCCCGATTCCTTGACCCAAATAACGTGAAAGCGCGCCTTTTTGTCACCGTACTGAATTCCGATGATCTCGCCAGTTTTCAGGGAATGGTGGACCCGTGAGAGCTGGGCGCCTTCGCTGCTGAGATTGCACGCCAAAGCATTTTGAAAAAATGGCCGCCCATCCGCATCCATGCCCCAGACTCGCACAGGGATATCGGCTGAAACCCGAGATTCGGGCCTTTTGTCCATAAGTTGGCACCATAATAACCTGCGCTCGGACGCTCGCGTAAGTAACAATCAGTCACCCTTTACAGTCAAAGGTGATGGTACTTCCGGTGCCGCTCCCATAACCGACGCCAGATCGTGGTAAGAGATCAGTTCAATTTGCTCGCCATGCAACAACTGTTTCACCGAATCTGAAGTCAGAATAGCTAGTTCTTTCTCCCGCGAGTTTCGCAGCCGGGTCTTGACCTGATTCAGGTCCGCGTCGTTGTATCCGGGATGGCTGACGAACTCCCAGGTGCCCTCAGGCAGATTCTCGATGAGCGCGCGAAACGTTGCCAGGGTCAGCCCTCCAGTCGCGGCAAGACCGATACAGCCATCCGGCGTGAACATCCCCGAGTCAGCCAGTTCCTTGCGGAAAGTTGCTCGATAGCCTCGCAAAATCCTGAGTTGAAATTGCCGCTTCCAGTGCCGCAAATTAGCGAATATAAGCGGCTCGAATGGATTTCTCATAGCTCTCACGCCGCACTTTCTGGCCGCCCCAAGCATGGATTTCAGCACGACCGGGAACATGTGCGTGTGCTTGTGACTGTCCAGGTGTGACACTGAGATTCCCGCGGCTTGCAGCTTTTGGATTTGGGCAGTGATTTCAGCTTCGATCTGGCCCCGATCGAGTCGGCCGGCCGCCGCCAGCAACGCGAAGCTGACCAGGCTCTCGCGAAAGCGTGATTCAAGCCCTGAATTCGGCACCGTTAGGCTGGACACCTGCGACCCGGCGAGCATCGGCGAACCATCCACCAGCACCACGTGGCACCCCACGCTCAGTTTGTTGGTCTGTGCCGCCAGAGCTACAGCTTCATCAAACCGCGCTCCACAGGCCATCAAAGTAGCGGAAGTTACTACTCCGTTCTGATGGCCCTCCACAACTCCCCGGTTCACACCGGAAGCGATGCCGAAGTCATCCGCATTGACGATCAATCGGCGCACGCTTGAAGTCTAGCAGGGAAGAGTTGCAGAGAGTTTGACCCGCATTTCACGCGAACTCTATACTGCAAGCAAGCCCTTTCTTTCGGATTTTTCGCTAGTTCGGCTGCAGTGCCGCGAATATAAGGTTTTAGCTGAGAGCTGATGGCTGAGAGCTGAAAGCTTTTTCGGGTGGGTTAGCTCAGTTGGTTAGAGCGCCTGCCTTACAAGCGCCGCCGAGAATGTGAGGTGCCGGATTCGAGGCAGGAATCGCGATCCTGCGCAAGGACGATATGTGTACGAGTGGACTCCTGCCGGGAAAGCAGAGACCTATATGGTTGTTGTGGGCCGAACGTATTTGCTGTCTTTCTATGCCCGTGACCCGAAGCACGTGGCGTGGGTGGTGACCGCCGCGTACTTGTCCTCGTGCGGCAAGGACAACTAGGCTCTTTGTTGGTGCAATAATACTCAACTATCCCTTCTATCACTTTGACGACGCCGGACTCGATTTGTTTCAGGGCCAAAGGCTAGTTTTCCATTCTTTCACGTTCCAGATCGACTTCTGATTCCCAAAACGACCAAGCTGACTCCCATAGATCGCGGCGCCTGGAACTTCCTAACGAAACTCGCTGGTGACGCCATACGAGGCGTTCCTTTGAAAGTGTTAAGACCATACCATTTCTAAGACTTGGGCGGGGATTCAGCAGGGGAAACCGGAACATGCGGTGCTTTTGGCGATTGCTCCCGAGTAACGGGCAAACGAGAAGTTGAGTCATCCTAGCAAGGCTCAACTTCAGAGTCGCCGACGACCCTGAAGTTGGCCGGGAACATCGACTAGAGCACGGCAATATTGCCCATTTTCGGGGCGGGTTCCTCTTGCCGTTAGCCCGGACCGCAAATGGGCTGGCTGAGGCCTACGGAATCCCTCCGGACCGCTTGCCGGTTGTGACCGTGTTGGGTGCCGGGCAGGCGACAGTAAACGACGCCGCCATGGCGGAACGGCTGCGCAAGGTGGCAGTGGCAACGCTGGGCGAGGACAATGTGGAACAAGCTAGGGCCATTATGGCAAGCGAGGACGTTGGCCGGTTTACGCTCGACGGCAAAATTCCAGGCGAGATGTATTGGCTCGTTGCAGCAGATGCGGAGAAGCTGGCGGAGAGCCGGAAATCCGGTGTGGCATTGCCCGGTTTGCATTCGCCGCTTTTCGCGCCTGTCTACGCACCGGCAATCGAGACCGGTGTAACCGCGATGACCGCCATGGCACTCGACCTGCTCAAGTAGTCGTCCGAGAACGAGCCCCGCCTATCCTTTGTCATCACCTTTCCTGATGGCGTACGAGAGAGTTGATGATCTCTCCAACAAGTTGGACCGAAATGGGCTGTGAAATCGGTATCTGGCGGATTACGGGCAATCCGTAAGGAACCGAATTACTTCCTGTTTGCCGACCACATGCTAGCAAATCGGAAATTACGTCGCTCGCCGCTGTGTGGGACGATTAGGTTGACTCTTGAAGCGGCTTCGGTTCGGGACTTAACGCAGTGTTCCTCAGAGCCGACCGGAAGCTACAAGAACCAAGGCTTCTTAACCATAGCCGGACAACTCTCTAAAAAAGCACTTGCATCTATACTACAGATGTAGTAGTACTACATACGCGCATAGGAGATATACATGGCCGGTCCGGCATTGAGCAAACTCGAGCTTCGTATTATGGAGGTGTTGTGGAAGCGCGACACCGCGTCCATCCGTGAAATCCAGGAGAGTTTCCCGGAAAAGCAGCGACCCGCCTACACCACCATTCAAACAACGGTTTATCGCCTCGAGGCCAAAAACGCGGTGCGCCGCGTGAAAAAAGTCGGGAACTTTCACGTGTTCGAAGCCGCGGTGTCGCGCGATGTCGCGCAACGCCGGCTGATTGATGACCTGCTGGCGCTGTTCGGGGGCCGCACCCAACCGGTGATGGCGCACCTGATTGAATCGGGCAAGCTGACCCTTGCCGACGTGAAGGAAGCGCAAAAGATCCTGCGCAAATTGCAAAGGAAGGAGAAACCGGAATGACCGTTCATTCTCAGTCGGGTCTTTGGAATACAGCTGCTCCGGTGTTGGGAGACCACTTGTGGCAGTCGACAGTGTGCGCCGTAGTTGCTGCGTTGCTCACGCTCACACTGCGTCGCAATCAGGCCCGAGTCCGGTATTGGCTCTGGCTGGCTGCGTCAATCAAGTTTCTGGTGCCCTTCTCAGTGCTGGTGGCGCTCGGCAACCGTTTCGCTTGGCGGCATATTTCGAACGCGGGCGGCGCGCTCTATGTCGCCATTGAGCAGGTCGGACAGCCTTTCACGCAGGCAGCACCGGCAGTGGTTCAAGCCGCTCCCGCTCCTACTCTGGCCCGCATGCTTCATCTGCTCCCGATCGCCGCTGGTGTTTGGCTGGGTGGATTCCTGACCGCGCTTGGCATCTGGGCTGCGCGTTGGCTGAGAATTCGCGCAATGGCAGCTAGAGCGGTTCCTCTGCGGGAAGGTCGTGAAATAGATGCACTGCGCAGACTGCGTGCCTCAGGGATGACCTCAGACGAAATTGACATCCTGCTTTCGCGCACCTCACTCGAGCCGGGAATCTTCGGCATCGTGCACCCAGTTTTGCTCTGGCCGGAAGGGATCTCCGAGAAACTCGATGATGTTCACCTGGAGGCGGTGATCGCGCACGAATTATGTCACGTCCGGCGTTGCGACAATCTCGCGGCGGCAATTCACATGCTCGTCGAAGCGGCTTTCTGGTTTCATCCGCTGGTCTGGTGGGTTGGCTCGCGCCTCATCGACGAACGCGAGCGCGCCTGCGACGAAGAAGTTTTGCAACTCGGCGGAGAACGGCACCTCTATGCCGAAAGCATTCTGAAAATCTGCGAGTTCTGTCTGAGTTCTCCTCTGACCTGTGTGTCAGGCGTTACGGGCGCTGATCTAAAGAAAAGGATGGTTCATATCATGACCGACCGCATCGTTTACAAGCTCAACTTCAGTCGCAAACTCCTGCTGTGGACG
>WNFJ01087312.1_pt2 | contig 44823 bp, 16 predicted proteins | sample 5400461 | NCBI WGS metagenome assembly WNFJ01 (sample SAMN13153349, study PRJNA577476) | soil metagenome | isolation source: 115 cm saprolite on Douglas fir-dominated hillslope | place: USA:California | collected 2013-09-17
AGATGAAGAAAACGGTAGGGTGGTCGGCTCGGGGCTTGTCGGGGTTACGCTGCTGTTGTGGCTGATGAGCTCTTTGTCGGCAGGGCCGGGGAGCTTGAGCGGCTGAAAGGCCTGCTGGCGGGGGTAGCCGCCGGAGTGGGCGGGGCCGTTTTGGTGGAGGGCGAGCAGGGGATCGGGAAGACGGCGCTGCTGCGGCAGGCCCTGGGCGGCGCGGGCGCGATGGGGTGCGCGCTGGCGTGGGGGGCGGCGGACGAGCTTGGGCAGCGGTTCCCGCTGTGGCTGATGACGGACTGCCTGGGAACGGCGGGGCAGCCGGCCGCTGGCGGTGGCGGGCTCCCGGGTGGGGACGGCCGGGGGGCCGGGGAGGGTGCGGAGCAGGCGCTGGCGCCGGGCCCGGTTGCGGTCCTGGCCGGGCCGGTGCCATCGGGCGATCCGGTGGCGGCGGAGGTGGAGCGGCTGCTGGCGCGGGTGGACCGGCTCTGCGCGGTGTCGCCGGTGGTGCTGGTGGCCGAGGATCTGCAGTGGGCGGATGAGGCGAGCCTGCTTGTGTGGGAGCGGCTGGCGCAGGCGGTGGGGCAGGTGCCGTTACTGCTGGCCGGGTCGTTGCGGCCGGGGCCGGTGCCTGATGAGCTTGCCGGGCTGCGCCGTGGGCTGCTTTCCCGTGGCGGGACCCTGATGTCGCTCGGGCCGCTGGCGCCGCGGGAGCTGTCGGAGCTGGCCGGGCGGCTGGCCGGGGGAAAGCTCGGGGGACGGCTGGCCGGGGTGGTGCGCAGGGCGGGCGGGAATCCGCTGTACGCGCGGGAGCTTGTGGATGCGCTGGCCCGGGATGGCCGGGTGCGGGTGGAGGCGGGGGTGGCTGAGCTGGCCGGGACGTACCGGGCCGGGGCGCCGCCGTCGCTGGCCGCGGTGATCGAGACGCGGCTGAGTACGCTGCCGCAGGAGATGACCGGGGTGCTGCGGTGGGCGGCGGTGCTTGGGCATGAGTTCACGGTCACCGACCTGGTCGTGGTGACCGGCCAGACCGCGGAGCAGCTGATGGGGCTGCTCGGCGAGATGGCGACCGCCGGAGTGGTCGGGCAGGCCGCCGACGCGGGAGCGGCCGGGGAACCGGTGGCCGGGGAACCGGTGGTGTCAGGTGCCGGGCCGGTGGCCGGGGCCGGGCGGCGGATGGCGTTCCGGCACGGGCTGATCAGGCAGGTGCTTTATGACGGGATGCCCGAGGCCGTGCGGGCGGCGCTGCACCTGCAGGCGGCCCGTGCGCTGGCGTCGGCGGGGGCGGTGCCTGAGCGGATCGCCGCCCACCTGGCTGTGGTGCCCGACTCGGCGGACGAGTGGGTGCTTGAGTGGCTGGCCGATGCCGCGCCGGTGCTGACCTACCGGGCGCCAAAGGTAGCGGCTGGGCTGCTTCGCGGTGCGCTGAGCCGGATGCCGGACGGTGATGCGCGGCGGGAAGTACTTGAGGCCGCCCTGGTCACGGTGGCGTTCCTGCTCGTGCGGAACGAGGAGGTCGAACGGACCGGTGGCCGGCTGCTCGCCTCCGCCCGCGACCCGAACCGGGCCGCGGAGGTGGCCTGGGTGGTTGGCTACACCTTGATGCGGACCGGCCGGGCCAGCGAGGGGGTGGGCGTGGTGGAGAAGGCGCTGGAGCGACCGGGCATCAGCGAGGTGTGGACGGCGCGGCTGCACGCCATGCACGCGTTTACCATGGCAGCGGGCGGCCATCCGGACACGGCGCCTGCCGCCAGGAAGGCGCTGGCACTCGCCGAGGGGGCAGGTGACAGGTTCGCGGCCGCGTACGCGCTCTACACTCTGTGCCTCGTCGATTTCTATCAGCGCCACCATGCCGCATCGCTCGATCACATCGAGGAGGCGCTCGATGTGATCGATGATGATCCGCAGACCACTGACCTGCGGCTGCTGTTGCTGTCGTACCGGGTCCACGCGCTGGAACACCTGGACCGCCAGAGCGAGGCGGAGGCCGTGATCCGGGAGACCCTGGCCCTCGCCGAACGCGCGGGGACTCCCCGGATGGCGACGATATGCAACGTCGCCGCGGAGTATTACTTCGAGCGGGGTCTGTGGGATGACGCCTTGGCCGTGCTTGAGCAGGCCACGCCGCTGCCTGGCCCCTATTACAGCCCGATGCAGGTGCACGGGCTCATCGCGCTGATCGCCGGCCACCGTGACGACAGGGAGACGGCGCAGGAGCACCTCGCGGCCGGGCGGGGTCAGGACATCAGCTCGATCTTTCACCGGGCCACCCTGCACTTCCTGCTGCTGGCGCGGGCGCTGGCCGCGGAGCGGGCGGGCCAGCCAAGCAAGGCGGTGGCCGTGCTCTCGCCGAGCCTTGACCGCGCCGTCGCACGGGACATGCCGTACCGGTATTTGCTCCTTCCCGTGCTGGTGCGGCTGGCGCTGGCCACCGGCGACACGGACACGGCCGCGGCGGCCGCGAAGGCAGCCGCGCGGGAGGCCGAACGCGAGTCGCTGCCGGTCAAAACCGCCGCCGCCGACTACTGCCGTGGCTTGCTCGACGGCGACCCTGGCCCGCTGTTCGAGGCGGCCGCCTACTACAAGTCCGCCAGCCGCCCCCTGGAGCACGCGCAGGCCCTGGAGGACGCTGCGGTGCTGCTGGCAGGCCAGGGAGACCTCCCGTCGGCCCGCCATGCGTTCGGTGACGCTATCGGGCTGTACCGTGGCCTGGGCGCGCAGTGGCACATCCGCCGCGCCACGTCCCGGCTGCGTGGTTATGGCATCCGTCCCGGCAGCCCCGGCCGTCGCCGGGCCCACCCGGCCAAGGGGTGGGAGGCCCTGACCCCCACCGAAATAAAGATCGCATACTTGATCGCCCGCGGGCAGTCCAACCCCGACATCGCGGCCGAGCTTTGCCTGTCCCGCAACACCGTCCAGACCCACGTCTCACACATCCTTGGCAAGCTCAGCGCACGGTCACGGGCCGAGATCGTCCGCGAGGGCCTGCAGCACCCGGCAGCCAGGGAATACCCCCCGACCGGCTGACGGCAAGAATCCCGCTCGGCCGGGCCTGCACCAACCGATGGCGCATCCGCAGCATCCGTTACGGCTGTGTCACCCCGGGGGGCGGCGACCCCCATTGCGGGAGGTCTGGGGGGTCGTCCTCCGGGCTGGCAGGGTCCCCCGCACCAATGGATGCCGCATCCACGGCAGCCGTTACGGATCATTACCCAAAACCATTTCGGGCATGCCCGCACCGGCCAGCCGGTCTGTCGTGACACCATCGGGCCAGCATGCGGCCGGTGACCCGCTCATGGCTCGCCGGCCGCGCCGGTGACGGTGGCGAGGGCGCGCAGCGCGTAGAACGTCCGTGACCTGACCGTGCCCTCGGGGATGCCCAGGGCCTTGGCGGCCTCGGGCGCGGAACGGCCGTGGTAGAAGACCTCGATGAGCACCCGGCGGTGATCGTGGGTCAGCGACATCAGGCCTCGCCGCACGGTCAGCCCGACCAGCAGCCGCTCGATGTCGTCGCGCGGTGCCGGCACGGTACCCGTGTCGGCGCCTGTGACCTCGGTGGGCCGTGCCTGGCGTGCCCTGGCGGCGTCGATGGCGACCCGGCGGGCGACCGTGAACAGCCAGGGCCGCAGGCGCGCCAGGTCGGCGGTGTGGTCTTGCAGGTAGCGCCAGGCGTGCAGGAGGGTCTCCTGCAGCAGGTCCTCGGCCTCCCGGTGGTCGCCGAGGGTGATCCGCAGCAGGAACCGGTACAACGGCGCGCCGTGCAGCCGGTAGATCACGTCGATCGGGCCTTCCTGATCCGGTTCGCCGGTGTCCTTGAGCTGGGTTGACACGGGTTCGGCGGCGGTCATCGGCGGTGCGCCCGCCCCGTACGCCATGGTGACTCCCAGGTGTGAGTCGCGGGTGTTTCCTAGGCATCTGGACCCAGCATTAGCCCGGCGCAGTGTGAGGAACATCACTGAACCCAGTGAGTTTTGTGCCGGGCAGGCGGCGAAGGGCTCTCAGCACCACTGGACTCAACAGCCCCTCGCGCCGCGCTAGGCAGCAGTTGAACACAGGATTTCAGTGCGTTAACCAGTTTCGGTCCTCGAACTGAATGCATACCGGGATTCGACCGTAGTAGTCAGATGAGCGCCACAGCTATCAGATGAGCGTGACAACGCAACGTTCCGGAGGTGAGCGCATCGCACGCCCCGCGCGACGCTTCCGCACCCGCTGCGTGGACCCGCCATTCCTCGCGGCCAGTGACGCTGATCTTGAACAGGGAGGCAACGGTGGCCACAAGAGCCGAGCAGCGATCGGGCGATGCTTTATGAGCCCATCTCGGAGCCTGCAGGCAGCAGCGGCCTGGCCACAACAGGCGACTCCGGCGCCCGCAGATGCACCGGGCATGACGAACGACAGCGACGGCCTGTACTGGTTGCTGAATGAGGACGAGCCAGCCGCCAGCCAGGCCAGGACCCTGGCCTGGGAAGCACTTGCGCGCCTAGGGCTGGACACCGATCTGATCGACGACGCGATTGCGATCGTCGGCGAGCTGGCCGCGAATGCGATCGTGCACGGATTCCCCCCGGTGGAGTTGCAGCTTCAGCCCAGCAGCCGCGAGGTGAAGCTGCTGGTTGTCGATCGCGGGCTGAGCCGGCCGACCTGGGGGCCGGCTGGCCTGGAGTCCCTGGGCGGGCGTGGCCTGCTTGTCGTGTCGGCCTACTCGGGCGGCAACTGCGGTACCGCCACGGCCGCCTACCGGTCGATCGCCAACCTGGGCGGCAAGGCCGTGTGGGCGGTGATCCCACGGCGCCCCGGGCGGCTGGATGACCTCGAACCCGCGGCCGCGGCGCGGCTGCTGCAGCGCTGGCTGGCGCGACGCGGGCTGCGCGACGTGTTGTCCAGGTCCGATGGCCGCGTCTCGCTGGTGTCGGTGGCGACGGGATGCACGATCTGGTGCCTGCCCGGCAGGCTCGCCTGGCGGGCGGAAGACGCTGACCGGGTCTTCGCCTACCGGGAGCTGCCGGACCTGGTCGATCAAATTTGCCGGCGGTCATCGGCTGCTCTGCTGACGGCACGGCCCGACGGCACGCGGCACGCGCGCAAGTCCGGGGTGTTCGACGTCGTGCCGGACCCCGTGGCGGGCCCGGGCGAGGTGGCCGTCGACGTAGCGGCGGCGGACGCGGGTCCCCGCGCCTGGCGGCGCCCATGAACCAGCCCGGCCCGGTCATGGCAGCGGCGCGGCGGCGCCGGTGCCGCGCCCTGGCACTGGTGCCTGCGCACCTGTCGGGCTTTATTCACGAGGTGAGGTGAAGGTTTATAACGCAGTTGTTCACTGGACGATCTGATCGAGATCCGTGGCAATCTCAGCGTTGACGGCAGCGGCATGATGGGACAGGTAGAAGTGGCCACCCGAAAAGACTTTGATGCGGAAGTGACCTTTGGTGTGCAATCGCCAGGCGTCAGCTTGCTCGATCGTAGTCCTCGGATCCGAATCACCGGTGAGTACGGTGATCGGGCAGTTGAGCATGCGCCCCGGGACACAGGAATACGACTCGATCGCCTGATAGTCACCGCGGATGGCCGGAAGCGCGATGCGCAGGATCTCCTCGTCATCGAGCAGCGTCGAGCCGCTGCCATTCAGCAGCTTGATCTCGGCCACAATACCGGCGTCGTCGAGCTTGTGCACCCTCTCCCTGCGGATGATCGCCGGGGCACTACGACCGGACGCGATAACGCGGCGAGGCGCATGGGAACCTTTTTGTTCCAGCCGCCAGGCGACCTCAAAGGCGAGAGTCGCCCCCATGCTGTGCCCGAAGAACACAGTCGGCTTGTCGCTTAGGCACAGGAGCTGCTCTGTGATCTCGTCCGCCAGTACGTCCATGTCCGTGATGCAGGCCTCCTGCCTGCGGTCCTGCCTGCCGGGATGCTGCAATGCGATCACATCGACGGCTGGCGAGAACCTCTCGGAAACCGGGTGGTAGTAGCTTGCCGATCCGCCTGCATATGGAAAGCAGACCAGCCGGGCTGTGCTTACCCTGGATGGGTGGTAGCGACGTATCCACGCACCGGATTCAGTGTCTGCAACGGTCATATGGCCAGGTCCCTTCATCCATACCGCTGTCGCAGACAGTCAAATGTTTCCGGCATAGGAAAAGCCCTAGACTTTCCGTGCTAGCTTCGTAAACGAAGCCGGTGAGCTGCGTGGAATTCCCGAAGCCATCTAAACCCGAGTCGACTCACAGAGAAGCACCGGCAAAGAGGGCAAAGCGTCTGCAAACAAAGGGCATGTTTGCAAACTTTGCCACGCCTGGGGAAATGATCAATTACAAGTAGGTCGGACTCGCCGGGAGGTGTCACCGTGTCCGCTTTGCTCACCGAGAGGGATGACGGTTCTCATCCCTTCTGTTCGCTGTTCGATGAGTCGAGTACCTGCATCGCCCAGCTCGACCTTCAATTGCGCATTACTGATGGCAGTGCTGGTTTCGCCGAGGTGTTCGGGCTGGAAGTCGGGATCCTTCCAGGTCGCAGACTCACCGAGCTGGTACACGTGAGTGTCAGGGAGAAGCTCTCGCGGCAGCTACTGTCCCTGGCGAACGGTCAGCGAAGCCGGTTCACCGACCGCGTCGTGGCCTCCATAGAGGCCCGGACATTCAGCGTTGAACTGGTCGGGATCGCCGTGACGAATGACGCGGGACGGGTCGACTCCCTGATTGTCATTGTGCAGCCGGAAGGTACGGAGGGCGCCCCGACGATCCGTCCCGTACGGACGAGAAAGCCGCTGACAAAGATGGATGCCCTCGTGCTTGAAGGCGTTGCCGCCGGTATGTCTACCGTGCAACTCGCCGCCAACCTGTTCCTCAGTCGCGGCGGAGTCGAATACCATGTCAGCGCGCTGATGAAGAGCCTCAAGGCCACCAACCGATCGGCACTGGTGTCGAAGGCCTACTCGGCCGGATTGTTCAGCGTCGGCAGTTGGCCACCCCGGGTGATCCCGGACTTCATCGAGTGACCCGGACGTGTGACATCGGCCCGGTCACGCCATGACGATGCCACGCGTGACGATGCCAGAAACGAAACGGTGAAGGACCGCCGGCCATGACGGCTGGTTCAGTCAGAGCGGTATGTTGCGATGATGACCGCGGCCGGCCGGTGCCGAAGCTAGCGCTTCGCCGATCCGGCGCCTGGTTTGCGCCGGATCGATGACATCATCGACAACCCCGATGTTCATCGCCTTGGCCACGCCTCCGGCGACCAGTTCATGTTCTGCCGCGAGCGCCGCGAGGAGAGCCTCGCGTTCTGGCCCCTCGACCTCGGCGAGTTTTCTGCGGTGCAGGATCTCCACCGCCGACGTCGCCCCCATGATGGCGACCTCGGCCTCGGGCCAGACGAGCACGGCAGTCGCGCCGAGGGACCTCGAGTTCATCGCGATATAGGCGCCGCCATAGGCCTTCCGCGTTACCAGAGTTACGCGAGGGACCACCGCTTCGGCGAACGCGTGCAAAAGCTTTGCGCCACGGCGGACGACCCCGTCCCACTCCTGCGCCACGCCGGGAAGGTATCCAGGAACATCTACTACCACGACAAGGGGTATACCGAATGCGTCGCACATGCGCACAAAGCGCGACGCCTTCTCCGCCGAAAGCGAGTCCAGGCAGCCACCTTTACGCAGCGGGTTGTTGGCGACCACGCCGACCGTGTGCCCGCAGATCCTGCCGAACCCGACAGTGATGTTGGGTGCCCATTTCTCCTGCAGTTCCAGAAATCTACCGCCGCCTTCTGAAACATCGAGTATGGCCTCGACGAGCGGGCGGACATCATAGGCCCGCCGCGGCGAGCTGGGCAGGAGGGCCCGGAGATCACTTTCTTCTCCGGCCGAGTCGAGATCGAATCGGCCCGGCTTGGTGAACAGCGTCACGACCTCGCGGGCCCGCAGGAAAGCGGCCTCCTCCGGACCGGCGACCAGATGTGCCACGCCAGATCGGCGGCCGTGTGCGTCTGGCCCACCGAGCCCATTCATGTCGATCCGCTCGCCGGTGACCGCGCGGACCACATCCGGCCCGGTCACGAAGACGCGGCCGCCATCGGACATGATCACAAGATCGGTGAGGGCAGGGCCGTAGGCGGCGCCACCGGCCGCGGGGCCGAGTACGAGCGATAGCTGCAGCACCCGGCCGGAGGCCCGCACCATCGCCGCGAACATCTGCCCGATGCCGTCCATGGCGGCGACGCCTTCAGCGAGTTTCGCCCCGCCGGAATGCCAGATGCCGATCACGGGACAACATTCACGGACGGCTGAATCGATCGCGTCCACGATGAACGGACACTCCCGCACGCCGATCGCTCCGCCGCTCGCGGTCGCGTCGGTGCAGTAGACGATCACACTCGAGCCGTTGATCCGCCCTCGTGCGACCGCTACTCCCACGCTGGTGCGCTGGTGAACCACGTGCAGCGAACCCGGGTCGAGCAGCTGCGAAATCCGGAGGACGGGATCGCGGCGATCCGCGCGGGACTCTCCGGAATCGGCCACACCAACAGCAGAAACGGTCGTCATCACGCGCCTCGCTCGCTCGGCCTGTGCCCCGCCCGGTCGATCCCCGCCCACGTTCAGTAGATCGCGATGAGTTCCAGAAAAGACTTAGCTTGCCGGTCGACCGCCGGACAACCGTCTGTGCGGCTGGCCCGGTCGTGCGTGAGGGGATCAGGCCGACGGATCAGGTCGGCGAGACCCTCGCCGACCACCACGGCGGGATCTCGCCCGAGCCGCGGGGGATCAGCGTGGTGCGTAGGTAGATACGCTGCGTCGGGCTGCTGTCGCCGCCGAGCCGGCGGAACAGTTGTTCCGCCGCGACCCGGCCCATGCTCGCCGCGTCCTGGGCCACCACGGTGATCCCCGGCCGCAGCATGTCGGCGAGCTCGACATCGTCGAACGCCACCAGGCCGGGCCAGATATCCCCGCGGGCACGAATGGCGCGCAGGTACATGACGGTGATGCGGCTGTTACCCGTGAAGAATGCGGTCGCCGGGGGAGAATGCTTGAACATGCGGTCAATTGCCGCTGCGACTCCGTCCTTGATCGGTGTTTCCATGTGCACGAGGGATGGATCGAACGCGAGCCCGCCCTTCGCGAGCGCATGCTGGTAACCGCGGAGACGCTCTGCGGCGGTGAAGATCTCGGCGGTGTCGGCGATGAAACCGATCACGCGGTGCCCGGCCCGGATCAGGTGGGTGACTCCGTCGCGGGCACCGTCGAAATTATCCGCCAGGACCGTGTCGGCGTCGATGTCGTTCGGGGGGCGGTCGACGAAAACGGTCGCCACGCCGGCCCGGATGTCCGGCAGCAGGTACCGGTGACTGTGCGGCGCCGGGACGACGATCAGCCCATCCACCCGGCGCGCGCAAAAAGCGCGGATAACCTGGCGCTCGCAAGCTGGATCCTCGCCTGAGGAAGCGGTCATGAGTATGGAGCCGTGGGCGAGGGTCACCGCCTTGATCGCGCGCGTGAGCACCGACTGGAATGGCTCGGCTATGTCCTCGAGCACCAGTCCGACGCTGGCCGTCGATCCCTGCCGCAGGAGCGCGGCATTGTCGTTGCGGCTGAAGCCCAGTTCCGCGATGGCCGCCTTGATGACCCGCTCGGTCTCCGGCCGGACGTATTCGCCGTTGACCACCCGGGACACGCTTTTTATACCAACGCCAGCGCGCGCCGCAACGTCGCGCATGGTCGGCCGCGTGGCCGCTCGCCTGGCGGCGCGCGGCAGAGCAGCACCTGATCCCCTGCGCCGCGCCGCCCGTGGGTCGACTGGCTCTGCAGCCGCCATAACTCCTGAATCATACTCCGCTGACACCGTTGTCCGGACGAGCGACGCCCCCGTCACTTTCTGGAGTCGGTGTTGAGCCCCGCTGAACGTGCCGAGGTGGCCCGCATCGCCCACGGATTTGGTGCCCCGCACCCGCGTCACGCCTGGTTCCGACGACAACAACCAGTGTCAGGCACCGTCCGCGGGCACCGGAAGGCGGCATCCGCTATTTGATAACGATACTATAACGGTTCGGGGTTTTCGTAGGTTCGCTGCCTGGTCCTCGGCAAGCTAATACAGGTACGCATCGTGCGGACAACGATGTCCCTCGACCACCTTCCGGGCCGCCGAGGGGCCGCGTGAGCTGATAGGACACCGGCCGGGGGAGGACCACGTGCCGCAGAGCGAACTGCGGGTGAACGCGCCTCCAATGAATCGCGGGCTGCGCGCTGGGCTCGGCCACGCAAACGCATCTCGCGCGTCACCCATCCGGGCCGCAGGCGTGCGGCAGCGTAACTTGCTGTCGCGAATCGGCGGAAAGGCCGGTGGACGCCCGGATCAAAACTACGTCAGCAGCCCGCTGGCGCCAGGGAAGGGCATCGTGACTTCCCTTCTGAAGGTAGCGAACATCTGTGTCGGCCGCAGGCCGGCCTAAGACCGCACAGCTCCGGTGGACCCGCATGAGTCATTTCGCTCACCAGAGATAACAGAGGTGGTTCAAATGGGTAACACAATCTCTCCCGGGCTCGCCAGCGGAGCCCATCGGCCCGGGTGGCGATTCAGCAGTAACGGGATTCTCCGATCGTTCTTTGAACGATCGGGAATGTGTATGGCGAGGCTGGACAGCGACATATGCTTAATCGAAGCTAATGCCGATTTCTCCCGCCAGTTCGGTCGGTCGCCCACAGAACTCGATGGCAGTCGCTTTTGCGACTTGCTGCACCAGGACGTCCGGAGCAAGGTCAGCCAGCAGTTCACCGACTTGCTGGCGCAACAATCTCCTCGGTTCACCGAGCGCAAGGTCGCCTTCCAGCAAAAGGACTCGGCCGTTTTCAGCGGTGAATTGACCGGGATCGCGGTTCCAGGGGACGCGGACCGGGTCGATAGCGTCATGGTTCTCGTTCGCCCGGAGAAGGGTGCGGGGAAAGGCCGGCCCTCCGGCCGGAGGGTAATGCTGACCGACATGGATGCCCGCATCCTCGAAGGCGTGGCCGCCGGGGTGTCAACCGTGCGGCTCGCCTCGATACTTTACCTCAGCCGTGGCGGCATCGAGTATCACGTGAACATTTTGCTGCGTAGGCTGAAGGTCAACAACCGGCCCGCGCTGGTCTCGAAGGCATACTCGATGGGGCTGTTGTGCCAGGGGTGGCCGCCGCGCGTGCATCCTGATCATATGAAGGCGAGCTGACTCGAGCGGCGTGCGCACCGGATCGCCTCGCGGTCCCCAGCTGCGCGGTGACGGCGTTGCGGATCTGCACGGGCCGCAATCCCATTGATCACCTGATCTCTCGGTCACGTCCCGCTGGCCGGGCACGCTCAGCTGGAGCGGGCCCCCATCGTCGGCTAGCTTCTTGATCGCGGGCGGCGCGGTCAGGTGCGCCACGTCATGGCCGGGTCTGTTCACTGGATCCGCGCTGGTGATCATCCCGGTTCCCTCTCCCTGGTCTGCCGCACGGCAGCCGCCTGGTGCTCACCTGATCAAGGTTAGGCAAATTATTAGTCTTCGCCCCGCGGGTCACGAATAGTGGCAGATTTAGTTGACTTGTGCCGGTGAGCTGTGCATGATTGCCATATCCGGTCCTTATTGACCAGTTGCGCTTTCAGATTGCGCTTATATGAATTTGTGCCACCCGTCTCCTGTGGTTCATGGGAGGTATGTCTGTCATGGTCAATTTAAGGGTTCTGCTCGTCGGCGGTCCAGAGTCTCTTCCCGGATCTATGCGCGTCCAGGAGGTCGCCGATCTCACCGACAAGGTAAAGCTAGCCTTTGGTGCCGGTTACGAGCACTTCTCGCACAGCGGCGAGGTCTCGCTCGTCGATGGAGAGCAACTGCCGGTGTTCCGCTGGTGCGGCGAGACCAGAGTAGCGGAGTAACGGGGTAGCGCGTTTGGCCGGCGTCCGCGCCTGTCAGCTCAGCGAAAGACCATCGCGCAACAGCTTTATCACCGTATCGCTGGAATTCCTTACGCCTAGAAGCGGAAGCACTCGGCCGTGAACGACTCCTCGATGAGCAGCGCGGGGAGTCCGCCGATGAAGATCAGGTACTGTCTGCTTGGCTCCACCGGCCAGGGGCGCTCAGGTATGTGCATCGAGAGGATTTCGCGGAACGACTCGACTCGGTGCCTGCGGAGCAGGCGGCCGATGGGTTCGTCGGTTCTGAGCAGGTCAGCACGCACCATCTCGGGCATGATGCTCCCCGAGAACACCGACTTCGCCCGCACGAAAACCCGGCCCGAGGTGGCCCCAACCAGGTGGGGTCGTGCGAGTCACCAGGCTGGCAGCTGGCAACGACATGAGTGCGGCGGTCTCCTGGTCCACCGGTGCCATCGACTGGTGCAACCACGCCGTGACTATCTGTTCGCCCGAGAGTTGCTCGAGCATGGCGGTGACGGTGCCGTCGGACGTCAGAAACAGCCGGCCGATCAGGCCGATTTTAACAGCCGGCCGATCAGGCCGATTTTCGGCGTTATCCGCCCATCTCGGAGCGTATGGCTTACAAGTAGATCGCCGGAGGATCGACCGGCTAGCGGATTGTCCACGAGCGTCATATAGCCACCTCGATAGTTCATGTGATGCCGCGCCCGTCCGCGACCGTGCTGGCGCCTTTAGGCTGCCCCGCGTTTCCGGACAGCTGACTCGCGATTGATTCCTGACTGCTGCCCGTGCATTCAAGAACCCGTACAAGACCTCTTGTGAAGTCCGGTGCTCCAGTGGTGACCGCAGCATATCCAGGACGGGCAGTGTTGCGCCGGAAAAAAGACTAGGGGTTTCCCGTGCGTGGTTCGTGCAGCTTGCGAAAAGACTAGGGATTTCCCATGTCTGGTTCATGAGGCCGGAGGAAAGACTAGGGATTTCCCGTGTGCGGCCCGTGCGATTGTCTTGTGCTGAGGCCGACCGGCCCTTTCCGTGAGTAGCGACCGCTACGCCGTCGGTCATCGGTAGGGCCGGTGCAGGCGCATGCGCTTACCCCTGAAAGGCACATTCATGGACGACGCGGCACGGCCGATCCTTTTCGTCAGCCTGCCAGAACCTGGATGCATCAACCCGCTGCTCGTGCTGGCGGGTGAACTCTCCCGGCGCGGTGTTAAGGACCTCTGGTTCGCCACCGACGAGCCCCGGCGACCCGAGGTCGAGGCGACGTTGGCGGCGTTCGCCTCCCTCGGCGAGGTGATTCCGGAGATGTCGGCCGTTAGCTGGGACGATGAGCTCTATCGCGAGGTGACCCAGGCGTCGCGGTTCCGGGCCCATCGCGCGGTGGTCAGGCAGACCTACCGGCCTGCCCTGACGTTTGCGAAGTACCGGCAGCTCGAAGCTGTGGTCGACAAGGTGCACCCGGCCGTGATGATCATGGACTGCGAGACCAGGTTCGCGATCAGCCTCGCCGTCGCGCGCCGGATTCCCTACGTATTGAGTGTCCCGTATATGCCAAGCAACGTGCTGACAGCGTACGTCCCGCTCGGCGGGTCGTACGTTTCCCGGAGGTTCCCAGCCCCGCACTCCGGTCTTCCTTACGACATGAACTTCGCGCAACGGATGCGCAACTGGTTCTTCAGACTGCGGTGCCTGGCGATGTTCTTCAATCCGGCGACAGCCAAATTAGTCAATGAGGACCGCGCGATCTGCAAGGCGTTCGGCCTGCCCCGGCCAACCCAGATGATGAGGGTGGACGGGGCCGAGATGGTCCTGTGCTACGCGGTCCCCGGGCTTGACTACCCGCTGCAGATTCCCGGCAAGGTCCGGCTCGTGGGCGCGATGGTCCCGCCGTTGCCGCAGGCGAGGAATGACGAGCTCACCGGCTGGCTCGACGCGCGCTCCTCGGTCGTCTACATCGGACTCGGTACGATCACCCGGTTGACGCGCGCGGAGGTTTCCTCGCTGGTGGAAGTGGCGCGCCGGCTGGATGGAGCCCACCACGTCCTGTGGAAGCTGCCAGCCGGCCAGCAGCATCTGCTCCCGGAAGAGTCTCTGCCCGGCAACCTCAAAGTCGTCGGCTGGGTGCCCTCGCAGGTCGACGTGCTCGCCCATCCGAACGTCACGGTGTTCGTCACCCATGCCGGCGGTAACGGTTTTTTCGAGGGCCTGTACTTCGGCAAGCCGATGGTCGTGCGGCCGCTCTGGGTCGACAACTACGACCAGGCCGTCCGCGGCCAGGACCTGGGGCTCAGTCTCACCCTCGATCCCCCGCGGACGGCCGATCCGGACGAGGTGGCCGGCAAGCTCATCCGCGTGCTTGACGATCCGTCGTTTCGCGAACGGGCGGAACACTTCGGCGGCTTGATGCGGGCCGCGGGCGGACGTGAAGCAGCCGCTGACCTCGTGCTCGGATTGCCGGCGCTGGCGTGAGCTGATCCGGGAACGCCCGTCGAGAGGGGAAGCCGGACGATGACGAATGCGCAACCGAAGGTGGTCGAGTTCCCGGTTCGCCGGCCTGGCGAGCCGTTCCCGCCTGCCGAGTACGCCGATTACCGTGGGCACGATGGCCTGGTGAAGGCCCGGCTCATGGGCGGAAATGCGGTCTGGCTGGTCAGTCGGCACGAGGACGTTCGCGCGGTGCTCACCAGCCAGAAAATCAGCTCCAATCCCAACCGGGAAGGCTTCCCGAATGTTGGCGCGACCGTGGGCGTGCCCCGGTCGGACCAGATCCCGGGCTGGTTCGTGGGCCTCGATCCGCCGGACCACGGCCGTTTCCGCAAGGTGCTGATACCGGAGTTCTCGGTCCGCCGCATCCGTGAGTTGCGCCCGGCGATTCAGCGCACGGCCGATGAGTGCATCGACGCGATGCTGGCCGCGGGCGGCTCTGCAGATCTCGTCGCTGAATTTGCGCTACCCGTGCCGTCGCTTGTTATCTCCGCACTGCTCGGCGTGCCGCCGGCCGATCGGGGCTTCTTCAATTCAAGGACGTGCACTCTGGTCTCCACCCGCACGTCGACCGGCCCGCAGCGCGACACCGCCCTGCGGGAACTGCTTCGCTACTGCAACAGGCTCATTGCCATCAAGGAGAAGTGGCCGGGCGACGACCTGGTCAGCAGGCTGCTCGCGACCCGTGCTATGAGCGCCAAGGAACTGTCGGGGGTGCTGCTGCTGCTGCTCATCGCTGGCCACGAGACCACGGCGGACAACATAGCGCTCGGCGTGCTGACCCTGCTCATGCACCCAGAGTGGATTGGCGACGACCGGGTCGTGGAGGAGCTGCTGCGCTTGCATTCGGTGGCCGATTTCGTGGCCCTCAGGGTAGCCGTCGAGGACGTCGAGATCGCCGGGCAGCTCATCCGGGCGGGCGAGGGCATCGTGCCGCTGGTGGCTGCGGCCAACCATGACGAGGATGTCTTCGAGTGCCCGCACAAATTCGATCCGGCGAGGTCCGCCCGGCAGCATGTCGCCTTCGGATACGGGCCGCACCAGTGCCTTGGCCAGAATCTCGTTCGAGTCGAATTGGAGATTGCCTATCGGACGTTGTTTGAGCGCGTCCCCGCACTGCGGCTTGCGGTACCGGTGGAAGAATTGCCATTCAAATACGACGGTGTGATATTTGGCCTTCACGAACTCCCCGTCGAGTGGTGACGCGGTACTTTGGGTTGCAGGCGCGGCCGGGCGTGGGGAGGTTCGGGATCCGGGGCTAATCCTGTGACCTGCGATCCTGCTGGCGGAGACTAGGTGAAATCCTAGATTCACGTTCCCCTGATTGGGCTGTGCGGTGCTCAGACTAGGGATTTCCATGGTTACGCGGCCAGACACTTGGCGCACGGCCTGCGGGTGACGAGCACGCCGAAAATAGGGTCGAAAGAATAATGAAACACGGCCCAGGGAGGTCCGTGGACGCATGAGCCAGGAACAGAAGCTCCGGGACTATCTCAAGCGGGCCACCGCCGATCTCCAGATGTCACGGCGGCGGTTGAGTGAGCTGGAGGAGGCCGCGAGCGAGCCGATCGCGCTCGTGGCGATGAGCTGCCGGTACCCGGGCGGCGTTTCGGGCCCAGAGGACCTCTGGGCCATGCTCATCAGCGGGGGAGACGGCATCTCCCCGTGCCCGGACGACCGTGGGTGGGACCTCGGTGACGACGACGCGCTCGCCGCGCTGCACGGCGGGTTCCTGCACGACGCGACGCTGTTCGATCCCGGCCTGTTCGGGATCTCGCCGCGTGAGGCCCTGTCCATGGACCCTCAGCAGCGCGTTCTGCTCGAGGCGTCGTGGGAGGTTTTCGAGCGGGCCGGGATCGACCCGACGTCGCTGCGCGGCAGCCGGACAGCCATGTTCGTCGGTGCCATGCCGCAGTTCTACGGCGTGGGCCCGAATGACGACATCCAGGGTTTCGGGCTGACCGGCAACGCGACAAGCATCCTGTCCGGCCGGCTGGCGTACTTCTTCGGTACGGTGGGCCCAGCGGTGACGGTGGACACCGCGTGTTCGTCCTCGCTGGTGGCGCTGCATCTGGCCGCGCAGTCGCTGCGCTTGGGAGAGTGCTCCCTGGCGCTGGCCGCAGGCGTCACCGTGATGTCCCGCCCCACGACGTTCGTGGAGTTCGCTCGCCAGGGCGGCCTGTCCGCGGACGGGCGGTGCCGGTCCTTCGCCGACTCCGCGGACGGCACCGGCTGGGCCGAGGGCGTGGGCGTCCTGCTGCTTGAGCGGCTGTCGGACGCCCAGCGCAACGGGCACCGAATTCTTGCGGTCGTGCGAGGCTCAGCGATCAACTCCGACGGCGCGTCGAATGGGCTCACCGCACCCAACGGCCCGTCACAGCAGCGCGTGATCGAACAGGCCTTGATCAACGCCCGGCTCGCGGCCGGCCAGATCGATGTCGTCGAGGCGCACGGTACTGGGACGGTCCTCGGCGACCCCGTGGAAGCGCAGGCGCTGCTGGCGACGTACGGCCGGGGCCGCGACCCGGCCCGGCCGCTGCTGCTCGGCTCGATCAAGTCGAACATCGGCCACACCCAGGCGGCAGCCGGGGTAGCTGGCATCATCAAGATGGTGCTGGCGATGCGCCACGGCGTTGTTCCTGCCACCCTGCACGTCGACGCACCTTCGTCGCACGTCGACTGGACGGCAGGCGCCGTACGGCTGGCGACCGAGCCCACGCACTGGCCGGAGCGGGGAGAGCCCCGGCGCGCGGGCATCTCGTCGTTCGGGCTCAGCGGCACCAACGCTCACATGATCATCGAGCAGGCCCCGGCCGAGCCAGCGGCGAGCCCGCCGCCCGCGATCACCGGGACACTCCCGTGGCTTGTCTCCGGCCGGAGCCGAGAGGCCCTGCGCGTGCAGGCCGCCCGCCTGGCGTTGTTTCTCCGGGAAGATCCGGTGCGCAGTCCCGCGGATGTGGCCTTCTCCCTGGCGACCGGCCGGGCCGCCCTGGAGCACCGGGCAGTGGTCACCGCGGCCGATCGCGGTGGCGCGATCGCCGCTCTGACCGCACTGGCCGAGGGCCGCCCGGCGGCCGGCCTGATGGAGGGCAGCGCGCGGGTGCGCCCAAAGCTGGCGTTCCTGTTCGCCGGCCAGGGGTCGCAACGGTCCGGCATGGGCCGGGAGCTCATCGCGCGATTCCCGGTGTTCGCCCAGGCGCTCGACGAGGTGCTTGAGCTGGTGGACGCCGGTTTCGACCCGCGGCTGCGGGACGTGCTGCTGGCCACCGAGGACTCACCCGGCGCCGCCCTGATCGACCAGACCGGTTATGCGCAGCCTGCCCTTTTCGCGATCGAGGTGGCGCTGTTCCGGCTGGCCGAGTCCTGGGGTATGAGCCCGGACTTCCTGCTCGGGCACTCGATCGGCGAGATCGCCGCGGCGCACGTAGCCGGGGTCTTCTCCCTGGCCGACGCCGCGGCGGCGGTGCTCGCTCGGGCCCGGCTGATGCAGGCGCTGCCCGCTGACGGCGCGATGATCGCACTCCAGGCGGCCGAGACAGAGGTACGGCCGCTGGTGGAGTCCCGGCCGGACCGGGTGTCGATCGCCGCGGTCAACGGCCCGGCTGCGGTAGTCGTCGCCGGCGCGCGGGACGAGGTTGCCGCGGTGGAGCGGCATTTCGCCGGGCTGGGACGCAAAGTCAGCCGGTTGCGCGCCTCGCACGCGTTCCACTCGGCGCTCATGGAGCCGATGCTCGAGGAGTTTCACGCGGTGGTGTCGGCGCTGTCGCTGCGGGCGCCGCGGATTCCCATCGTCTCGACCGCCACCGGCCTGGTCGCCACGGTGGAGCAGCTGACCTCTCCCGCGTACTGGACTGAGCAGGTGCGCGACACGGTCCGGTTCGCAGATGGGATCACGTGGCTGAACGACCACGGGGTCGGCACCTTCCTTGAGCTCGGGCCAGACGGGGTGCTGTCCGGACTCACCAGGGACTGCCTCGACTCTGGCGGTGCCGTATCCGCGGTCGCGCTGCTGCGGCGGGGCGGCGACGAGATCCGGACGTGCACCGGGGCGGTGGCGGAACTTAACGTGCGGGGAGTGCCGGTCCGGTGGGCCGGCTACTTCGAGGGCACCGGCGCGCGCCAGGTGGACCTGCCCACCTATGCCTTCCAGCAGCGCAGGTACTGGCCCAAGGGTAGTTATGGCCAGACCGACGGCGTCCGCGCCGCGGGGCTTGGCGCGGCCCGCCACCCGCTGCTGGCCGCGGCCGTGTCCCTGGCCAACTCCGACGGCCTGCTGCTTACCGGCTGCCTGTCCCTGCGCACCCACCCCTGGCTGCGCGAGCACACCGTCCGCGGCGCCGTGCTGCTGCCCGGCACCGCGTTCCTGGAACTGGCCATCCGCGCCGGCGACGAGGTCGGCTGTGACCGGGTAGAGGAACTCACGCTCGCCGCGCCGGTAATACTGCCCGAGCGGGACGCCCTCCAGGTGCAGGTGTGGATCGGCGCCCCGGACGATACGGGCCGCCGCAGCCTGAGCCTCTACTCTCGCCGCGACGGCGCAGACGAGCAGCCGTGGACCCGGCACGCCACCGGGACCCTGGCGAGCGGCGCCCACCCGGCCGCGTCCGAGGCCAACCCCCCGCCGGGGACAGCATGGCCGCCGCCGGCCGCCGAGCCGCTGGACACCGAGGGGCTGCGCGACCAGCTGGCCGAGGCTGGCTTCGGATACGGGCCGCTGTTCCAGGGGCTGCGTGCCGCTTGGCGACAGGGCGAGGAGGTTTTCGCCGAGGTGACGCTGCCGGAGGCCGCGGCCGCCGATGCGGCGGCCTTCGGCATCCATCCCGCCCTGCTCGACGCCGTCCTGCAGGCATCGGCGTTCGCCGGCCTCACCGAGCACGGGCTGCCATTCTCCTGGCAGAACGTCACATTGCACGCGAGCGGCGCGTCGTCGGTGCGGGCCAGGCTGTCCCCGGCGGGTGACGACGCGGTGTCGATCGAGCTCGCCGACCCGTCCGGCGATCCCGTTGCCTCGATCGAATGCCTGGTGTTGCGGGCCCCGCCCGGCGAGCGGCACACGGCGCCCGCCCAAATCGGCAGGGATTCGCTGTTCACGCTGAACTGGACCCGGCTGCCGGGCGGCTCCGCCGCCCGCGGGCCCGTCGCGGTGCTCGGACCGGATCCGCTCGGCATCACCGAGGCTCTGGCGACGGCGGATCCCCCGGTCCCGATCGCCGCGGAGCCCGCCACCGCCGCGGTCGTCCTCCTCCCGGTGACGGGCGAGACCGGGGACGTGGTGCGATCCGTCCACGCCGTCACCGCACGGGTGCTTGGGCACCTCCAGGAGTGGCTCACCGGCGAGCGGCCGGGCGCCGCCCGGCTGGTCATCGTTACCCGGGGCGCCGTCGCTGCCCAGGGGGAGGGCGTGGCCGACCCTGCGTCGGCCGCGGTCTGGGGGCTGGTTCGCTCCGCGCAGGCCGAGAACCCCGGCCGGTTCGGGCTGCTGGACCTCGATCCCGGACGGCCCTCCGCTGCCGCGGCGCTCCGCGCCCTGGAGGTTGACGAGCCTCAGGTGATCGTCAGGGACGGCGCGGTGCTTGCCGCCCGGCTGGCCCGGGCCCGGCCCGCGACCGGACGGGGGACCGCGGCGTGGGATCCGGACGGCACCGTGCTGCTCACGGGTGGTTCGGGCGCGCTGGGCCGGGCCCTGGCCCGCCATCTTGTCGGCGAGCGCGGCGTACGGCACCTGCTGCTGGTGAGCCGCCGCGGTGCGGCCGCGGAGGGCGCACCGGAGCTGGCCGCGGAGCTACGCGATCGTGGCGCATCGGTCGGCATCGAGGCGTGCGACGTGTCCGACCGTAACGCTGTCGGGCAGCTGCTGGCACGTGTTCCTGACGAGTATCCGGTCACCGCGGTGGTGCACTGCGCGGGCGTGGTCGACGACGCCACGATCGGGTCGCTGACCCCCGAGCATCTCGACACGGTGCTGCGGCCGAAGGCCGACGCGGTATGGAACCTCCACGAGGCCACCCGCGGGCTCGACCTGGCCGCGTTCGTGGTCTACTCCTCGTTTGCCGGCACGATGGGCGCCCCGGGGCAAGGCAACTACGCTGCCGCCAACGCCTTTGTCGACGCGGTCGCCCAGCTGCGCCGCGGGTCCGGGCTGGCCGGGATGTCGCTGGGCTGGGGGCCGTGGGCGCTGCCGGGCGGGATGATCGGCGGCTTGTCCGAGCAGCAGCAGCGCCGGATGGCGCGCCTGGGCACGCCTGCGCTGCCGGTGGAGCAGGGGCTGGCCCTCTTCGACGCGGCGCTCGCCTGCGACGAGGCCGTGCTGCTGCCGGTGCGCCTCGATCTGCCGGCGATCAGGTCCCAGGGCGAGGTGCCGCCGCTGCTGCGCGGGCTGGTGCGCAAGGGCGCCCGGCCGGCGGTGATGGCGGGAGCGGCCGCGGCCGATCTCGTGCAGCGCCTGTACGGGCTGGGTGAGCTTGAGCGCGCCACGACAATGCTCGACCTGGTGCGCGCTCAGGTGGCGGCGGTGCTTGGGCACACCGATCCCGCGGAGGTCGACCCGCTGCGGCCGTTCCAGGATCTGGGCTTCGACTCGCTTTCTGCGGTGGAATTGCGCAACCGGCTGAACACTGCCGTCGGCCTGCGCACCCCGGCCACGATGATCTTCGACTATCCCACGGTGACGAGGCTGGCGGATCATCTGCTTGGTGAGCTCATGGGCTCGCCGGCGGCTGTGGAGTCGCTGCGGAGTACTGCCGCGAGGGTCGGCGACCCGATCGTCATCGTCGGCATGAGCTGCCGCTATCCAGGTGGGGTGGCCTCCCCCGAGGACCTGTGGCGGCTGGTCAGCGAGGGTACCGACGCGATTTCCGGCCTCCCCGGCAACCGCGGCTGGGATCTCGGCGCGCTGTACGACCCGGATCCGGACAACCTCGGCACGTCCGTCACGCGCTTCGGTGGGTTCCTGCACGACGCGGCGGAGTTCGACCCCGCGTTCTTCGGTATGAGCCCGCGGGAAGCCCTGGCCACCGACGCGCAGCAGCGGCTGCTGCTCGAGGCGTCCTGGGAGGCGATCGAACGCGCGGGCATCGACCCGGCCTCGTTGCGGGGCAGCCAGACCGGTGTCTTCGCGGGCGTTATGTACAGCGACTACGCCACGGTGCTTGCGGGCGGACGGTTCGAAGGCCACCAGGGCAGCGGCACCTCGCCGAGCATCGCCTCCGGCCGCGTGTGCTACACCCTCGGCCTGGAGGGCCCGGCGGTCACCGTGGACACGGCGTGCTCGTCGTCGCTGATCGCTTTGCACTGGGCGATGCAGGCACTGCGGGCGGGCGAGTGCTCACTGGCCCTCGCCGGTGGCGTGACGGTGATGTCGACGCCGGCCGCTCTCATCGAGTTCTCCCGGCAGCGTGGCCTGTCCCCGGACGGCCGCTGCAAGGCGTACTCCGACGATGCCAACGGCGTCGGCTGGGCTGAGGGCGTCGGCATGCTCGTCCTTGAGCGGCTTTCCGACGCGCGCCGCAACGGCCACCGGGTGCTCGCCGCCATCCGCGGCTCAGCGGTCAACTCCGACGGGGCCAGCAACGGGCTGACCGCCCCGAACGGCCCGGCGCAGCAGCGGGTGATCAGGCAGGCACTGGCCAGCGCCGGGCTGTCGGCCTGCGACATCGACGTCGTGGAGGGCCACGGCACCGGCACCACCCTGGGCGACCCGATCGAGGCGCAGGCTCTGCTGGCCGTCTACGGGCCGGACCGCGACGCCGGGCGGCCACTGCTGCTCGGCTCGATCAAGTCCAACATCGGGCACACGCAGGCCGCGGCAGGCGTCGCCGGGGTCATCAAGATGGTCATGGCCATGAGCCATGGCACCGTGCCCAGGACCCTGCACGCCGGCCAGCCGTCGTCGCACGTGGACTGGTCCGCCGGGCTGGTGGAGCTGGTCACGGAGCAGGTCTCGTGGCCGCCCGCCGGCCGCCCCCGGCGGGCCGGGGTGTCCTCTTTCGGGTTCAGCGGCACGAACGCGCACGTGATCCTCGAACAGGTGCCGGGCGACCACGCCCAGGAGCGCCCGCTCCTTCCGGATGACCAGACTTCCCCGCTGGTCATCCCGTGGGCGATCTCCGGCAAGAGCCGTGCGGCGCTACGGGACCAGGCGGCGCGGCTGTACTCCTACGTGGCGGCCCGTCCGCAGCTGGACCCCGGCGACATCGGCCTGTCGCTGGCCACGACGCGGACGGGCTTCGATCAGCGCGCGGTGCTGGTGGGCGAGCGGGAGACCCTGCTGCGGTCCCTGGCCGCGCTGGCCGCCGACGAGCCGGCCGCTGGGGTGATCGCTGGCGAGACCGGCGGCGCCGGCCGGCGCGCGATGCTGTTCGCTGGGCAGGGCGGCCAGCGCGCGCGGATGGGCCGGGAACTGTACGACCGGTTCCCGGTGTTCGCCGAGGCGCTCGATGCCGTCATCGCGGACCTCGACCCGCTGCTTGACCGTCCGCTCCGGGATGTGCTGTTCGCAGCGGACGGCACCCCGGAGGCGGAGCTGCTCGATCAGACCGGGTGGACGCAGCCCGCCTTGTTCGCGGTCGAGGTCGCACTGTACCGCCTGCTCAGGTCGTTCGGCGTGCGGCCGGCCTTCGTCCTCGGCCACTCCGTGGGAGAGATCACCGCTGCGCACGTCGCGGGAGTCCTCGGGCTCGCGGATGCGTCGCGGCTGGTGGCCGCGCGAGCGCGGCTGATGCAGGCCCTGCGGCCCGCCGGGGCGATGATCTCGGTGCGCGCTACCGAGGAGGAGGCCGCGCTGCTGCTTGACGGGCGGGCCGAGGAGGTCTCCCTGGCCGCGGTGAACGGTCCGTCCTCGGTCGTGATCGGCGGCGGCGAGACCGCGATCGGAGAAATTGCCGCCCAGTTCGAGGCCCAGGGACGCAAGGTCAGGCGGCTACGGGTGAGCCATGCCTTCCACTCGCCCCTGATGGAGCCCATGCTCGCCGACCTCCGCGCGGTCGCGCGAGAGCTGACGTACCAGCCGGCCGCCATTCCCGTTGTATCCACGCTGACCGGGCGGCGGGCCGATACGGACGAACTATGCTCGCCGGACTACTGGGCCGGGCAGGTGCGCCATACCGTCCGTTTCGCCGACGGCGTGCGCACATTGCGCGAGTCGGGTGTGGCCACCTTCGTCGAGGTTGGGCCGGACGGGGCGCTGTCGGCACTCGTCGATGAAACCCTGGGTGCGGAGTCAGAGGTGGATTCCGTCCCGCTGCTCCGGTCTGATCGTGGCGAGGAATGGTCGGTGACGGCCGCGCTGGCCAGATTGCACGTGCGAGGGGCCGCAGTCGACTGGAACGCGTTCTTCGCCGGCACGGGCGCGCGCCCGGTGGAGTTGCCGACCTACGCGTTCCAGCGCCGCCCCTACTGGCCCGAGCGCGCGGCCGCGGGTGCCCAGCCGGTGGCTGACGCGCCGGACACCGAGCTTTGGGGCGCTGTCGATCGCGAGGACGCCGGTGAGCTGGCCACGGTGCTCGGCCTGGCCGACGAGCAGCACGCGGCTCTGGCCGCGTTGCTGCCGGCGCTGTCGTCCTGGCGGCAGCGGCGGCACGACGCCGCCCTGCTCGACTCTGCCCGTTACCGGGTGCAGTGGCGGCCTGTCCCGACCGCGGCCGCACCGGTTCTTGACGGCACCTGGCTGCTCGTCACCACCGAGGGCATCCCCGACGGTGAGATCTTGGCGGCGCTGCGCGGGCATGGCGCGCTGTTCGAGCGGCTGGTGGTGGACCAGCCGTGCGACCGTGTGGTGGACCAGCCGTGCTGCGACCGTGCCGGGCTCGCCGCCAGCCTCCGGGCGGCGGGCAGCCTCTCGGGCATCGTGTCCGTGCTGCCGCTCGCCGATCCGCCGGAATGCGCCACGGCCGGGCTGCCCGCGGGCCTGGCGCTGAGCGTACTGCTCGCGCAGGCGCTCGGCGACGCCGACCTGCAGGTCCCGGTGTGGACACTGACGCGCGGCGCAGTGTCGACCGGGCCGGGCGATCGGTTGGTCAACCCCGTCCAGGCGGCCGTATGGGGGCTGAACCGGGCGGTCGCGCTTGAGCGGCCACGGCCATGGAGCGGCCTGGTCGACCTTCCGGAGATCCTCACCCCGGTCACCGCCCAGCATCTGGTGAGCGTCCTCGCGGGCCAGGACGGCGAGGATCAGGTGGCCCTCCGTACCTCCGCCGTCATGGGCCGCAGGCTCGTCCGGCACCGCGTCGGCGAGCTCCCCGCGGCCGAGGCGTTTACCGCGCGGGGAACGGTGCTCATCACCGGCGGGACCGGCGGGCTGGGTGCCGAAGTGGCCCGCTGGCTCGCTCGCAGCGGAGCCGGCCATCTCGTGCTGACCAGCCGGCGCGGGCCAGCCGCACCAGGTGTGGCCGAGCTGCGCGCCGAACTGGTGGAGCTGGGCGCCCAGGTATCGGTCATGGCCTGCGATGTGGCAGATCGGGACGCGCTGGCCACCGTGCTGGCCGAGGTTCCCGCCGACCTGCCGCTGGCGGGCGTGGTCCACGCCGCGGGGGTTGGCCACGTGGCGGCCCTGGCGGAGACACCGCTGGCCGCGGTTACCGATCTGGTGTCGGCCAAGATGTCGGGCGCGGCGAATCTGGATGACCTGCTGGCCGACCGCGAGCTGGACTTCTTCGTGCTGTTCTCATCGGTCGCCGGGGTGTGGGGCAGCGCCGGGCAGAGCGCCTACGGCGCGGCCAGCGCCTACCTTGACGCGCTCGCCCAGTACCGCAGGGCCCGTGGCCGGCCCGCGACCTGTGTGGCGTGGGGCCCGTGGGCCGAGGTTGGCATGGCCGCCGGTGCGGCCACGGCGGATGGCCTGCGGCGGCGCGGGCTGCGGTTCTTGCGCCCGGGGACCGCGATGGCCGAACTGCGCCGCGCGGTCGTGCAGGACGACGTGTGCGTCACTGTCGCCGACGTCGATTGGGAGCGCTACATACCCGTCTTCACCGCGGCACGGCCGAGTGCCCTGTTCGGCGACCTGCCCGAGGTGCGGGCCCTGGCGGGAACCACCCGGCACGAGGACGGCACGGCGCTCGAGTTCGCCGCACGGCTGCGCGGCCTCGCCGCGGCTGACCAGGAACGGCTGCTTGTCGATCTGGTGCGCGCCGAAGTGGCCGCGGTTCTCGGGCACGCCTCCGCAGCGGAGGTGGCGCCCCGGCGGGCGTTCCACGACGCTGGCTTCGACTCACTCACCGCGGTGGAACTGCGCAAGCGACTGAGCGCGCTGACCGGCCTGGCGCTGCCGAGCACGATCGTCTTCGACCACCCCAGCCCGGTTGCGCTGGCCGCACACCTGCGCGCCGGGATCCTTGGTGACGCGGCAGACGCGGCGCTTCCCGCCGCGCCCAGGGGCGATACCGGCGAGCCGATCGCCATCGTCGGCATGGGCTGCCGCTTCCCCGGCGACGTGCGCTCTCCCGAGCAGTTCTGGCGGCTGCTGGCCGATGGTGTTGACGCCATCTCGGAATTTCCCGTCAACCGTGGCTGGGATGTGGCCGGCCTGTTTCACCCCGATCCCGGCCACCTGGGCACGACCTACTCCACGCAGGGCGGGTTCCTGCACGACGCGGGCGATTTCGACGCCGGTTTCTTCGGCATCTCGCCGCGTGAGGCGCTGTCGATGGACCCGCAGCAGCGGCTGCTACTCGAAACCACGTGGGAGGCGCTCGAATCGGCCGGGATCGATCCCGCGTCCGTCCAGGGCAGCCTCACCGGCACGTTCGTCGGGTCGACGTACCAGGACTACGCCGCCGGCCTGGACGGTGAATCCGCTGGATACGCCGTGACCGGCAGCAGCCCGAGCATCTTGTCGGGCCGGCTGGCCTACCTGCTCGGGCTGGAGGGTCCCGCCGTCACCGTGGACACGGCGTGCTCCTCGTCACTGGTGGCGCTGCACCTGGCCTGCCAGGCGCTGCGCAACGGCGAGATCTCGCTCGCGCTGGCCGGCGGCGCGACGGTGATGACCAGCCCCGTCCCCTTCATCGCATTCAGCAGCCAGCGTGCGCTGGCCGCCGACGGCCGCTGCAAGGCGTTCTCCGATGCGGCCGACGGCATGACCCTGGCCGAGGGCATCGGCGTCCTGCTGCTTGAACGGCTGTCGGACGCGCGCCGCAACGGGCACGAAGTCCTCGCCGTGGTGCGCGGCTCGGCGATCAACTCCGACGGCGCGTCCAACGGCCTCACGGCGCCGAACGGCTCGTCACAGCAGCGCGTTATCCGGCAGGCTCTGGCGGGCGCTGGGCTGTCGGCGGCCGACATCGACGCGGTGGAGGCGCACGGCACCGGCACCGCGCTCGGCGACCCCATCGAGGCCCGTGCCCTGCAGGCCGTCTACGGTAACGGCCGGGACCGCAGCCGGCCGCTGCTGCTCGGCTCGGTCAAGTCGAACATCGGCCACACCCAGTCGGCGGCGGGCGTCGCTGGTGTGATCAAGATGGTGCTGGCGCTGCGCAGCGGCGTGCTGCCGCGTACTCTGCACGCGGCTGAGCCGTCCGCTCACATCGACTGGACGCCCGGCACGATCCGCCTGCTGGCTGAGCCCGCCGACTGGCCGACTGATGAGCGGCCACGCCGCTGCGCGGTGTCCTCCTTCGGGATCAGCGGGACGAACGCGCACGCGATCCTGGAGCAGGCACCGCCGCGCCAGGATGCGGACGCCACGCCGGCGGCCCCCTCTGGCGGGGTGATCCCGTGGGTGCTGTCCGCCCGGACGCGGGGCGCGCTCCGCGCCCAGGCTGCCAACCTCGCCGTCGACGCCGCGGCCGACCCGGCGCCGAACCCGGTCGACATCGGGTACTCCCTGACCTCGGCCAGGTCGCTGTTCGAACACCGCGCGGTGGTGATCAGCGGAAACCTCGACGGCCTGCGCGGCGGGCTGGCCGAGCTGGCCGCGGGCCGCTCGGCGGCCCCGGTGGTCGACGGCATGGCGGACGTTGACGGCAAGGTGGTCTTCGTCTTCCCCGGCCAGGGAGCCCAGTGGGCCGGGATGGGAGCCCGGCTGCTTGAGGAGTCCCCGGTCTTCGCCGAGCGCTTCGGCGAATGCGCGGCTGCCCTGTCCGCCTTCGCCGACTGGTCACCCGCCGACGTGCTGCGGCAAGTGCCCGGCGCGCCATCACTCGAGCGGGTCGACGTCGTCCAGCCGGTCTCCTTCGCGACGATGGTCTCGCTGGCCGCGCTGTGGCAGTTCTACGGGGTCTCCCCCGACGCCGTGATCGGCCATTCCCAAGGCGAGATCGCCGCGGCCGTCGTCGCCGGTGCGCTGTCGCTGGATGACGCCGCGCGGGTGGTGACCCTGCGCAGCCGGGCGATCGGCGAGGTGCTGTCCGGCACCGGGGCGATGGCGTCGCTGCCGCTGCCGGTGGCCGAGGTGGAGGAGCGGCTCGAGGCGCACGGCGAGGGCATCTGGATCGCCGCGATCAACGGTCCGCGCTCGGTGGTGGTGTCCGGCGAGCCAGCGGCGCTTGACGCCCTGCTGGCCGGACTGGCCACGGACGGCATCCGGCCGCGGCGGATCACGGTGGACTACGCCTCCCACGGCGCGCACGTGGAACGGCTGCGTGATCATTTGCTGACGGTGCTCGCGCCGGTCCGCCCACAGCCGGCGTCGGTGCCGTTCCTGTCCACGGTGACGGGTGACCTCCTGGATACCACGCTGCTCGACGCCAGCTACTGGTACCGGAACCTGCGCCACCCGGTGCGGTTCAACCCAGCGATCCACGCCCTGCTCGACGGCGGCCACCGGGTGTTCGTCGAATGCAGCGCCCACCCCGTGCTGACCATGGGGGTCCAGGCGGCGGCGGAGGAGGCCGGTGCACCGGCCGTCGCGGTCGGTACGCTACGGCGCGACAAGGACGGCATGGGGCGGTTCCTGACCTCGCTCGCCGAGGCGTTCGTCCGCGGCTGCCGAGTGGACTGGGGCACCGTCTTCGCTGGCACCGGCGCCCACCGGGCCGCGCTGCCCACCTATGCCTTCCAGCACGAGCACTACTGGGCCGTGCCCGCCGGCCGCGGGCGGCCGGGCCTTGACGACCAGACGGACGCCGGGTTCTGGGCCGCTGTCGAACGGGAGGACGCCGAGTCCCTGGCCACTGGCCTGCAGGTCGATCAGGCGTCCGTGCTCCCGGTGCTCCCGGCGCTGGCGCAGTGGCGGCGCCGCCGGCGTGAGCTGTCCACCGTGGACACGTGGCGGTACCGTGCCTCCTGGCGGCCGGTGAGCGGCCTTCCTCCCGCGCGGCTGGCCGGGACCTGGCTCCTTGTCACCACCGGGCGCCGGGCCGAGGACGACGTCGCGGCGGCCCTCACCGCGCACGGCGTTACGGTGCGGCGGCTGGAACTTGATGAGCCCGACGCCGACCGCGGGGCGCTGGCCGCCCGCCTGACCGCTGACCTGGCCGACGTGACCGACCTCGCCGGGATAGCGTCCCTGCTGGCCGCCGCCGAGCAGCCAAGTAACCGCCATCCGGCGCTGGCCTGCGGGCTGGCGCTGACCGTCTTGCTGATCCAGGCGCTCGGCGACGCCGGGATCGACGCACCGCTGTGGGCCCTCACCCGCGGTGCCGTCTCGACGGGCCGCTCGGACGGCCTGTCCCGGCCGGTGCAGGCCCAGGTCCTCGGGCTTGGCCGCACCGCTGCGCTGGAACATCCGCGGCGCTGGGGCGGCCTGGTCGACCTGCCAGCGAGCCTGGACCGGCGGGCTGGAGAGCGGCTGGCCGCGATCCTCACCGGCGGGATGGGTGAAGACCAGCTGGCGGTTCGCCCATCAGGGGTGCTGGCCCGGCGGGTGGTGCGTGCCCCAGCGCCGGCCGGCGGCCCTGCTCGCCGCTGGTCGCCCCGCGGCACCACCCTGATCACCGGCGGCAGCGGCACGCTCGCGCCCCACCTGGCGCGCTGGTTCGCCGGGCAGGGCGCCGAGCACGTGGTGTTGATCAGCCGCAGCGGGGGCGCCGCACCCGGCGCGGCCGAGCTGATCGGGGAACTCGGTGAGCAGGGCTGCGAGGTTCAGGCCGAGGCCTGCGACGTGACCGACCGGGACGCCGTGGGGCGGCTCCTCGACGGGCTCAGGGCGCAGGGCCGGGCCATCCGGACGGTGGTGCACGCCGCGGCGGTCATCGAGCTCGCGCCGCTGGCGGACACGAGCCTTGCGGGGTTCGCCCGGGTGGTGGACGCGAAAGTTACCGGCGCGCGTCACCTCGACGAACTCCTGGCTGGGGACGATCTCGACGCATTCGTCCTCTTCTCCTCGACCGCGGGCATGTGGGGCACCGGTCAGCACGCCGCCTACGTGGCGGCCAACGCCTACCTCACCGCGCTGGCCGAGCACCGGCGGGCGCGCGGGGCGCCTGCGACGGCCATCTCGTGGGGCATCTGGGCCGGCGACATCGCCCTCGGCCGGGTCGACCCGGCGCAGATCCGCCGCAGCGGCCTGGTCTTCATGGACCCGAGGCTGGCGCTGGCGGGACTGCGGCAGGCGCTCGACGGCGACGAGCCGGCGATCACGATCGCTGACGTGGACTGGGAGCGTTACCACCCGGTCTTCACCTCGGTGCGTCCCACCTCGCTGTTCGATGAGATCCCTGAGGTCTCGCGGCTGGTGTCGGCGGGGGAAACCGTGGCCGACGGCGAGTTCGCGGCCCGGTTGCGGGCGCTGCCCGACACCGAGCGGGACCGTGTCCTGCTCGACCTGGTCCTCGCGGAGGCGGCGATCGTGCTCGGCCACGCTTCGCCGGATGCGCTGTCGGAGCGGCGTGCGTTCCGCGACGTCGGCTTTGACTCGCTGACCGCGGTGGACCTGCGTAACCGGCTCGCCGCGGTGACCGGGCTGGCGCTGCCCGCCACGATGGTGTTCGACTACCCCAATCCGGTCGCGCTCACGGAGTTCCTGCGCGCCAGGCTCGAGGGCGCCAAGCACGGGGTCGCCCGGCCGGTGAACGCCCCGGCAGCTGACGAGCCCATCGCCATCATCGGCATGAGCTGCCGGTATCCGGGCGGGATCGCCTCGCCTGAGGACCTGTGGGAACTGATCGAACGCGGCGGTGACGCCATCTCCGAGTTCCCGCTCGACCGAGGCTGGGACACCGGCGGCCTGTACGACCCCGATCCGGACCGGGCCGGGAAGACCTACAGCACCCGGGGCGGCTTCCTGCCCGGCGTGGCGGAGTTCGACGCCGCGTTCTTCGGGATCTCACCGCGGGAAGCGGTGGCAATGGACCCGCAGCAGCGGCTCCTGCTCGAAACCTCGTGGGAGTTGCTCGAGCGGGCCGGCCTCGATCCCTCCTCGCTGCGCGGCAGCATGACGGGCACATTCATCGGGGCCAGCTACCAGGACTACGCCGCGGGCGGTACAGGCGCGGACGGCGCCGAGGGGCACCTCATCACCGGCACGATCTCCAGCGTGCTGTCCGGCCGGCTGGCTTACACCTTCGGGTTCGAAGGCCCTGCGGTCACGCTGGACACCGCCTGCTCCTCGTCGCTTGTCGCGTTGCACCTGGCCTGCCAGTCGCTGCGCAACGGGGAGAGCACCCTCGCCCTGGCCGGTGGGGTGAGCGTCATGGCCACTCCCGCCGCTTTCATCGGCTTCAGCAGGCAGCGGGCGATGGCCGCGGACGGCCGGTGCAAGGCGTACTCCGACGCGGCCGATGGGATGAGCCTGGCCGAGGGCGCCGGTCTTGTGCTCGTGGAGCGGCTACCAGATGCCCTGCGTCATGGGCACCGGGTGCTGGCCGTCGTCCGGGGCAGCGCGGTGAATCAAGACGGCGCGTCGAACGGGCTGACCGCGCCGAACGGCCCGGCGCAGCAACGGGTGATCCGGCAGGCGCTGGCGAATGCGGGCGTGCCGGCCGCCGAGGTCGACGTCGTGGACGGTCATGGCACCGGAACCAGGCTGGGTGACCCGATCGAGGCCCAGGCGCTCCTGGCTGTCTACGGGCAGGAGCGTGAGCCGGGGCGCCCGCTGCTGCTCGGCTCGGTCAAGTCGAACATCGGCCACACCCAGATGGCTTCCGGCGTGGCCAGCGTGATCAAGATGGTCATGGCGATGCGGCACGGGATCGCGCCCCGGACCTTGTACGTGGACCGTCCGTCCTCGCACGTGGACTGGGCGTCGGGGTCGGTCGAGCTGCTGACCGAGCCCCGCGCCTGGCCACGGACAGGACGCCCGGCCCGGGCCGGTGTGTCGTCGTTCGGGCTCAGCGGCACCAACGTCCACGCGGTGCTTGAACAGGCTCCAGACGAGGCGGCCGAGCCGTCAGAGCAGGCCGAGCCGCCAGGGCAGGCCGAGCCGCCAGGGCAGGCCGAGCCCGGGATCGTGCCGGTCATACTGTCCGGGCGGACGGAGGATGCGCTGCGCGCGCAGGCCGGCCGGCTGCTGTCCTTCGTGGCGGAGCGCCCCGGCCTGCCCCTGGCCGACCTGGCCTTCTCTCTCGCCACGTCCCGGGCCGGGCTGGACCACCGTGCGGCCGTCATGACCGGGGACCGGGCCGGGCTTGAGCGCGGCCTGGCGGCCCTGCGGGACGGCTGGCCCGACGGTGCGCTGATCACCGGCCGGCCGGGCCGGGGCGATCCGGCGTTCCTGTTCACCGGCCAGGGCGCCCAGCGGCCCGGGATGGGCCGGGAGCTTTACGAACGGTTCGCGGCGTTCGCCGAGGCGTTTGACGCGGCGGCGGCCCACTGCGACGCGGAGCTTGACCGGCCGCTGCGGGAGGTCATGTTCGCCGAGCCGGGCACCCCGGCGGCCGCGCTCCTGGACGAGACCGCCTACACCCAGCCTGCGCTGTTCGCCCTCCAGGTGGCGTTGTTCCGGCTGGTGGAGTCGTGGGGGGTGCGGCCCGGCCGGCTCGCCGGGCACTCGGTCGGTGAGTTCGCCGCCGCGCACGCGGCGGGCGTGTTCTCGCTGGCGGACGCCTGCCGGCTGGTCGTGGCGCGGGGCCGGCTGATGGCCGCGCTGCCCGGCGGCGCGATGGTCTCTGTGCAGGCGCGCGAGGACGAGGTGCTGCCGCTGCTCGAAGCGCAGGAAGACCGCGTCTGCATCGCTGCGGTCAACACACCGTCGACGCTGGTCATCTCGGGTGACGAGGACGCGGTGCTCCGGCTGGCCGGCTCGCTGGAGTCGCAGGGCCGCCGTACGCGGCGGCTGCGGGTGAGCCACGCGTTCCACTCGCCGCGGATGGACGGGATGCTCGCCGAGTTCGCCGCGGTGGCCGGCACCGTTGCCTATGCGCCGCCGCGGATTCCCCTGGTGTCCACCGTGACCGGTGAGCTGGCAGGCGAGGAGACGCTGTGCGCGCCGGCGTACTGGGCCGGGCAGGTACGCCGCACCGTGCGGTTCGCCGACGCGGCGCGCCGGCTGGCTGACCACGGGATGAGCACCTTCCTGGAGCTCGGCCCGGACGGTGTGCTGTCCGCGGCGGTCCGGGAGACCCTCGGCGACGCCGCGCCGGTGGCCGGTGGCCCGGCGCTGCAGCGCGACCAGGCCGAGGTTCCCGCGATCTCGTCGGCCCTGGCCCGGCTGTACACCCACGGGGTCAGCGTTGACTGGGCGGCCGTGTTCGCCGGCACCCGCGCCCGCCGGGTCGACCTGCCGACCTACCCGTTCCAGCGGCGGCGCTTCTGGGCCGGGCGGACCTCCGTGGCCACCGCCGCCGACCCCGTTGACGGCGAGTTCTGGTCCGCGGTCGAACGTGCCGACCTTTCGCCGCTTGGGCCGGGCCTGGAACTTGACGACCGCGCCGTCGCAGCGCTGTCCGCATGGCGCCGGCGGCGCCGCCAGGAAACCGCGGTGGACGGCTGGCACTACCGGGTCATCTGGCGGCCGGTCACGGCCGCGCAGGCGGCTGCCGGCGGAACCTGGCTTGTCCTCGCCCCCGCCGGGGGCGACGACAAGTGGATCGCCACGGTCCTCGGTGGGCTGACGGCCGAGACCGTCGTGATCGAAGTGGCCGACGCGGACCGTGAGGCGCTGGCCGGCCGGGTACGGGAGCTGGCCGCCGGCCCGTTCGCGGGAGTGCTTTCTTTGCTTGCCGTTCAGGACGGCGGGCCGCATGACCAGCCGGCCGGCCTGCTGGCCACGGTGGCGGCGGTACAGGCCCTGGGGGACGCCGGGGTGGCGGCACCGCTGTGGTGCGTCACCCGCGGCGCGGTGTCGGTAGGCCGTTCCGACAGCGTCCTCGACCCGGCGCAGGCCGCGGTCTGGGGACTGGGCCGGGTCGTCGCGCTCGAGCATCCAGACCGGTGGGGCGGCCTGGTGGACCTGCCAGCCGACCCCGGCAAGCCCACGCTGCGCAGGCTGGCGGCCGTGCTCGCCGGGGCCGGCGGCGAGGACCAGGTGGCGGTGCGGACGTCGGGGACCTACGGCCGGCGGCTCGTGCGCGGCTCTGGCGAGCCGCCAGGCCCCGGTGAGTTTCTTCCCGCCGGCACCGTGCTTGTCACCGGCGGTACCGGTGCCCTGGGCGGTCAGGTCGCCCGGTGGCTGGCCAGCCGGAACGCCGAGCACCTGCTGCTCGTCAGCCGCCGCGGGCAACAGGCGCCGGGAGCGGCGGAACTGGCCGATGAGCTCGCCGGGCTGGGCACCCGGGTCACGGTCGCGGCCTGCGACACCGCCGACCGGGACGCCCTGGCGGCCGTCCTGGCCGCCATCCCTGACGAGTTCCCGCTCAGGTCAGTGATCCACACCGCGGGAGTGGTCGACGACGGAATCATCGACGCGCTGACCCCCGAGAAGCTGACGGCCGTGCTGCGCCCGAAGCTGACCGCGGCCGTGAACCTGCACGAACTGACCCGGGACCTGGACCTGACGGCGTTCGTGCTGTTCTCCTCGACAGCGGGGACGCTCGGCGCGGCCGGGCAAGGCAACTACGCGGCCGCCAACTCCTTCCTTGATGCGTTCGCGGACTACCGGCGCGCCCAGGACCTGCCCGCGACCTCGGTCGCGTGGGGGCCGTGGGCCGGCGCGGGCATGGCGGCCGACCCTGCCGTCGTCAGCCATCTGCGGCGCGGCGGCTTTACCCCGATGGCGCCGGACCTGGCCTTGTCCGCGCTTGAGCGCGCGATCGGGCACCACGACGCCGCCGTGACCGTGGCCGACATCGACTGGGAGCGCTACGCCGCGGCGTTCGCCGCACCGCGGCCGATGCCGCTGATCGGGGAACTGCCCGGGGCACGCCGGGCCGGTGAAGCCGGCCGGGACGCGGCGCCGGCCGGGTCGGCGCTGCGGGAGCGCCTGGCCAGCCTGGCTGGGCCCGCACGCGACCGCTGCGCGCTTGACCTGGTCCGCGGGCAGGCGGCCGCGGTGCTCGGTCACGCCGACGCGAACGCCGTCGGTACCGACCAGCCGTTCAGCGACCTGGGCTTCGACTCGCTGACGATCGTCGCGCTGCGCAATGCGCTCGTCGCGGCGACCAGCCTGCGGCTGCCGGCCACCCTGGTCTTCGACTACCCAGACCCGCGGGCGCTGTCGAAGTTCCTGCTCGGCGAGCTCCTCGGCACGCTGCCGGACCAGAACATCCCGGAGCCCGCCGCCGGGGCCACCGGCGACGACCCCATCGCGATCGTCGGGATGGGGTGCCGGTTCCCCGGTGGCGTCGAGTCACCGCAGGACCTCTGGCGGCTGCTGGCGGCCGGTTCGGACGCGATCTCCGGGTTCCCCGCCGACCGCGGCTGGGATCTGGGCGCTCTGGCCCGCGGGGGCTCGGCCACTTTGGAGGGCGGCTTCCTTGACGGGGCAGGGCGGTTCGACGCGGAGTTCTTCGGGATCTCGCCGCGCGAGGCGCTGGCCATGGACCCACAGCAGCGCCTGCTGCTCGAGACCTCGTGGGAAGCGCTGGAGCGGGCCGGGATCGACCCCGCGGGGCTGCGCGGCAGCCGGACCGGTGTTTTCGTCGGCACCAACGGCCAGGACTATGTCTCGGTGCTGCGCCAGGGCACCGCCGACGTGCGCGGGCACGTCGCCACCGGGACCACGGCGAGCGTCCTGTCCGGCCGGCTGTCCTACACGCTGGGCCTGGAGGGCCCGGCCATCACGGTCGACACCGCGTGCTCGTCCGCGCTGGTGGCCACCCACATGGCCGCGCGGGCGCTGCGCACGGGGGAGTGCCAGCTGGTCCTCGCGGGCGGAGTTTCCGTCATGTCGAGCCCGGACGCGTTCCTGGAGTTCACCGCTGCGGGAGGGCTGGCCCCCGACGGCCGGTGCAAGGCGTTCGCCGAATCCGCGGACGGCACCGCCTGGTCGGAGGGCATCGGGATCCTGGTGCTTGAACGGCTGTCGGACGCACGGCGCCGCGGCCATCCGGTCTGGGGCCTGGTCCGCGGATCGGCCGTCAACTCCGACGGCGCCTCCAACGGGCTCACCGCGCCGAACGGGCGGGCGCAGCAGCGCGTGATCCGGGCGGCGCTGGCGGACGCGGGCCTGTCAGCGGCCGAAGTTGACGCCGTAGAGGCGCACGGCACCGGCACCACGCTTGGCGACCCGATCGAGGCGCACGCGCTGATCGCGGCGTACGGCCGGGACCGGGAGCGGCCGCTGCTGCTCGGCTCGGTCAAGTCGAACCTGGGGCATACTCAGGCGGCCGCCGGCGTGGCCGGGATCATCAAGATCATCATGGCGATGCGGCACGGCGAGCTGCCGGCGACGTTGCACGTCGACGCCCCCTCCGCACACGTCGACTGGTCGCCCGGCACGGTGTCCCTGGCACGGGAGCCGCAGCCGTGGCCCGACACCGGCCAGCCGCGCCGGGCCGGCGTGTCCGCGTTCGGTGTCAGCGGCACCAACGCGCACGTCATCGTCGAGCAGGCGCCCATCGGCGAGCCCACCGTCCCACGCTCGGGACGCGCCCCGGACGTCGTGCCATGGCCGGTGTCGGGCAAGTCCGCGGCGGCGCTGCGGGCGCAGGCCGACCGGGTGCTATCCTTCGCCGCCGCGCAGCCGGCGCCGCCCGCGATCGACGTCGGGTTCTCGCTGGCCACCGGCCGGTCGGTCTTTGCGCACCGGGCCGTGCTACTGGCCAGCGGCGATGGCATGACTGAGGTCACGCGCGGTGAGGTCAGCGGCGCTGACCGGCGGACCGCCGTCCTGTTCTCCGGGCAGGGCTCGCAGCGCCTGGGCATGGGCCGGGAGCTTTACGCTCGGTTCCCGGTGTTCGCCGAGGCGCTTGACGCCGCAGCGGCCCGGCTGGACACCGAGCTGGACCGCCCGCTCCGGGACGCCCTGTGGGGCGAGAATGCCGCGGCGCTGGACGACACCGGGCTCGCCCAACCCGCCTTGTTCGCGATCGAGGTGGCGCTGTTCCGGCTGGTGGAGTCGTGGGGGATCCGCCCCGACGCGGTGGCCGGGCACTCGATCGGTGAGATCACCGCGGCGCACGTGGCCGGGGTGCTCTCTCTCGATGACGCGTGCACGCTCGTGGCGGCACGGGCCCGGCTCATGCGGGCGCTGCCGGCGGGCGGCCTGATGGTCGCGGTCCAGGCCACCGAGGACGAGATGACCGCGCGGCTGCCCGAGAGCGTGTCGGTCGCGGCGGTCAACGCGCCGGACGCGCTGGTGATCGCCGGCGACGAGACCGCCGTTCAGCGGATCGCCGGGGAGTTCGCGGCCGAGGGTCGCCGGACGCGGCGGCTGCGGGTCAGCCATGCATTCCACTCGCCATTGATGGATCCGATGCTGGACAGCTTCCGGCAGGTGGCGCGGCGGCTGTCGTTCGAATCGCCGCGAATCCCGCTGGTGTCGAACGTGACCGGCGGCCAGGCGACGCCGGATCTGGTCGGCGACGCCGAGTACTGGGTCCGGCACGTGCGCCAGACGGTGCGCTTCGCCGACGGGCTGCGGACGCTGGCCGCCAGCGGCGTGACGGCGTTCCTCGAGCTTGGTCCCGACGGGGTGCTCGCGGCGCTGGCCCAGCGAAGCCTGGACGAAGTGCCGGACGTGGTCGCCGTGGCGGCGCTGCGCGGGGACCGGCCTGAGGAGACCGAGCTGCTCACGGCGCTGGCCCAGCTGCACGTGGCGGGGGTCGACGTCGACTGGGCGGCTTGGTTCGCGGGCACCGGCGCCCGGCGCGTCGAGCTGCCGACCTACCCGTTCCAGCGCGAGCTGTACTGGCCGGAGCGGGCCGCCGTGCGTGCGGATCCCGTCGATGCCGAGTTCTGGTCCGCGGTGGAGCGCGCCGACCTGGAGACTCTGTCGGCCACCCTGGACCTGGACGGCGCGTCACTGTCGGCCGTCGTCCCAGCCCTGTCGTCCTGGCGGCGCGGGCGGGCCGAGCGGTCGGTGCTGGACGGCTGGCGCTACCGGGTGACCTGGAAGCCGGTCGAGACCACCGCTGCGGCCAGCGTGCCGGGAACCTGGCTGGCCCTGGTCCCGGCCGGGTGCGCAGCAGACGCGTGGACGTCCGCGGTGGCCGGCGCGCTCGGCCGCGACGTGGTACGTGTCGAGATCGCAGCTGATGACCACGCGGAGCTCACCGAGCGCCTGGCCGGGCTCGACACGGCATTCAGCGGCGTGGCCTGGCTGCCGGGGGGCGGCCAGGACCGCACCGTATGGCCGGATGACGTGCTGCGGGCGCTGCGGGACACGGGCGTCGAGGCACCGCTGTGGTGCGTCACCCGGGGCGCCGTCTCGGTTGGCCGCGCCGAACCGCCCCCAGACCCCGGCCAAGCCGCGCTCTGGGCCGCGGGCCGGGTGGCGGGTCTCGACCATCCGGCGGCGTGGGGCGGGATGGCTGACCTCCCCGACGTGCTCGACGACCGTGCGGCGGCCCGGTTCCGCGCGGTGCTGTCCGGCCTGCCCGGCACCGGCGGCGAGGATCAGGTCGCGGTGCGGGCCTCGGGGATCTTCGGGCGGCGGCTCGTGCGCATGCCGCCCGATCCGGCGGACTCATGGCGCCCCTCTGGCACGGTGCTCGTCGCCGGAGCCCTGACGGGGGTCGCTGCACACCTCGCCCGCTGGCTCGCCCGCCAGGGAGCCAGGCACGTGGTGCTGGCCGGGCGCGGCGAGCCGGACATGACGCTGACCGGCGGGCTGCTCGATGATCTGGCCGAGACGGGCGCGGAGCTGACGGCCGTCCACGCCGACCTGGCCGATGCTGCGGCGACGGCGGCACTACTGGACCGTTTCCCGCCGACCGCGGTGTTCTTCACGGGCGAGGAACTACCCCCCGACGCGCTTACCGGGGCTGTGCTTGCCACCCTGCGCGCGGATGTGGACGGGTTGCTTGCCGCAGTGCGCGACCGGCCGCTTGATGCGTTCGTCCTGTTCGCGTCCATCTCCGGGGTCTGGGGGGTAAGCGGCCAGGGACCAGGTGCGGCCGCCAGCGCCTACCTGGACGCCGTCGCGCGGCAGCACCGCGCGGTCGGCGCTCACGCCCTGACCGTCTCCTGGGGCGCCTGGGCTGGCGCCACGCCGGACGGGCTGGCCGGCCACCTGAGGCTAAACGGGCTGCCGGCCATGGACCCGCAGCGGGCACTCACCGCCCTGGCCGGGTGGATCGGCGCGGATGAGGCCTCGCTGACGGTCGCAGACGTCGTGTGGGACCGGTTCGCCCCCGCCTTCACCCGGCTGCGGCCCACCGCGCTGTTCAGCGAGCTGCCCGAGACGCGTGGCGCCGGCGCCCTCGCCGGCCCCGGGACCGGCGAGCGGGGCGGCCGCACCGCCGAGCTGGTCGGCGACCTGCTCGGCCGCCCCGAGGCGGACCGTCTCGAGGCGCTGTTGACGCTGGTCCGCACCGAGGTGGCGGCGGTGCTCGGCCACCGGAGCGGCACGGCGATCACGGCCGGGCGGCCCTTCCAGGACCTCGGGTTCGATTCGCTGACCGCCGTCGACCTGCGCAACCAGCTCAGCACCGCGACCGGGCTGAGCCTGCCCGCCACGCTGGTCTTCGACCATCCCACCCCGGACGCGGTGGCCGCTCACCTGCACGCCGAGTTGCTCGGAGGCCGGCTCGGCGAAGAGCCGGCGGTGCATCGGCCCAGCGCCGTGGACCCCATCGTGATCGTCGGGATGAGCTGCCGCTACCCCGGTGGGGTGCGGACCCCCGAGGACCTGTGGGACCTGGTCCGCGGCGAGGTGGACGCGATCGGCGCGTTCCCGGCCGACCGCGGCTGGGACCTGGACCGGCTGAGCCGGGGGGACCGCGACGGCGCGGGCCGTTGCGTCACCCAGCACGGCGGCTTCCTCGACGATGCCGCCGACTTCGACGCCGGGTTCTTCGGTATATCGCCACGCGAGGCCATGGTGATGGACCCGCAGCAGCGGATCGTGCTCGAAGCGGCCTGGGAGGCGCTCGAACGGGCCGGGATCGATCCAGCCGGGCTGCGCGGCGGCGACGCCGGCGTGTTCGTCGGCGGTGGCAGCGGCGACTACCGTCCACCGGCCGGCCAGGTCGGCCACGCACAGACGGCGCAGTCGGCCAGCCTGCTGTCCGGACGGCTGTCGTACACCCTCGGCCTCGAAGGCCCATCGGTGACGGTCGACACCGCCTGCTCGTCCTCGCTCGTGGCACTGCACATGGCCGCACAGGCGCTGCGCTGCGGTGAGTGCTCGATCGCGCTGGCCGGCGGGGTGACCGTGATGTCCACCCCGGTGGGTTTCGTGGAGTTCGGCGAGATGGGAGCGCTCTCGCCGGAGGGACGCTGCCGGGCCTTCGCCGACTCGGCCAACGGCACGGCCTGGTCCGAGGGCGTCGGCATGCTCGTGGTGGAGCGGCTATCGGACGCCGAGCAGCGCGGTCACCAGGTGCTGGCCGTCCTCCGCGCGTCAGCGATCAACGCCGACGGCGCGTCCAACGGCCTCACCGCGCCCAACGGCCCGTCACAGCAGCGGGTGATCCGCAAGGCGCTGGCCGACGCGGGCCTGTCGGCGGCCGACGTCGACGCCGTGGAGGCGCACGGAACCGGGACCAAGCTCGGCGACCCGATCGAGGCGCAGGCCCTGCTGGCCACGTACGGGCGCGACCGGGAGCGGCCGCTGCTGCTTGGCTCGATCAAGTCGAACATCGGGCACCCCCAGGCCGCGTCCGGTGTCGCCGGGGTGATCAAGATGATCCTGGCGATGCGGCACGGCGAGCTGCCGAAGACGCTGCACATCGACCGGCCGTCCTCGCACGTGGACTGGTCGGCGGGCGCGGTCGACCTGCTGACCGAGACGGTGCCGTGGCCGGAGACCGGCCGGGTGCGGCGGGCCGGGATCTCATCGTTCGGCGCCAGCGGCACCAACGCGCACGTCATCCTGGAGCAGCCGCCCGCCGCCGCCCCTGCTGCCCCCGCCGCACCGGCCGAGGCCGCGCCGAGGCCGCGGCCGGCCGTGGTCCCGCTGTCGGCCGCGACCCCAGACGCCATCACCGCACAGGCGGCCAAGCTGCTCGCCCACCTGGCGGCCCACCCCGCCGCCGAGCTCGCCGACGTGGCGTTCTCGCTGGCCACGACCCGGACGAGCATGGAGCACCGGGCCGCCGTGCTGGCCGCGAGCCGCGAAGATCTGCGCACCGGCCTGGACGCGCTCGCCGCGGCCCGCACCGCGCCTGGCGTGGTCCGCGGCCGGGCCGCCCCCGGCGCCAGGTCGGCGTTCCTGTTCTCCGGGCAGGGCTCGCAGCGGCTCGGGATGGGCCGGGAGCTTTACGAACGCTTCCCAGCGTTCGCCGACGCGCTTGACGCGGCTGCGGCCCGGTTCGACGCCGAGCTGGACCGGCCGCTGCGCGAGGTCATGTGGGGCGAAGATGAGGAGGCGCTGAACGACACCGGCTTCGCGCAGCCCGCGCTGTTCGCGCTAGAGGTGGCGCTGTTCCGGCTGCTTGAGTCCTGGGGGCTGCCACCCGGCCACCTCATGGGGCACTCCGTCGGAGAGATCGCCGCCGCACACGTGGCGGGCGTCTTCCCCGTCGAGGACGCCTGCGCGCTGGTCGCGGCGCGGGCGCGGCTGATGCGGGCGCGGCCGGCCACTGGTGCGATGGTCGCGATCCAGGCCAGCGAGGACGAAGTGACCGCGCGGCTGCCGGAGAACGTGTCGATCGCGGCCGTCAACGGGCCGTCGGCGGTGGTGATCTCCGGTGACGAGGCTGCGGTGCTGCGTGTCGCCACGGCCTTCGGCGACCGCAAGACCCGTCGGCTGCGGGTGAGTCACGCGTTCCACTCCGCGCATATGGACGCCATGCTCGAGGAGTTCCGGCGGGTCGCCGCGAGCCTGTCGTACACTGCCCCGGCGCTGCCGCTGATCGCCAACCTGACCGGCGAGCTGGCCACCCCGGAGCGGCTGTGCACCCCCGGGTACTGGGTCGACCACGTCCGCCACGCGGTCAGGTTCGGCGACGGTGCGCGGACCCTTGCCGAGCGCGGCGTCACACTGCTGCTTGAGCTCGGCCCTGACGGCACGCTGTGCGCGATGGCCCAGGACACCCTCGGCGCGGCCGTGACCGTGCCCGCGCTGCGCCCGGGCCGCGGCGAGGAGGAGTCACTCGTCACCGCCCTGGCCTGCCTGCACGTCAACGGCCTGAGCCCGCGCTGGCCCGCGGTGTTCGCCGGGACCGGGGCCCGCCGCATCGACCTGCCCACCTACGCGTTCTCTCACCAGCGGTTCTGGCCCGAGACCCGGCCGGACACGGCAGAGACCGAGGACGGCGAGTTCTGGACAGCGGTCCGGGAGGCGGACTTCGGCACGCTCACCGCGACCCTGGACGTCGACGGCGACGCGCTGGCCAAGGTACTGCCCGCGTTGCACGACTGGCGCCGCCGCCGTGGCGAGCAGGCCACGGTGGACAGCTGGCGCCAGCGGATCGTCTGGCGGCCGGTGGAAGGCGTCCAGCCCGGCGTGCCCTCCGGGACCTGGCTCGCCGCCGTCCCGCCTGGCTACACCGGCGACCCCTGGGTGGCCGACGTCCTCCGGGTGCTGCCGCCGGGCGCCGTGCATCTAGAGGTGGCCGAGCCTGACCGGCAGGCACTGGCCGGGTGGCTGCGGGCCGCGGGCCGTGAGTTCACCGGCGTAGTGTCCTTGCTCGCCCTGGCCGGGCACGCCGACGGCGACGTGCCCGCGGGCCTGGCCCTCACGACCACGCTGGTCCAGGCGCTCGGCGACGCCGGGATCGAAGCGCCGCTGTGGTGCCTCACCCGCGGCGCGGTCGCGGTGGCTCGCACCGAGTCCCTCCCCGGCTTGCCGCAAGCCGCCGTATGGGGGTTTGGCCGGGTCGCCGCGCTGGAATATCCGCAGCGCTGGGGGGGCCTGATCGATCTGCCGGTGATCCTCGACGACCGGTCGGCCGCCCGGCTGGCGGGCATCCTGGCCGACCCCGGCGGCGAGGATCAGCTCGCGGTCCGGCCCGCCGCGCTTTTCGCCCGCAGGCTCGTGCCCGGGCCGGCCGGCCGGCCGGCGCCGCACTGGGACCCCGACGGCACGGTGCTGGTCACCGGCGGCACGGGATCGCTCGGCAGCCACGTGGCCCGGCGGCTGGCCGAGGCGGGCGCACACCACCTGGTCCTGGTCAGCCGCTCAGGTCCGGCCGCCCCGGGCGCCGGGGACCTGCGGGCCGACCTCGCCAGGCTAGGCGCCGAGGTCACCATCGTGGCGTGCGACGCGGCCGACCGGGACGAGATGGCCGCCGTGCTGGCCGCGATCGGTGAGCGCGCACCGCTCACCGCCGTGGTGCACGCGGCGGGCGTACTCGACGACGGCGTGATCGATGGCCTGACCCCCGCACGGTTCGCGGCCGTGTTCCGCTCCAAGGTCGCCTCGGCGCTGGTCCTTGACGAGCTCACCCGCGAGCTGGATCTGCCGGTGTTCGCCCTGTTCTCCTCCGCGTCCGCGACCATCGGCAACCTCGGACAGGCCAACTACGCCGCCGCCAACGCCGTGCTTGACGCGCTGGCCGAGCACCGGCGGGCCCGCGGTCTGGCGGCCACGTCGATCGCGTGGGGGGCCTGGAGCGGTGGCGGAATGGCCGCGGACGGTCGCGCGCTCGCGGCCGCCCGGCGCACCGGCGTACGGCCGCTCGACCCGGATCTCGCGGTCCTGGCCCTGCGCCACGTGGTCATGGCGGCCGATCCCACGGTGGTGGTCGCCGACGTCGAGCCTGGACGGTTCGTCCAGACGTTCACCAGCATCCGGCCGAGCCGGCTGCTGGCCGACTTGCCCGGCTACCCGGAGCTGGTCCGTGGCGGCAGCCCGGCGGCCGGCGGCCTGCGTCGCGAGCTGGCCGGCCTGCCCGCCGCCCGCCGCTCCGCGGTGGTGCTCAACCTGGTACGGGCCAGGGCCGCGGAGGTGCTCGGGCACGCCGGACCGGAGTCGGTCAGCGCGGACCGGGCCTTCCGGGACCTCGGCTTCGACTCGCTGGGCTCGGTGGAACTGCGCAACCAGCTCAACGCCATGACCGGCCTGGCCCTGCCCGCCACGCTCGTCTTCGACTACCCAACCCCGGCCGCGCTGGCCGAGCACGTCCTGCGCGAGCTCGATCCCGGTGCCGTGGCCCGCGCGGACCCGGACCTGGACGACAGCGCGATCCGTACCCTGCTGGCCTCGATCCCCATCGCGCGCCTGCGTGAGACCGGAGTGCTGGAACAACTGTTGACGCTGAACGGCGCGGGCGCCGCGACTCCTGCGGAGCCCGGCGATTCGATCGACGAGATGGAGGTGGACGAGCTCGTGCGGGCAGCGTTGAACGGGGCGTCCCATCCGGTGCGAGATGACGGAGCTGACCGATGAGCACGCCCAGCGACAAGGTCGTCGAGGCGCTCCGCGCCTCGATGAAGATGTCAGAACGGTTGCGGCGGGAGAACGAGCAACTCCGCGCGGCCGCGTCGGAGCCGGTGGCGATCGTGGCGATGAGCTGCCGCTACCCGGGCGGCGTGACCTCACCGGAGGACCTGTGGGACCTGGTGAGTTCCGGCGAAGATGCGATCTCCGCGTTCCCGGCCGACCGCGGCTGGGACCTGGACGCGCTGCGCGAGGCAGGGGTCGACGAGCGGGGCACCATCGTCAGCCAGCGCGGCGGTTTCCTCGATGACGTAGCCGGGTTCGACGCCGCCTTTTTCGGGATCTCCCCGCGCGAGGCCGCGTCGATGGACCCGCAGCAGCGGCTGCTGCTCGAGACCTCCTGGGAGGCGTTCGAGCGGGCCGGGATCGGCCCGGATTCCCTGCGGGGCAGCCGGACCGGCGTCTTTGTCGGCAGCAACGGCCAAGACTACGCCTACCTCCTGGTGCGATCGCTGGCGGACGCGACCGGCGACATCGGTACCGGCATCGCGGCGAGCGCCATTTCTGGCCGGCTCTCCTACACGCTGGGCCTGGAAGGGCCGGCCGTGACGGTGGACACGGCGTGCTCGTCGTCGCTGGTGGCGCTGCACCTGGCGGCGCAGGCGCTGCGCGGCGGGGAGTGCTCGCTGGCGCTGGCGGGCGGTGTGAACGTCATGTCGACGCCCGGGTCGCTGCTTGAGTTCAGCCGGCAGGGCGGGCTGGCGCCGGACGGCCGCTGCAAGGCGTACTCCGACTCCG
>WNFJ01153929.1_pt1 | contig 44683 bp, 35 predicted proteins | sample 5400461 | NCBI WGS metagenome assembly WNFJ01 (sample SAMN13153349, study PRJNA577476) | soil metagenome | isolation source: 115 cm saprolite on Douglas fir-dominated hillslope | place: USA:California | collected 2013-09-17
GTCGAAAACCGATCCTCAAACTCCTGGATCGTTCGCGGATAGTCCTCCACACTTGGAATCTATAGGTTGGGGTCGGCTGAGTCAAGGGGATACCCACTTCCTTGTATTCCTCGAGCACGAAGTGCCCGGCGACGCGAAGCGTCGCTAAAACTGATACCGCAGCGCAACCTGCATCAGCCTAGGGTCATCAGCCGACCGGATGGTGGCAGCGTTCGGAGCGTTCACGTTCACTACCGGCAGTTTGAGATTGGGGTGATTGAGCATGTTGAACACTTCCCAGCGGAACTGAAGATTACTTTTCTCCCGCAGCGCGAAGTTCTTGTACAACGACAGGTTGATGGCCATCGTCCCCGGTCCATCCAGAATGTTGCGCCCTGAGTTGCCGAAGCTGAACGAACCGGATGGGACGGGCGGAAAGGCAGCCACGTCGTACCATCGGTCCGGCGTCGGATTCGGCACCATCCCTTTGGCGATGCGATCGGGACGGTTGGCCTCGCCCAAATTCAGATTTACGTTGTTGACCTGCGGCGTGAACGGAGCGCCGGTGCGCGCGACGCCGCTACCCGCCAATTGCCAGCCGCGTACCAGCGCGTTACCCTTCCACGGAGCGACCCAGGAAAACGACGTGGTAAACGAGTGGCCAATGTCGAAGTCCGAGCGTCCGCGATCGCCGTTGAAATCGCGGGCGTTCTGCACGCCGGCGATTCCCCCCGCACCCGATCCCTGAAGCTGCGAAGCATCGTCGATCGACTTCGAATAGATGTAACTGAATTGATAGAAGAAGCCGCGGGAGCTCCGCCGCCGGAACGTGACGCTGCCAGCGTTGTACGTGGAATTGGAGTAGAATCCGTAGAAATTGATTGTGCTGAAGCCAGGATACGGAACGGGGAAATTAGGAGCGGTGGCCGCCGAGCGGAACGGCTGGTTCAGATTGAAATACCGTCCTTGGTGCGTACCCTTCGAACCGACATAGCCGATCTCGACCGCCGATGCATGCCCGATCTCGCGCTCTACCGTCAGGTTCCAGCTTTGCAAGTACGGTGTAGGCGCATGCAACTCGAAGCCATTTACGTTGACCGTATTGCTCGACAGACTCGGTGCGACCGGGAACGGATTCGCGAGCGTCAAGTAGTTCGGCTGGGCCGCAATGCGGTTGATCGTCTGCGTGATGGCGAATGGAAAGACATTCGCCAGGGCATTGCGGATGTCGTTGTATTCCTGAGTGCCGTAAAAAATGCCGTAACCGCCGCGCACCACCGTGCGGTTGCCATGGAAGGGCCGCCACGCGAAGCCGAACCTGGGTGCGAAGTCCTTGTAATCCGGGTACACCAGCGAGGCGGGCAGGCCGGCCTGTTGTGCAGTGGCAATCTTCGCCGGATCGGCGAACGCGATGCCACTGTTCGCCAGAGTCGCATCGGAAGCGATCACCAGCTTCCCCAGTTCCGGAACGAAATTCGTCCAGCGGCCGTACTTGTCGTGCGGCGGCATCGGCAGTTCGTAGCGCAGGCCAAGATTCAGTGTCAGCCGGCTCGCGATCCTCCAGGTGTCCTCGAAGAAGAAACTATAGTTATTGGCGAAGAGATAGTTATTCGTTTTTCCGAATTGCTTGGATGTAGAATTCGGGAGCCCCAGCAGGAAATCGGCGTAGGGTTGCCCGGTCCAGCTTCCTGTGAAAGTGTACGTGCCGCGATTGTTGTTGTTATACGGCTGGTAAAACTGCACATGCAGCAGGTCTCCGCCGAATTTCAGGATGTGAGTACCCTTCACCCACGTCACGGTGTCGGCAGTGTCGAAATTATTGACGGTGAAGTGAACGGGCAGGTTGGAGCCGTCTCCCAATGCCTCGAAATTGGTGATGCTGAAGAGCGGAAACCCGATCAGGGACGCATCGCCCGCTCCAACCGGCAAGCCGAGCAGCGTGTTGTAGTCCGTTCCCTGGTGGAAGCCCACATCTCTTTCGTCGGTGCGCGTCATACCGAAGCGCATCTCGTTGACCAGCGTCGGGCTGAACATTCGCGTATATGAGAGTCCCGCGAGCGTTTGGTGGTTGCGAACGACCTGGCCGAATAAGCCCGTGTTGCCGCTGTTGTACGGATTCGCGGAGCGGTTATAGCGCTTCAAATACCGGAACGAAGCGCTGTCGGACACGGAGAAGTGGTGGTCGATCTTGATTACATCGCTGTCCCAGTCGTTCGGCGCGACTGTATACGCGTACAAGTCGTTTACCAGGGTGGGCCGGTTCGCTCGCGGAAAGTAGGCCTGGGCATTCAGCGCGATTTGGCTTATGCGCGAGAGCGGCACGATCTGCCCGTTCGGAAAGCAAGCGGCTTGACTGGTTTTGTTGCAGGAACCGGTAGCCAGCGGATCCTTCAAGAAAGTATTCGAAAAGTCACCCTGCCGCTGCGCGTCGGTTGGCACCACTGCAAGGCGGCTCTCGCCTTGCCTCTGGCGGAAGCTCTCCCAACTGAAGAGGAAGAAGGTGCGGTTGCGTCCGTTGTAGAACTTTGGGATCAGGATCGGACCGCTCAGCATGCCGCCAAACTGGTTTCGGTGGAGTGCCGATTTACGGTCATCGAAGAAATTCCGGGCGTCGAAAACGTCGTTGCGCAAAAACTCGAACAACGCACCGTGAAACTGGTTGCCCCCCGACTTGAGCACCATGTTCAAGACGCCGCCGGCCAACCGTCCCGACTCAGCGGAATAGCCGGTGGTCTGCATTTTGAATTCTTCCATCGATTCGATGTTGGGGCGCGCCTGCGCCGCTCCACCGCGCGGATTCTGATCGTTGAATCCGTCGATGATGAAGTTGGTATTGTCGGCGCGCGCGCCGTTGATGGCCATTGCCGACCCGGCTCCGCCTTGCGCGTTCGGCAATACGCCGGGCGTGAGCATCGCGAGGTCGACGAAATCGCGTCCGTTCAGCGGAATCTCGACCATTTGGTGGCTGACCACAACATCGCCCTTTACCGCATTCTCGGTGTTGATCAATGGAGCGAAAGCCTCAACGGTGACGGTTTGCGCCATGGAGCCCAGTTCCAGACGAAACTCCATGCGTGCCTGCTGCTCGAGCTGAAGCTCGAGATTCGTTTCGTGCAGCGTGCGAAAACCAGTCTTGGAGATGGTTACGTCGTAGAAGCCGGGTGGCAAGTTCGGCGTGGTGAACTCGCCCTTGGCATCGGATTCCGTCTTGCGGACCTCGTTCGTCGCCGCATTCCGGATCTCGACCCTGGCTCCGACTACGAGTGCGCCGGAAGAGTCCACGACACTGCCCACCAGCGTCGCAGCCGGATCCTGCGCGCATAGTCTGCACAGCAGCAATCCAGCGGCCAGCGGAATGCGACCAAGCATACCCCTCCCAACGCTGGAACTCATTATATATAGTATGATCTCCGAGGGAAAGGGGGCGGCTCCTCTCGGATGACTCGGAAGCAATTCCTCGCCACCAGCGTCTCGGGACTGGCAGCCGGACCCGCCGTCGCCCAATCTCAAAGCGCCGGCGGCTCACGCCCCAAGAACGTTCTGCTTTTGCTATCGGACCAGCATCGGCCAAGCTCGCTCGGACTGCTGGGAGATCCCCATGCGCACACGCCCAACCTGGACACGTTCGCGCGCACGGGCACGCGTTTCGAGCAGACCTACTGTTCTAATCCGGTGTGCGCGCCCTCGCGCGCCTCGCTCCTGACCGGCCTCTACACGCACAACCACCGCGCCTGGAATAATGCGACACCCTGGCCCTTCGAGTTTCGCACCATGGCGCATCATTTCAGCCGCGCCGGCTACGTCTCCGGGCTGATCGGGAAGATGCACTTCGTCGACGCGCAGACGCACGGCTTCGATTACAGACTGGATTTCAACGACTGGTTTCAATATCTCGGGCCCAAGACGAAGCTCTACGCCGACGAGCTATCCCGCGCGAATTCCGGGTCCGGCCTGCCTCAGATCGACGATCTCTGGCGAGATTTCGGCGATCCCTGGCAGGGCGCGAGAGAGATCGACGACCGCAAGGGCGCGGTTCACATCGGCCGCGCATCGCGGATTCCCGAGCCGGATCATTTCGAGAGCTTCGTGGCGCGTGAAAGCGTGCGCTTCCTGAAACGCTTCGGCAAACAGCCCTTCTTTCTGATCAGTTCCTATCTCAAACCGCACGATCCTTTCATGCCGCCGGAACGCTTCGCAAACATGTTCCGCGCCGAGGACATGCGCCTGCCGGACACTTATGGCAAGGTGAATCTGGAGACTGTGCCGAACGAGATCCGGCGGCGCATCCAGAACGAGGCGGCGACTCCGGAAACGAAGGATCCGGCGCTCGCCCGGCAGCGCATCGCGATGTATTACGGCAACGTCGCGCACATGGATGACTGCGTGGGACGCGTGCTGGCGGCCCTGCGAGAACTCGAGCTAGAGAAAGATACGATCGTCATCTACACTTCCGATCACGGCGAGATGCTCGGCGAGCACGGGTTGTGGCACAAGTTTGTGTTCTACGAACCTTCGGTCGGTGTGCCGCTGTTCGTCCGCGTGCCGGGCGTGACGCGCGAAGACTCGTCGAGCCGCGCGCCGGTAAGCCTGGTCGCGCTGCTGCCGACTTTGCTGGATCTCTGCGGCCTGCCGATCCCCTCGGGACTCGATGAAGCGCCGCTCACCCCGTTTCTACGCGATCCCCAGCGCGAACAGAAAGGACCCGTGTACTCGGAATTCGCTTTGACGACTAAGAATGCGAAATACATGATCCGACGCGGTGACTGGAAGTACAGCTTCTACGAAAACGACATGCCCGAGCTTTACAACCTGCGCGCCGACCCTGCGGAGATGACCAACCTGGCACTCGATCGCGCACACCGCGCCCGCGCCGAAGATCTAAAAGCCGAGCTACTAGCCTGGCGCTAAAACCGGTTTTCGTATTATCGTAACCATGCCCCTGGACCCGTTCATCTGGAAGAGCCGCATCCGCTTCGGAGATACTGACGCTTCGGGACGCGTGTTCTATATCTCGCTTTTGCGGCACTTCGAATCTGCCGAATTTGAGTTTCTGCGCAGCCTCGGCGTTGGCTATCGCGAGATGCACGCCTCAGGCACCGACTTTCCGCGCGTGCACGTCGAGTGCGATTACTCCTCGCCGATCGGCTTCGACGACCTGATGGACATCGCCGTCACCGTGGAGCGCGTCGGCCGAGCCTCGTTCACGCTGGGATTCGCCGTCAGCGTCGAGGGCCGAGAAGCCGCGCGGGCGAAGCTCACCGTTGTGGCGATGGACCGCGAAACACACAAGGCCGTGCCGTTGCCCGAGCCCTTAAAACACCAGCTTCAATCCAAACTGGATCTGCCGTGAGCTGGTAGTGGTCGCGGTTAGCTGACCAGCGGTTGAAGATAAGGCTCCGGCCGAGCTGAAAATCTCCAGCGTGGCCAGGTTGGGCGCCTGGAAGTTCGGATGGTTTGCCAGGTTGAAAGCTTCGGCGCGGAATTGCAGATTCATTCCCTCGCGAATCGGGAAGTTCTTCATGACGGAGAAATCCACTTCCGCGACGCCGGGGCCGATTAACGTATTCCGGCCCAGGTTGCCGAACGTGCCGAGCGGCTGCGGAGCGAATGCGCACGGGTCGAAGTACAGGTTTGGCGTTCCGACCGGCGTTCCCTGCGCTACGGAGACTCCTCCATATGTGCATCCACGCGAGACGCCGCTGGTCGGGTTCCCGCTGGCGCCGGCAACCAGATTCGGACGGTCCGCGAAGCTCGCTCCGGAACCCAGATTCAGCGAGCGGTTGCCGGAGTTTTCGACAGTAAACGGAACTCCGCCGGCAAAAGTTGCGATGGAGCCGACGCCCCAGCCATGCAGGATCTGTTTCGCTACTCCATGCAGATCCTTGCCGAACGGCAGTTCATAAAGCAGATTCAACACCACGGTGTGGCGGATGTCGAAATTGGAAAGCCCTCTCTCGTTGAAAAGANNGGCGTTGCTGGCTTCTTCGCTGAATAGTCCGCCGCTCATGTCGATGGATTTGCTGAAGGTGTACGACGCCTGCGCTTGCAGGCCATTCGCGCTGCGGCGCACCACCGAAAACTGCATGGAATTGTAGTAGGACAGTCCGGCTGTCCTGCGCGTCTGCAACTCTCCGTAGTTGGGATTCCTTCTCTTCGAGCCATTGGGAGTGCATAAGGTCCCAGCGGGCAGAATTGTCCCATTGCATGGCGTGCTGCCGTCCAACACGATGGGCAGCGGAGTGTTGGCATCGTATCGCTGGATCAAATGCCTGCCTGTCGATCCCACGTAACCGATGGAAGCCACAACTTTGCCTGGCAGTGCCCGCTGGATCGTCAGGTTGTACTGGTAAAGATAGGGTGTTTTGAAATCGTTGTACAGCGGATCCTGAAGCGTGAATGCCGGACAGGTGGCGCTGATCAACCCTGGCGTGCACACTCCCACGGTCCCGGAGAGAGGATGAGGAAATGGCGCGCTGGTGCCGAGCGTGACGGTGAGCCACTGCGGAGGATTGCGGTCGAACATATTCAGAAACTGGTTCAGCAGGATTTGGTCATAATACATGCCAAAGCCGCCGCGAATGGAGGTGTTGCCGTTCCCCTTGGGATCCCAGGCGAAGCCAAAGCGAGGCGCGAAGTTCAGATGATTGCCTCGAAAAGGCGGTGCATTCACCAAAGTCACATCCGAAGGATCGTGAATGAACGACATCTTGTTGTTCACCTCGATGGGAACCGTGGTCAGTTCATAGCGCAGGCCGATATTGAGCGTAAGGCGGCTCGAGACCCGGAAATCGTCCTGCAGGTAAGTTCCAAACATCAGGGCTCGAATGCCGCGATTGGGTTCGCTGCCGGGAAAGGGCGCCGTCACGGATTTGACTTTGGCTTGCAGAAAACTGGCCAGGGAGTCGAAGCTATAGTCGCCGCCGATGCGGTTGAAGTTGGCGGTATTCCACTGGAAGCGCTCCATGGAGACGCCCATCTTCAGCGTGTGGCGGCCGCGTACGATACTCAGGTCGTCCGCGGGCTGGAAATTATTCATGCGGAAAAAGCGCGGATCGTTGATGGTCGCACCCAGCGTTGCCATCCCGGAAATCACGACGCGCCCGAACGGTTGGCCCGGAATGAAGGACAGGTCTGCGGGAACGTTGGCCTGATTGAACAAGTTCACCAACGTCACGGAGCGGTTAAATCCAAAGCGGGCCGTGTTCAAGACCGTGTTCGAGATCACCTGCGTGCTGCCGATGCTCGCGTACTGATTGCGGTGCGTCTCGTCCTCGGCAAACAGGCCCAGCACGTGGTCGGGGGCATCCTGGCGAAGCTTGGCGCTGTCGTCGATCGTGTAGCGGCCGTAGAAAGAATATTTCTGGCTCAAGTTCCAATCGACTTTGGCCGTGCCGTAATCGCTGCGCGTGGGTTGCTTCTGGCTGAACCGGTAATTTCCAACCCTGGCCTTAGCGTCTGACAACCCGTCATTCGGCAAGGGATACAGATTGAGATAGGGAACCACAGTGCTAAGTGCGCCCGCGCGCGCGAGAGCATTGGGTGTGAGAGCGTTTTTGGTGACCCCCAAGCGTTCGCGCAGCCCTTCGTAGTTGCCGAAGTAGAATAGCCTGTTTTGCTTGATGGGGCCGCCCAGCGCGGCTCCAAATTGGTTCCGCTCGAACGCCGGAATCTTCGAGCCTGGGTCGTCAAAGAAGTTCTTCGCATCCAGCGCCGAATTACGCAAGAACTCGTAAGCATCGCCGTGCAGTCGATTGGTGCCGGACTTGCTGACCGCGTTGATGATCGCGCCCATGGATCGGCCGTACTGCGCGCTGGCGTTATGCGTGATCACCTGGAATTCCAGGATCGATTCGACGCCCAGCAACTGGCCGCCGGCACCTCCCGGCGTGAAGTTCTGGGAGTCGTTCATGTCGGTACCATCCAGCATGAAGACGTTGGAGGTCAGGCGCGCTCCGCCCACGGAGAACTTGACGCCGCGTCCCTGGTTGGGGCTGTTTCCGGCGGAGGTGGCCACGTTGACGCCGGGCTGCAGATAGATCAACTGATCGAAGCTCCGGCCGTTGAGGGGCAAGGCACGAACCTTCTGGCTGTCCACCAGCTCGGAGACGCTCGCGTTGGCGGTTTGCACGCGCTCCACTTCGCCAGTGACTTCAATTCGTTCGGCGAGTTGGCTGGGCTTCAGGATGAAGTTGATCGTCTGCTGGAGACCCACGGTCAAGCCGACATTCGGCTGGACCACCGTCTCGAAGCCCTTCGCTGTCGCGGACACCTTGTAATTCCCCGGTGGGAGCCCCGGAACATAATACAGTCCGGCCCCGTCCGTCTTGGTTGTCCGGACCTGTTGCGTGTCCAAGTTGGTGATGACGACGTCGGCGTTGGGAACCACTCCGCCGCCTTGGTCCGATACCGTTCCCGAGAGAGTGGCAGTAGTCTGCGCCAGTGCGACTTGGCAGAGCGTACAAACCACAACGAGTACGAGTGATAGAAGACTTCGTTGCATAGCTGCCCCCTGTTCAAAACTTTTTCGTTGGAGCCATAGTGGCCTTCTGGCGACTGCCGGTCCACAGCCGACGGCGGACAGCCATTCTGCCACAGATTCAGAATTAGCCCCTGATTGGGCTAAGTATATCACCGGGCCGCCTCTTGGTGACAGGCCCATTTGTTCTGACCGTTCGCTCACAGCCGCGGTTCTTCAAGGACTTCCTGATTATGTTCGCCGACAGCCGGCGCCGGACGGCGGATCGCCAAGCGCTTCCCGTTCACTAGTGCAAATCCGCCCGGATATTGCAAGCCGTCGACATCCTGCCAAAATCCTCGGGCGGCGAGTTGCGGATTGCAGTAAATATCTTCCGTGGTCGAAACCGGATAAGCCAGCATCTGGCGCTTTACGACGCCGTCGAGAAACTCGCGCTTGGTCAGATCCAAGAAGAAATCGCCGATCGGAGCTTCGATCCGATCCACTTCCTCTTGCGTAATCGTGGTCACCTCGAACGTGCTCCAGTCGATCTCCTTGAGATGCGCCGGAGCACAGCCGCGCTCATCCATCCAGGCGACCAGTTGCTGATTGCTCCAGCGGCCGGCCGCGCCGCCGTAAATAATGAAGTTCACCCAGCCGTCTTTGCACGGCCAAAACGCGCGCATCTTGGCGCCGTGGACACTGCGGCCGGTCATGAACACCCCGGCCCTTTCCGGATTAATGCTGCTCATGTCCCAGAAGACCGGCGCATGAGAGAGCGCGGCCATCACGGCAACTTGCGCGGAAACATCGACGTGCTGGCCCCGGCCGGTTGTGTGCCGGTAGGCCAGCGCGGTCATCGCGCCCATGGCCGCCTCTGCGCCCACCCACATCGGCGACTGCGGCACGCTCACTCGCATCGGCGCTCCGCCCTCTTCTCCCGCCAAAGACATCGCGCCGCTGAGGGCCATGATCTCGAGATCCGATCCCTGAAAGTCCTTATACGGACCTTCCTGTCCGAAGGGCGTGATGGAAACCAGAATCAAGCCGGGATTCTCATGGCTCAAGTGCGCGTAGCCAAGCCCCCAATTCTCCAGCGTGCCCGGCGGAAAGCTTTCGAGAACGAAGTCCGCTTTCTTGGCCAAGCGGCGAAATTGCATCCTGCCCGACTCGCTCGAGAGATCCAGCGTGATGCCGCGCTTGTTGGCGTTGGTGGCTAGCCAGTTGAGAGGCGAGCGCCGCGCAGGGTCACCACCCGGCGGCTCCACTTTGACGACATCCGCGCCCATGTCGGCCAGAATCTTGCCGCAAAGAAATCCGAGCGGCCCCGTCACATCCAGGACACGATAAGAGTCGAGCAACACCGTCAGCGCCCGGTTCGAGCCAGCACTTCCACCCAGCCGCGCATTCTCTGCTTGGCCCGATCCAGATCTCCTTCGGAAAAGTACTTCCGCGGATCCACTTTGTCCACCGGATAAACCGGCCGATGGAAATCCTGCTCGTAGCCGAACGGCACCGTGGCATCGATGCCCATGCCGCCTTCGAAGCGAGTGTTCGACGCGGTCCATTCCTTCTCGCCGGCGGTCATGCGCTCCTGCGGCTGGAAGGTCTGCCCGATGCCGCCCGGGAGCGGATTGAGGATATCGGTGTGCGGATTGACGCGCGTGGTCAAGCACCACATGATGTCATCCATGCTGTAAATATCGATGTCCGGGCTGACGGCGATCGCAAGCCGCATGCCCTGGCTGCACGACAGGATGGCCGCAAGAAAATTGCGCTGCCAGCCTTCCTCGATCTTGTTGCGCTTCTTCACCTGGATGATAACGCCGCCCCAGTCCGTCATGCAGAAAGGAATGTGAACATCCTGGATGATGCCGGGCTGCAGGCGCTCGCACAATTCAAAGATGGCGGACTCGCGCAGCGTTGTGTCGATGTTATTGCAATCCAGCATGTGCACGCCGAGCAGGTAGATGAGCGGCTTGGTTTCGCGCCGCCGCATAGTGATCGCGGTGACATGGAACGTGGGCGCCTTGTAGGCCTTGCCCATGTAGCCGGCCCACTCGGGATGGAAGAAATATTTCCCCTGCTTGTCGGCTCGTTCGGCTTCAGCGGTTTCGTAGCGCTTGTCGCGCGGATGCAGATAACCTTCCAGCACGTATTCCGATTCGGCGATCGCATAAGCGTCTACAGTGCGGGCCTTGACGATATTCACCGGACTGCCCTGAATGGCGCCCGCCACGCCGATCTCATCGCATCCCTTCGGCAGGATGACGTAATCGAAGCCGCCGCCGGCCACCAGCGTGCACGCCGGGGGCACGCCGAAACACATCGTCAGCGGAATCGGGTTTTCGTCTTTGTAGTGTTCGGTGATCACCTGCCACATGTGCGAGCCCGGCGAGGCCTGGAACGTCCCCACGTTGCCCCAGCGGAAATTCATGCGGTTGTACCCGATGTGGCTGCCGCCGCCGAAGTAATCGCCCACTACGCAACTGATGCCGCTGCCGATGGTGAGTTCGCTCTCGAGCGCCGTATGCCGGATGGCGGTGATGTACTTGTTGACGTCCAGATCGTCGGTGAGCACTTCTTCCTGGCAGGGCGCTTTGCTCTGTGGAACTTCGATGGGCTTCAGCGGATGCGTCATCGCGTGCGCAATCTGCCGGGTGCGTTGGGTGGGATTCCCGAAGCCGAACAGCTTGTCCACCACGTTCATGTCCGCCAGAAGGTTGGTGATCGCGCGCACGTGCGGTTTCCCCTGGACTCTGTTGAACAGAAGCACCGGGCCGCCGTCCAGATGCTTTTGCACGCCCGTAATCTCCAGGTCCGGGTTGATTTCGACGTCCGTCTCCAGCACGTCGCCTTGCGTAGCAAGCCAATCCAGCGAGGATCGCAGAGAGGTGTTGTCTTTCTTGACTTCACGTAGAGTCTGCTCGCCTGCTATTGCTGCCATATGTATGATTCTCCTTCTAACAAAATACCCCTTCTCGCTCGAACTCGCGATACTCAGCTTCAGGCAATCCTAACCACTCCAGGAACGCCACATCGTTGTGTTCCCCCAGGCACGGAGCCGGTCCGCGAACGCTCCCCGGGGTCTCGGACAACTGATAGGAAACCATGCGGTAATGATGGCGTCCGATCTCGGGATGTTCCTGCTGCTGCCAGACGTTGCGATACGCAATCTGCGGATCGGAAAACAGGTCGCGCATCGTATTCACTTTGGCGGCGTGCACTCCGCTGCGCTGCAAGTCGTGCATGAGCTGCCCGGAGGGCTTGTCCGAAGTCCAAGCCGCGATGAGCTGGTTGAGAGCTTTTTCATTTTCCTTGCGCTTTGCCGCGGTCGCGAATCGGGAGTCCGTGAGCCACTCGTCCTGGCCGGCCGCGCGGCAGAACCGCGTCCACTCTTCGTTGTCCCAGCAACTGATGACGCACCACTCGCCGCCGCGGCACGGAAAACTGCCGTGTGGCGCGGCCACAGGATCGCAATTGCCCTCGCGCCCGGCGATTCTGCCGTTCGCCGAATAATCCAGCAGCGCGCCGCCGATGAATTGCAGACCCGACTCCAATTGCGAAAGATCGATGTAAGCGCCCTCTCCGGTCCGCCGCCGATGGTCGAGCGCCGCCAGCACCACCGCTCCGCCATAAGCCACCGCAATGAAATCGATGTATGGGCCATACAGCATGTGCGGCGGCCCTTCCGGCTCACCGATCAATTGGCAGAATCCGCTCAGCGACGACAACTGCGATCCGAAGCCCGGATGCGTCGCGTGCGGGCCAGTCTGCCCCAGATTGCTTGTGCTCAGCATGATCAGCCTGGGATTACGCTGGCGCAAAACATCGTAGCCCAGACCCATGCGCGCCACGACGCCGGGCCGCATGTTCTCAATGACGATATCGGCCCACTCCATCAGCCGGTAACCCAATTCGAGGCCCTTGGGATGCTTCAGATTCAGCGTCACGCCGCGCTTCGAGTCGCTGAAAAAAGCAAAACAGCCCGAACGGTTGATTCCCACCTTCCCGTCTTTGTAAGGCGGATACTGCAGGCGGAATCCATCCGGGTGCTGCGTCGATTCCACATGCACCACCTGCGCGCCGAAGTTCGCGAGATACTTGCCGATGCACGGCCCGGCTGCATAACCGCCCAGTTCCACCACTTTGACGGCTTCCAAGGCGTCCTTCATCCACGCAAACCCATAAGGTCTAATATTATACCTAACCGAGCGATCGCTCCACCTTGTATCCGACGTGCTTCGAGTTATCGAGGTAACGCACCCAGACGGGCTGGAACACGTACAGACTCGTGCGCGAAATCATAGCTTCGAATAGCGCGCCCAAACGAAAGCGCTCGGTGTATGCTTGCTCAATCGCGCGTCGCCGCTCGCGGTCTGTAACCACGGAAACTGTACCGCGCATTTGCACGCCGCGGATTTCATCCCATTGATCGGTGGATGGGTACACGGTCAACGCCGCGGAGTTGTTTCGCTCCAGGTTCTTGCTGTGATCGCTCGATGAGGAGGAAAACCAATACAAGGACAAGTCGCCGGTCGAAACATAGAAGATCGGAGCAACCTGTGGAGCGCCGTCCTCGGCAGTGGTGGCAAGGGCCAGCGTGCTTTGACTTTTCAGCAAGTGGCCGACCGTTTCGAAGAATTCCGTGTCCAGCATGGAAGCGATGTTCTGACTTTACATCAACTCGGGAGTAGACTTCGGGACTTCCACGGCCAGGCTTGCGCTAAGCTTCGACACACGCTTGATCCTCGTTTCTAGGGCGAACCAAGTCCATCCATCCGAGTGTCGGTGGTACTATCGATCTGCACAGGACATCAGCCGGATCGGAGAACCAGAGGTGAAGCAGGTCAAATACGTGTTTGCATTGCTCTCTTCTCTCCTAGTCCACGGCGAGACCGTAACGGTGAACGTCGACTTCAAGTTGACCGAGCTGGAAAAGATGGACCATCCGCTGGCAGGCGTGCCGGTGCGGTTAGTGCTCGGGGAAGGGCCGGATTGGCAAGGTCCTAATGCCGGCTACCGTTTCGTTACCGACACAAACGGCGCCGGGCGCTTTTCGGCAGCCGGAATCGTCGACCGCCGTTGGCGATTGGAGCCCTATGCGATGACCGGACTGAGTTTCCCCAAGCGCGCCGATCATATGATGATCGCCCTGGAACTGGAACAGCTCGTGCCCACGCCGGGCGGGCAATACAATCACTTTCAGTGGCTGCATACGCTGCATATCGATTGCTACCCGGGCCAGTGCGCCACCACTGACATCGGCGCAATCTTTACGCGCGATGCCCAAGGGCGCTTCACACGGGCGGGTCAGCCTGCCGGCATGAATAACGCAGGTTATAAGATGCCCGAGTTGGGAGAGATGATCCTCGGCGGGCCCGGCTACAAGACTGCGGATTTTTTTCTGAGACCCGACGAAAACGATCCGTCACGGAACCATTGGAACCTCAGGCTCGTGGTGCAGCGAAGGCCGGCTCCGGTCTTGCGCTGACAAACAGAGAGAAATACGGCGGCGCTGGACGCGCCGGATTACTTGATATTGATGGTCACGACATTGGCGGTAATGCCGTCCACCGTCAAGACCACATTCACTTCACCCGCACCCGCGAGGCTGCGCGGAACGTAGACATTCACCTGATCGAGCCCCTCGAATTGACCCTGCGATCCTGCATAGGCCACCTGTGCGGGTACGCCTGCGATTTGCGCCACAACGTTGGAGGGCGCGCTATTCCCGCGAATCCCCGTGCCGTAAAGCTCCACAATGAGATTATCCGTAGACGCGCCGAGATCCATCGGCACAGAAGTGCACCCGGTGGACGTGCACTGGTAGACCGCCACCGGCGTCTGCGTGCCGTCGGAGGCCACGCGCACTGCAACGGCCGCGGCTACTCCCTTGCCGTTGCCATTCGCCGAGAATAATCCCGGAGCCACAGGCGCGATGAGCGCCACGCTGGCCGTTTTCCCAACGGTCACAGTCGCCACGCCGGCGGACGTGCCCGCAGGCACCAGGTAGTCGATCTGGTGCTGGCTTACATAGTACAGGCCGGCTGGGCGCGACACGCCCGCGCTGTCCTTGACCGTGATCGTGACGTCGCCAAGGTTGAGCGGCAAAGGCGTTTCGCTCGCCAGCGCAGTCGTGGATGCGAGATTCTGCCCGTACGCCACCGCAATCGATTCCGGCGCCAGCCGGTAACCGCCGTCGGCGTTCGATACATTGGCAATCCACTGCCCGCTGGTGATGTTATTCGAGGGCGTCACCGAAGTGCTGTTGGTGACGACTACAGGCTGCGCGAACTCCATCTGCACCTGCATCAGACTCTCACAACAAGAGGGCAAAAACCACAAGTAATCCATGGGCTGAAGCCCGTTGTTGAGGAGCGTGTTCCCGGTGATCTGTCCGCCCGCGACGTTCTCCATTCGGACTGCGGTGCGAATCGAGTTGGTCACGGAATTGCCGGTGATGGAGATGTTGGAAAACGGCGTGGTCGTAACCCAAGCGAATTTTCCATCGTAAGCCACCACGTTGATCGCAGCGGCGGACGATAACAGATCGATGCTCGGCACTCCATAGCCGAGGGCGTGGTCCACGATGTTGTTCTTGATAACGATGCCTGAGTTGGGTCCGGTCTTGTAGTTGTAAGTTAGCCCCTCGTCCTGCTCCACCAGGACGCCGGGGCCGTTGGTCAACTCGGTCATGTTATCGGTGACGGTGACGTTTTCGACGCCGGCCAGATAGATTCCGCGCACGAACACTTCTTCCTGAACCAGATTCCCGCTTATCACCGTGCCCGCCCCGCGAAGTTGGGGATCGGAGGGCGTGACGCCGAAGTTGGCCTGCAATCCGGGGATGGTGTGGTCGAGCGTGAGGGTAATCAGCTCGCCGGGCAGGCCGGTTTGCTGGCTGGGGATCGGGTTTTCAGCGATGATACTCGCTGTTCCAACCACGCTGGCATTGTTGTAGTTGATGAATTCGAAGGGGACGTTCATGGGCAGCGGCGCGTCGCTATTGCGCTTCACCTGTACGCTCGGGCCGTCATTGGCGGCATTCACGATGGCATACCACTGGCCGTCAATTGCGATCGCGTCGTCGCAGCCGCGCCGGACGGTGTTGTTCGATACGACGTTGTTGGCTCCCGCCTTGGAGAGGTGGATTCCATCCGCGTTGGTGGCGATCAAGCGGTCGGTCCCGGGCCGGGGTATCACCTGCACTCGGTCGATGGTGATCGCCGACCCATACGCGGAAGAGACACCGAGCAAGCCGGAAGCATAAACGGAAGCATTCTGCAACGCGAAGCCGGGAGACGAGTGCGCCTGTATCGTCGCGACTCCGGCACGAAAGGTGAACACCAGCGTGTCGCCCGGCTGGATGCTGGCAATGTTTGACGACTGGGACCACGGTTGCGTACTGGTGATCTGAATGGAGCTGTCATTGAAGGGTGGCGTGGCCTCCATCCGGCCGGTTGTGCGGAGTTCCTGCCCGTTGCGGAAAACGAACACGAAATAGCCGGTGACCACGTAGTTGGTCGGCACGGTCACTGAATTGAAGGTGGAAGGCAGCGGATAGTTGCCGAGTTGCTTGAAGCTGATGGTCTTGGTTGCGGCGTTCACACCGGTGACGGTGAGTTGCGTAAAAGGTAATTGCAGATAGTCGGCGGTGAAGTTCTTGAGCGTGAGATTCACGCAGCCCACGGTTTGGATTCCGATAATGTTGCCCTGCGCGAAGTAGAGGTCCGAGTATTGGAGATCGACGGCGACGTTCGTGATGGCGTTGAGAAGGGCGTGACGGAACGCGCCGTTTTGAGTGAGGAAATAGTAACTGCCGCGATCCGCGGTCACGGTGGGAATGTGGTTCTTGGAGGCATAGGCGATGCCCGCCTCGAACAGCGGCCGCGCGTCCAGACTGGGCGAGTTCGGAGACATGTCCTGGGCAGCGATCCTGTTGGCGACCAGATCGTGAGACAGGTTGAGCACGGCCGGCGGCTGGGCAAACGCCCCTCCGCGTCCCGCGAGGATCAATGCCGCGAAACAGATCGCATACCGGCACTCTGTGAGCTGCATCTTACTTTTGACGCCAGTATACCCTGACGCAGAGCTACAATGTGGATGTGATCAACGCCGTCAACTTGTGGGGCCCCGCGCTGCTCGTGTGCCTCACAGTGGTCCTCGGTGTATTCTGGGGAAATTCCCGTTTGAACGATTTACGTAGCTATATCGACGCGCGCTTCAATGCGCAGGACAAGCGCTTCGATGCACAAGACCAGCGCTTCGACGATATGAAGGACCTCATCCGCAGCGAAGTTCGCCGTCTTGAAGAGCGCATCAGCCCAATCCATCGAAGCTAGTCCCGTGCATCTATAGGCTTGCCCCTGGCGTGGAGCTACAATGTGAATGTGATCAACGCCGTCAACTTGTGGGGCCCCGCGTTGCTCGTGTGCCTCACAGTGGTCCTCGGTGTAATCTGGGGAAACTCACGTCAAAACGATCTGCGCAGTTACATCGACTCCTTGCGTAGTTACATCGACGCGCGCTTCAATGCGCAGGATAAGCGCTTCGATGCACAAGACCAGCGCTTCGAGGACCTGAAGGACTTCATCCGCAGCCAAGTTCGCCGTCTGGAAGAGCGAATCAGCCCGATCCATCGCACTTGATCCCAGTGCCCAAGGGACATAGGGACGTCATCATCGTCGGCGCCGGCCACAACGGGCTGGTCGCGGCGGCTTATCTGGCGCGGGCGGGCCGCAACGTGCTGGTCCTCGAGAAACGCGAACTGGTGGGCGGGTGCGCGGTCACCGAAGAAATCTGGCCGGGGTATCGCGTTTCGACCGCGTCGTACCTGACCAGCCTGCTGCAAGAGCGCATCATCCGCGAGCTGGAATTGCCGCGCTTCGGCTATCAAGTGGATCCGAAAGATCCGGCGTTCTTCTCGCCATTTCCCGATGGCCGGTATCTGTTCATGTGGCAGGATCGCGCCAGGACGCTGGCCGAGATCGCGAAGTTTTCCAAGCGCGATGCGGAAGCGTTTCCAACTTACGAGGACCATCTGGAGCGGCTCTCGCAGGTTGTGGAAGGCTTGCTGCTGACTACACCGCCTGAATTCCCGCCCGGCGGGCTGGGCGATTTTGTGGACTACCTGAAGCTTGCCGGCCGGCTGCGCGGCCTGAGTCCGAAAGAAATCGTGGGCTTGGTGAAAATCTTCACGGAGAGTGCGGCCGATTTTTTGGACGAATGGTTCGAAGCGGATGAAATCAAGGTGACGCTCGCCACCGACGGCGTCATCGGCGCCAACGGCGGACCGCGCTCGCCCGGCACGGCCTACATCCTGCTGCATCACGTGATGGGCAGCGTCGGCGGGCATCGCGGACTGTGGGGCTTCGTGCGCGGCGGGATGGGCGCGGTTTCGAACGCGATCGCAGACTCGGCGCGCAGCCGCGGCGTCGAGATCCGCACGAACGCCGCCGTCGCAAAGATTCGCGTGAAAGACGGCCGGGCTCGCGGCGTTGTGCTGGAGTCGGGCGATGAGATCGAGTCGGAGGCCGTCGTAAGCAATCTCACGCCGCAGTTGACGTTCCTCGATTTGGTGGAGTCGCGCGAATTGCCGGCGGAGTTCGTCGAGGCGATCCGCAAGTATCGCAGCGAAGGCACATCCTGCAAGATCAACCTGGCTCTGAGCGGGCTGCCGAATTTTCGCGCGCTGCCGGGAGACGACGGGCCGCAACACCGCGCCACCATGCACATCTGTCCTTCTATCGAATACGTCGAGCGGGCGTGGGACGACGCCAAGTACGGGCGGCCTTCGCAATCGCCGCTGCTCGAGCTGACCGTGCCGACGTTGTACGATCCGTCGCTCGCGCCGCCGGGCAGGCACATCATGGGAATTTTCCTGCAGTACGCGCCGTACACGCTGCGCGACGCGCATTGGGATGAGTTGCGCGAGCCGTTTGCTTATCGGGTGTTCGACCTGATCGAGGAGTATGCTCCGGGCTTTCGTTCGCTAATCGTCGAGAAGCAGGTGCTGACGCCGCTCGATCTGGAGCGCCGCTTTGGACTGACGGGCGGGAACATCTTTCACGGCGAGATGAGCCTGGATCAGATGTTCGTCATGCGTCCGGTGGCAGGCTGTGCGCGCTATCGAACGCCGATCCGCGGGCTGTATTTATGCGGGTCGGGGACGCATCCGGGCGGAGGCGTCATGGGCGCGCCGGGGTACAACGCGGCGCGGGAGATTCTGAAGGCGTAGCGGGTGGAACATTATTTGTGCTGGGTTTCCCAGTCGTACTGAATCTGCGGATCGTCGTATGGAATCCGGCCCTCGTCCTGCGGATCGTAGAAGCGATCGGTTACATAGACCAGCAGCGCGGGACCCGTCCCGATCACTTTATAGCCGTGCGCTACGCCCGGCGGAACCAGCAATTGCCATGGGCGCAGAGTCCCCAGATAAAGCGTGTTGCGCTTGCCGAACGTGGGCGACTGCTTGCGCAAATCCACTAGCACCACTTGAAACATGCCTTGCACCGGCATCCAGCAATCCGTCTGATGACGATGGAAGTGAAAAGCTTTGATGGCGCCGGGATAGCTCAAGGCCGCGGAAACTTGCGTGGTCTCCTTTGGAAACTCGGCGCCAAGCCCCTGGCCGATGCGGATCACTTCGAGAAAATAACCGCGGTCGTCGGGCCAAAGCGAGAAAGGCGCGGCCCGGACGCCCGCGATCAAATCCTTCGAATCCGGCGCAACGATCAGGTGCCCGATACCCTTCTCGCACTGCGGCGTCGCCAACTCCAACGCCGCCTGCTCGTGAGCCGCCGAACTCATACGCTCCTCGCCCCGGTCGTTTCTTCCGACTCCACGCGCGACCGGCTCTGCGCGACGAGATTGGCCGCACGCAGCAGAGACTCGAAGGTCCCCGCGTCCGTCCACCAGCCCTCCAGATGCGCGTAGGTCATCGATCCCTCGCGAATGTAGGCGTTGTTGACGTCTGTGATTTCCAGCTCGCCGCGGCCGGAAGGAACCAGCCCCCGGACCTTTTCGAATACGGTTCCATCGAACATGTAGATGCCGGTCACGGCGTAATTCGATTTCGGCCGCTTGGGTTTCTCCTCGATGCCTACGATGCGCCCGTCGCGAATCTCAGCCACGCCAAAGCGCTCGGCGTCCTCCACTTCCTTGAGCAGGATCTTTGCTCCGGATTCCTGCCGCTTGAAATCGTCGACAGCCTGCCGGATGGTGCCTTCGATGATGTTGTCGCCAAGAATCACGCAGATCTTCGATCCTTCCGCGAAATGTTCGGCCAGCCCGAGCGCGTCCGCGATGCCGCCCTCGCCCTCCTGGTACGTGTAATCGAGATGCTTCAGGCCGAATTCCTTACCGTTCGCGAGCAAGCGCAGAAAATCACCTGAATTGCGCCCGCCGGTAACCACCAGGATTTCGCGAATACCCGCATCCACGAGCGTCTGGATGGGGTAGTAGATCATCGGCTTGTCGTAAATGGGCAGCAGGTGCTTGTTGGTGATCTTGGTCAGCGGAAACAGGCGGCTGCCGGTTCCGCCGGCCAGAACAACACCCTTCATGGAAGCGCCTCCGTGTACGGCAACTTTCATCATAACAACGTACGGTTAAGCGCGTGCTACAATCGGCTGCGCAATGCAGATCTACGAGTGGGATCGAGTGGCGAAAGAGCAAATGAGCGCGGTGTTCGCGCGCCAGGTGATTCACGGCGACACCATGACGGTAGCGCGCGTGTATCTTCGCAAAGGCTGCAGCGTGCCGGAGCACAGCCATCACAACGAGCAGATTTCGATGCTCGAGCAAGGCGCGCTGAAGTTCGTCATCGGCGGCGTGGACAAAGTGCTGAAGGCCGGCGAGGTCTTGCGGATCCCTCCCAACGTGCCGCACAGCGCCGAGGCGCTGGAGGATTGCGTGGCTGTCGATCTGTTTTCGCCGCGGCGCGAGGACTGGATACGGGGCGAGGACGCTTACTTGCGCGCGTCCCCTCGCTAACGCGGCAGCAAAACGAATCGCTCGATCGAAATTCTTGCGCTGCGGTCAACTCTCAACCGGTCCCGGTGAAAAACGATCTTGATCTCGTCGAACTGTTGCAGACCGGCGCCGCGCGGAATCGGAAAATTCAGAGTCTCCGGCACGGGCATAATCGACTCACGCAGGAAATTCAACCGTGATATGGATGTCACGTCGCTTTTGCCCAAACTCTGGGATAGCCACGCCGCCGATTGCGTATCGATCAGAATCAACTCCAGCGCCACGGTCCCAGGGAAGCGATCCATGTTCGAAATTTCCATTTGAATTGCATCGCAGCAGCTCAAGTCGATGGGATGAGCCAGCTTCTGGTAGGCCTCCATATGCATTGACGCGTGGTCCGTGGTGACAAACGACAAATCCAGCGGGCTCGCTCGGCGAGAATAGGACGACTGCGGCGGCCGCACAAATTCCGGGCGGAACATCCAATACTCGCCGGTAAAGCGGATGCTGGACGGCTTCTCGGGCGTCAGGGAAGACCGGAACGACAATGGCGACGGAGCGACCAGCGGCTTCGGTGGTTCCATCTGGGGCCACAGAATCACGCCCGGAAAACTCTTGTCGGAGATTTCTATGTTCCCGCCGCGTGGAGAGTACAGCTTGGTCACGGATTGAGGCGGCGCGACCACCGGCTTGTTTTGAAGCAGTTTTTCGAGCATCGCCCGAGTGCTTTCGACAAGCCCAGGATGTTTTCGCGACGGGAGTCCCCATTGGAGAGCCGCATCGCGGCCGCTTGGACGAATCAAGCCGCCCACGGTCAGGCCGGCAGCCAGAATTATTGTGAGCAAAACACCCAGAACCGAACGCGGCAGGCTGGTTCGCGATTCCGCCTCCACGATGCCGGCGACCAGCAGCGATAGCGTCACCATCGCGACGCTCAGGCAAAATGCGAAGGCCGCCAGCAGCGAATAGCCCAGCGAAAGCGCGAAGAGCCCCGCCTGAAAACTGAACGAAGCCGTAAACGCCGGAACCAGATCCCTGGTGCAGAAACGCGATTGCGGCGGTTCGAAGAGAAAACGTTCCTCGGGAATCGCGATTGCGGCCGGAATCAGGCGCCACTGCGAGTAAAGCAAGCGCGTGGTGCTGACGATCAGGACCAGCGCCGCACACAAGACGGCGGGTGACAATTCCGATAGCAGAATCATGGCGGGCGCGAACCATACGGCCGTCGCGCAGGTGCGCAGCGCAATCCGCACAGTATCGGCGCGCGCGGGCCGTAACAGGATGAGATACAGGCCGAGCGTGATCGCGAGGCTCCAAAGGCACGCCAGCAATGTGTACTTGAGTGCGCCGGCGACGATTCCGGCGAGAGGCAGGCGGCCCAGGCGCGGAGCTACAGCCGCGGACCAGACGATCCATCCGGTCGCGAAGAGACCCGCAACCTGCACCAGCAGCATCAAGCCGCGCCGCTGCGCCGTCGGATGATTTCGCTCCAAAGCCAGCACCAGGCTTACCTCTGGTTAGACACCCGCCGATGGATTTTGGTTCCTGGGCGATAGATCGCGATGAAGCTCCATCGGCGGGGACGATTCGCGATTCTAGCATGAGGACATTGCAATGGGTGCGAACGAAAAGCCGGGGTGACGCAAAACAATTTTTTTGTGTTGGGTGATGCCATGTCGTAAGTCGTTGGCGAAGCGAGCGGTTGTTCGGATTTCCGGGGGATTTTTGCTTCGATTTTTTGTCGTGCGTCACCAAATCCAAGTGTTGTGACTGGCTTGCGGGGCGTTGCCGGAGGTTGCTTCGGCGCGCGTTGGTTTTCCCGGCGTCTCATTGCACTTTGAAATTACCATGCTGTCAAGCGCGCGGATAGGGTGGAAATCTGCAAGTGATTGTGGGCCCTGGAGAAGCAGTTTTGCAAGAAGTGTGATCGCGCAAAGTGGTGGCGCTCCCTTCCGGTCGCGGCTCAGTTTTCGATGAATTTGTGATAGAGGGCCATGTAGTACGGCAGCAGAAACGACGCTCCGTCGGCGAGCACCGTACCATTGCCACCCGTGTCCAACTGCCACGGATCGTGATTCCAGTGATCCACGAAACGCTCGTCGATGGGCAGCACTTTGCCGCTATTGCGGTAACCCACGCCCTTGGCTTCGCTGCGCTCGCGCGCATATGCCGGCAGCGGAACGATGTCCTTGCGGTGGCTGTTGGTCATTCGCCAATTCACGCGATCCAGCGGATAACGCCGCAGCGTGTCGATGGACTCCTCCAGCCATTCGCCCGACGGCGATAAGTCCAGCTTCGCAAATTGGCCGGTAAAGCTTTTTCCGGTATTGACGGCCGCGTACATGAAATTAAACAACGGATTCAATTCCGGGCGTTCCATGGTCCAGTAGTTGTGGAACGCGAGCGCATACTTCCGCTGCAGCACCGGATCGGTTTCGTAGCGGATCAGGCTGTAATAATCCATGAACGCCATTTCGTCATCGGACTGATTGCCCGACCCTGGGCCGGCATTGCTTTTGGGGATGAGCACGTTCTGGTCGTAGGCGTGCTGCTGGATCAGTTTGCGCGCAACCTCGCGATACTTCGCGGCGCCCGTCACATGCTCGGCGACCTTCAGATAGGCGAGCATGGACAGCGAATTGAGGCTGCGCTCCGACCACCAGTTCGGATCGTGATTGAGGCTCTCGGGATTGAACACGCCCCAGCGCGTCGGCTTTCCGTCGTAATCCACGAGCTGGAAATTGTGATCGATCAGATGGTCCGCGATCGCGCTCACCTGTTCGCGCACGCGGCGCTTCTCTTCGTCCGTCGCGGCCACCAGGTCGTAGTAGAGCGCGTAGAAGAAAAAATGGCCGTCCAGCTCGTCCGAACTCGTGTCCGATTTCCAATACCACTTGCCATCGGCGCTGAGCGGCCAGCGCGGCGACAGATTCTTCCAGAGCGTATCCCGCTTGCGCATCTGCTCGAACTGTTGCGGGCTCGGATTCGGATCGGGTCCGGTAGCGGGAAGGATGCTGCGCGCGACGAACCCGGGAGGAGCCGGATGCGCGCCGCCCTGCGTGACCTCGCGCAGGAACCACATGGCGTCGAAGGCTGACTTGGCCCGTTTCTTCGCCAATTCGCTGCCGGTGGCAGCATAGGCGAAGCATTCCGCGGCGCCGTACATGGACGTCCACAATCCGTCGTTGTCGTCGTCGTGCTGTGTCCACTCGCTCTTGTCGCCAGGGCGCTTCAAGACCACGGCGCGGACGTAGCCGTACGGAGTCCGCCGGTGGCGCTGGTCGATTTCGTCCTCGAAGAACCTCGCCTTCTCGTCGAACGTTTGCGGACGGCGCTCGATCAATCCCACGCCGTTCTTCGTGGCGAACCAGGCATTGCCGTTTGCCTCTACGGCTACCGAGCGCACATCGTCGTCGGGCAGCCAGCGCAGCCCTTGCCGGTATTCCCAGGTCACGCCGTCGAAGCGGATCGCGCCCTTCTGTGTTCCAAACCAGACCACACCTGCCTCGCCAGCAGCCACGGAGGTGAAGGCGTCGTACGGCAGCCCGTCGGCGGGCGTGTAGGTCTTCACGTGTTGCCCTTCGCGACACTCGACGGCTCCGGCGCGCGCGGACCAGACTCGGCCGCGCGAATCCGTCACGCTCAATCGGGAGCCTTCGGGAAACTTGGCATCAGCGGGCGACCATTTTCCGCCGCTGAACTTGGCCGCGCCCTGAGCCGTCCGCGCGAAAATGTTTCCTTGCAAAATCATCAAAACGCTGACGTCGTTCGATGGCAATCCGTCCACGGTGGTATAGAATGTTCGCACTTCCTGCTGGAACGTGCCTACACGTACGCCAGCCTGCGCTGCGAACAGGGTCCCGAGCAGTGCGGTCAGGCAAAAGTTCACGAAGCCATGATACCTGGTCGGAACAAAAAACCGGGGACAGTGCACGCAATCACGGTTTTTCCCGGCGAGAAAAATGGTGATTGCGTGCACTGTCCCCGGTTTTTCTCAGGAAGTGGTCGTAGCCGCGATGCTCGATCGGTTTACCTTGGAGTGTGATTGCGCCGGGCTTGCCTTTGCGGATTACGCCGATCCGAGTACCTGGCACACGCGTCTTCGGCGGGGCGGTATACAGCAATTCGTAATCTTCGCCGTCGTGCAGGGCTTGCGCGAGCGTTGCGCCTTTGAGCAACGGGATCGAATCCAACTCGGCGGCGACACCAGACGCACGACACAGGCGGAACAAGTCCAACGCGAGTCCGTCGCTGATATCGATGCAGGCGGTTGCTTTTCCGATTAGCTTGCGGCCGATATCCAAACGAGGCACGATGACGGGTTTGTGCCTCCAGCCTCCGAGCGCACCAGAAACGTAAATCAAGTCGCCGCGCCGGGCGCCATCGCGCCGCAAGGCCTTGTCCTGGGGAACTTCGCCGCACAGCATCACTTCGCAGACGAATTGATTTGCATGCGAGAGATCGCCGCCCGCCAGCGCCACTCTATGCTTGCGCAGGAGCTTGTTCAGGCCACGGTAAAAGCCGTCCAGCCAGCGCTCGGTCGTCTTCGGCCCGAGCGCGACGGAGACCAGGCAGTAGCGCGGCACACCGCCCATAGCCGCGATGTCGCTCAGGCTGCGTGCGAGCGCGCGCCGGCCCAAGTCTTCCGCCGCGGATCCTTGCTTGAAGTGAACTCCTTCGATGGTGAAATCGGTGGTGAACAGCAAGTCCCGATTGCGCGGCGACGGGACGACGGCGCAATCGTCGCCGATCAGCTTGGAATAACGGCGCAATTTTTCGACGAACGTAATCTCGTTCACGGCGCAGTAGCGGCCACCAGGCCCGACGGCAGTTCTTCGCCGAAGACCTTGCCGAGGTCCTCTTCCGCCTCGCCTTCCAGCGCGGGTAGCAGCGCTTCGGGGATGTTGCGGCGAACCAGATCGAGAGTTGCGGGAGCCAGGTCGCGCGTCGCGTCGCCCGTGCGGCGCGCGATCGCGACCACGGCGTCCTGCGAGTTCGTGATTTTCAGGAGCGCCTCCACCCAACGCGTCGCGGTCTGCACCGGCAGCACCTGGTTGATGGGTCCGTAAAAAAGTTTCCGCGCGCCCAACCGCGAGAGGCACCACAGGCTGGTTTCGACCATCTCGCCTTTCTTCACCTGTGCGATCAGCGCGTCGCCGAGTTGCGTTTTGGTCTGGAGCGGAAGCAACTCGAGACTCGATGCCGTGCGCCACATCTCGCGCAACAGGCTGTTGTTCAACCTGGGACGCTTGGGCCCTCGCGGGAGCACCATGGGCGATAGCCGCTGGAAAATATCGACCTGCTGGTTCTTATTCAGACCGCCAGCCACGCGGCCCCAAAAAATCCACCAGTCGATTTCGTTTTGAACTTGATTGGCGAACTGCAGCCCGCCGGCGTAGATGCGGCGCGCCTGCTCGATGCGGAAGTCGTCGCCGGCAAAACCGAATCCGGGCCGCAGGCAGAAGCCGCAGAGATTCAGCCAGCGCATCTCGAGGGCAGCGGACTTGCGGCGGCCATCGGCCAATTGCAACATGCGGTCGGAAAGGCGGCGGATCGCGCCCAGCGGCCAGGAGTTGCGTCCCAGCGCGAGAGTTTGCTCCAACTTGCCGGGGAGTTCTTCCGGAGTTAACGCTGGAATGTCCCCTCGCTGACGCTCGGGGTTACCGGTGGGTGTTGCGGCGACCCTGAACGTGGCGTCGAGCAGCGCCTCGGCTTGCACTAACGATTCGTCGCTGACAACGGCGGCGGGCTTTCCAGGAGAAGCCGCTGCGGCCTTGCGCAGTTCGAATTGCAGCCGCCAGCGGTGTTCGCTGATCTTGGAATCGGCCCACACTTCGAGCGTGCCGACTTCGGTCAAGTGCGCGCGGAGTTTCACGGGGACCAGGCGCTCGCCGGATTTGCCGAACCGGATCACCGCATCGAGCGGCGCGTGCAGATGCAGATCCTCAGTCTCAGCGGACGAAATCGTGTGTCCCATTTGGTCATCCACACGCGAGAGCGAACTGTACAGGCGGAAGGAAACCGGTTTGTTCGCCACGAGGTGCAAATCCTGACTGTCGAGTTCCAGCGTTTGTCCTTCTTCGGCGCCGCGGGGCACGAGACACACCGCTTCACTCGCGCCGATGCCCACATAGTAAGCGCGCGGCAGTCCTCCACGCACCAGCAAGCCGGCACCCGTGGCTTTGACGTAAGAATAGTAGGCCGCGCCGACCGCGACTGCGAGATCCAGATCGCGATTCTCCAGCACCAGCGGACGCCGTCCGTACCAGCGCTCCATCACATCCGCGACACGCTGCCGGCAGATGTCGGGAATGAAAAAACCTCCATTGAAGAGGATCGCGTCGGGCTTCGCGTCTTCGTTGGCGCTGAGAAAAGCCGCGAGATGCCGGGTGACGGCCGGGTCGGAGACGTAAGGCAGCCCGAGTTCGTGAAATAAACTGCGTTTTTCTTCCGCCGGCTTGTCGCCGATGCCGCAGAAAGGCAGGAAACCGTCGAGCGCGAGTTCGAGCGCTTCTTCGCGCAGAATTTCCGTCTTCAGCGTGCCACCCACGAGCGACGATCCGGCGCCGAGCACCGTAATCTCTACGCTCTTCAAGTTGGGATCGGCCAGTATCCGTTCCTTGGCATCGGCGCATTGCCGCCTGAGAGCGCTGCGCTGCCGAATGGAGAGCTGCGTTCCGAGTTTGGCTTCCACGAGCCAGGCCAGCGTCAGGTCAAGGTTGTCGCCGCCGAGCAGCAAATGCTTGCCGACCGCGGTGCGCGTGAACTCGATGCGGTCGCCATCGCGATGCACGCGAATCAGCGTGAAGTCGCTGGTGCCGCCGCCGACGTCGCACACCAGCGCCAGTTGTCCGTCGAACAGGCTCTTCTGCGATTGCGCCAGATGATTGGCGATCCAGGAATAGAATGCCGCCGCCGGCTCCTCCACCAGCGTGAGCTTTTCGATGCCAGCGTCGCGCGCCGCTTGCACGGTGAGTTCGCGCGCTTCCTCGTCGAACGAAGCGGGAACGGTGAGGACGATGTCCTGCGCGGCCAGAGGCGCGTCCGCATGTTCCTGGTTCCATGCGTCGCGTATTTGCGCCAGCACCGCGGTGGAAACTTCGACGGGCGACAAAACGCGGCCGGCTTCCTGCGCGTCCCAGGGAAGAATTTTCGCTGTTCGATCCACCTCCGGATTCGAGAGCCAGGACTTCGCGGAGTGGACCGAGCGAGTGGGTATCAGCGCGCCTTGCTCGCGGGCGTACGCGCCGACGTAGGTCTGGTCGCCGAGAAACAGAAACGACGGCAGCGTGCGGCGCGGCTCAATCTTGGCGGGCGCGACGTATTGCGGGATTTCGAGTATCTGGATTTCGGGAAAATCCGGCAACTCGGAGCCAGCGGCCTGTCCTACGTAGGCAAGCGCGGAGTTGGTTGTGCCCAGGTCGATGCCAATGTTCATTCCACTGCTACTCGATTTCCAGTTCGGCGGGCGCGATGATGTCGCTCTGGGCGGCGATCGGCGGAAGGTCGATTTTCTCCGCGCGCCAACCCTTGTGGCGCAGAACGCCGCCCGGCACTTTGCCTTTGGCCGGCACGTTTCCGAGCAGCTTCACCGAGGCGGGGTCGTTCGTCTCGAGCTTCGTGAACGTGCCTTCGACGCCGTCGATCACCGGCGCGAGGCGGAAGTAGCGGTTCAGCGACTCGCGGCTTTGGCCATGCAGATTGCGGACGGCCGCGCCAACCTGCTGGTCGGAGTACGCGGAGATGTCTTCCATCAGGAAGTCGACGAGGCGCGCGTCCCGCTGCAGAATTCCGAGCACCTGTAGCGCGCCATCCGAGGGCCGAGCTTGCGGTGCGGGCTTGGCGACCGGTTGGGGCTTGCTTGGGGTGTAACCGAACGCCTGTGCGATATCCCCCGGAAGCTTCCCGGTAAAAAGAATCGCGAAAAAACTACGGAATGCGAGTCCAATCCTGTTCAAAATACGCCTCTACGCTTTAGGATACACTGGCGATGACGAGCGCCTGCCCGACTGGAAATTCGTTTGCAGGAGATTTGATTATGCCGCGCCGTTTCCGGGATCGCAAGCACGCCGGCGTCGAGCTAGCCGGCAAACTAGCGGCGTACGCGGGTGACCGGAAGGTTGTTGTGCTGGGCTTGCCCCGCGGCGGCTTGCCGGTGGCTTACGAAGTCGCTCGAGCGTTGCATGCGCCGCTGGATGTGTTCGTGGTGCGCAAGCTGGGCGTGCCGGGACACAGCGAGCTGGCGATGGGAGCCATCGCGAGCGGCGGCGTGCGCGTGCTGAACCAGGACGTGATCGACGCGTTGAGGATCGCGCCGGCAATCGTCGATGCGGTCGCGTTGCGCGAGCAGCAGGAATTGGAGCGGCAACAGCGCGATTACCGCGGCGACGTTCCCTTTCCGAATCTGGCTGGCCGAACGGTGATCGTGGTGGACGACGGTCTGGCGACCGGTTCCACGATGCGTGCGGCGGTGCGGGCGTTGCGGCAAAGCAATCCGGCTCGAGTGATCGTGGCGGCGCCTGTTGCGGCGGCCGACACATGCCGCACGCTCCAGGCCGAAGCGGATGCCGTCGTCTGCGTCAACACGCCGCAGGATTTTCACGCCGTCAGCCTTTGGTACGAGGAGTTTTCGCAAACCACCGACGAAGAGGTCCGTTACTTACTGGAAGCCGCAGTGCATGTCGCGCCGGTCGAGTAGAGAGAGGAGCCGCTATGAACCAAACCAAGGCATCGCAAGGAAGCACGGGCTTGGCGATTGAGCACGTGGCCGTATCGGTGTCGGTGAATTCCGTCCGCCTGGAAGGGAGCCTGAGCGTGCCGACCGCGGCGAGCGGCGTGGTGCTGTTTGCGCATGGCAGCGGGAGTTCGCGTCATAGTCCCAGGAATCGATATGTGGCCGACCTGCTGAACGAAAGTGGGCTGGCCACGTTGCTGATCGACTTATTGACGGAAGATGAGCAGGAAGTGGATCTGCAGACCGCGCGACTCCGCTTCGACATTCCGTTCCTGGCCAAACGTCTGGCGGCGATCACCGAGTGGCTGGTGCAACAGAGGGAGGCCACGGGTTTGCAGATCGGCCATTTTGGCGCCAGCACCGGCGCGGGCGCGGCGCTGGTAGCGGCGGCCGAGCTTCCGCGTGTTGTGCGCGCGGTGGTGTCGCGTGGCGGGCGGCCGGATCTTGCGGGTCCGGCTCTCGCGCGGGTGGAGGCTCCAACTCTACTGATGGTGGGCGGCGCCGATCCGGTAGTGCTGGACCTGAATCGCAAGGCCATGGCGAAGATGCATTGCGAGAAGGAATTGAAGGTTATTCCCGGCGCGAGTCATCTGTTTGCAGAGCCGGGAGCGCTGAAGCAAGTGGCTAGGCTGGCTGGGGAGTGGTTTGCGGCAAAACTGAATGCCCGCGGCTCCGTAACAGAGCCGCGACCGTGAGGGAGCGGTCGCGCAGAATAAGTGAAACTGTGTACTCAGTTACTCGTGGCGCAGCGCTTGCATGGGATCGACCCGCGCGGCCCGGAGCGACGGGACCCACGCCGCAGCCAGGGCGATGAGAAGCAAAGCGGGCAGCACGACTGCGAACGTCCACGGATCGCGCTCGGGCACTTGAAACAGCAGTGTTCGAACCGCGCGTGTGGCGAAAAGCGACCCGGCGAGGCCGGCGACGGCGCCCGCCAGCGTCCACACTGCGGCGCGCGAAAGCACGAGTTTCGCGACGGCGCGCGGAGTTGCGCCCAGCGCCATGCGAACACCGATCTCCTGCCTGCGCTGGCCCACCAGGAACGCCATCACGCCGTACAGCCCGACAGCCGCGAGCAACACGCCCATGCCGGCAAACAGGCTCAGGAGCCACGCGTTGAATCGAGGCCGCTGCACCATTCGACTGACGCGCTGCTGCATGGCGCCGATGGTCACGGGGAGCGCGGGATCGATCGCGGCGAATTCGCGCTTCAGCCAGCCGGTCATCATTCCTCGATCCACGGGAGTGCGGATGGCCACTTTCGCCTGCCGCCAGCCCATGGGCGGCGACTGGTTGCGGAAAACTTCGTCGGGAGTGCGTTTGCGCAGCAGGTAATACTCAGGATCGGATTGACGAAGCGGTCCGAGATTGCGCACGTTTCCTGCGATCCCAACCACGGTGGCCCAGGCGTCGGTCTTGATCCGCTTGCCCAGCGCATCGCCATCTGGAAATAATTTGCGCGCGAGCGATTCGTCCAGGATCATCGCGCTCCCTGCCGGCGCGCGGTCTTCTTCACGAAATGCACGGCCGCGGACTATCGGAATTCCGAGCGTCGCGAAATAGCCCGGCGTCACGTAGCGCCAAGCCACCATTCCGCCCGTGCCCTCCTGACGCGGCGGGCGTCCTTCTACTTCAATGGCAGCCAATGGACGTCCGCGCGTGCCGCCGGACGGAGGCAACGAATCGGTAATGACAAACGCGCCTGCGCCCGGAATATTCGCCAGGCGCGCTTCCAGGTCGTCGAAGAACTGGAGTTGCCGCGCGGCATTGGAATAGCGTTGCTTGCCGAGAACAAATTCGGCGGTGACGACGTGCGACGCTTCGATGCCCAGCGGCACGCTTTCCAGCTTCCACAAACTGCGCAGCAGCATGCCCGCTCCCGTGAGCAGCACTAATGACACGGCAATCTGCGCCGCAACCAGCGACTCGCGGAGCAGCGTTCGCCGCGCCCCTGCAGTGCGCGACCCGGTGAGCGACTCTGCGCGCGGGCTCTGGAGCGCCGGCGCCAGCCCGAACAGCAACCCGGATAGCAGCGAGCCCGCCAGCGCGAATAGCAGCACGCGGCCATCCAGCGCCGCCTGATCCAGGCGCGGAATTCCGTCGGGCGCGATGCGAATGAAGACGCGCAGCAGCGCCCAGGCGAGTGCACAACCCGCCGCGCCGCCGATCACGCCGAGCAGCGTAGTCTCGGTGAGGGTCTGGCGAATCAGCCTGCCGCGGCCGGCGCCCAAAGCAGCGCGCACGGCCAATTCTTTGCGGCGGCTGGTGGACCGGGCCAACAAAAGATTCGCGATGTTCGCGCACGCGATCAGCAGGACCGCGGCAACCGCGCCGAGCAGCACCCACGACGCCGTGCGGGCATCCTGAATCTGGCGGTCGCGCAGCGAACGAATCTGAAGATGAATCTCTTTGAGGAAGCGCGGTGGCGCGTATCGCAATGTCTGCTGGAACAGCGGCTGCATGGCGGCCTGCGCCTGGGCCAGCGTAACGCCAGGTTTCAGCCTTGCAAACGCGCGCAACGCCCGGCCGCTGCGCTCGGTCGCCTCGTTCAGCGCTTCGGGGACCAGCAGATCCGCGCTCGCCAGCGTCGGCATTTCAAAATTCGGCGGCAATACACCCACAATCGTCACCGGGTGCGCATCCAGCAGGATCGTTTTTCCGGCGATGTTCGGGTCGCGGGCGAAGCGGCTCTGCCACAATCCGTAAGACATGAGAGCCACTTTCGGACCGTTCGGCAGATCCTCTTCGCGCGTGAAATTTCGGCCGAGAATCGGCGAAAGGCCGAACGTTGGAAGAAAATTGCCTTCCACCGCCGCGCAACCCAGCCGCGCCGGATTCGTTTCGGTAAGATCGCAGTCCGCGACGCCCGCAGTAAAGGAGGTGATGGATTCGAACGGCGTCTGATGCCTGCGCCAGTCGAAATATGCATCCGCGAAGAGAAACTCATTGAAATCGAGCGGCGTTAGCATGCCGAGCGATACGAGCCGCTCGTCGTGCGGATATGGCAGGCTGCGGAACAGGATGCGATCCACTACGCTAAAAACCGACGTGGTCGCGCCGATTCCGATGGCCGCCGCCAACACCGCGGTCAGCGTGAACAGCGGGCTGCGCGCAAAGCCGCGCGCGGCGTAGCGCAGATCCTGGACCAGGCTTTCGACGAACGTGTTGATGTGCATCCTGCGCACCTCCTCTTCGATCAAGGTCGTGTTGCCGAATTGGCGGCGGGCTGAGTCGAGCGCGTCCGCGGGCGGGATGCCGGCTTCCTGGTTGAGCTGTGCGCGCATCTCGACGTGGAACGCGATTTCGTCGCGACGTCGTTTTCTTCGAATTTTTTGCGGCGGCGCCACGGCCAAAACTTCATGCAAACCTCAACACGCTGGCGACACCTTTGGCTATTGCCGCCCAGTTTTGCTCAGCCTGTGCGAGCCACTTGCGCCCGGCGGGCGTCAATTTGTAGTAGCGCGCGCGGCGGCTGTTCTGCGTGAGCTTCCATTCCGCGGAAACCAGTTTGTCGCGCTCCAGGCGATGCAGCGCCGGATATAAGGAGCCTTCCTCGACGCTGAGAAGACCGCGAGAGGCGTTTTGAATGTGGAGTGCGATCCCGAATCCGTGATTCGGGCCGCGGGCGAGAGTTTTGAGGATCAGAAGCTGGAGGTTGTCTGAGATCATACCCTAGCTAACTAGGGTAGCATACTGGGCTGCGACCGGAAGGGAGCGCTACCAGGGCCATCGTGGTAGCGCTCCCTTCCGGTCGCGGCTCGGCTACAGGTGTGCAACAATCTGCCCCACGATGTCTTCGCAATGCTCCACATAGAGCGTGATCAAGCGCAAGAGCGGGATCGGTTCCTCGACGCCGATGCGACAAGGCGTATTCAACTTCTCCTCCGGTATCCCGGCGAGCACATGCAGCAGGAGACGGTTCAGGGATACCCAGAGATCCACCAGATCGCGCCAGGCGGCGCTCCGGTATCGTTGGGCCGATACCCATTCATCTACCGGGTATGCGGGTGCCACCACCTTCGGTTCGGTGAGCGCGCGCGCGATCCACTGCTGATGCGCCGAGCCCCAGTCGATCAAGTGCCCCAGAGCTTCCTTGCGCGACCAGGGTTTCCGTTTCAGCCGCGCTTCGCCGTAGGCATCCCAGTATGCAGAAATGTGTTGGACTGTGCCGTCTATCAGCTCTTGCAGCGCGCCAACCACGGATTGCAATGAAGACGCTGCGGATTGCTCCGGTTCGGATTCATGCCAGGCACTCGGACGCTCGATGGCCCGCTCGACGGCCCGCTCGACGGCCCGCTGGACGAGACGCTCGATGGGCCGCTCAGACGGAGGTGAGGCAGCCTGGGATGCGTTGACTACGTCGCGATAACTACTCAATTCGATTCCGTACTCATTAAGGATCACGGCTGCTTTGCACTTTTCTATGCGCAGCAGCCCCAGCACGAGATGGCCGCAGTCAATGATTTTGTGTCTTAACCGCTCTGCTTCCTCAGCGCCATATGCAAGCGCGCGTTTCGAATCATCGCTAAGTGGCAGATCGACCGAGGTTGGAATGCGCTCAATCGGATGTGGCAGCGCCTCGATCGCCATACGAATTTCTTCCTGAGCGCCGAGGCGTAGCTGTGCCTTAAGAACCTTGTCCTCGCGGAGCAGAGCGAGCAGAAGATGCTCGGTCTCGATCCAGTTAGAACCAAAGATCGAAGCTTCGTAGCGGGCGAAGAAGATGATGCGGCGGGCGCGTTCCGTGAATCGGTCAAACATAACCGGTCTGTCTCTCAGTATGCCCCAGGAACAGAGGTCGCTGTCCCTATAATGAATGTATGATCCGACGGCCCGAAATCTCCGAGCACGACCCCTACTACTCCAAATACATCGCCCTGGTCCAAGGCAACGACCTCACGGCTGCACTCAACACTCAAATCAGCCAATCGCTCGCCACGCTGCGCGCGATTCCCGAGGCGAAGGCGCTGCACCGCTACGCGCCCGGCAAGTGGAGCATCAAGGAAACTCTGGGGCACCTCATCGATACAGAACGGATCTTCACCTACCGGGCGATGCGATTCGCGCGCAACGATCCGAAGCCGCTGACTGGATTCGATCAGGACCCTTACGTCGCCGCGGGCGGCTTCGACCACCGGCCCTGGAGCGATTTGATCGCGGAGTTCGAGCACGTCCGCGGCTCCACCACGCTGTTCTTTCGCGGCCTGCCACCAGAAGCCGCGTTGCGTTCCGGCACAGCCAACAACGCCGCCATCACCGTCCGCGCCCTGGGTTATATCATCGCTGGGCACGAGCTGCATCACCTGGGCGTGTTGCGGGACAAATATCTTTGAGCACTCTTACGATACGCTGATATAAGCCGCTAATGGACGAAAAGAAGATCCTTGCCAATCTCCGGGAGATCTGTCTGGCTTTGCCGAAGACCAGCGAGACCGTAACCTTCGGCCATCCGACCTTTCAAGTGAGCACCAAAACGTTTTCGGTGCTCGAAACCTACAAGGGCGAGCTGTCGATCTGCGTCAAGGTCGGCAAGCAGATGCAGCCGATTTTTCTGCAGGACCGCCGCTTCTACCGGACGCCATACGTGGGCCAGCACGGCTGGGTATCGCTGCGCGCCAACACCAAGCTGAACTGGAAGGAGATCGCGGAGCTCGTGCGCGGCAGCTACGAGCTGGTGAGCGTGAAGAAGAGGCGGCGGTGACCGCGGATCGCACCGGAGGGAACATCGCGATCGCGAGCATGCTTGTGAGCGCGGGCTTGGCCGCAGCGAAGATCACCGTCGGACTGCACGCGAATTCCACCGCAGTAGTTTCCGACGGCCTGGAGTCGGTGGGCGACGTGCTGTCTTCCGGACTGGTCCTCTTCGGCTTGATCTTCGCGGCAAAACCGCCCGACGCGCAACATCCCTACGGTCACGGCCGCCTGGAAACTCTGAGCGCGCTGATCGTGGGGATGATACTGATCGCCAGCGGTTCTCTCATCTCCTTCCGATCGCTCCAGCGAGCCTGGGAAGTGCAACATGCGCCGGCCGCGTATGCGGTGTGGCCGTTGCTCGCGTCCATCGTGATCAAGACTGCGATGAGCATGACTAAGCGGCGCTATGGCCGCAAGATTGGCAGCGGAGCGCTGACTGCAGATGCGTGGCACGACATGGTGGACATCCTCTCCGGCGCCACCGCCCTGGTTGCGGTAGGCATCACGCTTTCCGATCCAGTGCGCTTCCCTGCCGCGGATCATTTGGGAGGCTCGGCTGTCGGCCTCATCGTGATTTTCGTTGGGCTGCGCGTGGTACGGGACACGACGCTGCAATTGATCGATACGATGCCCGATCCCGGCGCCCTGGAGCGCATCCGTCAAGTGGCGATGAGCGTCCCCGGCGCGCTGGCAGTTGAGAAGTGTTATGCCCGCAAGACCGGCCTGCAGTGGCACGTCGACCTGCACCTGGAAGTGGATCCGTCCATGAGCGTCTACCAATCCCACGAGATCGCTACGCAGGTCCGCATAAGGATCCGCGAAACATTGGATTGGGTGGCCGACGTTCTGGTGCACGTGGAGCCTCATCTGCTCGCTACAATCTCAAGCAGGACGAATGGAAAACCGTGAAATCGCGCACCTGCTTTCGGACACCGCGGACTTGATGGAGATTGCCGCGGAGGACAGCTTCCGCATCCGCAGTTACCGCAACGCGGCGTCGGTCATTGAAAGCTATCCCGAGCGGATCGAGGACATCCTGCGCGATCCGGAGCGCAAAGTCACGGATATTTCGGGCATCGGCAAAGGCATCGCCGGCGTGCTGGAAGAGATTCGAACGCGCGGGACTTTCGAGAAACGCGATGTGCTGCTAAAGCGCTTCCCCGGCACGCTGGTGGAGCTGTTGCGCATCCAGGGTCTCGGCCACAAAGGCATCGCCGTGCTCTATGAGCATCACAAGGTCGCCACGATCGACGACCTGGAGCGCATTTGCAAGGAGCAGAAACTGCGCGAACTGCCGCGCATGGGCGCGAAGCTGGAAGAGAAAGTGCTGCGATCGATCGCGCAGTACCGCCAGAGGGCCGGGCGCTTTCTGCTGAGTTTCGGAAAGAAGACAGCCGACGAGCTGATCCCGTATTTGTCGGAAGGCGGCGGCGTGGAGCAAATCGCTGCCGCGGGCAGCTTGCGGCGCGGCAAGGACACCATCGGCGATCTGGATCTGCTGGTCACCGGAGCCGGCGCTGTCAAAGCTTTGGAGCGATTCGTGGCGCATCCCAAATCTCACAGCCTGCACGGCAAGGGCGCCAACAAGGCCAGCATCCAGTACGGCGTGGAAGGCTTGCAGGTGGATCTGCGCGCGCTGCCGCATGAAAGCTACGGCGCGGCGATGCAATACTTCACCGGCAGCAAGGAACACAACATCGTGCTGCGTCTGCGAGCCCAAAAGCTGGGGCTCACACTGAACGAATATGGGCTGTTCCGCGTGGACCGCGTGGCGGGCGAGACGGAGGAGGAAGTATATAAGAAGATCGGCCTCGACTGGATTCCGCCGGAGCTGCGCGAGAATTGCGGGGAAATCGAGGCGGCGCTCGAAGGCCGTCTGCCGAAGCTGGTGGAGCTTTCCGACATCCGCGGCGACCTGCACATGCACACCACCGAGACCGATGGACGCGCCTCGCTCGAAGAAATGGCAGAAGCCGCGCGCGCGCTGGGCTATGAGTACATCGCCATCACGGACCATTCCAAGGCGCTGGCCATGGCGAACGGCCTGGATGAAAAGCGCGCGGTGGCATTCGCCAAGCACGTCCGCGAGCTGAATAAGAACGGTCTGGGGATTCGCATCTTCTCCGGCCTCGAGTGCGACATCCGCCGCGACGGCGCGATGGACCTGGCCGAAGACGCGCTGGCCGAGCTGGACATGGTGGTCGGGAGCGTTCACAGCCACATGAATCTCGAAGCCGCCGAGATGACCGACCGCATGATGCGCGCGCTCGAATCGCCGAATATCCGCATCATCGGCCATCCCACCGGCCGGATTCTGCTACAGCGCGATTCGTTTCCCTTCGACTTCGAGCGCGTGGCGACGGAAGCTGCGCGGCGCAACGTGTATCTGGAGATCAACGGCAGCCCGGAGCGCCTCGACCTGGGAAGCGCGCTAGTCCGCACCGCCAAGGGACTGGGCGCCAAGTTCGCCGTCTGCACGGATTCGCACCATCCCAAGCATCTCGGAATCAACATGCCGTTCGGCATCATCACGGCGCGGCGGGGGTGGCTCGAAGCGTCCGACATCCTGAACACGCTGCCGCTCCAGCAATTCGTCAAAGCGATCCACAAATCATGAAATTAATTTCGTCCGTCGAGAAGTACAAGAACCCTCTGTTCTCGGTCACGGAGGACCATGCCGTCGACCCCGGCGGTTTCGAAATCCGCCGCGCCATCGTGCAGCACATGGGTTCCGCCGTCATGCTGGCGATGGACGATCGCAAGCGCATTCTTCTGGTTCGCCAGTATCGCCTGCCGGCGCGCCGCTACCTGTGGGAACTACCAGCGGGGCGTCTGGACGAGAACGAAACACCGCTCCGCGCCGCCAAGCGTGAGCTGATCGAAGAGACGGGCTATCGCGCGAAACATTGGAAGAAGCTGGTGACGTTTTATCCGAGCCCGGGCTATGTGGCCGAGAAGATGACCATCTTTCTAGCCACCGGTTTGACGGCCGGCGAAGCCACTCCCATGGAAGACGAACGCATCGAATCGCGCTGGTTCACGCGCCAGGAGATTGCGTCAGGCATACGCTCCGGCAAGATCATCGACGCAAAAACCATGATCGGCTACCACGTCGCCGGTAACCCCAAGCTTTAGCGCGGGACGAAACAGCTTAGTAGTTGGGAGCGTCATTTCTGTAGAATGACCAGCACGCTGCTAATTCTGGTGCTTCTGGCCGGGGCAAGCTCGTCCGCCGATACGCTTCCAGGCATGCCCCCGGTCCTCGACTCAAAAGACATCTATTCGGCCGATCGTCCAGGGCAACTCAGTTCCGTGGTGAAAGACTATCCGGCGCGCGTCTACGTCCCCAACAGCCTTAGTAATTCAGTTACTGTGATCGATCCAGCGACTTACAAAGTCATCGATCAGTTCCGCGTCGGCCGTCTTCCGCAGCACGTGACGCCTTCCTACGATCTGAAAACGCTCTGGGTCCTGAACGATAAAGGAAACAGCTTGACGCGCGTGAATCCAGCCACCGGCAAGCCGAGCGAAACGATTCGCGTCAGCGATCCATACAACATGTACTACACGCCCGATGGAAAGTACGCGATCGTAGTCGCCGAGCGCCGCAAGGATCTCAACTTTCTGGATGCAACCACGATGCAGCTTCACCACTCGCTTCGGGTTCCATGCCGGGGAGTAGATCATATGGATTTCTCGGCGGACGGCACGTATCTGATCGCGAGCTGCGAGTACGAAGGAGACATCATCAAGGTTGACGTTCTCGCGCAAAAGGTTCTGGGACGCCTGCCGCTCGTGCCGAAAGGAATGCCGCAGGATGTGAAGCTCTCTCCCGATGGCGCCGTTTTCTACGTCGCCAACATGCACGCTGGTGGCGTGCATCTGGTGGACGGCGACGCCTTCCGCCAGATCGGATTCATCCCCACCGGAAAGGGCGCGCACGGGCTTTATGTCAGCCGGGATTCGCGCTTCCTTTACGTCTCGAACCGCGGAGAAGGAAGCGTCTCGCTAGTCGATTTCGTAACCCGGAGCGTGACTGATAAGTGGCGCCTTCCGGGAGGAGGCAGTCCGGATATGGGCGGGCTTTCCATCGACGGCAAAGTCCTGTGGCTCTCAGGACGATACAACTCCGAGGTGTACGCGATCGATACCGCGCACGGCAAGCTGCTTGCGCGCATTCCCGTCGGACGAGGACCGCACGGGCTGTGCGTGTACCCGCAACCTGGACGATACTCGCTCGGCCACACCGGCGTGTTTCGGTAGCCCCCGGTAACTCGGAACGTCAGTGAGGGGATCGGCAGCCTCAGCGGTACTCGTGATAGTGATGGCCGTTGCGCTCGTACCCGGCGTCGGGACCTTGGATGTAGCGTAGCGGCTGCTCCAGACGGAACGTCAACAGGGATTCCGCCGGGATTCGGATCTCCCGGCCGCGGGTGATCATCTGAGCACCCGCTCCGCTCGCGGCGCCTGCCGCCGCACCGATGGCCGCGCCTTTACCCCCGCCCGCGATCGCACCGATGATGCTACCGATCACCGCACCACCACCCACGTACTTCGCGGTGCGCCTGTTTTCACCGACTCCCGGCCGGCCGTGCGTGTCGTACTCGGTGCCGCCGGCATCCACGACGAACCGGCGCCCGTTCACGACGATCGACTCCAGATCGACCGCCATCTCGTGGTCTCCGACATCGCGGACAATCAACTCCACCGGTGTGCCCCGGGAAAAAGCCAGGCGGCCATCGGTGGCATACACGTCGCGAGCCAGTTCGCCGCTGTAAATTCGTCCTCTGTCGTAATCCCGCACGTGAATCGACTCATCCGTCCGGACAGCGATGTCCGTGCCGGCAGCCACTGTATCCACGTCCCTGCCAGATACTGGTAGCTGCAGCCCGACAACTAATACCGAAAACGCCCACAAAAGCTTGCGCATACTATTCTCCCCACTCTTGTTCCAGCAATCTTGCTGCCGCGGCCGCCGTAACGTTGTTACCGCTGTAATCCCATAGAGAAGCAATGAACACGCCGCCTCCGAGCCGAAACATCGGGAATCTCTTGCCGGGTCCGCCCTGAAATTTCCGCCCCACACGACGCGACGAACTTCGGCGCGGAAGCCGAGTCACGCACGCCAGCTAGCGCATTCTTTAAAAGAGTTCGTTACGCTTTTACGCGTATGATTCGAAATAGGATCAATCTTATCAATTAGTGTCTTTTTCCCTTTGACAAGCCAGCTAGAAGCGTGATAACATTCCCCTCCGCGAGCGATGATTCGCCGACTCAAGCCTTGAGCGTTCTTGAGCATCGGCGGACAAGATTTTCGGTAGTGGGCAGTGGGTCAAACGACCCACTACCAGATTTGGGTTGGGGCGTCCAGTCGGCGTTCCAAGCACTCAACGATTTGCGGATCAGGCAAGCAGAGCGTGGCTTGACCAGGCATGCCAGTCGATTTCGCGCGGCAACGCACTCAGCAATACGGTTTCCTGCCAGTGTGTCCCCGCGAGGCAAGCAGTAGGGCCTCGTCCGAATGTTCGGGGAACGCCGTATTGAATGAATAATTTTGCCAGGAGCATTGCATGTCCCCGTTGGATACTCGCGTCCCTCCCCCAGCGCTGGATCCGGATAACACAATCTCGTCGTACAGTCGCATAGCTCGCGCCGTGGCGCCGCCGGCCACGTTGACGCGCTTGGTTCACGAACGGCGGTTGCGTAAAGTCCTGGAGTTGATAGAATCCGAGCCGTCTCACTCTGTCAGCCAGTTGGCCCTTGAGGTGCACTTAAGCCCGGCCCATCTCCAGCGCCTGTTCAAGCACGAGACCGGAGTGAACGTCGGCGATGTGCTCGTGGAGCACAGGCTGCAAACGGCAGCGCAGCTGCTTTCATCGAGTGATTTAACAATCAAGGACATTGCACGCAACCTCGGATACGAACACCACTCCAGCTTCGTCCGCGCCTTTGAGCGCCGCTTCCTTGTGGCGCCTCGAGACTACCGGGCGCAGAGTTACCGCGAAGAGCCGGATACGCCGGAACTGGCGGAAAAAGCGGCTGCGGACTGATCGGTCCCGGTCGTGCCTGCCTCATTGTACGCCTTATCACAAAGTGCTAAGTAATATCGCAAAAAAGCAGGATATCTTAAACTCCTGCGCTCTCTCTGACGAGCTTTCTCAACTCAGCCAAGGCGGAGGTGCGGTCTTCGCTTTGGCGGTCCGAATACATTGTGCGTGGCGCATGCTAGTCCATTAAAACGCCCAGCCAAGCTGTGCCTGGAATGTCCTTGGCTGAAACCAATGCGTGCCGCTGAACGGTGACAGGAAATTATAAAGCGACGCCTCGCTCGACAAGTTCAGAACCGTAAAACGAACCACGGTCCGTATGCGCTCCTTGTGGAACAGGTTATCGTTCCCCAGTGCCAGATGAAAGATGTTCCTGGGCTTCGTGCGCGGAGGGTTGTGATCGTCATTTTCGGCTCCAGGCGCGAGGATGTTGATCCTCTGCGCCCCGTAGATGGACGAACTGCATGACGCGATACGATACCCGAGCGACGCTTGCGTCCCTCCACAGTAGAGCCCGATCGCGGACTGCTGCGCCGCCGTCAGCGCCAGCGCATCCGCTAGTTTGTTGATCGCTCCGACAACCAGACCGCTGTCATAACGCCACGTGAAGTCTCCCCACCACGCGTTCTTCTTTGGCTGGTAACGGATGTTCACGTTCTGCTGATAGACCTGATCGTGATCTTGCCGGTACGCTCCGACGGCAAGGTTCGAATTGAAGATGATGCCGCCATTCTCTGGACCGAAAAACCTCGCGTTCGCGTGCCCCATCGTGGCGTACATGCGCAGCCCGCGAATCTCCGGAGTGCTAATTCGCGCGCCCACACCGTCCAGCTTGGACTGCTTCCATCCGATCGGAAACGTGATCGGCGTGCTGAAGAGCGCGTCGAAATCAAAGGCGTTGCGAGTATATTTTCGGAAGTAGCTCACATCGATGAGAAGCCATTTTCTAAAAGCCTGTTGGATTCCGGCGTCATATTGATTGCGGCTTCCCAGCTCGATGGGACGCTGTGCCACAGCGCCTCCGAACAGATTGCTTGCGAGCCCGCCGCTGCCGGTGGAGCTGGATGCCACCAGGTTCTCATTCACGGGAGTCTCGAGGCTATGAGTGTAGCCGCCTCGGATCACCGTTTTCGTTGGCTTGAAAAGATACGAGAAAGCCCCGCGAGGTTCCGGGCCGCCGCCGCGAGTCAGACCGTTGTAGTAGTCGTAGCGGAGACCGATGTTCAGAGTCAGGTCCCCGAAAGTGATGCTGTCCTGGCCGAACCAGGCAACCTGAGAGATGGCGGCCTTGCCTCGGAAGCCATACGGCACGCCGCCGCGAGTCAGATCGTATGGAGGCGCGGCGCAGGCCGTGTTGCCGCTCTGGTCCTGGCACGGAACCTTATACGTTGGGTCGGTAATGCCGAGCAAAAACACTTCGTTCAACTTTGTCTGCGATGCATTCACGCCCGCTTTGAAGTTATGCCGGCCCTTGACCCGCGAGAGATCCGCATGAATGCCATAATTTTCGAGCGACCGGTGCTGCTCCAGAGTCGCCGGCCGGTCGTCGAAAACATTCCGGCTCGGGTAGTAGTCCACCTGATCGCGCCGGAAAAATGCATTGACGGTCACCAGGGCGCCTGCGTTGATGGTGCGTTGATACCCCGGAGCGATGTTGTAGGAAACCACCTTCTGTCTCTGGTCCTGCCGCGGCTGATCGTACGTGTTGGGAATCTGCAGCCAGTTTCGGGCCCCCAGCAGGTCCAGGTGCAAAGAGTCCTTGCCGGTAGGAAGAAAATCGATACGGTCGAAGAACGTCCCGGTATTGCCAACATCATGTATCGGGCGAAACTCGGGCGTATCCAGGAATCGCCCGCTGCGCTCCGTGTTCAAGACTGTGAAATTCCCCCAATGACCGCTACCCACGCCGAGCGTAGCTTGCTCGCCCACTGTCCCAAATGAACCGTAGTGAATGAGAAACGAGCCGGAAGGCTTCTGCCCCAGCCCGGAGCGCGTGTTCGCGTTGACCACCAGGCTCGTCTTGTCGCCGTATTCGGCGGCCGGAGAACCGGAGATGAGTTCCATCGACTGGATCGCGTTCTCGGGAATCGACGTCGAGAAGACTTTATTGCGCTGGTCGGATATCGGTTGGCCATCGATTACAAAACTCACCTGCGCATGGTCGCCAAGCGGATGGAAAAAGCCGTTGGAGTCGGCAGCCACGTTGGGCGTAGTGAACGTGATCGCGTCATTCAGCCCCGACCCCGGCGACATAGCCGGAAGCGCCGCGATCGTCAACTGATCCACGCTGTGGATTGGGACGGCAAGGTTCTCCACCAACTCGTCGAGATGGGCCTCGACGGTAACCGTCGCCTGCTGACCCGCGAGCGCAAGCTCGATTCTGACCTCTAACGGAACGTTGGTTCGAACGGCGATTGTCTGCATCGAGGTCTTGAAGCCTTCACGCTTCGCACGAACGGCATAAGTATTCTGCGGGATGCCTTCCATGACGAAAGAGCCATCCACGCCGGTTCGCGACTCGCGCGAGAAGCCGGTGATCGCGTTCGACACTTCCACCAATGCGGACGGCACTACGGCTCCGCTAGCGTCGACCACGGTTCCCTTCAACGTTCCGGCTCCCAGCGATTGAGCGCTCAGGCGGGGATCGCATAGAACCAACAGCGAACAGCATGTCAACACTAGTTTCATGACACTACTTAACTATAGTTTAGCTACGCGCACGGCGTAATGCAAGCCGGTAGTGTCCGACTCTCGAGGATGCCGCTGGATGAGCGGCAAAAGAGGTGAACCGCACACGCGAGAAGTGGAGCCTGGGCTTGAAAGAATCGGTCCTTCGCTCTTCTCTGGCGCTTGATGTCCTTGTTAACCATATCTCATATAACGGTTACTATAGCCTGCAATGGCCACCGTGTACGCTTTATCACAAAGTGCTAAGTAATATCGCAAGATGTCTGCTTGTACTGTTCCTGGTGCGGTGTTATTCTCGCTTCGTTGTCGTAAGCGCCGCCTGTTTGAAGGCGAGGCAGTAGCAGCACTGAGGCGCGCCCAGCGCGTCCAGTTGTCTAATTACTGGAAGTGTGGACCTTAGCGACGGACTGAGGCGTGCCAATGGCGTCCAGTTCTCTAATTACTGGAGATGGCTATGTACTACAACGTGTATGGGGAGAAAGTTTCGCGGGCGCGCCATAACGAGATGCTGAACGCCGCGAAGAACCGGCGAGAGTTGGTCGCCGCCGGGTTAACCAGCCGCCGCGACCTGTGGAAAATGGGGTTGCTGACGGCCGGCGGAATGCTGGTTGCCAAAAGCGGACTGAGCGCCCAGAGCAACAGCGGGAGCCCGGGATCGTTCAATCTGTGTGTAGTGGGGAACCAGGCAGCCAGCCCGCCGACCACTCCGTTCGTTGAGAAACTCGTCGTCATGCCGCAGGCGATGCCCGTTGCCTCCCTCAGCCCCGCGCATACCAAAAGCCCGAACACCGCGGCCGGAGAAGTCCGATCAGGCGACGATCAGGCCTTCGACCAGTTCCCGCCGCAGTTGCTTTACAACTTCGTGCAGCACACATTAAACGTGATCATGTCCCCACAACTTCCGATGCAGACCGTGTGGGGCTTCGACGACTCGAATGGTAACGCCACCAGCCCCGGGCCAACCTATGCGGCCCACTATGGCGTGCCCCAGCTCACCCGCAACAACAACGCGCTTCCGCCGGCCAGCCAGAATGGCGGCTTTGGGTTGCCTTCCACCACCACCCATCTTCATAATGCGCATAATCCGTCTGAGAGTGACGGCAACCCGTG
>WNFJ01333204.1_pt1 | contig 44640 bp, 33 predicted proteins | sample 5400461 | NCBI WGS metagenome assembly WNFJ01 (sample SAMN13153349, study PRJNA577476) | soil metagenome | isolation source: 115 cm saprolite on Douglas fir-dominated hillslope | place: USA:California | collected 2013-09-17
CGGCTCCATCTGGGCCAGGATCACGCCCACCTCGAGGCCCAGGAACCGGTGGATCCGCCCCATCCACTCGGAGTCGCGCTTGGCCAGGTAGTCATTGACCGTGACCACGTGCACGCCCTGGCCCGGCAGCGCGTTCAGGTAGGCGGGCAGGACGGCGGTGAGCGTCTTGCCCTCACCGGTCCTCATCTCGGCGATGTTGCCCAGGTGCAGGGCCGCGCCGCCCATCAGCTGCACGTCGAAATGCCGCTGGCCCAGGGTTCTCCTGGCGGCCTCGCGGACGGTCGCGAACGCCTCGGGCAACAGGTCGTCGAGTGACTCGCCATCGGAGTGCCGCTGCCGGAACTCATCGGTTAGCGCGCGAAGCCCGGCGTCGCTCAGCGCGGCGAAGTCCTCTTCGATCGAGTTGACCTGATCAGCTATCCGCTTGAGTTTGCGCAGGATCTTGCCCTCGCCTGCGCGAAGGACACTATCGATGATGGCTGGCACTTGCGTCGCGCTCCTCGCGGATCGTCCGGCTCACTGGCCCGGCGTGCTCGCCTTGCCGCGGCCCCCGTGCCCCACACTGTGCCCTGAACCACGGGGCGCTGGCCGGGTAGGCGAGAGGCATCGCGGCGGGCTCCTGCCACCGTGCCTACAGCCATGGTAGGCGAGACGCGGGGTGAAGCCGAGCCTTCGTCATCAGGCCGATACCGTAGGGGCGGGTGCTCCCCGGGCTTCGGGCCTGGCCACAATAATAGGCACGGCGAGCAGCCAGACGAGAGGAGCAGCGCGCATGTCGAATCAGGTGGAGCCGGGCACCGTCGGCAGCGCGGCCGCGGGGCCAAGGCCCGCCGGCTTGGCGGAGCAGACCGCGTTCGTGCCGCAGGCCGCGGGAACCCCGGTCGCATATCCGCCGACCTACCACGGCCGCGCCGTGTCCTGGGTCGCGGTCTCGCTCATCATGGTCGGCTTCCTGTGTGGCGGCCTCGCGCTGGTTTTCGGCCCGACCTGGCTGGCTTTCTGGGTCGGCGTGGGGCTGACCGTGGTCGGCGGCCTGCTCGCGCTAGCCACCAACATCTTCGAGGACTGGTACTAGAAATACCTGCGCCCGCCAGCATCGTTCCGGAACGCCGGAACGCACCGACTGGGCGGGAATGTCAGAGCTCGCGGCTAGTCTCGCCATGTGGCCAGCCCTCCCCGTCCCGCACCACAGCTGACCCTGTCGCCGGACGACGCCCGGATGATGACGCTCCGGGCGCAAGGCTTTGTCGGCACTGAGGGACGGCGTGGCGGGGTGTCCGGCATGCTGCGGCAACTCGGCGCGGTCCAGCTCGACACGATCAGCGTGCTCGCGCGGTCCCACGAGCTCGTCGCCTATGCCCGGCTGGGCGCCGTGCCCCGAGGGCAGATCGAGCGCGCCTACTGGAATCGCCGACGGCCGGACGCCTTCGAGTACTGGTCGCACGCGGCCTGCGTGCTGCCGATCGAGGAATGGCCGTACTACGCGTTCCGGCGGCGGGCCCTTGCGGCCCGCGGCATGCGCTGGCACCAGGCCTCCGAGAAAGCCGGCGCCGAGGTCCTGGCCAGGCTCCGGGCCGAGGGACCGCTGAACGCCACCCAGCTGGGCGGGGCCAAGAACGGCGGCGCCTGGTGGGACTGGTCCGAGACAAAGATCGCCGTCGAGTGGCTGCTCAACACCGGCCATGTCATCTGTGCGCGCCGGGACGGCTGGCGGCGGGTATACGACCTGCCCGAACGGGTGCTGCCGCCGGAACTGCTGGACGCCGACCCCTCCGATGCCGAGTGCGTTACCCACCTGGCCGCGGTGGCCGCTCGCGCTCTCGGCGTCGTGACCCACGCTGACCTCACCGATTACCAGCGGCTACGGGGAGGCGCGAGCCAGCGCGGGGACGGAACGGTCATGTCGCCGTACGAGGCCGCAGCAGCAGCCGATCTGATACCGGTCGAGATCACCGGGCCGCCTGGAGGGCCGGCGCACCCAGCATGGGCGGATCCGGCCGCGCTGGCCGCCGCGGGCGCCGGGTCAGGCCGGCCGCAGCCCGGCCGCGGCCGGCACCGGGTCACGCTCCTGTCGCCCTTCGACTCGCTGATCTGGGACCGGAAGCGGACGCTGCGGATGTTCGGCTTCGCGCACAGCCTGGAGGCCTACGTGCCCCGGGCCAGGCGAGTGCACGGCTACTTCACGATGCCGCTGCTGGCGCGGGGGCGCCTGGTCGGCCGCGTCGATCCGGCGCGCAGCGGCCGGACCCTGGTCGCGCGCAAGCTCTCGCTCGACATGCCGTCCGCCGCCGAGGCCATGGCGCGCGCGCTCCGGGACGCGGCGGTCTGGGTCGGGTGCGACAACGTCGAAATCGGCCAGGTGGAGCCGGCCAGCCTGGAACCGCGGCTGCGCAAGGCGATCTCCAACCTGACGTAATTGCCTGAGCCGAAGGGGCGTGTCAAAAGCGCCCCCGGAGGCGAGCAGGAAACAAGATCAGCTGAACTCGATCAGCTTCTCCCGCACCGCTACCATGACCGCCTCCATCCTGGAGTGAATCTGCAGCTTCTCCAGGATGTTGCGGACATGGTTCTTTACCGTGTTCTCGGAGATGAACAGCTCCTTGGCGATGTCGCGGTTGTTCATCCCCCGGGCGACGAGCTTGAGCACCTGCATCTCCCGCTCCGTCAGCCGCGGCGCGGGCACCTCCTGGGCGCGCTCTTCGTCGTCGCGCCGGGCGAGGGTGGCGAACTCGCTGAGGAGCTTGCTCGCCATGGACGGGTTGATCAGGGACTGACCCCCGTGTACCCCCCGAACCGTGTCGGCGACCTCGTCCAGCGGGATGTCCTTGAGCAGGTAGCCGCTCGCGCCGGCCCTGATCGCCTCGAAGAGGTCCTCCTGCTCGTCACTGATCGTGAGAATGACGATTTTCGCGCTCGGGGCCGCCTCTTTCATCGCCCGGCATGCCTCGATCCCGTTGCTGCGGGGCATGCGGATATCCATCAGGACGATATCGGGCAGGGACTCGGCTGCCTTCTCGACCGCCTCGGCTCCGTCGCTCGCCTGGCCGACCAGCTCAATATCCTGCTCGCCCTCCAGCACCATCTCGAGGCCGCGGCGGAACAAGGCATGATCATCAACGATCATCGTGCGGATGGGCTCTGCGCGCAGCGAGGCATCCTGGTGTGCCGTGTTGCTGGCGGGGCTTCCGCCCATGACGCCTCCTCCCTGACCATCCCGCGATCGAGCCGGGTCACGAGGCACCGCGGTCACGCAGGCCCCCGTGCCTGCGACGCTGTGCCCATCCGCGGTGCTGTGTGATCAACTCTTGCCGACGGGCGCCCGCAACGCAAGCCACGGGCGCGCCGGGCGCGCCGTTGGCGTCACGCTACCGGCCCGAGATGGTCGCCGCCTTCGCGGCCTGCCCGTTCGCCCTGCTCAACGCGGCGAAGCTCGGCGGCTGGCCAGCCGTATCGCTCGCCGCCTCTTCTACCAAGCGAATCACACCGTACTGGTAACCCCGGCGCCGGTATACCACGCTCGGGTGACCATCCTCGGCATCGCGGAACAGGAAGAAATCGTGGCCCACGAGTTCCATCTCGAACAGGGCCTGGTCGATGGCCATCGGGCTGGCGCGGTGGTACTTCTGCCGCACCACGAGCGGCCCGTCTCCCTGCATCGGGATCGGGACGACGTCGTCGGCCTGCGCACTGTCGCCCGCCGCATCGCGCGAAGGCGACCGCGCATCGTCGGGTGCCGCGTCTTGTGACGTCGGTTCCGGCCGCGCCCGGGGCAGTTCCACCGTGGCATCGTCGGCCACGGGCAGGTCAATTAGCCGAACGGCGGCGTGCGCGCCGTGTCGGCACTTGCGCCGGTCACCCGCACGGCGCAGCCGCGATTCCAGCTTCGAGAACGCCATGTCCAGTGCGACGTAGCGGTCTTCAGCGGCGGCCTCCGCGCGGATGGTCGGCCCGCGCGAGGAGATGGTCAGCTCGACGCGTTCTCTTCGTCCCGACTGGCGCGGGTTGCGCTCGGCGGAGACCTCCACATCGATCCTGATCGCCTTCTGGTCCAGCTTTCCGATCTTGGCGAGCTTCGCCGTCGCGTGCTTGCGGAATCGATCCAGCACGTCCGTGTGCCGGCCCTTGAAGATGATGTCCACTTAGGAACCCCCTCCTGCCCGGACTGACGCGGCACCCGCCCGGCCGACCTGGTCTTCGACCCCACATCCGCCTGCTGAGGGGCTCGCGGCCACATGAGCCACTACTGCCCTTCTCCCTACCCAGGAGACGTCGGGTCTCCCGGCGGGGCAGGACTTACCTCTAAGCCGCACCGTGATCAGTCGACGAGAAGTCGCCTTACGTGGGCCGTTTCGCCTGCGGCTGGCATCGGCTTGCCGAGACAGCCTTCCCGCTGGCGGGGAAGCCTGCCTGGCGCAACCACGGGCCCGGGCGGGTGCCATGACACGACGCTAGTCCGACCCGGAGCGAATGTCAGGAGGGGGATGCCCCGCAGTATTCGCCGAAGCGGCCGGCCGGCCGGGGCACAGGCCGCACCTGACCGCATATCGCCTGCACTCCGCGCGGAGCTTGCTCCGCGGCGGGGGGTTGAAGGGGGGTCGGCCCCGTCGGGCCTAGGGCAAGTACTGCTCAGCCCGGATAGATCGGCGCCTGACCGGTGGCGTGGGTGTTCTCGAATGCACCCAGGTTCGCCGAGACCATGATCTGGCCGCCGGAGAGGCCGATGGCAATGTCAGTGCCGGAGCCCCCGGGGCTGGTGGCGGTCACTGACACGATGTTGCCCTCGGTCGGGATCGGGGTGGGCTGACCGCCGTTCAGCGGGACTTCCTCGAGCTGGCTGGCCGAGGGGCTCCCGGCCAGGACGATCACGTCGTTCGCGTCGAACCAGCTCACTGCCTGGGGATCAGCGATGCCTGCGCCGATCGTCACCGGATTTCCCAGCGAGAAAGCCTGATCGCCGTGGGTGATGGCGACGAGCTGCACCTCGGAACCGGACGCGCCGTGAACGATCATGACGGCCCGGACGCCGTCCGGCGCCACCCGGAACGCGGTCACCTCTTCCCCGGCAGGCGGTGCGACCGCTACCTTGCCGCCGTTCCCTGGCGAGATCACCCAGACGATGCCTCCGGCCGCGCACCAGAGATCACCCTGGGGATCCCAGCTCAGGGAGGTGCAGCTGCCGGACGGCGGGCTCCACGGTTTCAGGGGGGCATTGTGCCTGAGGTCGCCGATGTAGACAGCCTTGCCCCCCGCGGAGATCCCCGCTATCGAGCGTCCGTCCGGTGAGACGGCAATCGAGCGGAGCGACGGGACGCTGGCGGTGCCTGCCGTGCCGGGAACCGCGGTGGCGCTGCCCGGCCCGGCACCTGGCTGGCCGAGGTCGGACAGCGCCCTGACGGTCTTGTTGCCGCTGATGAAGTACAGGCTGGATGCGGCTGACGGTGTCGGCACCCAGCTGCGGTACATCTGCGCCAGCTGGAACTGGTTCCCCTCGATCTGCAGCGGGCGGCCGTTGACCTGCACCTCGACCGACTGGATCGCCGTGGGCCCGCTCTCGAGCGTCCAGGCCAGCTGCGCGGCCATCTGTTCCCGCTGCCGCCGGCCGGCGGTGACGGCCTTGCCGCCCAGGTCCACGGTCGCGTTCGGGCCGTTGATCTTCACCTGGCCGATCAGGCTGGACTTCTGGGGGAACCCGGTCACCGCGGCGCCCTGCAGCCACCCCTTGGGATCCTGGAGCAGCGCGGTCACGAGCCCGGTGGCCAGGTCGGTGTTCGTATCCTGCTGCGGCACGAACACGGGATCGGGCACCAGTGTCCGGCCCGAACCGGCGAGGAAGTAGAGGTTTCGCGGCTGGTACACGTGCTGGAAGTCGAACTGGGTCAGCAGCAGCACCGACGGCAGCCCGTAGATCCGCCACTGGCCGTTGATCCTGGTCAGGTAAAAGTGGAACGACTTTCTGGGCGACGACCCGGAGGTGATCAGGGACTGGCCGGTGTCAGTCAGCGTCGCCACCTGCAGGCCGGAGACCGTTACCTGGGCGACGTCGAGCTCCTTCGTGAACCTCTCGACGAGGGGCGTCATCCCGCTGACCACGGTTACCGCCCAGCCGGGGTTCCAGGTGCTTCGTGTCGTGGGGTCGAGGTACTCGCGGGCCACCGCGTGGTGGTTCGCGAAGCTGGCGCTGGCCGCGAGAAAGCCGGCCACGATATCCGAGGCAGGCCACCCCGGGCCGGGCCCGACCGGGATCGGCTGCGAGTAGACCTGCTCCTGGCTGACGCCGGCCTGGGCGGCGCCGCCGAGCTGCCGGACGGCCCCGCTCGTCGGGACGGTGGCGCAACCTCCGGCCGTGACCACCACGGCGAACGCCGTAGCCGCGACGCGGCCCCGCGCGCCGACCCGCCGCCCCTGGGCCAGTCGAGCGTCAGCCCGGCGAACGCTCCGCGAGGTGGTCATCGGCCCGGACTGTCCGGCACGACAGGCTCGGCACCGCCCGCTGCCGCCACGAGCCCTGCGGTACGGCCGGCCAGGCCCGCCAGGCCGCCCGCGCCGGGCCCAGCGGCCGGGCGGAGCGCGTCAGATCGATGGGCCAGGCGAAGGGCGGGCGTCCCGTCGGCCCGGCGGGCCGTGCCGTTCCCGTCGGCCCGGCGGACCGTGCCGGTCACGTCGGCTACCTCTGCCTCGTGGGGGACGAGGGGCAGCGGCGAGCCGGCCAGCTGCGCGCCGACGACGCGGGGCAGCGTGAGCCGGAACACCGACCCCCGGCCGGGCTCGCCCCAGGCCTCCAGCCATCCGCCGTGGATCCTGGCGTCCTCCAGCGCGATCGCCAGGCCCAGGCCGGTGCCCCCGGTGGTCCGGGCCCGGGCCGGATCCGCGCGCCAGAACCGGTCGAACACGAGCCGCTCCTCGCCCGCGGCGAGGCCGATCCCGTAGTCCCTGACCGCCACGGCCACCGCTGCGGAATCACCGGCTACGGTGACCACCGCGTCCTTGCCCTCACCGTGCTCGACCGCGTTGACGAGCAGATTCCGCAAGATGCGCTCCACCCGGCACCGGTCCAGATCGGCCACGCACGGCTCGGCCGGGAGCCTGAACTCGATCTTGGCGCCGCGACGCTCGGCCAGTTGCTGCGCCACGTCGGCGGCGTGCCGCGCGAGGTCGCAGACGTCGACCGGCTCCGGGTCCAGGACCGCCACGTTGGCGTCGTACCTGCTGATCTCCAGCAGGTCGGTGAGCAGCGCCTCGAACCGCTCCAGCTGGCTCTGCAGCAGCTCGGCCGAGCGGGCCACCGGGCCGTCAAACTGCTGCCTGCTCGCGAACAGCACGTCGGCGGCGAATCTGATCGTCGTCAGCGGCGTCCGCAGCTCGTGCGAGACGTCGGACACGAACAGGCGCTGCACCTGGGAGAGATCCTCCAGCGCGTTCATCTTGTCCTGCAGACTCTCCGCCATCTCGTTGAACGAGGTCGCCAGCGCGGCCAGCTCATCCGCCCCGCGCACCGGCATCCGCTCGCCGAGATTCCCCGAGGACAGCCGCTGGGCGCTGCCGGCCGCCTGCCGGACCGGTGCCACCACCCACCGCGTCACCAGCGCGGCGATCGCCGCGAACAGGAAGACCAGGGCGAAACCTCCCACCAGAAGCGTGCGCTGGATCAGCGCCAGGCTTTGCTGTACCTCAGCCAGCGGGAAGAAGTAGTAGAGCTGGTAGTAACTGTTGACGGGGACGCCGTAGACAAGCCCGGGCACCGGGTGGCTGGACGGGGAGGGGTAGCTCATGCTCGCCGGCATAAAGCTCACCAGGCTCTCGCCCTTGCTCTGCAGGCTGTCCACCTTGCTGAGGAGCCCCGGCGGGATCTGGCCGGGCACGATGCCGTAGGTCCACCCGAGCCCGTAGACCGGCGGGCCTGCGTAGCGGGGCGCAAGCATGATCGTGACGCGGTAGTCGCTCCCGGTCCCAGCATTGCCTGGAGGCTGGAGCTTGCGCACGATCGACGACATGAGTTCTTGGGTGTCGCCGCCATTGGGGCTCTTGCTCAGGCCCGGCTCGGTCTCCGCGGAGATCTGGCCGCTGCCGACCAGGTTGCCGGCCTGCGTCTCTTTGGCCTTCAGCTGGTCGGAGGCTATCTGCTGCATCAGGAAGAAGCCGACCACGGTGACCACGACGGCGGAGATGATCAGCGTGGTGGTGATCACGCGCAGCTGCAGTGACCGGAGCCAGCGAGCGCGGAGCACTCCGTGCGCTGCCGCAAGGCGGCGGCGGACCACGTCCATCTGCCGCCCGGCCAGCCGGTAAAACCGCCAGATGACATCTGGCACCGTGACGGTGACCGGGCCGACGCCCCGCCAGCCCCGTGCCGTCCCGGGCGGGCCGGTACCAGACCCAGACGCCCGTGCCGGCCCGGGGCCCGGTGCCTGCCCGAAGCCCGGTGCCGCCGAGGGTGGCGCGCTGCCGGCGCTGCTCCTGGTCGATGCCGCCTTCATGACCTTCCTCCGCTGAACCGATCGCCGGGCGTACCGCCAGCCGGGCCAGGCCAGGCCACGGATCAGCCCGGCCCCGCCTTGTAGCCGACCCCTCGGACCGTGACCACGATCTCGGGGCGCTCCGGATCCTTCTCGATCTTGGCGCGCAGCCGCTGGACGTGCACGTTGACGAGCCGGGTGTCCGCCGCATGCCGGTAACCCCACACCTGCTCCAGCAGCACCTCCCGGGTGAACACCTGGCGCGGCTTGCGGGCCAGCGCGACGAGCAGGTCGAACTCGAGCGGGGTGAGGTTCAGCGGCTCGCCGGCCCTGGTCACCGCGTGCCCGGCGACATCGATGCTGACGTCGCCGATCTGCAGCGTCTCCGGAGCAGGGTCCTCGGTCCGGCGCAGCCTGGCTCTGACCCTCGCGATCAGGACCTTGGACTGGAACGGCTTCACGATGTAGTCGTCCGCGCCCGACTCCAGCCCGAGCACGACGTCGACCGTGTCGCTCTTGGCGGTGAGCATCACGATCGGCACCCCGGACTCGGCCCGGATCTGGCGGCACACGTCGATGCCATCCATGCCCGGCAGCATCAGGTCGAGCAGCACGAGATCCGGGTGGGTATCACGGAACGCGTCCATCGCCTTGTCTCCATCGGCGACGAAGGTAGGCTCGAAGCCCTCCCCGCGGAGCACGATCCCCAGCATCTCGGCGAGAGCGGCGTCGTCATCGACGACCAGCACGCGACCTTTCATAAACCCCATCGTTCCACGTAAACGGCGGTAAGGGGACCCGTCACTACTTCCGGTCCCGCACCCAGGACACGCAGCGTACCCGTTGTGACCGGTTGTGCGATGCCTCGTTCGGTCACGATGGCAGTGATCAGCGGCGGCGGCGTAACGTCGAAGGCCGGGTTGTACGCCGCAGTGCCCGCCGGCGCCACCTGCACGCCCGCCAGCCTGGTAACCTCGTCGGCCGGCCGCCGCTCGACCTGGATCGCCGACCCGTCCGCGGTGGCCAGGTCGATGGTGGAGATCGGCGCCACCACCACGAACGGCACCCGGTGGTGCTGGGCCAGCACGGCGAGGCCGTACGTGCCGACCTTGTTCGCCACGCTGCCGTCAGCCGCGATCCGGTCCGCGCCGGTCAGGATGATGTCCACCTCTCCGGCGGCCAGCAGCGAGGCGGCGGCCGAGTCGGCCAGCACCGCGTGCGGCAGGCCTGCCCGACTCGCCTCGTACGCGGTCAGCCGCGCGCCCTGCAGCAGCGGCCTGGTCTCGTCGATCCAGAGCCGGGCGAGCCGGCCGGCCCGGTGCGCCGCGAGGATGACCGCGAAGGCCGTGCCCTCGCCCGCTGACACCAGGGCGCCGGTGTTGCAGTGAGTCAGGATCCTGGCCCCCTCCGGGATCAGGGACAGACCGTGGCGCGCCATGGCCGCGCTGGCCGCCGCGTCCTCTGCGGCGATGGACCGGGCCTCGGCGACGGCAGCCCGCGCGGCGGCGCGTTCTGATCCCCGGGCCGGATCCCGCAGGGCCTGCTGGTACGCGGCCAGCGCGCGCCGGGCACCCCAGCCCAGGTTCACCGCGGTCGGCCTGGCCCTCTCGATCACGGCGGCGGAGCCGGCCACGTCATCGCCGCGGTAGGCGGCGAGCGCGACGCCGAAGGCGCCCGCCACCCCGAGCATCGGTGCCCCGCGCACCACCAGGCGGCGGATCGCGTCCACCAGGGCCGGGACATCCGCGCAGGTAACGACGGCTTCGACGGCCGGAAGCCGAGTCTGGTCGACAAGCGCGATCGCCGGGCCTTCGGGCGGATCGAGCCACCGCAGCGCGCGAGTCTCCACACCACGAGTGTGCGCCGACGACACGCTGCCCGCCAACGGCAGAATGGGCGGGCCGGGTTGCGAAGGCAGTTCGCGAAGTTTATGCGCTATCGTCACGCACGCGCCCGCACCAGGCCCGCAGCCGTGCCAGTATGGGCGCCATCCGGTGACGTACATCTCGCTGACCGGGCTCGCGTCGGCCCGTCAAGGAGAGAAATGTCCGACCAACCCACTGGGGACTGGCCCGGCAGGCCCGCGGACGGGCAGCCAAGCCCGCCCGGCCCTGACCAGCCCGGCTACGGCCAGCCCGGCTACGGCCAGCCCGGCTACGGCCAGCCCGCCTACGGCCAGCCCGCCTACGGCCAGCCCGGCTACGGCCAGCCCGGCTACGGCCAGCCCGGCTACGGCTACCCGGGGTACGGGAGATCCGGGCCCGGGCCTGGCCGGATACCGCTCCGGCCGCTGGCCGTCGGCGAGATCCTCAGCGGGGCGCTCACTTCGATCCGGCAGAACCCGGCGGCCACGCTCGGCCTGGCCGCGATCCTGCTGACCTGGTACGGCGTGGCCTCGGCGGCGATCTCGCTCGCCCTGCGCGGGGTGCTCAATGACCTCCACCTCTACTCCGGGCAGACGCTGACGCCGGAGCAGGCCCGGCACGTGCTGTTCCAGGTCTTCGCGATCGTGCTGCCGTCGTTTCTGGGCCTGTTCGTCATCGCCTTCCTGTTCGAGCTCATCCTGACCGGCCTGCTGACGGTGGTCATCGGGCGAGGCGTGCTTGGCCGCAAGGTCGGCGTGGGCGAGGCGTGGCGGATTGCGCTGCCGCGGCTGCCCGCGATCGTGGGCGCCGTCATCCTGACCGCGCTCTGCGTCATCGGCCCGTGGGCCTTCGTGGCCGCAGCAGTGGTCATCCTGGCGCTCGCGCACATCAACGCGGCCGCGATCGCCGTCGGCGTGCTGGGCGGCATCGCGGCGATCTGCCTGACCATCTGGTTCTCGGTCATGCTCAGCCTGGCCACGCCGACCGTGGTTCTGGAGCGGCAGGGCCCGGCCACGGCGCTCGGCAGGTCCTGGCGGCTGGTCAGTCGGAGCTTCTGGCGCGTGCTCGGGATCCTGCTGCTGGCCGCGATCATCGTGGGCTTCGCCGGCTTCGTGCTGCAGGTCCCCTTCGCCATCGCCGAGGCCCTCGCCGGAGGATTCGGCGGGATCTTCGGCCTGGCCGGGACCCGTACCGTCGCGGCCATCATCATCGGCGCGGTCGGCAGCATCGTCGCCGGGGCGGTCACCCGGCCGATCAGCGCCGGGGTAACCGTCCTGCTCTACCTCGACATGCGGATGCGCAAGGAAGGCCTCGATCTCACGCTGCAGAGCGCGGCGGGCGGCCAGCAGATGGCGGGCGACGAGTTCGAGACCGTGTGGCGGCCGCCCGCGGCCGGTCAGCAGCCGACGGCCGTCCCACCTTCGTGGTGACCGCGAGCTCCACCTGGTGATCGCAGTGCTCGCCGGGCCCGGCCGATAGACCCCTGCCGGCTGCGGCGCAGAAGCTCCTGGCCGCTGCGATCACGGCTGGCCGCCTAAGACCCCTGCCGCCAGGAATCCAGGTAATCCCTCTGAACGGGGGTCAGCGCGTCGATCTCGGCGCCCAGGGAAGCGAGCGCCAGCGTGGCGATCTGGGCGTCGATCTCGGCAGGCACCTCGTGCACGCCGGGCGGCAGGCCCTCCGGGCCAGCCGCCTGCTCGCTGCCCTCCCCGGTGGCCAGCCAGGCGAGGGCCAGCGCCTGCACGGCGAACGACACGTCCATCACCGCGGCCGGGTTGCCCTCGGCGGCGACCAGGTTGACCACTCGTCCCTCGGCCAGCAGGATCAGCCGCCTGCCGTCGGCCAGCAGGTACTCGTCGGCGTGCGGGCGGACGGCCGGGTGGACCGCGACGGAGAGCCCGGTCAGCCCCCGCACGTCAACCTCGACGTCGAAGTGGCCCGCGTTGGCGAGGATCGCCCCGTCGCTCATCACGGCCATATGCTCGGGGCCGATCACGTCGCGCGAACCCGTCGCGGTGATGAACACCTGCCCGCGCGGCGCCGCCGCGGCCATCGGCAGCACCCGGAACCCCCGCATGAGCGCATCGAGCGCTCGGACGGGATCGACCTCGGTGACGATGACCTGGGCGCCGAGCCCCCTGGCCCGGTCGGCGATCCCGCTGCCGCATGGTCCGTATCCGGCCACCACGACAACCTGGCCGGCCAGCAGCGTGTTGGTGGCCCGGAGGATCCCGTCGATCACCGACTGCCCGGTGCCGCAGAAGTTGTCGAACATGCGCCTGGTCCGCGAGTCGTCGTAGCCGCGCCACCCCGGTCGTGGTCGACTCGCAGCCGCCGCGCACGCCCGCCAGCAGCTCGGGCCGCTCGGTGTGGAGCGTGTTCACCAGGTCGCAGCCGTCGTCAATGACCAGGCGGGGCGCCGCATCCAGGGCCCGGTGGATGTGCTCGTAGTAGGTGCCGCGATCGACGCCGGAACGGGCATGGACGGTGACCCCGGGACAGGCGGCCAGGGCTGCGGCGATGTCGTCCTGGGTGGACAGCGGGTTGGACGCCGCCAGGTGCACCCGCCCGCCGCCCGCCGTGACCAGGTTCACCAGGACCGCGGTCTCCGCGGTGACATGGAGGCAGGCGGCGACCGCGAGCCCGGCGAACGGCTGCCGCCGCTCGAACCTGTCCCGGATCAGCCCGAGCACGGGCATCGCGCGCTCGGCCCAGCCGATCCGGGCCAGGCCCGCTGCCGCCAGGCCCGGATCGGCCACGTCTGACAGGATAAAGTCCGACGACGGCCCTGAAGGCCCCGCGCCGCCATGAGCCATCTCGCCGTCACGCAGGCCCGCGCCGCCAGACACCGGTGCACTGCGCCGCCGCGTGCTCATGCGGTATCTCCCGCTGTCTCCAGGGCGCCCTGAGGCGCCGCCTTCTCGTCGCTCGTCCCTCGCTCCTCAGTCCAGGAGCCGCCGCGCCCCTCCGGCGCGGCCCTCAGTACCGGTAGTGGTCGGGCTTGTAGGGACCCTCGACCGGGACGCCTATGTAGCTAGCCTGCTCCTTGCTGAGAGTGGTGAGCCGCACGCCGAGCGCGTCGAGATGCAGGCGGGCCACCTTCTCGTCTAGGTGCTTGGGCAGTACATGGACCCCGAGCGGGTAGTCGCCCTCCCGGGTGAACAGCTCGATCTGGGCGATGACCTGGTTGGTGAAGCTGTTGGACATCACGAAGCTGGGGTGCCCAGTGGCGTTGCCCAGGTTCAGCAGCCGCCCCTCGGACAAGATGATCACCGAGTGCCCGTCCGGGAAGGTCCACTCGTCCACCTGCGGCTTGATGTTGTTCTTGCGGACACCGGGCAGCGGGCCAGGCCCGCCATGTCGATCTCGTTGTCGAAGTGGCCGATGTTGCCGACGATGGCCTGGTGCTTCATCTGGCTCATGTGCTCGGCAGTGATGATGCGGTAGTTGCCGGTCGCGGAGATGAAGATGTCGGCGCTGGACACGACGTCCTCCAGCCGTGCCACCTGGAACCCGTCCATGGCCGCCTGCAGCGCGCAGATCGGGTCGATCTCGGTGACGATCACCCGCGCGCCCTGGCCGCGCAGCGACTCCGTGCAGCCCTTGCCCACGTCACCGTAGCCGCACACCACGGCGACCTTGCCCCCGATCAGCACATCGGTGGCCCGGTTGATCCCGTCGACCAGCGAGTGCCGGCAGCCGTACTTGTTGTCGAACTTCGACTTGGTCACCGAGTCGTTCACGTTGATCGCCGGGAACTTGAGCGTGCCCGCCGACGCCATCTCATACAGCCGGTGCACCCCGGTCGTGGTCTCCTCGGTGACACCCTTGATCTCGGCGGCGGCGGCGGTCCAGTTGCCCGGGTCGGCGGCGAGCGACGCGCGCAGCACGCCCAGGATGACCTGCCACTCCTCGGGGTCGTCGTCGGCTGGTTCCGGCACCGAGCCGACGGCCTCGAACTCCGCGCCCTTGTGCACCAGCAGCGTGGCGTCACCGCCATCGTCCAGCAGCATGTTAGGCCCAGGCTCCCCGGGCCAGGTGAGCGCCTGCTCGGTGCACCACCAGTACTCCGGCAGGGTCTCGCCCTTCCAGGCGAACACCGGTATTCCCTTTGGCTCCTCCGGCGTGCCATCCGGGCCCACGGCGACCGCGGCCGCAGCATGATCCTGGGTGGAGAAGATATTGCAGCTCGCCCACCGCACCTCGGCTCCGAGCGCCACCAGCGTCTCGATCAGCACCGCCGTCTGGATGGTCATGTGCAGCGACCCGGTGATCCTCGCGCCGCGCAGCGGCTGGGAGCGGGCGTACTCTTCTCGCACCGACATCAGTCCCGGCATCTCGTGCTCCGCGAGCCGGATCTCCTTCCGGCCGAACTCGGCCAGCGACAAGTCAGCGACCTTGAACGGGACGACTTCCGTGGGCATTGAGCGCTCCTCGAGGCTGGATCTTCACGGATGACACACTGACGTTACGGGACGAGGCCCGGGGAGTGCACGCCAGTTGCGCAGTTTTTGACAAGAGATTGTAAGGTTACTTGCCATGCGCATTACGGAAGCCGCGCAGCGCCTCGGCACCTCACCGCGGATGCTGCGGTACCGGGACTCTCTCGGCCTGCTTCCGGCGGTCCGCGAGCACCGGCCACCGCGCGAGCCGCTCCGCCGGCCTGTCCGCCAGTCGCCTCCCGGCCAGCCGCCTCCCGGCCAGCCGCCTCCCGGCCAGCCGCCTCCCGGCCAGCCGCCTCCCGGCCAGCCGCCTCCCGGCCGGCCCCCGCGGTCGCCCGCGGTCGGGCCCGCCCTGCATCGCCGGTTTGACCAGCACGATCTGGACGCGGTCGCGCTCGCCCTGGCGATCGAGCGCCGCTACGACATCACGCCGGCCGCGCTGGCGTTCGGCCTGCGCGTGCTCGCCGAACCGGCCGTCCGGGCCGAGGTCGCCGAGCTCGGCAGGCGGATCGGCCGCATCCAGGCGCCGGCCGCCCGCGCGCTTGACTTCGAGCAGGAGCGAGCGTTGCGCCTGCTCAGCATGTCCGCCCGCCGACGCTTATCCCACCCCTGCCCAACCCCGCATCAACGGACCATTGCTGCGGTTATAACAGCACCCAAGTGCCGTCGATGCTGCTCGCGGCGCGGCTGCGAGCCGGCACCCGGACGCGATGATGGGCCTCATCCGGCGTGGTGACGCGCCGCGCGTCTGCGGGCTGGGGTGGTGACGCTGGCGTTAGGAGATGATGACCGGGTCCCCGCAGCTGCGGCTAGCCGACCCAGTACTTAGCTGGATCTGCCGCGGCGGACGGCGCGCACGGCGGAACGGCCGGCCGCGCGCAGCGTGGACCGGCGGGCAGCCCGGATCGCGGGATCGGTCAGGTCCGCGCGTGAGTCCTGGTACAGGTCGGGCTCCAGGTAGATCAGCTCGGCGATCGGCACCGCGGCCCGGACCCTGCGCTCTGCCCGGTCTATGCCCGCCACGACGGCGGCGGCGTTCTGGTCTACTCTCACCGCGATCTTCGCGGCGACGAGCAGCGTCTCCGGGCCCAGGTGCAGGGTGCGCAGGTGAATGACCCGCTCCACCTCGGGGCCGTCCTCCAGCGCCGCCACGATGGCCTGCTCCACCTCGGCGTTGGCCGACTCGCCGATCAGCAGGCTCTTCATCTCGGTGGCCAGGACCGCGGCCACGAACCCGAGCAGCACGCCGATCCCGAGCGAGCCGGCTCCGTCCCACCGCGCGTTGCCCGTGGTCGCGGTCAGCGCCACGGCGCAGAGCGCAAACACCAGTCCGATGAGCGCCGCGGAGTCCTCGAGCAGAACGGCGGGAATCTCGGGTGCCTTGGCGCCGCGGATGAAGCGGACGAAGTCGTGCCAGGGGTGAGGGCCCCCGTTCTGGTTTGACTCGATGATCGCGGTACGGAACGACAGCCCCTCCAGGAGGGCTGCGAGACCGAGCACGGCGAGGGCCACGGCCGGCGAGGTCAGGTGCTCGGGATGCAGTATCCGTTGCACGCCTTCGTAGAGGGAGAACACCGCACCCACGATGAACACCACCAGCGCCACGAGGAACCCGTAGAAGTAGCGTTCCGCGCCGAAGCCGAACTGATGCTCCTCGGTCTCCTCGCGCTGCGCCTGTCGTCGCCCGATGAGCAGCAGCGCCTGGTTGCCCGAATCCGCGACCGAGTGGACGGACTCCGCCAGCATCGATGCCGAGCCGGTGATCACGAACGCGACGAACTTGGTGGCGGCGATGCCGAGGTTGGCCGCGAACGCGGCGAGCACCGACCTCCGGCCACCCAAGCCGCGATCGCCGCCCGAGCCGGGTTTCCCGCCGCGGGAACGAGGGGTCCCGCCCCCCGAGCCCGGGTTCCCCGCGCCCGGTCCGGGGCCGTCAGCGCTCCCGTACCCGGCGCTCATCGACGCTCCCGTCCCCTGTCGGGTGATCGGCCCGCGTCGGCCGACCGACGACTAGCCGACCACGGCGGCTAGCCTGCGGCAGGGTCGCGCGCCTCGTCGACGAGCATGACCGGGATGTCGTCGCGCACCGGGTACGCGAGGCCGCAGTCCGCTCCGGTGCAAACCAGCTCGCTAGCCGCCTCATCGACGCGCAGCGGCGCGCGGCACTTCGGGCAGACCAGGATGTCGAGCAGCCAGTCATCGATCTTCACTGCACCTCCAAAAGATTTCGAGGGCCGGGCAGCGCGGCGCGCCTAACCGGCGTCACCGTGCACGATACGCAGGACCTGATCGCGGATGTCGATCAGGGCTGCCTCGTCGGGCGCCTCGACATTGAGCCTGAGCAGGGGCTCAGTGTTCGACGGCCGCAGGTTGAACCACCAGCGACTGCCGCCGACGGTCAGCCCGTCCAGCTCGTCCATCCAGACGCCATCGGTGTCCGCGAAGGCCGCGCGGACCCGCTGCGTCGCTGCGGCCTGGTCGCGGACCTCGCTGTTGATCTCTCCCGACGACCGGTACCGGGAGTACTCCGACAGCAGCGGGGAGAGCGGCCCGTCCTGCGACCCGAGCGCGGCGAGCAGGTGCAGGGCGGCGAGCATGCCAGAGTCGGCGAACCAGAAGTCACGGAAATAGAAATGCCCGGAATGCTCGCCCCCGAAGATCGCCCCGGCGGCGGCCATCTCCGCCTTGATGAACGAGTGGCCGACCCGCGTCCGCACCGGGATGCCGCCGTGGGCGGACACGATCTCCGGGACGGCCCGCGACGTGATCAGGTTGTGGATGATCGTCGCACCGGGCTCCCGGGCAAGTTCCCGGACGGCGATCAGCGCGGTCAGCACGGAGGGCGAGACGATCTCGCCCCGCTCGTCGACCACGAAGCAGCGGTCGGCGTCGCCGTCAAAGGCCAGGCCGATGTCCGCGCGCGAGCTGACGACGGCCCGCTGCAGGTCAACGAGGTTCTTCGGGTCGATGGGGTTCGCCTCGTGGTTCGGGAACGTGCCGTCAAGCTCGAAATAGAGCGGCACGAGCTCGATCGGCAGCCCCTCGAACACCTTCGGCACGGTATAGCCCGCCATGCCGTTCCCCGCGTCCACGGCGACCTTCAGCGGGCGGATGCCGGACAGGTCCACCAGGGTCTTGAGCAGGGCCGCGTACCCGGACAGCAGGTCACGCGCGGTGATGGTCCCTGCCACGACGCTTTCCGGCGCGCCCTGGGCACCGGGGATGCCGCTCTCGGCCATCGTGCGCAGTTCCGCGAGCCCGGTAGCCGAGCCGACCGGCCGCGCCCCCTCCCGGCAGAGCTTGATCCCGTTGTACTTGGCCGGATTGTGACTGGCGGTGATCATCGCACCCGGGATGCCGAGGCTGCCGCTAGCGTAGTAGAGCATGTCGGTCGAACCCAGCCCGCCCGACACCACGTCGGCCCCCTGAGTCGCCGCCCCGTGCCCGAACGCCTCGGCGAGCGGCGCCGAAGAGGTGCGCATGTCGTGCACGGTCACCACGGAGGACGCGCCGGTCAGCCGCACGAACGCGGCGCCGACGGCCTCGGCCACGCTCTCATCGAGCTCGTCGGGCACCGTTCCGCGGATGTCGTATGCCTTGAAGATCTTCGCGTACTCGGCCAACTCGGCTGCCTCCCTCCCGCCTTCCGCGCCTGTCCAGGTCGCGGGGCGCCCGGCCGCGATACAAGGACACTGAGCTTACCGGGCGCGCCCTGGTGTCTCCCGCCCGCCTACGGGGCGCCTCAGGCCCTCCGGCTCGCTCATGAGGGTTGAAGGGGGGCTAGCTCAGCCGCCCGGCATCCCGCGGCGAGGAGCGCAGGACCCTCAGATGGCCCCGCCGCCCGACCTCTACGCCCTGCCCGACCGGCTCACCAGCCGCGCGCGGCGTCGTCGCCTCCATGACCGCGTTGGCGAGCGCCTCCAGATCGTCCTCCTCCTCCTCGGCGGGGCCGTCCGGAAGGCGGACCACCTCCCAGCCCCTCGGCACCGTCATCCGATCGGAGTGCGCGGCGCAAAGGTCGTAGCAGTGCGGCTCAACGTAGGCGGCAAGCGGGCCGAGGACCGCCGTGGAGTCGCGGTAGACGTAGGTGAGCGTGTGCACCGCGGCCCGCTGGCACGCGGGCCGACTGCAGCGACGAGGAGTCAACGGGCCCCCCTCACGAGCGCGCTCAGGGCGGGCGAGCGCGTCCTGCGACAGGCAGGCTCGCATACATCGCTCACAACGGCTGACGGTATCGATCTGCGGGCAGTAACGCCATCACCCGGGGCACTCTGCGCGATCGTGTCTCCGGTACGCCTGTCCCGGGCCTCGCTTGTCCGGATACGCTCGGTGACTGTGGATGACGGCGGTGGCCGGGCCCCCCGCGGCCCGCGGGCGGCGCGGATCAGGCGGCGAGACTTCCACGGCCGGGGCCTGCGCGGCACGCTCACCCCGCCGGAGGTGCCGCTTTACCGAAGCCGCGCTCAGCGCTTCGACGACCTGGTGCTCGAGGCCGTCGCGCAGCTGGAGCCGCGCTGGGAGGCCGAGCTCGCCAGCGTCGAGTTCGCTGTCGAGGAGATCCCGGCCGCCGACCCTCCCGACGACGACCCGGAGCCCGTGCCGCTGGCCCGCCTCGACCCGGGCTCGGCCGGTGCTGGTGATCCGCGGCGGCCGGCCAGGCCGGCTCGCATCGTGCTCTACCGGCGTCCGCTTATGGCCCGCGCCGACGATGAGGAGGAGCTGAGCGATCTGGTGCTTGACGTGGTCGTCGAGGAGTTCGCGCGGCTGCTCGGCGTGGACCCGCATTCGGTCGACCCGAGCTACCCCGACGAGGACTAGGCGGGCCCCGCGGTCGCCCTTACCCCCGGCCAGTACTGAGCGCCTGCGCGTGTCAGGCAGCCCCGTGGTCGGCCAGGGCCGTGGCCGGGGGAACAGCCTCAGGGAAGAGCCGTGGACAGCGAGCTGCGCACCGCCGGAAGCGGAACCCAGGTCAGGGAGCTGGCCACGGGGAGGATGGACCGCACCGCGCCGCCCACGCTGGTCACGCGCCCGGCATAGACCGGCCCCGAGCCCGGCAGCGGCGTGACTACGACCGCGAACGCGTATTGCCGCCCGGCGACACGCGGCGGGGGGAGCGTGACGACCACGGTGTGCCCGGCGGCCAGCCGCACCACGCGGGGGGCGGCGCCGCCCGGGCCGGTGGCCGTGGGCAGCTCCGCGACGCGGACCTGGGCCGCGCCCTGGGGGGCCGACAGGACCAGGACGGAGGAGCCGCCCGAGCCGTTCGGGTTGCCGGCGATCACGCCCTGCTCCTGCAGCGGGGCGGTGGCGGCGGTGAACACTCCAGGCGCTCCGGCCGACCCGCCGGTCGCCGTCATAGAGGCGGTCACAGGCACGTTGGATGAGATCCGGATCGCGGCCGGGACGCCGCCGAGCGAGGGCAGGGCCACCGTGACCGCCGACCCGCCCGGAAGGTCGATCCCGCTCCCGCCGGTCGGCTGGTATGAGCCCCTCACGGTCACCGCGGTGACCTTGACCTGGGCATTGTCCCCGCCGGGCACCGCGATGTAGAGCTCGCGCTCTCCCGGCGCCCCGGGCAGGCCCGGCAGCACCTGGCTCGTCGCTGGCGCCTGAGCGACAGGCAGCCACGCGCCCGGCTCGCCGCCGCTGGAGGTCTCGAGAACGGAGGCGGCCACCTGTCCCACGCTCGTGCTCACGTTCAGCGCTATCGCCCGTGACCCGTGTAGCAGCTTGGCCAGGGACTGGACGACGAGGCCGTGCGGCGGGACTCCGATCCCGGCGTCCGCGCTGCCCAGCACCGGGCCGCTGTCGGTGAGGATCTGGACCGTCGCGTCAGCGGCCTGGCTGTCGGTATTCATCAGGTAGAGCTGGATATCGGCCACCGATTTCTGCCCAGGGCCGACAAACCAGAAATCGGTGCCCGGGCCCTGGCACTGCGCGGTCGCCATCCCTCCGGACGTGGTCTGCTCGGCCTCGAGCCCCTGGGCCATGGACCCGCTGGCCTGGATCATCACGCCCCCTCGCGCCGGGCCGGTCGGCACGGGAGAGCCGGGCGCCGCAGCGGGAGCGCGAGTCAGTCCACGAGCCAGAACGGGAGCCTTGGGCACGCTCACCAGCGCCAGCTGGCCAGGCTGGGTGAGTACGTGCAAGGGGGCCGGCGTCGCGGCGGAGCCCGCGGGGGACAGGCGGGCAATCTTGGCCACGCCGGGGCCCGCCGAGGCTGCGGCCAGCGCGACCCCGGCTGCGGTGGCACCGTCCGAGCCCGGCGCTGGGCAGGCCCGGACGGCGGCGGACACGGCGGACCGGGCCGGGGCGGGGGTCCGCGGGCTCGCCAGGGCAGCAGGATGACTGACGCTGGCCAGGCCGAATTCCGCTGCTACCGCCGTGACGACCAGCAGCGCCAGGAGGTACCTGTTCGCGAGGATCTGCCTCACCAGGCATCGCCCCCGGCATCATGTTCCGGGATCGGCCACCGCGGGTCGGGAGCCTCGTCATCCCCCGGCGCGCGCCGACCGTGGCGGCCGCCGGCGGGCGGCAGCGGGTCGAGCATGTCGCTGCGCCCGCTCGGCCAGCCGGATGACTGCTTTGGCGCGGGCCAGCCTCCCGGCTGGCCGGACGGCCACAGCTCGTTCTCATCGGGCGGAGGCCAGCTCCCCGACGGGCTCCGGGGAGTGCCGACCGGGCCCGCCAGCTCATCGGACGGCCATCCGGAACGCGGATCCGGCGGCCCGCCCGCCGGATGCTCTTCCGGCCAGGCTGCGCCCGGACCTGACGGGCCGCCGGGCTGACCTGCGGGCCATTCGGCGTGCGGACCCGACGCACCGCTCCCCGGCTGACCCGGCTGACCCGCAGGCCATGCCGCATGCGGACCCGACGGACCGCCCGCCGGGAACGTGCCCGCCGGCGACCGGCGGGCGGGCGGGCCCGCGCCAAGCTCGTCCGGGGCAAGCTCCCGGGGGACCGCGCGGCGGCCGCGGCGCGGGCCTGGCGCGGCGGCCCGCTCCCGCCGCTGCCCGCGCGATGCCCGGCTGGCCTGGGCGGCCCGGCCCGCCCGGCCGCGAGCCCGGCGCCCGCCCGGCAGGCCGGCGTCATCGGCGTCGGCAGCCTCGCGGGGCGGGGGACCAGCCGCGGCCCGGAAGCCGTCAACGTCCCCGGAACCGGCTGCGGCCCGCGTGCCAACCGCAGCCCGGCTGCCGGCCGCGCCCCGGAAGCCGTCGGCCGCCCGGGCGCCGGCCGCGGCCGGCGCGGCTTCCCCGGCGGAGGCCCTGGAGCCGGGCAGGGCCAGCACGGCCACGGCGGCCAGCGCCAGCAACTCAAGGACCAGGATCAGATCGCGGCCGGTCTGCGGGTGGCCGATGTCGAGTACGCCGCCGCCCGCGGGCAGCTGGAAGGCCTGGGCCCAGCTGCCCGCAGGCGAGGCCACCGGCGTCAGCGGCTTCCCGTTCAGCGTGGCGTTCCAGCCTCCGGCCGGCTCGGCGAGCTCAATCGTTCCGCCCGCCGCAGGCGCCTGCGCGCCCGAGACGCCGGTCGGCCCGGAGGGCACGGCGACCACCGCCCCGCTCGGCTCCACTACGCGAACCCGGGCCGACAGCTCGTTGTCACGCCACAGGTAAAAAGCCGGGGTCGCGCTGATCGACCGGAGGCCGCCGACGCCGTCAAGCAGCCGCGCCAGGCCCTGGTCCACCGGGGCAGGCAGGAGCACGAAGCCGATGTCGAACTGCGCGAGCAGCTGACCCTGGTCTACCGCCTCGCCACCGTTGGGGGCGACCAGGGCCGCGACCGCAGTGCTCAGCGCCCGCTGCGCGGATGGCACCGGCGCCAGGTCCGGATCACCGAGCGACGGGCTGGCTCCGCGCTGCAGCGAGTAGCTCACCTGCCCACCGTCCTGGCGCAGCACGAGCGTCCTCAGCTCCAGGCCGGTGCCCGAAGAAGCCGAGACCACCGCGGGCACGACCGGGCCCGATGACGGGGCGACGGGGCCGCGAACACCGCTGACCACCCACGTTGCGGCGGCGAGAGCCGGCGCCGAGCAGGCCACGCCGGCCAGGATCACGACCCCGACGCTGCGCAGCGGACGAGGTCCGCGCCGGCTGGCCGTGCTGTTCTTGCTACCACGGGCCTGGCCACCACGGGCCCGGCCACTACCGGCCTGGCCGGCCCCGCCGGCCTGGCGCACGCTGCCAGTCACCTGCCGGGAAAGCGCCTCGCCGGCGGTCACGCCTGCCAGGAGCAGCCCCACCGCGGCGATGAGCAGCGCCACTCCGGGCCAGGCCGACACGGCCGAGCCGCCGTCGGCTGGCGTGATCACGGCCCGGCTCACGGCGATCGCTATCACCAGGCCAGCCAGGGCGATGCCCCAGCCGGCCATCATGAGCGCCCGCCTCCGGCTCAGCAGCAGGGCCACGATGGCGGCCACGGCGATCCCGGCCGTCACCCACACCGGCGGCAGGCCGGGGCCGCCGGGGCTGAGCAGCATCAGCGACCGGGCGGGCAGGTCATGACTGGCCAGGCCTGGCTGCTGCAGGCCCGCCTCGAGCAGCAGCGTCGACGGATTCGCGGCCACCTGAAGCGTCCACGGCAGGAGCAGCAGCGGCGGTACGACCGCGACGATGCCCACATTGCGCCACATGGCGGGCCGGGCCGCGAGCAGGGCGAGGGCCGCGACCAGCGCCACGGCCCAGACCAGCGGCACGAACGCAGAGGCCAGCGTGACGGTCAGCCCGGCGGCCCAGGCCGCCCGTCGCGCCCGCCTGGCCGACTGGGTCAGCATCTGCCCGGCCAGCAGGGCAATCGCCGGGAGCAGGACGAAGACTACCGCGGTGCCGATCCGGCCCGCGGCGATCGTGCCCATGGCGACCGGCAGCAGTGCATACGAGGCGGCGGCCCAGACCCGGACCGGCGCCGAACGCGTCACCCGCCGCACGGCCAGGAACGCGGAGACACCCGCCAGCGGCACGCAGCCGAGCAGGATCAGGTCTATGGCGAGCCACGGCTTGCCGCCGAGCAGAGTGGCGAGGGCAGCGATCAGGGCCAGGTACGGAGGCGCGCTGCTGCTGGAGCCGATTCCCACCGGGTGGTATCCCTGTAGGTACTCGCTCCACAGGCCGCCTGCGCCGCCCCATGCGGGAACGAGAGCGCCGCCGCCCAGCGGGCCTGATCCGAGCAGCGAGCGCTCGGCGACCAGAGACACCACAGTCAGGCCGAGGAACAGCAGCACACCGGGGTTGGTCAGAACGCGCTGGGCCAGCCCGGTGTCGGTCAGCAGGAAATCGGCCTCCTCGGGATCGTCGGTCGCGTGATGCGAGCCCGCGGTGTCGACCTGGGCGGACTTGGACAGCGCCGCTGCGGCGAACTCCGCGATCTTCCGCAGCGACTGGCCGGATGGCAGGTCCCGACGCAGCCGCCCGTAAGCCGTCCGCCTGCCTCGCGCCCTGGCTCGCCGCCGCGCCAGCAGCCGGAAGGGATGGCCGAGCACGGCGCCGAGGGCGGCCAGCTCGTCGAGTGCGGCGGACAGCCGCTTGGCGACCAGGAAGAACAGCGCCCGCAGGACGGAGACGGTCACGTTACCCACGGCCGAGGCGAGCATCGGCGCCGCCGGGAGGTTCCCGGCCAGGGTCAGCATGGCGTTGCGCCGGTCGAGCTGCCTGGGGCGCCGGGCGACCGATATCGGCCGCCGCCGCCGGGCGGACGCCTCCACGTGGTACACGACGGCGTCGGTGATCACCCGTACCCGGTAACCCGCCGCGTGCACTCGCCAGCAGAAGTCGACATCTTCCCGGAACAGCGCCATGCCGGTGTCGAAGCCGCCGACAGAGTCCCAGACGTCGCGGCGCACCAGCATGCCCGCGCTGCCCACGGCCAGCGAATCGCGATCCCCGTCGTGCTGGCCCTGGTCCACCTCGCGCGGCTCGATGCCGGTGCTCCGGCGGCCCACGGTATCGATCGTGATCCCGGCCTCGAGGATCACCTGACGGTCGGCCCAGTCCTTGACCTTGGGACCGAGCACTGCGGCGGACCGGGTCTCAGCTGCCCCGCGCAGCAACTGCTCCAGCGCGTCGGGCGCGGGCTCGGAGTCGTCGTGCAGCATCCACAACCACTCCACTCGCTCCCCGCCCGGCAGGCCCGCCGCGCCGGGAACGTTCACGTTCGCCGCGCGGTGCTGCAGCGCGCGGGTGACCGCCACGCTGTAGCCCGTGCCCCGGTCCATGCCGAACACGACCGACTGGCCAAGCAGGCCGGCCAGTACTGAGCCGCTGCGGTCCCTGCTGCCGGTATCCACGGCGACGACGCGCTGCACCGGCCTGGTCTGGTCCAGCAGCGACTGGATGACGCGCGGCAGCCACGTGGCGCCGTCATGCGCGACGATCACCGCCGTGACGACGTGCTGCGGGTAAGTATCGTTCGGTGGCACGTGGGGTCCGCTTGCTCTTCGGAGGGCCACCTGCAGCCAACGGGAGGGCCTCGTAATCCGGGCATGCAGGGCGGTGGTACGCCGTGAACAATACGCGAAGGGGGAGTGTCAAGACGGCCAGATGCGATGCTTGGGCCGGGTCCCACCAGGGCCCGCGCCGCGCGGCATCGGGTGCTGACGCACCGGCTGGCTCGCCCGGACGGCCTACACGGCCTGCCGCTTGAGCCGCCTGCGCTCGCGCTCCGACAGCCCGCCCCAGATGCCGAAGCGCTCGTCGTGTTCTAGCGCGTACTCCAGGCACTCGGCCCGCACCTCGCAGCTGCGGCAGACTTTCTTCGCCTCCCGGGTCGAGCCTCCCTTCTCCGGGAAGAACGCCTCCGGATCGGTCTGCGCGCAGAGCGCGCGGTCCTGCCAGTCCAGCTCTCCGGCATCGTCAGCGTCGATGCCGAACCCGTCGTGCACCAGCGAGACGATGACCTCAGTCACAGCGCACCTCCAGCCCCCTCCCGTTAACCCCGTCGGCTCGCACCAGTCCCCGCGGGCACGAGAATTACACAGTTGAAATTACACCCGCGTGTCTTGCTTCGCGTCAAGGGGAATTGGTGATAATGGCCACCCGCTTGACCGTGATGACGGGAATATCCGTGCCGATTTTGTGCCAGCCGCGACGGCCGGCCCTGGTCGGCCCGGGCGGATGGCCCGCTGGGGGTCCGTCGGGTCGTCCCGCCGGTCTAAGAACTCAGCGCGAGACCCGCGACCGGAGGACCGCGGCGGTGAAGATGAGGCCGGCCGCCGCGACGGCGAGTTCGGCCGCGCGGGAGAGGGAATACCACCCGCTGCCCAGGCCGTCACCGCCCAGTGAGACCGCCCAGGCGATGAGGCCGAGGCCCAGGGCGACGGCCTGCACGACCACGGCGGCCCGGGTGAGCTGCGCGGCCGTGGCGGCCGGGCGGCCGACGAACGTGACGAGCAGCACCGCGGCGACCGGCAGCGCGGTGACCTCGAACGTGGTCAGGTAGCCGACGGCGGAGTCGCTCCGCAGCCTGAACTAAGACCCGGGGAATGGCGCCCGGGGCAGGCCGAGGAGCTCCCAGGCGCCAATGACGACGAAGGCAACCGTGGCGGCAAGCAGGATCCACGCGGCGAGATCGCGGGCCCTGCGGAAGTCCTCGCTGTCCATGCCGCCCCTTCCCCTCACGCGGGCCTGGCGCGATCTTAGCCCCGTACAGCCGCCTAAACCATGACAGCCATGGCATTACCGCTGATCCATGACATCGGCGCCCCTCCGGACGGCAGGGGCGGGCCGCGCCTCCGCTGGAGGCCGGGCGCGTTCCGGGCGGTCGCCACCCGATCGGCGGCCCCGGCGGGCGGCGGGCGCGTTCCCGGGGGGCTCACGAGATGCTCCGCCGAGCCAGTTGGGAGACTTCCGACATGCGCATCACCGTTCTCGCGGGCGGCGTAGGCGGCGCCCGCTTCCTGCGCGGCCTGAAGTCCGCGGCGCCAGATGCCGAGATCACGGTCATCGGCAACACCGGCGACGACATCAGCCTGTTCGGCCTGCACGTGAGCCCCGACCTGGACACCGTCATGTACACGCTGGGCGGCGGGATCAACGAGGAGCAGGGCTGGGGGCGCGCCGACGAGAGCTTCACCGTCCTGCACGAGCTCACCGCCTACGGCGCCGGCCCCGGCTGGTTCGGCCTCGGCGACCGTGACTTCGCCACGCACATCGCGCGGACCAGCATGCTGCAGTCCGGCTCCCCCCTCTCCGAGGTCACCAGGGCGCTGTGCGAGCGCTGGCTGCCGGGCATCACCCTGCTGCCGATGACCGACGACCGGGTCGAGACCCACGTGACGACGGTCGCGGGCGGCGGCGGGGACAGCGGCGGAAAAGCCGGCGGGGACAGCGGGGGAAGAACCGTTCATTTCCAGGAATGGTGGGTCAGGATGCACGCCGCGGTCCCGGCCGCCGAGATCACGTTCACCGGGGCAGAGGCAGCCAGGCCGGCGCCGGGGGTGCTCGAGGCGATCGCGGCCGCGGACTGGGTCCTGCTTCCGCCGTCCAACCCGGTGGTCAGCGTCGGCGCCATCCTCGCGGTTCCCGGTATCGCCCCGGCGATACGCGCCAAGACCGTCGTCGGAGTCTCGCCCATCATCGGCGGCGCGCCGGTGCGGGGCATGGCCGACGCGTGCCTGGCCGCGATCGGCGTCGAGACGACGGCCGCCGCGGTCGCCGCGCACTACGGGGCCGACCTGCTCGACGGCTGGCTGGTCGACGAGCAGGACAAGGCAGCAGTCGACGATCCCGCGCTCGCCGGGATCGCGGTCAGGGCGCTCCCGCTCTTCATGACCGACCTGGCCGCGTCGGCCGAGATCGCGCGCGCGGCCCTGTCGCTGGCCGCGGAGCTCGCGCGATGATCGCCGTGCCGAGGCGGCGCCTTCTGGCGACCCGAAGGCGAACGGGGGACACTGAGCCGGAGGGGCGCGAGATGCCCCGCAAGCGAGCGGGGGACACATGAGCCAGCTCACGGTCACCGGCGTGCCCGGGCTGCCGGAGATCACGGCAGGCGCCGACCTCGCGCTGCTGATCTCCGACGCGGCTCCCGACCTGCGCGACGGCGACATCGTGGTCGTCACGTCGAAGATCGTCAGCAAGGCCGAAGGGCGCGTGATCCGCGCGGACCGCGAGCGCGCCATCGACGGCGAGGCGGTCCGGGTGGTGGCCCGACGCGGCCAGACCAGGATCGTCGAGACCAGGCACGGCCTGGTGCTCGCGGCCGCCGGGGTGGACAACTCCAATACCGCGCCGGGCACGGTGGTGCTGCTGCCCGAGGACCCGGATGGCTCGGCTCGCCGGCTGCGCAAGGCGCTGGGCGAGCGGCGCGGGGTCAGCGTCGGGGTGGTCATCACGGACACCATGGGCCGGCCGTGGCGCACCGGGCAGACCGACGCCGCGATCGGGGCCGCCGGCCTCGCGCCGCTGCGCGACCACCGCGGCCAGGCCGACGCGTTCGGGAACACGCTCGAGGTGACGCTCGCGGCCGTCGCCGATGAGATCGCCGCCGCGGGTGACCTGGTCAAGGGGAAGACCACGGGGACACCCGTCGCGATCGTGCGGGGCCTGGCCGAGCTGGCGACCGGGTCCGACGGCCCGGGCGCGGCGGCGCTGATCCGGCCTGCCGCGGAGGACATGTTCCGCCTGGGCGCCGCCGACGTGCTGTACGAGCGCCGGACGGTCCGCGAGTTCAGCGCCGAGCCGGTCGATGCGGCGGCGGTCCGCCGCGCGATCGCGGCCGCGGTGACCGCGCCCGCGCCGCACCACAGCGAGCCGTGGCGGTTCGCGCTCTGCGCATCGCAGCGGGCCAGGACCGCGCTGCTCGACGGCATGCTGGCCGCGTGGACCGCCGACCTGCGCGGGGACGGCTTCACCGAGGAGCAGATCGCGCGCCGGGTCCGGCGCGGCGAACCGCTGCGCCGGGCCCCGCTGATCATCGTGCCGTGCCTGGTCGCCGAGGCGGCGCACGAATATCCGGACCAGCGCCGCTCGGCCGCCGAGCGCACCATGTTCGTGGTCGCGATCGGCGCCGCCGTGCAGAACCTGCTGGTCGCGCTCGCGGTAGAGGGACTCGGCTCGTGCTGGGTGTCCAGCACCCTGTTCTGCCCGCAGGTCGCCGCGGACTCGCTCGGGCTGCCGCCAGGCTGGGAGCCGATGGGCGCCGTCGGCGTCGGCCACCCCGCCGCGCCGCCCCCGCCCCGCCCGCCCCGCGATCCGGAGAGGTTCCTGATAACGATGTGACTGGTGGGCCCGGCCAGGCCCGGGCCCGCTCCGCGCCGGACCGATGAATGTGGATCTGGTGCACACCCGACCACACCAATCTCGCATTCATCGCCCTGGTCGTCATCGGCCGGCCGGCTCACGGGCCCCGTGCGCCCGGCATGTCCGTTTTGCGGGAGTCCCCCGCGGAAACGTGGTCAATGGAGGTTGTGGGCACAGCCGGTGCCGACCACAAAGGCCGGCGGGCCGCTACAACGACAGCCTGCGGGACAGGTCGGAGGCGAAGATTCCGCGGGGATCAACCTCGGCGCGCAGCTTGCGGAACTCGTCCAGCCGCGGGTACATCCTGGCGAGCACCGCAGGCGGCACCCGGGCGTCCTTCGCCAGGTAGACCCGGCCGCCCGCGTCCAGCACGGCCTCGTCCAGCCAGCCGAGCAGGCCAGCCAGCCCGGGAGTGCGGGCCGGGAAGTCCAGGGCCAGCGTCCAGCCCGGCATGGGAAACGACAGCAGCCCGGGGTCGCCGTCGCCCATGCGCTTGAGCACGGTCACGAACGACGGCGCGCGCGCCGCGGAGATCTTCTCGAACGCCCGGCGCACGATGTCCTCACAGCCGAACGGCACGACGAACTGGTACTGCAGGAAGCCGGCCGGGCCGTAGACGCGGTTCCAGTTCCTGATCCCGTCCAGCGGATGGAAGAACGCGCCGATGGTCTGCAGCTCGCCGGTCCTGCGCCGCGGGGCCTTGCGGTACCAGGCCTCGTTCATCAGGCCGACGGTGCGGGAGTTCACCAGCCCGCTCGGGAAGACCGGCGGGGCACTGACCAGGGACGCGGGCCGGAACCTGAGCGGGTCGCGCCGGTCTTTCGGCGGCAGCTCGCTGAGCGCGGCGAAGTCGCCGCTGGTGATGACCGACCGGCCCAGGTTCCGGCCCCGGGCCAGGCAGTCCGACCACGCCACCGTGTAGCTGTAGGAGTCATCGGTCTGCGACAGGTACGCCATGGTCTCGTCGATGTCCGGCGTACGGACCGTGTCCACCCGGACCCGTGACGTCTCCACCCTCGCCAGCCGGACCGAGGCCGCCGTGATGATGCCGGTCAGCCCCATGCCCCCGGCCGTGGCCCAGAACAGCTCGGGCTCGGGGCCGGGGGTGACCTGGCGCAGCTGGCCGTCGGCGAGCAGCAGGTCGAAGGACGGCACGTGCCGGGCGAAGCTGCCGGCTACATGATGGTTCTTGCCGTGCACGTCGGCGGCGATCGCTCCGCCGACCGTCACCTGGCGGGTCCCCGGCGAGACCGGGACGAACCATCCCCGCGGCAGCGCGGCCGTCATCAGCTGCTCCAGGCTCACCCCGGCCTCGCAGGTCACCAGGCCGTTCTCGGTATCGAACTCGGTGATCCGGTTCATCCGGGCGGTCGTGAGGACCCGCCCGCCGCCGTTCTGCGCGGCGTTGTTGTAGCTGCGGCCGAGCCCGCGCGCGATCACGCCCCGCGGCGTCACGTCGGCCAGCAGCGCGGCCAGCTCGGCCGGGTCGGCGGGCTCGGCCACCTCCGCCACGCTGGAGTTGGTGCGTCCCCAGCCGGTGAGCTTCCGCCGACTGCTCGCGGCCCACATGCGCGAGCCCGACAAGCCCTGAGACGTCGTCGCGCCCGACGGCGCGAGCGGGTCAGACGAGGCCGGCGATACCCGCGTTATGGATGGTTGTCCGGGGTCTGCTCCTGGCACAGTCCGCCATCCTAAGCCCCGACGAGCGGGAGCGAGGACCTCGCGCCCCGGACGGAGGCACAGACTCCGTCGCTGGCAGCGGCGGCGGCTATCCGTTCCGCCGTCGGGCTGGCGTAGGTCGTGGTCCGCTGCCGCATCGGCCGTCCGGTCGGGGCGACCATCGCGGTGAGCTGGCTGATGGTCTTGAAGGAGCCGTTCTGCGAGCCGGCCATCCGGCTGATGGTCTCCTCCATAAGCGTGCCGCCCAGGTCGTTGACTCCGCCGCTGAGCATCACCCGGCAGGCCTCGTCGCCGAGCTTGACCCAGGAGCACTGGATGTTGCTGATCGCGCCGTGCAGCAGCAGCCGGGACACCGCGTGCACCACCCGGTTCTCCCGCAGCGTGGGGCCCGGGCGGGCCAGCCCGGCCAGGTAGATCGGCGAGCTGGCGTGCACGAACGGCAGCAGCACGAACTCGGTGAAGCCTCCGGTCTGCTCCTGGATCCGGCGGATCACCCGCAGGTGGCCGACCCAGTGCGCCGGCGTGTCGACGTGCCCGTACATCATCGTCGCCGAGGTCGGGATGCCGAGTTGGTGCGCGGTGGTGATCACCTCGATCCAGGCCGAGGCCGGCAGCTTGCCTTTCGTGAGCACCCAGCGGACGTCGTCGTCCAGGATCTCGGCCGCCGTCCCCGGCAGCGAGTCCACGCCCGCCTCGCGGGCCGCCGTCAGCCACTCCCGGACCGGCAGGCCGGTGCGCGACGCCCCGTTCATCACCTCCATCGGCGAGAACGCGTGCACGTGCATCCCCGGGCAGCGCCGTTTCACCTCGGCGGCCAGGTCGAAGTACGCGGTGCCGGGCAGGTCGGGGTGAATGCCGCCCTGCATGCACACCTCGGTGGCCCCGGCCTGCCAGGCCTCCTCGGCGCGGTCCCCGACCTGCGCGACCGACAGCGTGTAGGCGTCGGCGTCGCTGCGTCTCTGGGCAAAGGCGCAGAACCGGCAGCCCGTGTAGCAGACGTTGGTGAAGTTGATGTTGCGGTCCACGACGTAGGTCACGTCGTCGCCGACTGCGTCGCGGCGCAGCGCGTCGGCCAGCCCAGCGAGTGCCTCAAGCTCCGGGCCGTCGGCGTCGAGCAGCGCCAGGGCCTCGGCGTCGGAGAGCCCTGCGGGGTCGCGCTCGGCCCGGCGGAGCGCGGCGAGCACCTCGGAACGGGCCCGCCGCGGACCCGTGGTTGCGGACACAGTGCCAGCCGGTGCCGCGCCCGCCGTTCCTGTGCCCGCCGTTACTGTGCCCGCCGTTACTGCGGGCCTGGCGGCCGGCTCGATCCGAGACCCGACCTCCGCCCAGTCGCCGTACACCTCGGCGAAATCTTCCCTGCGGTCCCTCGTCCGTCCGACGGTGTCGATCGTGATGTGCAGGTCGGTGCGGCCACCGGCCTCGCCCCAGCCTCCGTCCGGCTCCTGCCAGCCCAGTCCGCGCGGCATGGCGTCCGCGCGGGCCAGCCCGGTTGCGGGGTCGGCCAGGGCCGCGACGTGCGGGCCGAGCCGGGGATCCAGCCACGGCTCGCGGATGTAGCCGGGATAGATGGTCAGCCGCTCCCGGAGCTCGAAGCCCTCGGCGGCGGTGCGCTCCGCCAGGTCGTCGATCTGGGGCCAGGGGCGTTCCGGGTTCACGTGGTCCGGGGTCAGCGGCGAGACCCCGCCCCAGTCATCGATGCCGGCGGCCAGGATCATCCGGTACTGGTCGCCGATCAGGTTCGGCGGGGCCTGGATCCTGGCGCCCGGGCCGAGGACCAGCCTGGTCACGGCGATCGTTGCGGCCAGGTCGTCCAGCTCGGCATCGGGCACGCCGCGCATCCTGGTGTCCGGCTTGGCCCGGAAGTTCTGCACGATGACTTCCTGGATGCCGCCGTACTCGCGGGCCACCCGGCGGATCGCGAAGATCGAGTCCGCGCGCTCGGCCAGGGTCTCGCCGATGCCGATCAGGATGCCGGTCGTGAACGGGACGTTGCTGCGGCCGGCGTCCTCCAGCACCCGCAGCCGCACCGCCGGATCCTTGTCCGGGCTGCCGAAATGCGGGCCTGAACGCTCGGTGAAGAGCCTCTTTGAGGTCGTCTCCAGCATCATGCCCATCGACGGCGCGACCGGCTTCAGCCGCTGGAAGTCCTGCCAGGTCAAGACGCCCGGGTTGAGGTGCGGCAGCAGGCCGGTCTCCTCGAGCACGGCGATCGCCATCGCCCGGACGTAGGACAGGGTGCCGTCGTAGCCGCGGAAGTCGAGCCACTCCCTGGCCTGGTGCCACCGGTCCTCGGGGCGGTCGCCGAGCGTGAACAGCGCCTCCTTGCAGCCGAGCGCCGCTCCCTGGGCGGCGATCTCGATGACCTCGTCCGGCGACAGGTAGGGGTGGGCGAGCCTTCCGGGGACGGTGGCGAACGTGCAGTAGCCGCACCGGTCCCGGCACAGCCGGGTCAGCGGGATGAAGACCTTCCGGGAATAGGTGATGATCCCGGCCCGGCCCGCGCGCTCCAGCCCGGCGTCCCTGGTCCGCGAGGCGTAGCCGAGCAGCCCGGTGAGCTGGTCGCCGCGGGCGTGCAGCAGCGTGGCTGCCTCGCCCTGGTCCAGGGTCTTGCCGTCCCTGGCCCGGGCCAGGGCGCGGCGCAGCGCGCTGTCAGATGGCGGGGGCTCGGTGGCGGGAGTTGGCGACCGCTGCGGGCGGGGGCGCGGGGTGGAGCCGTTAACGCTCATTGGGCCAGCCTAAGTCGGGCGGTCCGGCCGTCCTGGACCGGCTTGGGTGCTGACACGTGGTGGCTGCCCCGCCTTCGTAACCATCACGAGGCCCGGTTTCATGATCACGGACCGCCCCCCGCGCTGCGGCGCGTTAAGGCGTTATGAAGCGCGTGCGGAAAATGCTGCTATCGCAGCACTTTCCGCACGAAGTTCCGAACCCGGTGGCCGAGCAGGATGACCTCGGCCTAAAACGTGCGGTACTCCCGGACAGCTAGGCGGGGCCCGCGGCGCGGCGGCCGCACCCCGCTCAGCTCCACCAGCCTGGTCGCCCGGTACCGGTGCCCGGCATACGGGGCCAGCAGGTCCAGCATGCCGGCGTCATCGACGATCCGGCCGGCCAGTGCCCAGCCGACGGCGGCGGGCAGGTTGTAGTCGCCGACCGACACCGCGTCCGCGTCGCCGCAGGCGCGCTGCCTGACCTCGGCCGAGGTCCACGGCCCGACGCCCGGCAGCGATCTCAGCCTGCGGTCGGCGTCGTCGGCTGCCATCGTGAGGATCTCCTCCAGGCGGGCCGCCGCGCGCGCCGCTCCCGCGATCGCGGCAGCCCGCCTCGGCTCGACGCCAGCCCGGTGCCATTCCCAGGACGGGATCTGCGCCCAGGCCCGCGCGTCCGGGAAGACCCGCATGCCGGCCGGGGCCGGGCCGGGGGCAGGCTGGCCGAACCGGCGCAGCAGGTATTGCCAGGCGCGGCGGGCCTCCGCTCCCACCACCTTCTGCTCCAGTATCGCCGGGACCAGCGCCTCGAGCACGCGCCCGGATCGGCCGACCCGGGCGCCGGGATGCCGGCCGGCCATCTCCCGCAGCAGCGGGTGCACCGGAGCAAAGCCGGCCTGATCGTCGGTCTCGCCGAGCAGGGAAGGCAGCATCTCCAGCAGCCAGGCCGCGCCTGGTCCCCACGCCGCCGCGGTGACCTGAGTGCCCCCGTCCGCCGCCGGCCGTGCCGCCGGAGCCGGCCCTGCCGCCCGAGCCGGCCGTGCCGCCGGAGCCGGCCGTGCCGCCGGAGCCGGCCCTGCCGCCGGAGCCGGCGGAGCCGACGGGCCGGCCACCAGAGCCGACGGGCGGGTCAGCAGAGCGGCCGGCCGGGCGGCCACCCGCAACGTGCCGGGGCCGTCCGGCGTCAGGACCGTCCGCCACACGGCGCCTGAGGCGTCGGTGCGGTACGCGGGATCGCGCGACCCGCGACAGTGCACGGACAGGACGAGCCGCACGTCAACGGGATACGGCGGGCTCCATTCCCGGGATTCCCGGGCCAGCTGCGCGGCGGCCGACCTGGGGTGGCCTGCCTGCGGTCCAGCCGACACGATGGCGCCGGCCTCACGCGTCGGTGGAGAACCGGATCGCGGTCGGGCCCAGATCAACGCCCGGCCAGACCCGAAGCCCGTACCTTAGCTCGTTGCCCTCGGCCACGGCGGCCCCGTCGCCGATCACGACGCCGTCGAGGATGGCGCCCGGGCCGATGGTCACTCCGCTGCCCAGCACGCTGGAGCTCACCACTGCGCCGGCGCCGACCGTCACCTTGTCGAACAGGACGCTGCCCGCGACCTCCGCGCCCGCGCCGATCCGGCAGCCGGAGCCGACAGCCGTGCCGCCGGACAGCTTGGCTCCCGGCTCCACGACTGTCCCGGCCAGCACCAGCGAATCGCCGGTCGGGCCGGGCAGCGCCGGCGAGGCCAGCTTCCCCAGCACCAGATCGCACGAGCCCTGCACGAAAGTCTCCGGGGTCCCCACGTCGAGCCAGTACGCGGTGTCGACGTGACCCATAACGACCTCCCCCGAGCTGATCAGCTGCGGAAAGGTCTCCCGCTCGACCGAGACCGGGCGGCCAGCCGGTATCGAGTCGATCACGCGCCGCCTGAAGACATAGCACCCGGCGTTGATCCGGTTGGTCACCGGATGCGGCGTCTTCTCCAGGAACGCCGTCACCCGCCCGCCGGAGTCGGTCGGCACGCAGCCGAACCTGGACGGATCGCTGACCTCCACCAGGTGCAGCGTGACCGCGGCGCCGGCCTTCTCGTGCACTGCGACCTGCGCGGCCAGGTCGTGACCGGAGAGCACGTCGCCGTTGAGCACCACGACCGGATCCTCGGGGCCGCTGCTCAGGCCGGCTGCCGCGTTGCGGATCGCGCCGCCGGTACCGAGCGGGACCTGCTCGTGGACGTAGTCGAGCTCCAGCCCGAACGACGATCCATCGCCGAAGCGCTCGCGGAACATCTCGGCCCGGTACGACGTCGCGAGCACCACCCGAGCCACACCGCAGCTCGCGGCGCGAGCGAGCTGGTGAGCCAGGAACGGGACGCCCGCGGTGGGCAGCAGGTGCTTCGGCGCGGACAGGCTGAGCGGCCGCAGCCGGGTACCATAGCCGCCGACCAGCAGGATGGCCTCGAACCCGGCGGCACGGGAGGGACGCGGGCCGTCTATGGCATCAGGGACGTTTGAATCGTACGACATGAGCAGGCAGGTTACTCGTGTCCCTGAATTGCCGCACGCTCGTACGACGCCATGTGCGCCTCGGCCGAGGCGCCCCAGGTGAACTCCAGCGCCCGGGCATGGCCGGCGGCACCCAGCGACTGCCTGCGCGCCGGGTCGTCGAGCAGGGCCCGCAGCGCGGTGCGGATGCTGTCGGCGTCGGGCTCGGTGTAGGCCACCGCGTCGCCGCCCACCTCGGGCAGCGACGTCCGGTGCGTGGTCAGCACGGGCGCGCCGGATGCCATGGCTTCGAGCACCGGCAGCCCGAATCCCTCGCCCTTGCTCGGGAACGCCACGACCAGCGCCCCGCCGAGGAAGCCTGGCAGGTCGCTGAAGTGCAGGTAGCCGGGCCGCACCAGGCGCAGGTGCGCGGGCACGTTGGCCACCGCCTCGTCCACTTCCTCGCTCCAGCCGCTGCCGCCGGCCAGCACCAGGGCCGGCGGCTCGCTGAGGTCCGCCACGGCGTCCGCCCACCCGTTGATCAGCGCCGGGACGTTCTTGCGCGGCTCCAGCGTGCCGAGGTAGCCGATGTAGGGCTTGCCGTGCAGGCCGAGCCGGTCGGAGACCTGGCGCACCTGGGCCTGGCTGGGCTGGTGGAACAGCCGGTGGTCGACCCCGTGGTAGGCGACATCGATCCTGGTCGGATCCGCGCCTAGCGCGCGGACCAGCTCGTCCCTGGTGGCCTTGGACGGGACGATCAGCCGGGTCGCCCGGCGCGCGGAGGTGCGGATCGCGGCCTTGTAGAACGTCGCGGCCACCGGGCTGTGGGCGTCCGGCTCGGTGAAGAACGTCAGGTCGTGCATGGTCACCACGATGGGCGCGCCCGGGCGCAGCGGCATCGAGTAGTGCGGCGCGTGGATGACGTCCGCGCCGACCTGCTGCGCCACCAGCGGCAGGCCGCTCTGCTCCCAGGCGAGCCGGGCGGGCCGGTGGGCGATGGCCGGCGGCCCGGCCACGACCCGCGCGCTAGGGACCAGGCGCCCGTACCGCTCCTCGTCGGCGCGCTGGCAGGCGACGGCCAGGTCGGCCCCTGCCTCGCCCAGGGCGCAGACCAGCCCGTCAACGTAACGGCCGAGCGCGCCACGGTCTGCGGGCACCGCGGTCGCGTCAACAAGCACACGAGGCGCCACGACCGGTCAGGCTCCCTTCGCTGGGCCTGCTGGGGCGCGCGGGAACGCCAGCAGGAAAGCTTTGCTCTGGATGTCCCGTCAGCTCCGAGCGTACGCCCTCTGCGGCGCAGACGTGCCTCCGCCGGACGGCGGTGGCACATGATTGGCCGACCCGCAACCGGAGCTTGGCCGACCCGCAACAGCGTGGCCAACCTGCAACCGAAGCGGGAGCCGTCCGCGCGCCCGGCAGCGGCGGCTACGGGCTCGGGGACGGCCTGGGCCGGGCGGACGGCGAGGGCGACGCCGAGGGACCCGGCCTGGCCGCCGGGCTGGCCTGCGCGGCTTTCTGGGCGTTGTCGAGCGCCGCCTTCATATTGGCCAGGTCGCTGCCGTAGGCGGCGAAGTCACCGCCTTTCAGGGCGGCCTGGGCCTGGCTGTAGTAGGTCTCCGCCTGCTGCAGGTACTTCAGCACGGTCGCGCTCGCGCCGCGGCCGCCGCCCGGCGTGCTGGCTCCCGGGCCGGCCGGCCCGGCCGACATGCCCAGGGCCTGCGCCAGTGCCCCCTCCAGGGTCGGCGCGTACCCGATCTGGCCGTTGTAGTACACGAGCATCCGCTGCAAGGTGGGGTAGGACCCCGAGCTGCCTGGTGCCACCTCCGACACGTAGACCGGCTCGAAGTACATCAGGCCGCCCCCTACCGGAAGCGTGATCAGGTTGCCCTCGGTCACCGTGGATCCGCCCTGCCGCAGCAAGCTCAGCGCCGAGGCGACGACCGAATTCGACTCGAAGTCGTTCTGCACCTGCTCCGGTCCGCGGATCGTGGTGTCCTGCGGCAGCGCGAGGACCCGGATCGTGCCGTAGCCCGGGCTCTGCGGGTTGCTGTCGACCGCCATGAGCGCGGCCATGTTGGGCCGGCTGCGCGGCGTAAAAGAGGTGCTGAGCGAGAATTCCGGGCTCTGCTGGCCCGGCATCGTCATCGTCAGGTAGTACGGCGGCTGGCTGGACGAGCGGGGCGATGTGCCGCTGGGGTCCGTGGGCACGGTCCAGAAGTTCTGCCCGCCGTAGAACTCGGGGGCCTGCGTCACGTGATACTGCGCCAGAATCTGCCGCTGCGCCTCGAACAGGACCGGGGGGTAGCGCAGGTGCGGCAGCAGGTCGGGGGGAATGGCGCTCTCTGGCTTGATCACGCCGGGAAACGCCTTCTTCCAGGAGTCGAGCAGGGGATCATTGCCGCCCCGCTGGTACAGCGTGACCGCGCCGGTGTAGGCGTTCACCACCGCCTTGACCGAGTTCCGTATGTAGTTCACCTCACCGTCCGGGCCGACGACCGAGCCGCCCGGGCTGTAGCTGTTCGAGCTGGCCTGCTGCAGGCTCAGCCGCTGCGAGTAGGGGTAGCTGTCGGTGGTCGTGTAGGCGTCCACCACCCACAGGATCTGGCCGTCGACCACGACCGGGTAGGTGTTGCCGTCCAGGGTGAGGAACGGGGCGACCTTGGCCACCCGCGACAGCGGGTCCCTGATGTACATGATCTTCGAGTGGCTGTCGATGGCGCCGGACAGCAGGATGTTGAGCTCGTGGAACTTGATCGCGTACAGCAGCCGGTTCAGCGCCGAGCCGACGGGGACGCCGCCGCTGCCGCGGTAGGTGGTGTTCGCCTGGCCGCTCGGGCTCAGGCTGCTGGGGTAGTCGAGCTCCTGCTGATGCCCGCCGACGATCGCGTAACTCGTCTCCTGCTGACCGAAGTACACCCTGGGCTGTCGCACGTCGAGCTCGCCGGACGGCGGAATGTCGCTCTCCGTGAAAGCGGGGTTGCCACCGCTTCCTACCGCGTTCGCGGAGGCGGCGACGAACCCGAACCCGTGGGTGTAGACGAGGTGGCTGTTGATCCAGTTGCCCTGGCCGGCCGGCGGCCCCGACATGTCGCGGACGCCGACGACCATGTCCTGGGGGACCGAGCTCCCCGGGACGGCGTACCGGTCGAACGAGAGCACGTTGCCGAAACTGTAATACCCCTTGACCTGCTGGATCTGCTGGAACGCCGCCGACACCACGCCGGGATCCAGCTGCCGCACGTCAGGGAGAGCGGCGGCCTGGCTGGCCAGCGCCGCCGCCGACTCCGACGACACTGCCGAGTACGGCGTCACCTGCACCCGCGAGATCCCGTACGCGCTGCGGGTACCGGCGATCTCCAGCGCCAGGAACGGGCTCTCCTTGGCAAGCTCGTTGGGCTTGACCACGAACTGCTGGACGATCGCGGGGTAGACGCCGCCGACGATGATCGCTGAGAGCACCAGCAGGCCGAACCCGACGGCGGGCAGCATCGCGTTCCGGCGGAGCGCCCCGGCGAAGAACAGCGCGGAGCAGATCACCGCGATCACCGCGAGCACGGTCTTGGCCGGCAGCACGGCGTTCACGTCCGTGTAGGAGGCGCCAGTCTGCACCACGCCGCGCTGCGACAAGTCGATGCCGTACCGGTCCACGAAGTAGGCGATGGCCTTGAGTAGCACGAAGATGCCCGCCAGGACGAAAAGGTGGGCCCGCGTGCCCTGGGTCGCGCGCTCCCCCCGCCGCTGCAGCCGCAGCCCGCCGTACAGGAGATGCACCAGGGCCGCCGCCAGCAGCGAGAGCAGGATGGCCGCGAACAGGAAGCTGAGCACCATCCGGATGAATGGGTAGTCGAAGACGAAGAACGACAGGTCGAGATGAAACTGCGGATCTTTAATCCCGAACGATGTCCGGTTGGCGAACAGGAGCCAGGTGCGCCAGCTGCCGGCGGCGGCCAGGCCGGAGGTGAGGCCGATCAGCCCGAGCACCCCCCAGACCACGAGCCTGCGATGCGGGTCGATCACCAGCCGGTACGCATCCAGGCCCTGCTGCTGGGGTGACATCGGCCGGTGCGCAGGCCTGAGCCGGTAGGCGATCCTGATGTTGGCGCCTATCACCGCCATCATGAAGAAGGCGGTGATGGCGAAGAGTGCCCACCTGACGCCGTACGTGGTGTCGAACACCGACGTATAGCCGACCGAGCGGAACCACAGGAAGTCCGTCCAGATCCCGGCGCCCACGCTAATGAGCACGATCAGCACGACCACGGATCCCAGGACCGGGATCACGTACCTCGACCACCGCGGAAGCACGATGGGGCGGCCCACTGGCGGCCGTGCACCGCCCGCTGATCGGAAGGACACCCCTCCCCCTTTACGTCGACTCTCGGAAGGCCACGCCTCCTCTACGCCACCTCGGGCACTCCAGGGGCGGGCAGTGTGCGGGCGGTACGCGCTCAGCCCACGCACTGCGCGTGAATGCGCACTCTCTGACGGAAACTTACCGGTATCCGGCAAGGTTCCCGTACGGTTCACCGCTGCCGCGGCTGATCCGCGGCTAACCCTGCTTGCGAAGCCTGCTGCGCGGGAGTGTCTCCCGCGCGCCTCCGGGCGCCTTCGGCCGCTCCGGCTCGCTCAGGCTGCGGTCCTGCTCGCCTCCGGGGGCGCGTTCAGCCCTCTGGCTCGCTGATGAAGGTTGAAGGGGGTCGTCGCGCCCTGGGGCTAACTCAGCACGAAGGCACTGGCTTGCCTGCCTTCAGCGCCTCGAGGTCATCGACGGCGCCGGCCAGGGAGCTTACCTTGATCAGGCGCATCCCGGCGGGCACCGCCCCCGCGGTGTCCGGGCAGTTCGCCGCCGGGGTCAGGAAGATCGTCGCGCCGGCGGCCCGCGCGCCGAGCATCTTCTGCTGGATCCCGCCGATCGGATCCACCGTGCCGTTGGCCTCGATCTCCCCGGTGCCCGCGATGAACCGGCCGCCGGTCAGGTTGTCCGGCGTGATCTTGTCGATGATGCCGAGCGCGAACATGAGGCCCGCGCTGGGACCACCGATGTTCCCGATGCTGATCGTCACGCTGAACGGGAACACGAAGCTCTCCACGAGCAGCACGCCGATCTCCGGCTGCCCCTGGACATCGGCGGTCACCAGCCGGACGCGGGAGGTCCGGCCATGCCGCAGCACGGTCAGCTCCACCGGAGCCCCCGGCCGCCGGGCCTTGATCAGGGTCCCGGCGTCGGTGTGGCAGGACACCGGCTTGCCGTCGACCGCCGCGATGGCATCTCCCGGTTGCAGGCGGCCCGCGGCGGGCGTGCCCTTGACCGTCACCTGGATGGTGTCCACCGTCTTGAAGCCGATGTCGAGCTGGCACAGCGCCGCAGCCTGCGCCGTCTGCTGGGAGTTCGCCATCTGCTCGGTGTCTTGCCTCGCCACCTGCTGCGGTGTCTGACCCGGGGTGAAGATCTCCTGCTCGGGCACCACCGCATCGTCCGGGCTCAGCCAGGCGCGGAGCGCCCCGAAGATGTTGAAGCCGGTTCCCGGGCCGCCCATGAAGGACACGGTCACCATGTTGAGGTGGCCACTGGCCGGGTACGTCGGGTGGCCCTTGATCTGGATCAGCGGCTTGCTGCCCAAGGCGCCGAGCGTGTTCAGCGTCGGACCGGGAGTCAAGGCGACATACGGAACGGGCGAGACCACGGCGACGGCCAGCGCGATCAGCACTCCGGCTGCTGCCACCAGCAGCGTCGCGGCTCGACGGGACATGGGGGAAGACTACGCGCTGTTCACCCACTCGCTTCCGCCGCTGGCGTACTCCTGGTGCTTCCAGATCGGCACGCTTCGCTTCAGCTCGTCGATCAGCGCACGGCACGCGTCGAACGCGTCACCGCGATGCGGGCAGGACACGGCCACCACGACCGCGATATCGCCGACCGCCAGGTCGCCCACCCGGTGCACCGCGGCGACGGCGGTCACGCTGAAGCTGGCCGCGACCTTCTCGGCGACCCGCCGCAGCTCCGCCGCGGCGGAGGGATGGGCGCTGTAGCCGAGCCGGACCACGTCCCGGCCGTGATCCTGGTCCCTGACCGCGCCGACGAACACCGAGATGCCCCCGGCCGCCGGGTCCGAGACTGCGCTGAGCACCTCGTCCACCGACAAGGGGGTATCCCGCAGCTCGGCCAACCGGATCGCGGAGCTTGCTCCGCGGCAGCGTCTCCCGCTCTCCTCCGGGGCGCCGTTGTGGTCCTCCGGCCCGCTCACCGGTGCCTGCCTCCCGCTCGCCTCCGGGTGCGCCGTTGTGGCCCTCCGGCCCGCTCGTGGGGTTGACGGGGGGTCGTCCTCCCTAGGGCCAGCGCCGATCGTATCCACATGGGCCAAGCTATCGTGAGCGGTCAGGTGCCGCGGCGCCGCCGTCTGACCTCGCGCACGATCGCCGCGGTCCCGATGACGGCCACCGTGGCGCCCGCGGCCGTGATCGTCGCGTCCTTCCGGTCCAGCCGGCGGCCCGCCACCGCGTGGCGGCCAGCCCGCTGCTCGAGCAGGACCCGGAGCGCCGCCGCGTTGTCGAAGGAAGGCTTCCAGCCGGCCTCCCGCAGGGTCAGGCAGTCGACGACCCACGGGTACACGACGAAATGCAGGTCCGTGCCGCTGCACGGTGCCGAACGTCAGGCCGGCCGGCAGCTCGATCCGGCGCAGCCCGGACAGTTCCTCCACCTGCTCCTGCTCCAGCCATCCGTCGCAGCCGACCGCGAACTGGCCGGTCGCCTCGCCCGTCGCGGCCATCTCGAGCGCGGACACCAGGTCATCGACATGGCAGAACTGCCAGCGCGGAGCGCAGCCCTTCACGGCGAGCAGCCGCGGTGCCTCGAAATGGCGGGTGATCAGGGTGTCCACGCCCTCGCCGACCAGCGCGGCCGGCCGGACGACCGTGACCGCCATGCCCGGGTTGGTCTGCGGCGAGCGCTGGGCCAGTTGCTCGATCTCCAGCAGGTCGCCGACCACGCTGCCGTCCGAGTCGGCTCCCAGCGGCGCCGATTCGGCCAGCGGGACAGGATTATCCGGCTGGGCGCCGTACACCATCGCGCTGGTTACCAGCACGACCCGGCCGACCCGCCCCGCGGCCGCCGCGGTCAGCACGGTCTGCGCGCCTCGGACGTTGAACGCCCGCCGGGACCGGCGATCGGAGTCGGGCGCTACGTCGAGATCGGTGTGCACGACAACGTCCACCCCGGCCAGCCGTCCGGCCAGCGCCGGGTCGCGGACATCGACAACCCGCCAGGTCACGCCCGTCGCGTCGCCCCTGTGGCCGTCGATGGCGACCACCCGGCCGACCCTGGCCGATGCCGCTAGCCTGACCGTGAGCGCATGGCCGAGGCCGCGGGCCGCTCCCGTGACGGCGACCACCGGGCCGCGCCCGCGCTCCCGCCGGATCTCGGCCCCCGGGGCAGGAGCCGCGGAGCCAGGAACTACGGCGGGAGCCGGGGCAGCGCGCCGCCGCGATGGGGATGCCTGGCGCCCGGCCCCGAGCCCGGCCCCGCCCGGCGCGGCACCCCCCGGCGCGGCACCCCCCGGCGCGGCACCCCCCGGCGCGGCCGGGCGCCGGTTTGCTGCCCGGCGCCCGCGCGCCTCGCGGTTACTCACCGGTTGTCCCAGGCCTGGTGGCAGGCCGCCCAGGCTCCGCCGTAGGCGAACTAGCATCTCGATTGCTCACCGCACGGTGCTCCCGGGATAACGTGGCGGACGTGGACTCTTCCATCCTGCCCGAGAGGCAGCGGAAATGACCGACCCTCCCTTTGGCTTCAACCTGCCTGGTGACCGCGATCCCGACGATTCGGGAAACACGCCGGGCGGCGGTGGCGGCTCCGGCGGTGGTGGCGGCGGCGCGGGCTCTGGCGGCCCGGGCGGGCCGCAGGGCCCGCTGGGCCCGCTGGGACCGCTGGGCGACCCGCAGCAGTTCGCCGACGCCCTCCGCCAGTTCGCCGACCTGATGTCCTGGCAGGGCGGGCCGGTCAACTGGGATCTGGCCAAGAACGTGGCGCGGCAGACGGTCGCTGCCGCGGGGGACGCGAGCGTCCTGGACATCGAGCGCCGCAAGGCCATTGATGCGATCCGGACGGCCGACCTGTGGCTGGAGGATGCCACCACCCTGCCCACCGGAATCCGGATCGCGCAGGCCTGGAGCCGCGCGGAGTGGGTGGAGGCGACCCTGCCGGTCTGGTCGAAACTGTGCGACCCGATCGCGGCGCGGGCGGTCGATGCCATGAGCGGGATTCTGGCCGATGATCCTGAGGAGATCGCCGGGGAACTCCCGCCCGAGATGCGGTCCGCGATGAGTGCCCTCACCGGAGGGCTCGGCGCTCTCGGCGGGCTCGGCCAGATGATGCGCAGGATCGGCGGGATGATGGTCGGCGGCCAGACCGGCGCCGCGGTGGGCGCTCTGGCGCGGGAAGTGGTCAGCTCCACCGATGTAGGCCTCCCGCTCGGGCCGGCGGGCACCGCCGCGCTGCTGCCGGCCGGGGTCGCCGCGTTCGGGCAGGGCCTGTCGGTCGACGAGGCCGAGGTGCGGCTGTTCCTGGCCCTGCGGGAGGCCGCGCATCACCGGCTGTTCGCCCATGTGCCCTGGCTGCGGACTCGCTTGCTCGGAGCGGTCGAGGATTACGCGAGGGGCATCACCGTGGACACCAAGGCGCTGCGCGAGGCCATGCCGCAGATTGACCCGGCCAACCCGGAGGCCCTGAACGAGGCGCTGGCGGGTGCGGCCCTGTTCCAGCCGGAGGACACCGAACAGCAGAAAGCCGCGCTGGCTCGGCTGGA
>WNFJ01407419.1_pt1 | contig 44463 bp, 42 predicted proteins | sample 5400461 | NCBI WGS metagenome assembly WNFJ01 (sample SAMN13153349, study PRJNA577476) | soil metagenome | isolation source: 115 cm saprolite on Douglas fir-dominated hillslope | place: USA:California | collected 2013-09-17
CTGCACCACCATATGGACGTGCAGTTGGCCGGGACCGGCGGCCCGGCCGGATGGCCGCAGCCGGGCTGCGGCTGCGCTTCCTGCGCGCGCGCACGCCGGGGCGGCCGGGCGCGGGCCCCGGCCGAGATCGTGCTCGACGGGACCGCGCGGATCACCTTCCCGCTGGGCAGCGGGGCGCCTGCCGTGCCCGCCGGATACCTGGCCGAGCGGGTGACCGGGGGGCTCGAGATCACCGCGGCCGACGGGACCAGGCTGCTGTGCGCGGCCGGGCCGGGCACGGTGCCCGCGCCCCCGGCCGGCGCGGCGCCCTACGAGGCCGCGCTGCTCGACCTGCTCGGCGATCCGGGACAGCTCGGCGGGCTGCGGCGGCGGGGGCTCGTGACGGGCACCACGGCGGTCGCGGTCATCCACGTCGATCACCGGCTGCCCGCTGAGCGCGAACTCGGCCGGCGGTGCCGGCTCTGGCGGGTCACCGCGGCCGCCGACGGCGATCACCTCACGGCCCCGGCGCGGGGTGCCGCGCCCGCGCCGCCGCGGCCGTGGCGGACGCTGGTGCTCGGCGGCGCGCGCAGCGGCAAGTCCGCCGAGGCCGAACTGCGGCTCGCCGCGGAACCTGACGTCACCTACGTCGCGGCGGGCGGGCCCGCGGCGCGCGGCGACGCGGACTGGGCGGCGAGAGTGGCCGCGCACCAGGCCCGCCGCCCGCCCTGGTGGCAGACGGTTGAGACCACAGAATCCACGGACCTGGCGGGGATACTGCGGGCGAACACGGGCGCGGTGCTGATCGACAGCATCGGCACCTGGCTCGCCGCCGCGCTCGGCGAGGCCGGGGCATGGTGCCCCCCGCCGGGCGATCCGCAGGTCGCGAGCCGGCTGGCGGCCAGGATCGATGAACTGGCCGGTGCGTGGCGGGCCGCCCGCGGCAACGTCGTCGCGGTGAGCGAAGAGGCAGCGGCCGCAGATTCCGCGACGAGCTGGGCCGCCTCAACCAATTGCTCGCCGCGGAATCCGAGGAAGCCGTTCTTGTGGTAGCGGGCAGAGTGCTCTCGCTGCCAGGATGAACGAAAGCTGTTAGGTTTCTCTACGCTGTCGGAAGAATCGCACTCGCCGGCAGTGTGGCCGGCTGGAGGCCCACCGGACCCTCCGCCAGACAGGATCGCCGTCCGCGCCCGGGACGAGGTGGTGACAATGACGCGAGTGGTCGTCGTTGGTGATCTCATGACAGATGCGGTCGCCCACGCTGCATTTCCGCTCGTCAAGGGGAGCGACACGCCCGCGACCGTGACCATGCACGGCGGCGGTTCCGGCGCCAACATCGCGGCCTGGATGGCCGTCGAGGGCGCCGACGTGGCGTTCGTCGGCAGGCGCGGTGCGGACATCGCGGGCCGCAACAGGGACATGGAACTCATGGGCTACGGCGTGGACGCCAGGCTCGTGATGGATCCAGAGCGGCCGACGGGCACCTGTGTGGTGATGGTGACCCACAAGGGCGACCTCACGCTGCTTTCCGACCCTGGCGCCAACGCGGCGCTCTCGCCGGAAGACCTGCCCAAGGACCTGTTCACGCCAGGAAGCCACCTGCACATGTCCGGGTACACGCTGCTGAACGAGGGCTCACGGCCCGCGGCCCTCGCCGCGTTCGGCCTGGCCAAGCGGGCGGGCATGTCGATATCGGTGGACGCGGCCTCGCACGCGCCCGTCGAGCGGGTCGGCGCCGAGCCGTTCCTCGAACTGAGCCACGGCGCCGTGCTGCTGTTCGCCAACGAACCCGAGGCGCGCGTGCTCACCGGCCGGGACGAGCCCGACCAGGCCGCCCGCGTGCTCACCGCGTGGTATCCGCAGGTGGCCATCAAGATGGACGCCGGCGGGGCGCTCTTCTACGCCAACGGGCAGCCAGAGCCCGTGCACGTGCCCGCGTTCGCGGTGGAACGGCCGGTGGACCACACGGGCGCGGGCGACGCGTTCTGCGCCGGGTTCCTGCCGGCCTGGCTGGACAAGAAGCCGCCCGGCGAAGTCCTCGCCTCAGGTAACCGGCTGGCCGCCAAGGCCCTCGGCCAGGTAGGGGCCCGCCCCCCGCTCTAGCACGCCGGCGCGGAGCCGGCCAGCAGCGGCCCGTCGCCGGGAGCGGCGCCATGGCCAGGAGTGGCGCGCCACGCGGGAGCCGTTATGCCAAAAACTGCGGCCGGACCGGGAAAATAGGTGCATGGCCCGACGGAGCAGCACCACGACCCCCCCGCCGCCCGACGACTTCGAAGAGAAGATCGTCGATATCGACGTCGCCGAGGAGATGCGCGGCAGTTACCTCGAGTATGCCTACTCGGTCATCTACGAGCGCGCGCTGCCGGACGCCAGGGACGGCCTCAAGCCCGTGCAGCGCCGGATCCTGTATCAGATGAACGAGATGGGGCTGCGGCCCGATCGCGGCCACGTCAAGAGCGCACGGGTGGTCGGTGAGGTGATGGGCCGGCTGCACCCGCACGGTGACACCGCGATCTACGACGCGCTCGCCCGGATGGCGCAGCCGTGGGCCATGCGCCTGCCGCTGATCGACGGGCACGGCAACTTCGGCTCGCTCGGCGGCGACGACGCCCCGGCGGCGATGCGCTACACCGAGGCGCGGATGGCGCCGGCGGCCATGGAGATGGTCGCCTCGATCCACGAGGAAACCGTCGACTTCCGGCCGAACTACGACGGCCAGGAGACCGAGCCTGGCGTCCTTCCCGCCGCCTTCCCGAACCTGCTCGTCAACGGCGCCGCCGGCATCGCGGTCGGGATGGCCACCAACATGGCGCCGCACAACCTCGGCGAGGTCATCGCGGCGGCCCGGCACCTGATCGACAACGCGGCGGCGACCCTCGACGCACTGATGCGCTTCGTGCCCGGCCCCGACCTGCCCACCGGAGGGAAGATCATCGGGCTGGACGGGGTCAGGGACGCCTATCAGTCGGGCCGCGGCAGCTTCAAGACGCGCGCCGCCGCGCGGATAGAGAAGATCAGCCCGCGCCGTACCGGGATCGTGGTCACCGAACTGCCGTACAACGTCGGCCCGGAAAAGGTCGTCGCGCGCATCAAGGACCTGGTGCAGTCGAAGAAGCTGGCCGGCATCGCGGACCTGAAGGACCTCACCGACCGCCAGCGCGGCCTGCACCTGGTGATCGAGGTGCGAAACGGGTTCCACCCGGAGGCGGTGCTCGAGGAGCTTTACCGGCTGACTCCGATGGAGGAGTCGTTCGGGATCAACAACGTGGCGATCGTCGACGGCCAGCCGCGGGTGCTCGGGCTGCGCGAACTGCTGCAGGTGTATGTGGATCACCGCATGGAGGTGGTCAGGCGGCGCACCGAATTCCGGCGGCGCAAGCGCGAGGAACGGATCCACCTGGTCGACGGCCTGGTCATCGCCCTGCTCAACATCGACGAGGTCATCGGTGTCATCCGGTCCAGCGAGGACGCCGCGGAAGCGAAGCAGCGGCTGATCGACGTCTTCGACCTGTCGGAGATCCAGGCGCAGTACATCCTCGACACGCCGCTGCGCAGACTCACCAAGTACGACCGGCTCGAGCTTGAACGTGAGCGTGAGACGCTGCGGAGCGAGATCGCGGAACTGACCACGATCCTCGACTCGGACGCCCGGCTGCGCGCGGTCGTGTCCGCCGAACTCGCGGACATCGCGGAGCGGTTCGCCACACCGCGGCGAACGGTGCTGCTCGAAGGCCAGGGCGCCGCGCCGAAGACGGCCGCCGTCCCGCTGGAGGTGGCCGACGACCCGTGCGTGGTCCTGCTGTCGGCGACCGGCCTGATCGCCCGCAGCGCCGCGGCCGCGCCGGGCACCGGCGGGCTGGCCGGCCAGGATCCCGAACGGCTGCCGCGCGCCGCCACACCCGGCGCGGGCGGCGCGGTGACCGTGGGAGGCCGGGCAGGGCCGCGCGGCGCGCACGACGTGATCGCGTCGGCGGCGCCCGCGACGGCCCGGGGCAGCGTCGGCGTGGTCACATCCGCGGGCCGGCTGCTGCGCCTCAGCGTGCTCGAGCTGCCCGCGCTGCCGCCGAGCGCGCACGCGCCCGGGCTGGCCGGCGGCGCGCCGCTGACCGAGTTCATGGCGCTGGCCGGCGGTGAGACGGTCGTCGGCATCGTGGCACTCGCGGCCGGCGCGGCGGGCGTGGGCACAGCCCCGCAGGACGGCCCCACCTTGACGCTCGGCACCGCGCAGGGCGTGGTGAAGCGGGTGACGCCCGACTTCCCGCAGGCGCGTGACGAGTTCGAGGTGATCGTGCTGCGCGGCGGCGACCGGGTCGTGCGGGCCGTCTCGGCGGCCGATACTGACGACCTGGTGTTCGTGACGAGCGACGGGCAGTTGCTGCGGTTCGGCGCCGCGTCGGTGCGGCCGCAGGGCCGCGCGGCGGCCGGGATGGCGGGGATCCGGCTGTCCCCCGGTGCCCGCGTCGTGTGGTTCGGCGCGGTCGATGCCCGCGGCCGCGGCGGCGCGCGGCGGGGGGTTCCGGGGGGGCTGGCGGGCGCCGCCGTGGTCGTGACGGTCGCGGGCAGCGCGGGTGCGCTGCCAGGCACGGCCGCCGCGAGCGTGAAGGTCGCGCCGTACGCCGACTTCCCGCCGAAGGGCCGCGGCACGGGCGGGGTGCGCTGCCACCGGTTCCTCAAGGGCGAGGACGAGCTGATCCTGGCCTGGGCGGGTCCCGCACCCGCGCTCGGCGGCACCGCCGCCGGCGCACCCGTCGACCTGCCCGGACCGTTCGGCAGGCGGGACGGCTCAGGCGTGGGGCTCGCGCAGCCGCTCGCGGTCGCCGGCGCTGGCGTGACCGTGTACACGTAACCGCGTGTGACGGCCGTACGTTGGCGCCGCGGATCGCAGGGGCGATAGCCCCTGCGATCCGCGGCGCAATGCCTGGACCGGGCGAAGTGGGATTACAGGCCGTAGGTTTCGAGGAGCCGCAGCCAGACTTCGCTGACCGTGGGATAGGACGGCACGGCGTGCCACAGCCGGTCGAGCGGTACCTCGCCCACCACGGCGATGGTCGCCGCGTGCAGCAGTTCACTGATGCCCGGCCCGACGAACGTGGCACCGAGCAGGACGCGCCGGGCGGTGTCCACGACGAACCTGGCCCGGCCGGAGTACCCGTCCGCGTACAGGGACGCGCCCGCCACCTGCCCGATCTCATAGTCCACGGCGCGGACCGGCGCGTCGCGGCTTGCCGCCTCCCGCTCCGTGAGCCCGACCGCGGCCACCTCCGGGTTCGTGAAGATCACCTGCGGGGCGCCGGCATGGTCGGCGCTCGCGGCCTGCCCGCTCCACGGCGCGGGCGAGCCGGTCAGCTCGCCGCGCGCGCGGGCGGCGATCGCGTCGCCGCACGCGCGGGCCTGGTACTTGCCCATGTGGGTCAGCAGGTTGCGGTGGTTGACGTCGCCCGCGGCGTAGAGCCAGCCGCCGGCCACCGCGCTGACCAGGCACGTGTCGTCCACCTCGAGCCAGCTTCCTGGCGCGAGGCCGATGGTCTCGAGCCCGAGGCCGGTGGTGCGCGGCACCCGGCCGGTGGCCACGAGCAGTTCATCGGCGATCAGGTCGGCGGGCTGCCCGTAGCTGGGGCTGGCGCCGGTTTGACCGGTCCAGATCTCGACCGGGGTGGCGCGGGCGAGCCTGCGCACCCTGGTGATGCTGGTATTGGTCCGCACCTTCACGCCCGCTGACTGCAGCGACGCGGCGACAAGCTCGCCGGCGAACGGCTCCATCCGGTCGAGCAGCCGCGGGCCCCGCGCCAGCACGGTGACCTCCGCACCGAGCGCGCACCACGCGCTGGCCATCTCGCACGCGACCACGCCGCCGCCCAGGACGGCGAGCCGGCCGGGGACCTGGTCCGCGCTCGTCGCATCGCGGCTGGTCCACACCATCGGCTCAGCCAACCCGGGCACCGGTGGGATCGCCGCGGTGCTGCCGGTCGCCACGACCACGGCGTGCCGGGCGACCAGGGTGGCCGTGCCGCCCTCGGGCGTGTCAACCTCCACCCGGCGCGCACCGGCCAGCCGCCCGCGCCCGCGGATCAGGTCAGCCCCCTTGCCGTCCAGCCAGGCCACCTGCCCGGAGTCGTCAACCCACCCGCCGGTGAACCTGGTGCGGCGCGCGAACACCGCCTCGGCCGACAGCTCACCGGTGATCGCCTGCCTCGCCCCGTCGACCGCGCGGGCCTCGGCCAGTGCGGCCGGCGGCCGCAGCAGCGCCTTGCTCGGTATGCAGGCCCAGTACGAGCATTCGCCGCCGACCAGCTCGGACTCGACCACGGCGGCGGACAGCCCGCCGCGCCTGACGCGGGCGGCGACATTCTCACCGACCGGCCCGGCGCCGATGACGACGACGTCGTAGTCCGCGTCCGTCATGATGATCCCCTCCCGACAGCTGCCACCGACCTAGCATGCCAGCCGCCCGCCAGCCGGGCACCCCGGGGCAGGCCGCGGTCGCGGAACCGGTGGCGGCGCTGATCCTCGAACTGCCGCAGCGGGACCTGGGCGGGCAGCAGCCGTCCTGGGAGGATCTGCACGCGCAGCTCGAATGGGGCCGCGGCCGCGGCGCCGAGATCCGCGACATCGTCGCCGCCCTGACGGCGGCGCCGCAGTAGCCGGGGCGCCGGCCGGGGCCTTTCTCAGCCGTGGCGGCGGCCGCCGCGGCGCAGCGTGGCGGCGCGCGCGGCCGCCTGCCGGACGCGGCGCCCCTCGCCAGGCGCCCGCGGCTCCTGCGGTGCACCGCGGTCTTCCGCGGACGCGAACTGCGGCTTCCTGCCGTCGCCGGGCGCACGCGGCAGCGGCGGCACGAGCGCCGCCTGCTGGCGGGCGGCGCAGCGCGCGGCGAGCGCGCCGAGCAGGTCCCTGGGGCCCGCGGCGGGCCGGTCGTCGTACTGCCAGCCGCGGATGAAGTCGCGTATCTCCACGCCGGGCTCGAAGGAGCTGCCGGCGAAACAGCCGGCCACCGCGAGCGCGGCCACGTAGGGGTCGTCCCCGGGCAGTTCGCGTACATATCCGGCGGCGTCGATAAGAGCCAGCACGCAGCGCGCGGCGCGGGCGGGATGGCCGTCGACGGCATCGAGCCGCCAGTGCGCCTGGTCACGTAGGTACTGAGCAAGCAGGTACTGGGCAAGCACCAAACGTTCGGTCACGGAAAGTAATTATGCCGTAACCAGGCGGCGTCTTTCAGAAATTTGAGCTACGAATCGGTCACTTAACGTTATGACGTCGGCCGCGAATCGGGCCGGATGCGCGATCGGCCAGCGGGTGACGCCGGCCGTGCCGCGCGAGCCCGGCACGGCCGGGCTCGCGCGGCACGGCCGGTCCCGGGTCAGACGTCGATGCGGGAGGGATCAAGCTCGGCGGCCCCGCTCACGATGAAGTCACGGCGCGGTGCGACTTCGTTGCCCATCAGCAGGTCGAAGATGACGGACGCGGCGGCGGTGTCGTCGACACGGATCCGCCGCAGCGTGCGCCGCCGCGGATCCATCGTGGTCTCAGCCAGCTGCGCGGCATCCATCTCACCGAGGCCCTTGTACCGCTGCACAGGCTCACGCCAGCGCTGCCCCTTGCGCTCGAGTTCGAGCAGGCTGCGGTGCAGTTCCGCGTCGGAGTAGGTGTACCGGTACTTCTGCTGGCCCTTGCGCGGGTTCGACAGCTCGATGCGGTGCAGCGGCGGCACGGCCGCGAAGACCCGGCCGGCGTCGAGCATCGGCCGCAGATACCGGTGGAACAGGGTCAGCAGCAGGCACCGGATGTGCGCGCCGTCCACATCGGCGTCAGCCATGAAGATGACCCGCTGGTAGCGCGCCGAGTCGAGCTCGAAGGTGCGGCCCGAGCCGGCGCCGAGCACCTGGATGATCGCGGCGCACTCGGTGTTCTTGAGCATGTCGGCCAGCGACGCCTTCTGCACGTTCAAGATCTTGCCCCGGATCGGCAGCAGCGCCTGGAACTCGGAGTTCCTCGCCAGCTTGGCCGTGCCGAGCGCGGAGTCGCCTTCCACGATGAACAGTTCGCTGCGGTCGTCGGCGGACCGGCAGTCGACCAGCTTCGCGGGCAGCGCGGAACTCGCGAGCGCGCTCTTGCGGCGCTGGTTCTCGCGGTGCTCCCGGGCGGCGATCCGGGCCTTGGCCGCGGACACGACCTTCTCGAGCACCGCGCGGACCTGCTGCTTCTGGCCACGCTTGGGCTCGCTGAAGAACGCGCGAAGCTCCTGCCCCACGACCTGGGCCACGATCTTCGACGCGGCCGGCGTGCCGAGCACCTCCTTGGTCTGGCCCTCGAACTGCGGCTCAGGCAGCCGGACCGACACGATGGCGGTCATCCCCTCCGCCACGTCCTCCCTGGAAACCGGGTCGTCGCCGTTCTTGAGCAGCCTGACCGCGCGCAACTGCTCGTTGAAGGCGCGGACGAGTGCCCGCTCGAAGCCGGTGACGTGCGTGCCGCCGTTCGGCGTCGCGATGACGTTCACGAACGAGCGGGTCACGCTGTCGTATCCGGTCCCCCAGCGCAGCGCGACATCGACGGTGAGCTCGCGTTCCACGTCGGCGGGCGTCATGTGGCCCTGCTCGTCGAGCACGGGGACGGTCTCGGTGAACCGCCCGGAACCAGACAGCCGCACCACGTCGGTGACGGGCTCGTCGGGCGCGAGGTGGGCGCAGAACTCGCTGATGCCGCCGTCGAACCTGAACTCACGCTCCTCGGCGCCGGGCTCGCGGGCGTCGGTGACGGACACGGTGAGCCCTGGCACGAGGTAGGCGGTCTGGCGGGCACGCTCGGCCAGCGCGGCGAAAGGAACCTCCGCCTCGCGCAGGAAGATCTGCCGGTCCGGCCAGAACCTGATCCTCGTGCCCGTCACCCGTTTGGCGATCCTGCGCACCTGACGAAGGCCTGCCGCAGGGGTGAAAGGCGCCTGCGGGCCCGGGCCGGAGAACTCGCCGGGCACACCCCGCCTGAAGCTGACGGCGTGGGTGTGGCCGCCGCGGTCGACTTCCACGTCGAGGCGCGCGGCGAGCGCGTTCACCACCGACGCCCCGACGCCGTGCAGCCCGCCGGACGCCGTGTAGGACCCGCCGCCGAACTTGCCGCCCGCGTGCAGCCGGGTCATCACGAGCTCCACGCCGGTCAGGCCGGTCTTGGGTTCGGCGTCGACGGGGATACCGCGCCCGTCGTCGCGCACCTCCGCGCTGCCGTCGGCGTGCGTCGTGACCTCGATCCGGGAGCAGTAGCCGCCGAGTGCCTCGTCAACGGCGTTGTCCACGATCTCCCACAGGCAGTGCAGCAGGCCTCGGCTGTCGGTCGAGCCGATGTACATCCCCGGGCGCTTGCGGACGGCGTCGAGGCCGTCGAGCACCGACAGGTGGTGCGCGGTGTACGCATCGGCGGCGGCAGGCGTTCCCCGCACGGACGCAGTGATGGGGGCGGTCACGGGTGGTCTCCTCCAGGCGCGGATCCCCGCCAGTGCTGGGAACGGATGCCTCACCGCAGGGTAGCCGGTCCAGCCGACAACGCGGGAAAGGCTCGCCGCAGGCCGGGGCATGAGTTGCGTAGAGTACCGAATGTTGGCATTTCCGTAAGCAAAAGCAGTTACTAAGGCGAACGAAGACGTTACAGTAAGTTGTCAGTGACGTAGGTCACTGCTCGAGTACTTTCGCTCGTGGCGTAGCAAGAGGCGGGCCGGGAACGTGGAGGTCCGGCCGGTTGTTGTGCTGTGCTGAGACAGAGAAAGAAGATTGGCCGGCCGGAACGCACGAGGAACCAGCTGAAGGCGAGGAAGCGACGTTGAACGGAGCTCTAGCCCCCACCAAGCCGCTCACAGCCACAGACCGCTGTGACCGCTGTGGCGCCCAGGCCTACGTCCGCATCCTGCTCCCCAACTCGGGTGAGCTCCTGTTCTGTGCGCACCACAACAGGCAGCACGCGCCGGCGTTGACGAAGATAGCGGCGGAAATCCAGGACGAGACGCAGCGGCTCTCGCGCGCAGAGGAGACCGCGCGCGAGCGCTGAGACATAACCTTTCCCGGCGCCCCGCCACCCTGCCGGGTGGCGGGGCGCCGTGCTGCCCCGCGATCCGGTCAGCGCGCCCCGCGCCCGCGGGGGCGCGCTGACACAATGAGTCCCATGCGGAACCTGCGGGTCCTCGGCAGCTGCGGTGCCTGGCCAGAGGCTGGGCGCGCGGCGTCGGGCTTCCTGGTCGAGTGGGATGGCTTCAGGATCGTCCTCGACCTCGGCTACGCCACCTTCCCGCGCCTGCTCACGCACTGCCCCGCCGCCGAGGTGGACGCGGTGGTCATCACGCACGGGCACGCCGACCACTGTGTGGACGCGCACGCGCTCTACCGCGCCCGGGCCTACGGCGGTGCGAAGCTCCCGAGGATTCCGCTGTTCTGCATAGAAGGCGTCGTCGAGCGGCTGGCCGCGTTCGACCCCCGCGCCGACCTGCACGAGGTATATGACGTCTGCGAGCTGCCGTGGCCGCAGCGAGCGGGGCCGTTCGGCATCGAGGGTGTCGAACTTCCGCATCATGTGCCCAACGTCGGCGTCCGGCTCGAGGCGGCCGGGATGACGCTCGCCTACACCGGCGACACCGGCCCGGATTCCGCGCTCGCTGACCTCGGCGCGGGCGCCGACCTGTTCATCGTGGAGGCGACCGAGCAGGGCGGGCCGCTGTCCGGGCCGCCGCGCCTGGACCTGACCGCCGCGGAAGCCGGCACGTGGGCGGCCCGCGCCGGGGCCCGGCGGCTGATGCTGACCCACTTCTGGCCGGGCAGCGACCGCGCGGTCTCGGCCGCCGAGGCGGCCGCGGCCTTCGCCGGCGAACTGCTCACCGCCGAGGAGGATCTGCTCGTTCCGCTTGGCTGACCTGCCCTCCGGCGGCATTTGCCAGGATCGGCCGCCGTTTTCCGGGTACGTCCATACCCAGCAAGGGAGGAATGACGGTGGCACACAAGAACGGCAAGGGGAAGGCCGCAACCGCTAAGGTCAGCGCCGCAGCTGCCAAACGGCTGCCGCGCGCTCTCTACGAGGGCGAACTCGTTCGCCTGCAGGCGGAACTGGTCAAGCTCCAGGAATGGGTCCGCGCCGAGGGCGCCCGCGTGATCGTGATCTTCGAGGGCCGTGATGCGGCGGGCAAGGGCAGCACGATCAAGCGGGTCACGCAGTACCTCAATCCCCGCATCGCCCGGATCGCCGCGCTGCCCGCGCCGACCGAGCGCGAACGGTCGCAGTGGTACTTCCAGCGCTACGTGGAGCAGTTGCCCGCGGCGGGCCAGATCCTGCTGTTCGACCGGAGCTGGTACAACCGGGCCGGCGTCGAGCACGTGATGGGCTTTTGCACGAAGGAGGAGTACAAGAGGTTCCTCCACCAGTGCCCGATCTTCGAGCGGCTGCTTGTCGAGGAGAGGATCCTGCTGCGCAAGTACTGGTTCTCGGTGAGCGACGCCGAGCAGCAGATCCGGTTCAGGTCCAGGCTCGATGATCCGATGCGCCGCTGGAAGCTGTCCTCGATGGACCTGGAGTCGATCACCAAGTGGGAGGACTACTCGCGGGCGAAGGACGAGATGTTCGTGCACACCGACATTCCCGAGGCGCCCTGGTACGTCGTCGAGAGCGACGACAAGCGGCGCGCACGGATCAACATGATCGCGCACCTGCTGTCGAGCATCCCCTATCACGACGTCCAGTGGCGCCCGCTCGAACTGCCGCCCCGCCCGCCCGCGCAGGGCTACGTACGGATGCCGCGGGACGAGCAGACCTACGTGCCCGACCACGCGGACTCCCTGCTCGCCGCCACCGACGGCGCCCGGCACGCCAAGGGCGGCTGAGCGCCGCCATCGCGGGCGGTGCCTAACCCGGATCATGAACCGCCTGGCCACCCGCGCACCCAGCGCGGAGTTGGCCCGGCGGTCACCGCGTCCGGGTCACGCTGCTGGGGTGGGTGTGCTCAGTCGAGGTAGTCGCGGAGGACCTGGGAGCGGGAGGGGTGGCGCAGCTTGGACATGGTCTTGGACTCGATCTGGCGGATCCGTTCCCTGGTCACGCCGTAGACCTTGCCGATCTCGTCGAGTGTCTTCGGCTGCCCGTCGGTGAGGCCGAATCGCATCGACACCACGCCCGCCTCACGCTCGGACAGCGTGTCGAGCACCGAGTGCAGCTGCTCCTGCAGCAGCGTGAAGCTGACCGCCTCGCCTGGCTGGATGGCTTCGGAGTCCTCGATCAGGTCGCCGAACTCGCTGTCGCCGTCCTCACCGAGCGGCGTGTGCAGCGAGATGGGCTCACGGCCGTACTTCTGTACCTCGATGACCTTCTCGGGAGTCATGTCAAGCTCGGCCGCGAGCTCCTCCGGCGTTGGCTCACGGCCCAGGTCCTGCAGCATCTGCCGCTGCACCCGGGCCAGCTTGTTGATCACTTCCACCATGTGCACGGGGATGCGGATCGTCCGGGCCTGATCGGCCATGGCACGGGTGATGGCCTGCCGGATCCACCACGTCGCGTAGGTGGAGAACTTGTATCCCTTGGTGTAGTCGAACTTCTCCACCGCGCGGATGAGGCCCAGGTTGCCTTCCTGGATGAGGTCGAGGAACAGCATGCCGCGCCCGGTGTACCGCTTCGCGAGCGACACCACGAGCCGCAGGTTCGCCTCGAGCAGGTGGTTCTTGGCCCGCCTGCCGTCCTCGGCTATCCACTCGAGATCGGCCCGGCCGTCCACGCCGAGCCTGGTGCCGTCGGCGGCCAGCTTCTCCTCGGCGAACAGCCCGGCCTCGATCCGCTTCGCCAGCTCGACCTCCTGCTCGGCATTGAGCAGCGGCACCTTCCCGATCTGCTTGAGATAGTCCTTCACCGGGTCGGCGGTCGCGCCGGCGGCGGCGACCTGCGCGGCGGGGAGGTCCTCGTCGTCGTCGCCGTAGACGAACGCCTCGTCGTCAGTCTCGGTGTCCGCGGCGGCGCCGGCGGCCTGATCCACCTCCGGTTCCGCGGTCACGTCGTCGGGGCCGTCGCTGCCGTCCACGGCCGCGTCGGCGTCGGCGTCGGCCGCGTCGGCGTCGGCCACATCGACATCGGCCACATCGGCGGCCGCGCCGATGTCCGCGACGATCTCGTCGTCGGTGACATCGAGGTCGTCCAGGTCGGCGACGTCGTCCGGGCCGACCAGGTCGAGGTCGTCAGCCGCCACGTCCACCGGGCCGTCCGGGCCGGCGTCGGGCTCGTCCGGTGGGGACTGCGACGGTCCGGCCGGGCCGGTCTCGTCCGCTCGGGATCCATCCCGTTTCCGTGGAGCGCGCTCGGCGGGCGGAGCCGCCTGGGCGGTCGTTTCGTTCACTGCGCGCCGCCGCTTTCTCGCCGCGCCCCGGCGCACCCGCCCGGTGTCCGAGCGTGGCTCGCCTTCTCCTGACGCGGGCGCGGCGTCATCCACGAGTGCGACCGCTGTTTCTCGCTGCTGTCTAGCCGGCGACACAGATACCTCTCCTGCGAACATCTGGCGAGATTCGGACCCTGCTGGGAGGACCCGGTTGCGTGGACCGTCCCACCCACCACAGTAGGCTGCCCTGGACGGTGCATCGTCCCAAACGGGCCGTCTGGCTGCTGCGGCGACCGAGGTCCCCCGGGCTCTCACCTGCGCTCATGCGCATCATTCTGGCGGTACCTGAAGTACGAGAAGGGTGACATCATCGTCCTGCTCGTGACCGGCGAGCATCCTGTCCACCAGGTACTCGAGGAGCCTGTCAGGATGTGCGATCACCTCCGGTGACGCCTGCCCGGCGACCTTGACGAGCTCGTCGAGGCCGGTGTCGAGGCCGCGATCGCGGCTCTCAACAAGTCCATCGGAGTACCAGACCGCGGTGTTGCCCTTTTGCAGCCGAAAAGCGTACTGCTTGCGCGGGCTCGCCCAGCCGAGCGGGGTGCCCGCAGGCGTCGTGTCGAGGTGCGGCGGGCCGCCGGGGGACAGCACCAGCGGTGGCAGGTGGCCGGCGTTGCCGCCGACACCTTCGCCGGTGGCAGGGTCGATCACCACGTAAGCGACGGTCGTCACCTGTTCTTCGAGCTCGGTGGCCGCGAACAGCCGGTCGAGCCCGGTCAGGACCGCCGCGGGGCGCGGATCGGTCAGGGCAAGCGCGCGAAGCGCATTTCTGACCCGGCCCATTCCCGCCGCCGCGGTAACCCCTTTGCCCATCACGTCACCCACCGCGACCGCGAGCCTGCTGTCAGCCAGCAAGAACGCGTCGTACCAGTCGCCGCCGATCTCCATGTTTCTGGTGACCGGCAGATACCTGGCCTCAAGGACGATGCCGGGCACGTCGGGCAACCGGTCCGGCAGCAGGCTGCGCTGCAGGGTCTCCGCGGTCGTGTGCTCACGCTCGAACAGCGTGGCCCGCTCGACCGCGAGCGCGCACTGACCGGCCAGCGCCTCGAGGAAGACCCGCTCCTCTTCTGTTATCTTCCGCGGCCGGGCGAAGGAGAACCTGAGTGCCCCGAGTGGCGCACCAGCGGCGAGCAAGGGAAGCCCGACCCACGCGCGTTCGTCGGTGTGCTCGAGGAAGAGGTCGACGTTGGCCTCGGGCTCGAAGTACGCGCGCATCGCGTCCGGGGTCTCGACCAGGACGGGCCGCCTGGTCATGATCGCTGTCGTCATGATGCTCGGCCGGTCGAGCGGTATGTCGTCACCGTGTGAGCCAGGGCCGTCAGGGATGCCCGCGGGATTGATCGTCTTCAGGCGCAGCCGTTCGGGATCAATCAGGGCCACCGCGGAACGGTCAGCGCCGATCGCCGACCGGCCGACCTCGGTGATGACCTCGACGACCTGCTCCACCGTGAGCGCCTCGGCGAGCATCGACGTCGCCTGCTGCAACCTGGCCGTGCGCAGCGCCGCCGCCGACAGTTGCTCGGTCAGCCTGCCCCGCATCTCCTCGGCCTCGCGCTGGCCGGTGACGTCGGTGTTGGCCCCCACCCACTCGACCACCTCGCCGTCGCGCATGATGGGCACGGCCCGCACGTCGTAGTACCGGTACGCGCGGGCGCGGGTGCGGACGCGGTACGAGGCGTCGAAGATCGCGCCCGTCCGCACGCACTCGCGCCACGCGTGCTCCACCCGCTCGCGGTCTTCGGGGTGGATGGCGTCCAGCCAGCCGCTGCCGATGTACTCACCCAGCGTCTGGCCCGTGATCGCGCGCCACTCCGGTGAGTCCTCCGCGACCTCCCCGGTGGGCGTCGTCACCCAGACCACCTGGGCGCCGGCCCGGACCAGGGACCGGTACCTTTCCTCGCTCCGGCGGACCGCCTCCTCGCTGTGCTGCCTGTTGGTGACGTCCACCGCAATCAGAACGACTCCGGTGATCTTCCCGTCCGCGTCGTGCGAGGGGAACCAGGAGAATGCCCAGTGATGGGTTTCGGCGTGATTTTCCTGGTGGATGTCGCGGCTGTCCGGCCCATTCGGCGTGTCCGCGCCGCCTGCAGGCTGCGGGCGGCCCCGCTCCGGCACGACGGTCGCGATCTGCTGGTCGGCCTCGAAGACCGGCTGGTCCTCCGCGAGCACCCGCCGGACCGCCGACTCGACTCTGGTGGCGAGGTCGGCCGGCCAGATCTCCGACGGCTGCCGCCCGAGATGCTCACGGTGGCCCAGCCCATGCAAGAGCGCAAGCGTCCGGTTCACCCGCCGGAACCGCAGGTCCGGGTCGAAGAACGCGAATCCGATCGGCGCTTCCCGCAACAGCGTCGCGAGCAGCGCGGAGTCGGAGACGGCCAGCCCGGACACCCGCGGCTGCGGCACAGATGTGTCCGTACTCACGCTAGAGACCCCCGCGTGGGGCCGGCGCCTGCCATCCAATGGCTCCCTTCGGCCTCCGGCTGTGCTGGGTGACGTACAGTGTGCCCTGAATACAGCAGGCTATCGGTCTTGGCATGGTGCTGGGGACCGGTACGCGCCAGACCCGGGCCATCAAACCGGATGAATGCCGCCGTGATCTGCCCGGCGACGGCCGCGGCATGCTCGGGGCGGCCCCGATCAGCCGGCGAAATGCCAGTTCTCGGGGTTGATCGTGAGCATCGGGCGCTGCGGCGTCACACCGCGCAGGTTTTTCGCGATCCCGGTGAGCTCGTCGACGCGAGCCGGATCGTGTGCCAGCGCGCGAGTCACGGCGAAACCTACCGCAAGTTCGTGAAGACCCAGCTCAGAGCCGCTTGAATCGTGATATGACAGCCCGGCCCACGGACCGTACACTGAGTCCTGCCGGAGCTCCGACCGGCCGCTATCGGGGGCCCCTCAGCGGGGTGAAGATCGCCTGTCACGCGGCAGGCGAGCGGCCGCCCGGGGGGCTTTGAAGCGCAACTGGTGTTGCGGATATGGATATAGAGCGCAACTGAGGTTGCGAACATAGAGAAGTAACGCGCGGTTTACGTCGTGGGCCTTGACAGTGCCGTCACGACGGCTGGAATGGAACTGGGGCAGTGCCGCGTGGTTGGGGCATGCTGAGACACGCTGACAGAGGTCCGAGATGCAGGCAGTGATACAGCGCGCCGTCAAAGGTGCGCACGCACAGCGGGTTCTCCGGACGAATTCGGCCACCAGCGATACAGTCACCACCCGGCTTACCGCCGAGTTCCCGGCGCTAGCACCCGCGACGATCGGACGCTGTGTCACTGACACCTCGATCTGCGCCGAGCACCTGGGGATCGCGGTTACCGATGGGCTGGTCGAGATGCTCGCGCGCGAGCATCTGCTCGGGCTGATGAACTCGGTACCGCCGTCGGGACGCCAGCCAGCCGGCTGACTCCGCGGCGCGAGAACCTTACAACGTGGGTGAAGCGCCCGCGTAACGATGGCACTGCGGTGCGCAAATCTGAGAGGCTTGGTCCGTATCCGGGCCAGCAGGGTGAGCGGACAGCGTGTGCCCGGGGCCGGATGAGGTTGAGATCGGGCCTGTGGGCGATGCGGCGCGCGGGCGGAGAGGCAACAAGGAAACAGTGTGAGCCAACGCCGAAGCAAACCCCCCGGTGGCCAGGGCCCGCACGATGGTTCCGGCCGTGCCTCGCGCGATGGCCCGCACAACAGGCGCGCCGCGCACCGGGCGCCCGGGGGCGTGAATCCGCCGCCGAACGCGCTGTTCGCCGAGATGCTCAAGGCAGCGCGCGAGTTGCTCGCGGTGCGCAGCCCGCTTGATGCGGAACTCATGGTGAGCGAGATTCTCGGCACCTGGTGGGGCCAGCGGCTGCGGCCAGGCAGGCAGGACAGCCAGGGCACGCGCCGGAGGTCAGGCGCTGATATCGAGGAACTCGTGGGCGAGGGCCTGGTCGCGTACGCCGCGCGGCAGAACAACCCGGCGGCGCTCGCGCTGCTGGCCGGCATCGCCTGCCTCGGCACCACCCGCCAGGCGGCGCAGGCCGAGCAGGCCGCGCTTGAGCTGATGGACCGCGGGGTGTCCCGGCCGCGCTGGGCCGACCACGTCGGCAAGGTCGCGCCCGGTGACTGCTATGTCAACCGCGACACCTACGGCGACCGCGACGAGGTGGTCTGCGTGTTCAGCTACGCCGGCGAGGAGCGGCACGCCCTCGTCGCCGCCGTCGACTACAACTTCGGCGGGATGCTCCGTGACGGCTGGGTGACCTCGCAGGTGGACAAGCTGCTCGAACGCGGCCGCGCGGCGGCGCGCGCAGAAGACGCCGCGGGCACCCGGCTTGGTTCCTTCGAGCCGCTGCCGCCCGGGCAGGCGCGGCGCATGCTCGACGCCGCGCTGACCCAGACCGACCGCGGCGTGTCGCCGCCGGTCAGCGATTCCTTCCCGGCCTACCACGCGTTCATCAGGGCACGGATCCGCACGCTGCCACCTGGCCGGCCCGTGGCCGGCGCCATTCCCGGCGCGCCCGGACTTGTCGCGGGCCCGGCGGCACCGCGCCGCCTCGCCTGGAGCAAGGACCGCAGGGCGATGCTCGCCGCCGAGTTCCTCGCCTCCGACGAGGCCGAGGATCTCTCCGACCGGCGCGCGGCGAGCCGGTGCGCCGACCGCATCATCGACTACGGCTGCGACCAGGATTTCCGCCGCCCGCTGCGGATGAGCCCAAGCAAGGTGGAACGGTTCCTGCTCGACTGGCTGCCGCGCAAGGTCGTGCTCACCCCCGAGGAACAGGAGGCGGTGCCACACGTGCTCGCCGCCTGGACGCGCTGGGCCGGCCGGCGCAGCGGCATGCGGGCCAGCGCGATCACGGCGACGCTGGACGCGGTGTTCGAGTCCATCGGCACCTTCGCGAGCACGTATCGCGATCCGGAGTCGTTCGGCCTGGACCGCGAACTGATCAACCGGCTGCTTCCGGACGGTGACCTGGAGGCGCTCGCGCGGCGTACGTTCGCGTTCCCGCTCCTGGCCGGCCGCTACGACGGCCTTGACCTCGCCGGTCTCGACCCGGCGGATCCCGCGGACCGCAGGAAGCTGCTCGCGGCCGACCACGGCACCGGCAGCCAGCCGGGTGAGGGCCGGCACGGCGCGCACAGCGACACGGATACCCATCTCGACCGGCACGTCGCGCTCGCCGACCGGCTGTGGCGTGGCGCGCCGCCCGAGCTCTGGGACGCCGCGCAACGGCTGCTCGACCTCGGCACCGAGCGGCACGAGGCGCTGCACGTGCTGATGGAGACGCTGGACGAGGCGGGCCCGGGCGAAGACGACATCGCGGCCGCCCTCGGCGACCTGCCGCCGGATACCTGACCGGGCCGCGCGCCAGGGCCCGCTGCCGGGCGCACGGCCTGGCCCGCTGCCGGGCGCACGGCCTGGCCGCTGTCCGGCACACTGTGCAGGTGGACGACAGCCTTTACGTGGCGCTGCCTGGCCGCCGTTACGTGCCGACGAGGCTCACCCAGGGGCCGTGGGCGGCCGGCCGCCAGCACGGCGGGCCGGTGGCGGCGCTGCTCGCGTGTGTGCTCGAGTCGGCCGCCCCACCGGGATGGCTGACACCGCAGCTCACCGTGGACTTCCTGAGCGCGGTGCCGATCGCTGAGCTTTCCGTGGACGTCGAGGTGGTCAAGGACGGGCGCCGCACCCGCTGCGTGACCGCCAGCATCGGCCGCGACGGGCGGGTCTTCGCACGCGCCCGGGCGTGGCAGGTGAGCCAGGCCCGGATCCCGGACGCCAGCCGGATCCCGGACGCCAGCCGGATACCGGACGCCAGCCGGATACCGGACGCCAGCCGGATCCCGGATGCCGCCGTGGGGCCTGCCGCTCCCGCGCCACTGCCCGGGGAATCCTCCTACGGCCGCGCGTCCTTCCGGTTCGGCTACCAGGAGGCGGTCGAGCTGAGGTTCGTCCGCGGATCGTTCCGCGACCGCGCGCCCGCGACCGCGTGGGCGCGGCTGCTCGTTCCGCTGCTGCCCGGTGCGGTGTGCTCACCGCTGCAGCGCGTGGCCGCCCTCGCCGACTTCGGCAGCGGGATCAGCGCCATACTCGACCGGGCCGACTGGGCCTACCACAACCTCGACCTCTCCGTGCACCTGCACCGGCAGCCGGCCGGCGAATGGATCTGCCTCGACGCGGCCTCCCTGGTCGGGCCGGAGGGCACCGGGACCTGCCTGACCACCCTGCACGACGCCGCCGGGCCCGTCGGCGCGGCGGCGCAGTCGCTGCTCGTCACTCCCGCCGCGGCCCAACGCTAGGCGCCGCGCCGCGCCCGTGACACCCGCGCCCGTGACACCCGCGTGCGCGACGCCAGCCGGGCCCGGCGCGCGGATCAGCCGGTGGTGAACTCCAGGTAGGCGGCGCGGATGTCGGCGCCCGTCACGGTGGTCAGCTCGGCCGCGCTCGCGCGTTCACCGAGGCCCGCGACCCGCAGGTCCCGGTGCGCGCACGCGCGCTCGAACATCGATCGCGCGAACCGGCCGTTGCCGAGGTCGTCGACCCGGCCCTGCGCGGATACCTCGCCGAAGATCTGCCCGAGCTCGGCCAGCGCGTCCGAGTCGAAGACGTCGCCCGCACGGCCGGCCAGATGCGTGGCGATGCTCTGCAGCTCGATGGCCGAGTAGCTCGGGAACCGCACCCGCGTGCCGAACCGCGAGGCGAGGCCGGGGTTGCTGGCGAGAAACCCCTCCATCGCGGCGGTGTAACCGGCCAGGACCACGACCAGGCGGTCACGGTCGTCCTCCGCGCGCTTGAGCAGGATCTGGATCGCCTCGGCCCCGAACGCGTCACCCCCTGAATACCCACTGTTATTGAGCGCGTAGGCCTCGTCGACGAAAAGCACCCCGCCGAGGGCCGAGTCGATCAGCTTGTTGGTCTTGATCGCCGTGGAGCCGAGGTGCTCGCCGACCAGGTCACCCCGGTGCGCCTCGACCACCACCGGGCGGGCGAGCAGGCCGAGCGCGGCGAACACACGGCCGAGGACCCTGGCGACCGTGGTCTTCCCCGTGCCCGGCGGGCCGGTGAACACGAAATGCCGGGCCGGCGGCGTGCTCGCGAGTCCCTGACGCTCCCGCATGCCCGCCACCTGTAGCTGGGCCGCGATGGCGCGCACCTGCTGCTTCACCGGTTCGAGGCCGATGAGGCCGTCCAGCTCGGCCAGCGCGCTGGCCAGCGTCGGCGTCTGCTCGTAGCCGCGGAAGCGCGAGGTGAGCTCCGCGAACGCGCGGCCGGCGTCCGGGGAGCGAATGGTGATGAGCTCAGCCGGATCGGGATCGCGGCCGTTGCTCATGACCCGCACATCGCGTGCCTCCGCCGCCTTCTCCACCAGGCTGCGCACGAACCGCCCGTTGCCGAGATCATCCACGATGCGGCGCCGCGCCACCTCCTCGAACATCCGCCAGAGGGCGGGCCGCGCATCCGCGTCGAGCACGTCGCCGCGCCGCTCGACGCAGGACTCGGCGATCTGCAGCAGCTCGGCAGGGGTGTAGCTGGGGAACTTCACCCGGGTGGCGAACCTGGACGCCAGCCCCGGGTTGCTGGCGAGGAAGTTCTCCATCTGCTTCTCGTACCCGGCGAGAATGATGACGAGGTCCTCACGGTCGTCCTCGGCGCGCTTCAGCAGGGCCTGCACGGCCTCGTTGCCGAACCGGTCAGCCTGGCCGTCACCCTCGTTCACCAGGCTGTACGCCTCGTCGACGAACAGAACGCCGCCGATGGCGGAATCGACAAGCTCATTCGTCTTGATCGCGGTGGCACCGAGGAACTCCCCGACCAGGTCGGCCCGCTGTGCCTCGATCACGTACGGCGTGTCGAGCAGCCCGAACGCATAGAAGATCTTGGCAATGACCCGCGCGACGGTGGTCTTGCCGGTCCCCGGCGGGCCGAGGAGCACGAAGTGGCGCATCGGCTTGTCGGTCGCGTAACCCGCCAGAGCGCGCATCCGGGCCGCTTCGATCGACGCGGCGATCGATCTGATCTGCTCCTTGACCGGCGCCAGGCCGATCATGCTGGCGAGCTCGGCCATCGCCTCGTCGACCGAGATCTCCGGCAGCGCGGTCTCGGCCGACCCGGCGGCTGCCTCCTTCTCCCTCGGCCTTGGCGCGTCGGCCGCGAGCGCGTGCTCGCGGACCGGGGTTTCCGCCGCGTGGCCGTAGCCGTACGAGCCGGCGACGCCGCTGCCGCGCAGCCGGGTCCGGCCGCGCACCCGCTCGTCCTGCATGGCCTTGGCCAGCCGCCAGCCGACGACGACGAGCGCCAGCAGGTATGCCGCACCGAGGCCGACCACCGGCTGGTGCGGCCAGATCCGCAGCGCGGCCACGCCCGCCGGGATGGACCAAAGCTCCGCCCACGCGACCGTCCGGCACGGCACGTACCAGCGGGCCAGGGTGGCCGCGTGCGCGGCCGCCACGACCAGGAACGGCAGCACGACGAGCGGCAGCAGCCAGGCGGGATGACCGCGGGCGCCGAACGACACCGCGACCAGGCCCCATATCGCCACCGACACCGACGCGGGCACGCCGGGGCGGCCCTCGAGCACGGCGACGATCGCGAACCCGAGCGTGGCGAGCAGCAGGAACGGCGAGGCCAGCGCGCCCACGACGACGGCGAGCAGCAGGAGGACGACCTTCATGCCCGCCGGCGCGCGGGCGAACCCGGACCGGGCGCGGTTGAGCCAATCCTGCGCCGGGTTATGACCGGGCCAGGATTTCTCTTGAGGCCGCACCTTGCTCCCTCGCACTCGTCCCTGTATAGCGCACACGCACCGGATGCGGCAGCACCGAATTCGTGAGAAGTGGCGAAATCCGCCTCAGCGGCGGGCGAGAACCCCGCAAGGGCCCACGGTCCCCATAGCGCCCACCCTGCCCAGTAAGGCTTCCACCCGGATCGGTACCACGCACGCCGCCGCGCAGCACGCCTCCCCGCGGTGCCCCTGCGCCGGACGCTGTTGGATCGGAGAAATGGTGCGGCCAGCCTACCGATATTTCCGCCTGGCCTGCTGTCAGCGCTGTTGGTGTCCGGCACTACAGAGGTGATAGGGAATTATGAGAGCAGTGGGACCAATTCTGCCCCGCCGGCGGTCAGGCGGTCTCACGGACGAACTCGGCGATGACCTCACCGAGCCGCTCCCCCGCATCCTCCTGCAGGAAATGGCCCGCACCCGCGATCACCGGGTGGTCGCGGCCCGCCGCGCCGGGGATCGCCCGCTTCAAGATCGGCGCCATCGCGCCGGTGATCGGGTCACCGTCGCTGAACGCGACGAGGAAGGGTTTCTCCCAGGCGAGCAGCTTCTGCCAGGCGGCACGGTTGGCTGGCGCGGCGGGATCGTCCGGGGTGGCAGGCACCAGGGCCGGCATGGCGCGCGGGCCCGCCTGATAGCTGGCGTCGGGGAACGGCGCGTCGTAGGCCGCGCGCACGTCAGGGGCCAGGCGCTGGCGGCAGCCCGACTGCACGAACCGGCCGATGTCGATCGACGGCGCGGTCGTCATCGCCTTGCGGAACGCCCACCAGACCTCGGGCAGTTCCTGGTCGCCCGTTGGCAGACCGGTGTTCGCCGCGACGATCCGGTCGAACCGGCCCGGATGCTCGGCGGCCAGACGCAGCCCGATGAGCCCGCCCCAGTCCTGGCCGACCACGGTGATCCGGTCAAGCCCGATCGCGTCGAACACGAGCGACCGCATCCACTCGACGTGCCGCGCATAGCTGTGGTCGGCCACGTCCGCGGGCTTGTCCGAGCGGCCGAAACCGGGCATGTCAGGGGCGACCGCCCGCAAGCCGGCGTCGGCCAGCACGCGCATGACCTTCCGGTAGAGGAACGACCAGCTCGGCTCGCCGTGCAGGAGCAGGACGGGCTCGCCGTCGGCTGGCCCGGCCTGCACGTAAGCGATCCGCAGGCCGCCGACATCGGCATAGCTGGGCGGGAGCCCGGCGAACCTGTCATCTGGCGTGCGCAACGTTCGCATGCCGCCATCATGGCAGCATTGAACGCGTGAGCCGTCCTGCGCCTCAGGGCGCGGAAAGGACGAGCCGGATGCCGAAACGGCGGTAGCCCGCCCGCTCGAAGGCGGCGGCCATGGGGAGGTTGGTCGTGTCGGTGTCGGCCCTGATGCGCTGCGCGCCCACGGCGGCGATCTCCTTGCGGTCTCGACGTCCAGGCTGCCGCGGGCGACGCGGCGGTCACGGTCGGCTGGGGTGGTGGGGCGGAACTGCATACGCAAGGACATACTGCCTCCGAACGGCTGCGCGGAGGCGCGACCGGGCCAGTCAGCCGATTGCCGCGGACTGATCAGGAAGCGCCGGCGAATTGATGATCATCTCGGTGCCTCCTTCTCCCTCGGGGCGGCACCCCGGGTCTTACCCGGGCGGCGCCACGGGTCTTACCCGGGCGGCGCCACGGGTCTTACCCGGGCGGCGCCACGGGTCTTACCCGGGCGGCGCCACGGGTCTTACTCGGGGCGGCGCCCGGGCGTGATCTGCCGATGACGATACGAGGCTGGTCCGGCTCCTATCAAGGCAATTCCGCCGCGCCACCGTGACGGCTGGTTACCCTCGATCCGTGAGCGGGAATCCCTCGTCGAACCTGCAGCGCCGGGTCGTGGACGCGGCCGAGGCCGCCCTCGCCAGGCAGAAGTACGTCGCGCCGCTCGACGTGCTTACCGGCATCGGCTGGCTGCCGCAGACCCTGGTCGACAACTGGCGGCACGGCCGGGTCGATCACCTGGAAGAACTCCTTTCCGTGGCGCCCGACAAGCGCGCGTCGGCGCTCGAATATCTGGACCGCTGGGCCCGCGGCACCGGCCTGACACCAGCCGAGACCGGCTACGTCGCGGCCACCAGGGACCGGCGTCCGCTACGCTTCACCGCCAGCGGTGATCCCGGCGCCGAGCGCGCGTACCGTACGCACTGGATCTCACCCGAGGTGTCCGACGCGCGCCGTGAACGCCTCACGCAGCGGCAGAGCAAGGCACCCGACCTGGTCGTCGTGATGCCGATCAAGGACTGGACGTGCGCGGCCTGCGGCGACACCGGCGATTTTCTGATCATGGACGACGCGGGGCCGCAGTGTCTGACCTGCGCGGACATGGACCACCTGGTGTTCCTCGGGGCGGGAGACGCGGCGCTCACCCGCCGCGCCAAGAAGGCAAGCGGACTCTCGGCGGTCGTCGTCCGGTGGAGCCGGTCAAGAAGGCGGTACGAACGGCAGGGTGTCCTCGTCGAGGAGCCCGCGCTCGAGCAAGCCGAGCGGCAGTGTCTCGCCGACGAGGACGCCCGGATGCGGCGCCGCGAACGCAGCAAGGAGCGCCGCGCCAGCGAGGACGTGGATTTCCAGGCGCGCCTCGCGGCCGGCATCCGGCGGCTGTTCCCCGGCTGCCCCGCGCCGCGAGCCGAAGCGATCGCGCGCCACACGGGCACCCGGGGCAGCGGCCGGGTCGGGCGGTCAGCCGCGGGCCGGGCGCTGGACGAGCAAGCGATCACCCGTGCCGTCGTCGCGTCCATCCGGCACGCGGACACCGGGTACGACTCGCTGCTCATGTCCGGCGTCCCGCGTGAGGACGCGAGGGACCGCGTCCGAAGCCGCATCGACCGGGTGCTGACCGCCTGGTCAAATCCGGGCTCCCAGCGCGGCGGCTAGCGGGGCGGCGGCGCGGGGCGGCGGCGCGGGAAACCTGCCCACCGTCCCTGTAGCTGGGCCAGCTTCCCCTGTAGCGAGGGCGATTCGGCGCCTAATTGGCCGTCATGTGCCGGGACAGTTCAGATGCGTCATCGCGCCGTGCCATCGAAGCGGGCGCCACGTGTTGCGCTGTAAGACGTATTGTCTTACGCTTGACTGTATGGCCGAGACGATCACTATTCGCACCGATGCCGCTACCGAACACGCCCTCGACGTTCTTACCCATGACGGCATCTCGCGGTCCGCGGCCGTCCGGCAGGCGGTACTGGAGGCGGCGGCACGACGTGAACGCGCGGCCGAGCTCCGTCGCGCTGTCCTTCGTCTGCAGCTCGGGGAGCCGGACGGCATCAACGTCGCTGACGAACTGTCCCGGGCACGTGCAGACGAACGCTGATGATCTACCTTGATTCCGCCGCCGTCGTCAAGCTCGTCCACGCCGAAGCGAATTCACCGGCCCTGCGCGAATGGCTGGACGAACGTGCCGATGTCGGCTGGATCAGCTCGGTGCTCGTGGAGGTCGAGTCCTTCCGCGCGCTCGCTCGACACGCCCCAGACGCGATCAGGAGACTGCATTCCGTACTGGATCTCATCGATCTCGTGGACCTGGACCCTCCCATCAGAATCCTCGCCCAGGCCATGACCCCTGCGACCGTCCGCAGCCTCGACGCGATCCACGTGGCAACGGCGCTCCACATCCGCGGGCAACTGGCATCCTTCGTCACCTATGACAAGCGGCTCGCCGACGCTGCCGCGATCGCCGGGCTCACCGTCGACATGCCGACCCGATAGCCGTCTGTACAAGGGTCCAAGGTGAAGAGGGCGGCGCGCGCACAGACTCGAGACGGATGCCTTTCGGTTCAACAGCAGGGAACTGGGCAGCCGCCTTGTCGCAATCTTGCTATGGCGTCTCAGCCGCCCCGGCCTGATGCCACGCGGTTGCTGGCTGAGCGGGCACCCGCCGCGCCTGTCGGCCCTTCCTGGTCGGTGGTGGCGTAACTGAGCAGGTCGCCGGGCTGCAGCCGAGCACGTGGCAAAGCCGGGTGAGCGTGGTGAACCGGATCGCTTTCGCCCGGCCGTTCTTCAGGATCGACAGGTTCACGATCGTGACGCCGACCCGGTCGGCGAGCTCGGTGAGGGTCATGCCGCGCTCGGCGAGCAGCCTGTCCAGGTGCACCTCGATCGCGTGCCCGGGCTCGTGGGCACCGGGCGGCATCACACCGTCCCGGCGGGATCGTCTTGCATCTGGGCCCCCAGGCGCAGCACGCGGGCCAGCGTGAGCAGCCCCAGGCCGACGATCAGCAGCCCGAACGGCCGCTGCGCGCACACGTCAACCTCGCTTGCGAACTGCCAGCTGCCGGGCTTGAGGTTGACGAAGATGCCGTTGCTGGCACTATCACCCTGCGTCAGCCCGAGATCCATCGCGGGCACGCAGCCCATGCCGCGGCCATAGCCCATGAAGCTGACGTTCGCGTTAGTGGCCAGCAGAACGAGCCCGGCCACGAGGGTGGCCACCAGCAGCGTGCACATCAAACGATAAAACGCACTGCACCCGAGCGCCGCGATGAGGCGGTTGAGCTTGGAGGGCAACCTTCCCTAAGTGGTAAGGTAGTTTACCTCTTATGAGAAGTGGACCGCCTCCGTTGCTGCCCCTGCTCCGATCGCGCGTACAGGGGGACCTCCTGGCGCTTCTGTACCTGCACCCTGATCGGGACTACAGCCTGACCGAGGCTGCCGCCGTCATCGGGGCCAGCGTCAAGACGGTGCATACCGAGGCATCACGCCTGATCGCAGCAGGGTTCGTCAGCGATTCCCGTCGCGGAAACGTCCGCTTGCTTCGAGCCGTGACGGACACTCCTGTCAGTCGGCCGCTGACTGACCTGCTCGCCGTCACCTACGGACCGCTGACCGTTCTGAACGACATGTTGGCCGACGTAGCCGGCATCACGCACGCATTCATCTACGGCTCATGGGCCGCGCGATATCTCGGCGAGCCGGGCCCGGTCCCGGGCGACGTAGACGTCCTAGTCGTCGGCACCGCTGACCCTGATGACCTCGATGAGATCGCGCGAGCAGCCCAGAATCGGCTCGGACGTCCGGTGCATATCCGTCGGGTCCGCCCCGCCGTATGGGCCTATGCTGACCCGGCGGATCCCTTCTTGTCATCGGTGCGCGAACGGCCTCTGGTTCAGCTACGTGCGCCGAAGCAGGACGTGCTGGCATGAGGTGGAATCAGGGCCGCGCCGTAATAGACCGTATGCACCAATGAGCAAATCAGGCCAATCGGTCCGCCCTTTCGCACTTAGCCGCCCGCTCTCGTACAGCGCGCCCGGCGCAATGTCAAATCGGATCTCCTTGACCATCCCAGCGCGCGCAGCCTCGTTCATATCGCGGAAATACATCACTTGATCTCCATTCTCGATAGAGCATGCGGACTCGACTGGATTACACATGCCTTCGGCACCCAGAACTTCCGTGAATCATCGTCGATATCCCTGATGAACCAAAGAATTGGGCTGACAGCAATACCGCTCGCTGTACTGGGGCAGTGCACTTATTCGTAGATGCGGTATTCCCTCTGCAGCGGCATGCCTACAGGAGTCCGTGCTGACGTGCGTAGCTGGGAAACTCGGCACCCGTGCATGGCAGCCTGAGTCCCGTTGCCCGCAGCGCGTCGACTAGGTTCCCGGCAGCGGCTTCCGAGAGCTTGCCGTCCCGGCAGGCGCCTGCGAGCAGCCATATGGTGCCGTGCGCGTCCAGGCCGTGCGTCCGGGCGACACGCACAGGCCCTGGATCGTCGGTGATGGCCGTCGCAGAACGAAGTTCGGCCGCGGCGAAAACGCTGGCTTCCCCCAGATCACGCTCGCCAGAACCCAGGCGCCCTGCCCATATTGTGAAAAGCCTGATCTCGTCAAGGGTGTCGAGTCGCGCGACTTTAAGCCAATCAGCCACGACCACATCTCTCAGGGCGGGATGTGCGGCGGTTCCCTGTCTCAGTTCCTCAAGCACCACCTGTGTCGTCCAGCATTCCTTATCAACCAGGAGGTCACGAAGAACGTCCAGTCGCTCCGCCCGGACGAAGTGGCTCAAGCACATGGCATCGATTACCCAGACGGGGTCGACAGCAACCACCTGCTCGGTCACGGCTCGACATCTGCCTCGGCGGCCGGCGGCAGATCGGCTGCGCTGATCTGCCCGTGCATAAGCTCAACGGCCCTCGTGGCTGTGAGTAGGCCCCTCCTCCATGCCTCCATGACGGCATGCGCATAGCGGGGCGGAACTCGAATGGCTTCGAGATCCGGTTGCGGTGCCCACCCCACGGCTTCCATGAACTCGCTTCGCGTAGGCGTGGACCGTACCCAGTCGCGACGGGCCTGTGGGCTGAGAACCCCGGCATGGGCGGCCTGCCTGATGGCCAGCGACCACGAAGTCCGGTAGCGGGCCGCGAGGCCGATGAGCTGATCTCGGCTTATGGCCTCTGATGCACCGCGCTCCTCGGTGAGGACTCGCGATGGGAGCAGCAGTTCCGCCGCGAACGCGTCAAGCAGTGCCTCCCGGTCAGCGCGCGACGCATGAACCCCGAGATCGCTGGAGTATTCATCACCGATGACCAGGTGGCCGAGTTCATGAGCGGCGGTAGCACGGCGGCGGCCCGGATCGCCTTCAAGGCTCACGACCGCGACCGCGACATCGCCTTCGACCACCGATGCGCCCTCCCCGGGAACATAAGTGACCAGGACATACTGGCCCGCACGCTCACACAGCTCCGCCAGCGATTCGATGGCCTCCAGGTTCATGCCGAACTGCTTTCGAACCCACAACGCAAGCTCCCGAGCAGCCGTCTGAGAATCCACCGGCGCCATAGCCTTCAAGAGAGGCCCTGGTAGAAGGACACCCAGTTCGACGAGCTGCTGTACCTCATGCAGCCAGGCCACCAGGGCCAGGTCCAAGCGCCCGGACTCCCTCGCTACTTCAGTGTCAGCTTCTTCGGTCACGACACCGGTGCGACGCGACAACACGAGGGGTGTGGACCGGAGCAGGAAGTCCACTGGCACCTGAAGCGCAGACGACAGCCTGACCAGCTCCATGGCGTCTATACGCCGGTTCCCGGACTCGATCTTCACGATCATCGTCCGGTCCAGACCTGCCGCGGCACCAAGTTCCTCTTGAGTAAGGCCAGCAGCTAGGCGAGCTTCTCGCATGCGCTCGCCGACATCCGCCCACTCAACGCCTCCACTCATAGTTCGATAATCGCACATCCTCTCGGCAGACGCCAACGGCACGGCTTCGTGGGCGGCTCATCCTACGGCCAAGCCTGTTGCATTAGATGCAACAGGCTTGGCCCGATCAGCGCTCAGGAGGAACAGGGCCACCCGACCGCACCCTCCTGACCAGGAAAGTCTTCTCCATGAGCGATGACAATACTGGCGCAGGGCACTTATTCGGAGGGTGCGGAATTCGGGATCCGTGTCCAAGTCGCGGAGCGGCCGGTTCCGTCGGCGCGCACCTTGCCCTCGTTCTTGAGTTGTTCCAGGACGAGCCGGATCGTCTGGTCACTGACACCTGGCACTGCCGTCCTGATGTCTGCGAGGCGGAACGTGGCCGGTGCGTGGCGCAGGATGTGTTCACGGACGCGCTGCTGCTTGGTTCCGGGGGTCTTAGCTGCGGCCGCGCGATCGGCGAAAACGGTGTAGGCGTCGGCGATGACACTGGTGAAGAAGCCGAGCCAGGGCCAAGGGTCAGCGGTGTCATCGTGCCAGCCATGGGTGGACTCCAAGAGCGCCTTGTAGTAGGAGTCCGCCGACTCGGCGATCGCCTGCTCGAGGCTCACGTAACGACCGACGGTGTATCCATGCTCGGTGAGCATGGCGTTGCTCAGTAGGCGGGCCACTCGTCCGTTGCCGTCCTCAAAGGGGTGGATGACGAGAAGGTCGAGGATGAACAGCCCGGTCAGAAGCACTGGATGGTGTTCGCCCGCGGCAACCGCCTGCTGGTAGCGGTCGATGAGATCGTCGATAGCAAACGGGGTTCTGGCGGCGGGCACCGGCTTGAAGCGGACGGTCGTTGAACCGTCTGATGAGCGGTCCACAACCAGGTTGTCCTCGGTCTTGAACGCTCCCCCGGGCATGGCCGTGTGAGCGAAGAGCAGTCGGTGCAGGTGAAGGATCAGGCCGGCATTCAGCGGGCGCCAGTCCTGCTGGAACAGGTGGTCCTGGGCGTCGCGGTAGCCGGCCAGTTCCTGTTCGCTCCTGTTGCGCAGCGTCGACGTCCGCCGGTTGATGATCCGCTCGGCGCGGTCGGCGTCCGCGACGACGACACCTTCTATCGCGGAGGACGCGGTGATGCTCTGGACGCGAGCCCGATCGGCGAGCTCGGTAAGCAGCCCTGGCATCTGGTCCCGGTAGAGTGCCTCCGAGCCCCGGCCGAAGTCGATCGCGCTGAGCCGGGTGACAACGTGGGCTGGCACCCGCCCGATGAGTGCGTCAAGGTCGGCGAAGCTGCGCAAGGAACCCCCAAGCAATCTACTAAACTACCTAATCGTAGCGTTACTTAGCATGTTTAGCAGGTTTGTTTGGTAGGTTCACGACCGTCGGATGCCTTGTGGCGCGGCTCTTCGGCGGGCTCATCCGCTCGCCGGGAGGGAACCGGCAATAGCGACGTCAGCACGTCCCCCAGGGCATGTTGCATCCGATGCAATATGGCTCACTTCCGCTGGCAGGGCCTGGTTTCCCCGCAGACTGAGCAGACCGCCAGTGCGCCCTTGTAGCAGCCGTAGCACAGGTCCGGGGCGGATGCTGTCGCCCGCCTGGCGATCCTGCGGGTCCACTCACAGCGCCCGCATGGCCGCTGCGGAGCCTGGAGGACCGTGGTGTCATTGCTGTTTCACACCGCAAGGCAAATCACTGTCCTTGCCGCGACGGGCGTCCACCCCCTGCAAGGGTGGGCGCCCATCGTACTGTCGGCCCTGCAGCCGCCAGCACGGCTTACACCGGCTGGCCCGGCGGATCCCCGGGCCAGCCACATCTCTTGTTGCATCTGATGCAATACCGCTCACTCTACTGGGACCCGACGGGAGTCATTCCTTGGTCGAGTTGGCGAACGCGTTGTGCGTGAGGAGGGTCCACCGCCAGCCAGCAGTGGGCCGGGTCCAGGCCAGTGGTTGCTGTTCCCAGACCGACACGGCAGCGTGGTGCAGCGCGAAGGCGGCGTGGGCGCGGCTGGCGGCTGGGAGGCGCAGGAAGAGGTGGAATGCTGCGTCGGCGGTTTCGCCGTGGCCGATGACGAGGATCCGCTGCCCGTGGTGGCGGTCGAGTATGCGCATGAGAGCGGCGGTGGCGCGCTGCAGGTAGGCACGCCAGGTTTCGCCGCCGGGCGCGAGAGGCCGGTCGGGTTCGAGGGCGGGGATCGCGCCGAAGGCGGCTACGGCGTCTGCCCAGGTGCGGCCGTCGGCCTCGCCATAGTCCTGTTCCCTCAGGTCTTCATCGAGGGTGACCGGTATGCCAAGCATGCAGCCGATGATGGCGGCGCTTTCGGCGGCGCGTCGCAGGGGTGAGGCGTAGATCGTGTGCAGGCCGGGGTACTGGCCGCGCAGTCTGGTCGCGAGGTGCCGGACCTGGACCCGGCCGCGGTTGGTGAGGCCGTGGCAGCCGCGGGGTCCGCCGATGGTCTGGTCGCGGTTGCAGTGGGCTTGGCCGTGCCGGGCGATGATCAGCGTCGCAGGCTGGGCGCTGGTCATAGCCGTGCCTTGCGCGTGGCGGTGACTTGCTCGTAGAGGCGAAGGCAGGCGCGGGCGTGGTGGCCGGCAGTAAACAGGTGAGCGCGCTGGCTGGCTGCCTTGCGCATCCGGGCACGGAAAGCGTGATCCGCAGCGAAGCGGTCAAGGCTGCCGGCGAATGCGGCAGGGTCGCCGGGCGGGGTAATCAGGCCGGCGTCGCCGGTGATTTCGGCCATGTTGGCTACGTCGGTGGCCAGGACTGGCACGCCGTGGGCAAGGTAGTCGGCTATGGCGCCGCTGCCCTGGAAGGCGGGCTGGGGCCGGTAGGGGAAGACTGCGAAGTGGCTGGCGGCGGCAAGCGCCCGGCGCGCGCCGTGGCCGAGGTACTCGGCAACGACGGTGACCTCGACCGGGCCGTGCGGCACGAGCGCGGCGCTCTCGCGGGTCAGGTCGGCGCCAGCCTGGGCGGGATCGTCCCAGAACGGCCCGGCGAGCACGATCCTGGCTGGGGCGGTGGCCTGCTGGCAGGCGGTCAGCAGGGTGGCGGGGTCCTTCCACGGGGTGGCGTACCCGCAGAGGCTTCCTACCGGTGCGCCACCTGCCGCGGCAAGGCCGCGCGCCAGCCGTGGTGAGGCGGCCTGCCGGGTGCCGGGCGGGATGGTGGCTGGCAGCCATGCCACCGTAGACGGGACGGCCGCGCTGGTGCGGCCGATGAGCCGCCTGCGGGCATGCTCGCCGAAGAACACGTACCCGTCCATGGCCGCAGTTGCCTTATCGACGGCGTCCCGCAGCGCCACGTCGGGGACGTGGGAGCGGAACAGGGCCGGTTCGAGGCTGTGCACGTGGCACACCACGGGTGCCCGCCGGCGCCCGGCCCACATGACAGGCAGGAGCTGTTCGATCTCCAGGTTGCCGAAGTGCAGGGAGATTACGTCATAGGCTCCGATGTCGGTGCCGCGGAGCAGCCCGCTTGCGTGTTCGAGAATGCGGTCGGCGGGCCAGAACGCGCGGGCCGCGGGCTCGTAGGGGACGCCGGCAGAGCCGATGCGGTGGACGCGGGCGCCGCAGTGGCGCAGCGCTGCGGCGAGGACGTCCAGGTACGGGGGAATGCTGCCGCCGGGGTGGCAGGGCCCGATGAGCAGGATCCGCATGCCGTGTCACCTGGCCGCTGCCGTGATGAGGTCCCGGTAGACCGCCAGGGTGGCCTCGGCGTTGGCGTCCCAGTCGAACGCCATGGGCAGCCGCCCGGTGGGCCTGGGCCGGGTGGCGAGGATCTGGGTCAGGTGGTCGCTGTCCCGGTAGGTGCGTCCGCCGCCGGCTGCGAGCAGTTCGGGCGCGGTGCCAAGGTTCTCGGGAAGCAGGACGGGGGTGCCGCACGCGAGGGCTTCCGCGATGGCCAGGCCGAAGCCCTCCCAGCGGGAGGTGCACAGCAGCCAGTCAGCGGCACGGTAGAAGCCCGGCAGATCGGCGTCGTCGAGGTCTTGCAGGATGACCGGGCCCTTGCGGCCGTCGGTGGTGACGGGGCACCAAGCGCGGGAGTGGCCGAGCAGGACGGTGATGCGGGCGACGTCGCGGAGCTGGCGGGCGAGGGTTTCGAGCCGGTCCCAGCCCTTCATCGGGGTGATCTTGCCGACCCAGGCGAGCTGTGGCCTGCCGGCCGAGTGCGGCAGCCAGGGGGGTAGCTGGAAATCGCCGGCGAACATGCCGGCGAGCGGATTCCGCTCGATGGCCTGCCCACCGCCGTCGAGGGTGACCTGGTATCCGCTGCGGGGCAGGAGCACCGGGCCAGGGTGGAAGCGGTCTCGTTCGACGCCGTTGCAGATTACCTGGGGTGCGGGGACGCCGTAGGCGGCTGCGAGGTCGCGCGAGGCGAACGCGGAGACGGCAAGGACCCGGTCGGCGCGGCGGACAAGATCAGACTCTGCGACGGCGAGGGCGGGTGCGCCCATGGTGCGGGCGGACAGGTCGCCGCGGACGACGACCGGTGCCCGCTGCTGCGGCGGGAGCTGGAGGTAATCGAGGGTTTCGGCTTCCCAGGTGGAGCAGTCGATCACGTCCGGGCGGATCCTGGTGAGCGCTGCGGTGACAGCGCGCCGGTGGGCGGTCATGTCGTCGGTACGGCGCAAGACGATCAGCTTCGCGTCAGGAGTGCGGACCGGATCGGGGGTGTCCTGGGTGATGACGGTGACCTCGTGGCCACGCGCATCCAGGCGCTTTGCGAGCGCCTGGTAGAGAGTGCAGATGCCGCCGCGGGTGATCTGGTGGATGTCGCGGTGGACCAGGCAGACGCGCATCACACCCTCCTCTTCCAGGCTGCTGCGTGGAGCCGGTCACGGGCCCGCGCCCAGGCGGTGCCCAGCAGCGCGAGCCGGCGGGTCCGCATCGGGCTATCCGGTAGTTCGCGATGAATGCGCAGCTCACGGGTGAGCACCAGGGCGAGGTTCACCACGAACGGCTCCTCGGTTCCGGCGTCAGCGACGATCTGGTCAATCCGGGTGCGGGCGGCCGGGGTGCTGGCGCCGAGCAGGGTGTGCAGCATCGCGAGATCGAAGCCGGGCAGGAACGTGCCGGTGAACTCCCAGTCGACCAGCGCGCAGCCGCCGTCGCCAGTGAGCAGCAGGTTGCTGGGCAACGGATCCCCGTGGCCGATCTCCCCTGCCTGATCACACATGGCCAGGAGCCGCTGCAGGGCGTCGCGATCGGCGTCGGTGAGGTACCCGGCCGCGTGGTAACGGCTGACGCGATCGGGATAGTCCCAGACCGGTGCGAACTGGCCGGATGCGGGCCGCCAGGCGCTGAGCCGGCGGATGGCACCAAGGCAGGGCCCGATCTCTGCTGCGGTGAGGAGGCGGCCGGGATAGCGTTCGGTGTCCAGCGGCTGGGCGTCGAGACGTTCGAGCACCAGGAGTCTCATGCCGTCGGTGTGGATCAGCGCCGGCACCCGCACCGGGGGCGGTTCCTGCGCGAAGGCCCGGTACATGTCGATCTCGTGCCGCCACCTGGCCTGCCAGAATTCGCCGCCGTCCAGGAGCAGCTTGACCACGACGGGCCGGCCCGCCAGGTCACCGGCGGACAGCAGCGTCTTACCGCTGCGCCGCAGGACGGTCACATCGCCCAGGCCGAGCCGGGCCGTGACGGCCGCCACGTCGGAGGCCAGGTTGTCAGGTGGCGTCGGCGGCAACAGGATCTCCTTGCACAGCGTGACGGATGCGGTCGATGAGCCCATCCTCGGCCTCGGCACCAGCCCAGGCGTCGGCCAGTATGCGCAGGCAGTGCTGGAAGTACAGGTCGGCGAGGGGCCGGCCCGTAGCCAGCAGGCTGAACGCGTGCCAGTACATGACGCCCACATAGGCCCGGAACCGGGCGGCCTTGGCGCTGGTCGCCGGCCAGCGCCGCCACAGCCGCTGGACGAGGGCCCCGAATCCATCCAGCGCCGCGGCGTCGCTGACGGTGGAGCCGCACATGCTGGCCTGGCCTGGGATGCGATGGTAGACGACGGTCGGCTCGGCGACGTGAACGAACCGGTAGCCATGGTCGCGGGATAGCCGCAGCCAGAAATCCCAGTCCTCCAGCGCAGCCAGTTCCTGGTCGAAGCGCGCGCTGGCGCTGGCCGGGCGGCGCAGCACGGCACTGTGCACGGGGATGTAGTTGGCGACCGACAGCAGGCCGGGGTCGAACGGGTAGCCGTTGGACACGGGGACCTCGGGTGCGGGCCGGGCCGGGTCGATGCGCACGGGGCTGATCAGGCATGTGGTGTAGGCGGCATCGGCGTCACCGCTGCCGAGCACCTGCAGGGCGGCGTGCAGGTGGCCGGGCAGGAACACGTCATCGTCGTCGAGGAACGCCAGGAACTCGCCGCGAGCGACATCGATGCCGGCGTTACGCGCGGCGGGCAGCCCGCGCCGCGCCGGCAGGACCACCGGCTGGACCCGCAGCCCTGCCGCCGCGTCGCTCGCGAGCTCGGCGGCCAGGTCGGTGCCGCCGTCGTTGACCACGACCGCCTCCACCGCGCCGCCGGGCATCTCCTTCTGGGCGGTGACGCTGGCCAGGGCCAGCCGGAGCAGGCGGGGCCGGTTGCGGGTGGCGATGACCACGCTGACCAGCGGGGCGCTCATGACCGCCCGCTGAGCAGGTCGAGCAGCGGGGCGGGGTCGCCGTCGTGTGCCCATGAGACGACGTCGGCGCGGGCGGCGAGGGCTTCGGTCAGGCGGCGTGCGTCAGTGGCGTAGGCGGCCCGGTCACGTTCGCGGCGGGGCAGGTAGTGGTGGTTGAGCACCGGGTTGAAGGTCCAGTCGAACCGCACGTGCTCCTGGAGGGCACCGGCCGGGTCGGGCACCGGCACCGGGTCACGGGCCAGCTCAGCGCCGGCGGCGTAGCGGGCGAGCACGACCATCACCTGCGGCCCATCCGGCGGCGAGCCCAGCGGCACGGTGACGGGATTGTCCTGGCCGAGCCGCCGGTAGGTATACAGGACACGCGCGTCGTGGCGGTACCGCTCAGCCGGGGGCATCGCGCGGTACGGGGCAACGTCGATGCCTTCGGTGTCCCACGGTTCAGGCAGGAGCTGCTCCAGGTCAAGGTAGGTCCCGACCTTGACCGGGATCGGAGTGGGCAGGGAGGTCAGCACGAGCCGGCCGGTCAAGGCGGTATCGGTCCCGCCGCCGGGATAGATGATCAGGTGGTCGTTGGAGATGTAGCGCATCTTGTGCACCAGCGCGCCGCGCAGGGCCAGGGTGGTCTTGCCGCTGCCCTTATCCCCGGCCACGATGACCACGCGCTGGTCGTCGGCGATCGCGGAGGCGTGCAGCATCGTATGCCCGCGATGCTCACAGAAGCCGACGAGCGTGTCCCGCACGGTCTTGCGGGTGGTCATCGCCAGGTTGAGCGGGTCGTCGGCGCGTACGACAACCGTCCGCACGCCTGGATCGGCGGCGTAGGCGACGCCGTAGGCATTGCGGCGCATCCCGCCACCGGGGCCGACCCGGGCGTCGACGACCCAGTCTGGCTTGCCGCTTGCCGTGGTGGTGATCGGGTAGAACTCGGCGAGGTAGTCAACCACCGCTGGCTGGTCGGTGCTGAGTTCGACGGTGACGGGGCCGAGCAGGCACATGACGCGGTGCTCGGTGGCCGGCTGCCCGGTCATGCCGGCATCACCTGCCAGACGGCGGCTTCGGCAAGGATCTCGTCGGCCAGCCCCGTGGCCGGGGTCTGGCCGGGCAGCCTAGCGGCGCGGCCGCTGCCAGTCTGGCTGGTGGCCATCACGCCCTCCTCCTCGGATCGTCAGTGCCCCGGTCAGGTGCCGGGACCGCTGATGCCGGTCAGTCTCTAAAGGACGGAGCACAAGCGAAATGGGCGCGGCCCGTGGACGGAGGGGGTGGAACAAGTCCACGGACCAGGTCCACGGGCGCGGTGTTGCGCTCTGGCGTCAGGCCGTTACGCTCGGGGGCACTGATCCCCCGACAGGACAACGCCCCGTGACCCGACGCAAGGTGTTCGATCCGGCAGCCGTGCCGGTTTCTTTCTGGCGCCGGGGTGACGTGCAGGTTGCCCTCGCCCGCCGCGAGGCAGGCCGCCTGTTCCAGATCTACCTGCAGACCTTTCCCGGCTGCACCCAGACCCAGCTCGCGCTGCTGACTGAGCATGACCGATCAGACATCTCCAACTGGGTGCGCGGCACGAGGCAAGGCCGCGTCTCCGACATTGAGGTACTCACCCGGATCGCTGGCGGCCTGCGCATGCCCGACGAAGCCCGCGTTCTGCTCGGGCTCGCTCCCGCCGACGCACTCATCGCGGCAATCCGCAATTCCCCGCCCACGGTGGGGGCACCAGTGACCGGGCTGTCCGGTGCGGCAGGCGGGTCTGAGGCAGATGAACCCGTGACCAGGCCGGTCCGCGTTGCGATCTGCGGCAGCCGGGCAGCCGGCACCGACAACCTGGTCATCGACGACGCCATCCCGTCCCTGGCGCGGCTGGTACTCGCGCGGCGCTGCCTGGTCAGTCACGGCCCAGTCGGGGTCGGGATCGAGGTAATGACCTACATCGCCGACCATTACCACCCCTCGGACATCACTGTGGCAGTCGGGGTGTTCGGTCACCGCAACGTGGTCCGCTCAGCCGATTACGTCCTGGTCGTCGGTGGCGGCGCGGGCACTCAGGACGAGATCGACCTCGCCTTGCTGATGGGCAAGAAGGTCATCGCCCTGCGAGCCAGCGGGGGTACCGCCCGGCGTTTCCACGACCGGGCCCGCCGCGACCCGCGGCTGCGGGCGTGGATGCCACCGGAAGCATTCGCCGCATTAGACGCGTGCGCCGGCCCTGGCAAGCTCGCTGCCGACGCCGGGAAGCACGACCGGCCCGGTGAGGAGTTCACCAGCGTCCTGGAAGACCTGCTCACCAGCGATCACGGAGGACCAAGTGACTGAGCGCCCGTATGTCCTGCTGTCCGTCGCCGCGTCCGTCGACGGCTACATCGACGACACCACCAGCAAACGGCTGCTGCTGTCCAACGACGACGACTTCGACCGGGTCGACGAAGTCCGGGCCAGCGCTGATGCCATCCTGGTCGGCGCGAACACCATCCGCCGCGACAACCCCCGGCTGCTGGTCCGCTCAGCTTCTCGCCGTGATGGCCGCGTCGCCCGCGGCCTGCCGGAAAGCCCCGTCAAAGTCACGCTCACCAGCAGCGGGGACCTCGACCCCGCCGCCAGCTTCTTCACCGCCGGGCAGGCCGGCAAGATCGTGTACGCCGCAAGCCCCGCCATAGCCAAGACCCGCGAACGACTCGCCGATGTAGCCACCGTCGTCGATGCCGGTGACCCGCCCAGCCTGCCGGGCGTCCTGGCGGACCTCGCGGCCCGTGGCGTGCGACGGCTGATGGTCGAAGGCGGCGGCACGATCCACACCCAGTTCCTCACCGCCGAGCTCGCCGATGAGATCCACCTGGTGATCGCGCCATTCTTCGTCGGCGACCCGGCCGCGCCCCGGTTCGCCGGCGACGGCGCCTTCCCCCATCATCCAGGCAACCGGATGAAACTGGCCGAAGTCCGCCAGATCGGTGATGTCGTGCTCCTGCGCTACGTGCTCCACCAGGCCACCGACGACTGAACCTCCAGCTCATGTTCACGCGCCGATAGTGCGGACCCTCAGGTGCAGTTGTCGCAGACCCCAGTCAGCGGCATGACCTGGTTACAAGTCGTGCATAGCTGGCCGACTTTCGCCTCTCCACGCTCAGGTGTACTAGCTCTTGACGAGCCGTAGCGTCTCTCGACACATGTTGTGCACGCCTTCAGCGTCCGCATCTGCTCTTCGGTCGCGAGCACCGGAGAACCAAGCCGTTCGCCGTCACCCCACTCGAAGTGACCACAGTCTGCGTCGTGCCGCATTCTTGGTAGTCCACCGGTCAGGGTGCCATCCCGGTGCACCGGGTACACCACATAGCTGATGTCGGGATGCTCCGCTTCGGCACTCACACAATCACCCTACGGCCACCGGGCCTAGCCCCGAGGATCCGCCAACGCCAGCTCACGGGCCCCCGGAGTTGCCCGGCGAGCATGTCCGATTTTGGGAGCAGAATGGGAACGGCGAGACTCGGTCAGACGGTGCCAGACGCGGTGATCGTGACCTTACGCAGGTCCCTGACCTGCGCGGACACCGTTACCTGGCTTGTTGGCCGGTGGAGCACTGTGTTCGCATCGAAGTGATCACCCAAACGCGCTCCTCCCTCCATACGCTCCCCAGCGAGCGTGGCCGGGAAGTGTTTTGGCAGGTAGGAGCCGCAAGCAGGATCGGCCTCCGGAGCCGTGTGCGCGGATTTCGAATCTGCTGGGGCGCGCCTTTGATGACAAGCGCAAAACACGTTCTGACCTGCGGAGAACCCGCTGCCATCGCTCCTGGAGCGCTCGACATTCACCAGTATGCGGTATAGGTAGGGTGTAGGGTACCGCCGCGGCCATTCGGATTGGAGCAAGCGGTGAAGACGTCGATCTACCTGCCGGACGAGATGGCCCAGCAGGCGCGCGATCGGGGGATCTCGCTGTCGGAGGTCACTCAGGCCGCCTTGCGCGGGGCAATGCCGGATAACGCGTTCGTCACTGTCCCCGAGATCAGCGACGTGCGCGGCATCCACGGCGTGGAGCCCGTTCTTCAGATCTCCCTATCAGCTATGACCGGCGGCCTGCCCGACGGGGCGTCCGCGATGTTCCTCGTTAACGCCCTGCTGCAGGCTGACCGTGGTCACATGATCGACATGGGAACGGCTGAGCCGCTGCTCAAGCAGCTCAGCTACGGCCGGCCCGAGCCGCATAAGTTCCCGCTGTACGCCCGATGGCGGTTGTCGGCGGCCGCGATCGAACGGCTTGAGCAGGCTCGGGCCGGCGGAAACTTCATGCTGCAGGTCACGATCGAGTACGGCCTGATGGGCGGCACGGCGGCACCCAACTGGAGACAGCCGCATCGGCCTATCCGGGGGCCGTCAGACCAGCCGACGCAGAAGATCATCAGGGCTCACGACTGGGTGCAGAACGTGCTCGAGCCATGGCAGCAGGCAACCGCGGTGTCGCTGGTCCTGCCGCTCCCGCAGGCGGCGACAACTGACGAACACCGGACCATCGTCGCCAGGCTCGCGAGCGCCAGGCACGACATTGATGACGGCCAGTGGAAGCCCAGCATTTCGGCCACGCGGGAGGCCGTCGAGCTGCTCAGGAGAATGCGGCTAGCTGTGATCAACACGAAGGCGCAGGACCGGACCCTAGCAGAGCGCGAGGGAGCCATCCTCGACCGGCTGGCGGACTTCGCGCAGGCCCTGTTCGACTTCGACTCGGCCGCCAGCCACCCGGATCCCCATTTGCGGGATATCGCTTGGAACCGGGAGAACGCAGTGCTAGCGCTGGGCGCTGCAGTGAGCGTGGCGCAGGCAGTATTCGCTCACCCGTAAGCCGAATGCCACCCATAGCGGCGCTCGCGCGGTCTGCCCTACCGTATCGAGGATGCCGGATCGGCACTGCAGCACACGAGATGCCGATTCGATGCACGGTCGTACGGGCGGCCGGGACGTTTGAGTGGCAGGCCCGGCCGAGGAGGAGACAGCATGGCCATCCGTCCGCTTGTGACCCCGAAATGGGCAACCAGTTCCTACGGAAACGACGACATCGCATGGGAGGAGGCCAAGCGGGAATGCCGGGACGCCCTGCATGAGTGGTGCGCGCGTCAGGAGCCGCACGCTTATGTCGACCTCATCGCCCGCGTAAGGGCGATTCCTTGGCCGCCGGGCGACCATAGCAGCGGCCAGCTGGGCTATCTGCTCGGCCAGGTGAGCCTTGAAGAACTGGACTCGACCGAGGACCGGCCAGTTATCTCATCCGTCGTCATCGCCAGCGGGAAGAATGAGCCCTCGCATGGCTACTGGGCTTTCGTGGAAGAGGCTCTAGGAATCCGCGTGCCTCTCGCTGGCCGCGAGGCCTTCTGGCTGAACGAACTGGCCCGATGCTTCGAGTTCTATGGCCGAGGAGTGCGCCCGGCGTAGCCGTCCTCGCCGGACGTGATCGGGCATGGGCGGCATCGACTGGCTGGCGCGGACTTCCCGGCGCGGGCTGTCCGGCAGGGTTGCACCGTTGGCAGCGGTTGGCCGCGTTGGTGTGGAAGCTGAGCATCCGAGTGCACTCCTCGTACTGGCTGCACCAAGGCGGCCAGACGGGTCGCGACGAGGGCGGAGGCAGCTCTGTCGGCGACAGTCGCGCCTGAGCACCGCAAACGGACTGTGCACGCCATGGTGTTCGCCCTGGCGAATTTCGGTACTCTGCATGTGTAGGGATAACGAACGTTATCCCTACATGGGCACACGGCGCCGCCCGGCAGGGCACCCGGCACCTAACTATGTCGGGAAACAATGTTGATAAAACTACGTCGGCAAACTAGGTGCACATAATCGTTTCCGCTACAGTCATCGTCATGACGGCAACCCGGTTCATGATCATGGGCACTGATGCGCGCGGCCCGCGGACCGGAGTCGCGTGATGGCGAAGATCGGGTACGCGCGGGTGTCCACCTGCAGCCAGAAAGACGACAGCCAGGTAGATGACCTGACCGCTTACGGATGCGGCAAGATCTTCATCGACAAGGCGTCCGGCAAGCTGGCCGAGCGCCCCGAGCTCGACAAGGCCATGGCCTATTTGCGCGAGGGCGACGTGTTCGTTATCACCCGCCTGTCCCGCGCGATGCGGTCGCTGAAGCACCTCCTCGCGCTCGCCGACGAACTGCGCGAGCGCGGCGTCGGCCTGGTCGTCCTCAAGCAGCACATCGACACCACCACGCCGACTGGGCGGCTGGCCTTCCACATCCTCGGCGCGATCGACGAGTTCCAGCGCGAGCTGATCGTCGAGGGCACCCGCGAGGGCCTCCAAGCGGCCCGTGCCCGCGGCCGAACGGGGGGCCGCAAGCCCAAGCTGAATGCCCGCCAGGCCGCCACGGTGCGCCGCATGTACCAAGCCGTCGGCCCGGACGGCAAGCGGCAGCACACCGTCGCCGAGATTGCCGAAGCCGTCGGCGTGCACCGCACCACCGTCTATGAATACCTCAAGAAGGAGGGCTGACCTGGCCGCCGGTCCGCCAGAAGCATCGACGCCTGGCCGCCGTTGACTGGTATCTGGTACAGGGTACCCTATACCTATGGAGATCAGGCCCTTGGACCAAGCGATCGAGGAGTTGCGGACAATGACCGACCCTTACGCGCGGCTACGTGAGGCCCGCGCGCTCGATGACGCCCTGGCGATGGCGCGGCGGGTGGTGGCTGAGATCAAGCGGGACACGATAGAGAGCCTGCGCGGGGTCTCGGGGGCCGGGTACGGCGGCATTGCGCGGCGGCTGGGCCTCACCAAGGCCCGCGTTCAGCAGATCGCCAACACCGCGCGCGGGCTGCCGGCCGCCTTCGCTTTCCGCGACCAGGACGGCACCTGGTACGGCGAGCCAGGGCTGCTCCAAGAACGCTACCGGGAGGCGCCGTCGTTCATCGCGTTCAGCCCGGCTGATGAGTGCAACCCGCTGTTCGGGCAGGTGCTCACGGTGCGCTATGGCGAGGTGCGCGAGGAGCACGGGATCAGCGCGTACACGGTGCAGGTCAGGCAGGACAACGGCAGTCCGTTCAACCTGCGCATGACCCACCCGGTGCTCGACGCCCTGTTCGGCCCGCCGATCCTCGGCACGCCCGAGCGAGCACAGTGGGACGCGGCCCGAGAGCAGCGGCGCCGCCAGCTCGGCCTGCCCCCGGGCGCTTAAGACGGCCGGCCGACGAGATGGTCATACGTCCCTGCCCTCACTCGCGCCCCACGGGCAAGTGCAGGCAGGAAGCCCACGATAATGTCCGTGTCTTGCGTCAACAAATTGGCACCCCAATCTTCCTCCGCCGGCTCTGACAGAGGAAGCGTCCAGTCAATGCCCCAGCATGTGAATCGCATCCTGGCCGGCTGCGAGTGCCATCTGGCTAGCCACGGTCGGTGCGGCCTTGGTGAGGCCCAGCATCACTGCGCCGCACAACTGGCGAAGACGGCCCTTCTCTGGCGCCGGATCACTTGCGGCCTGGTGCAAAGCGGCGGCCTGGGATTCCAGCGCTGCCTGTTCGGGGTCCTGGAGGCCCAGCGTTGGCGCTATCTGGCTGACCAGGCCCGCGAAACTGAGCAGCGCGCTAGCATCGAAGCCATTTGTGTTGTTCTGCACGACGTTGCTGCTACCGATAACAAGGTTGCCTCGCGCATCAGCAATCTTGTTCTTGATGTTCATCGTATCTCCATGATTTATTGACCCGCGTGTAATCGTGATAGGTGAGTTCTGAAAATTGCCAGATACGGCCAGCTGAAATGCATCGTCTGTCTGGTCGGGGGACGGAAGCTCCTCGCTCTCACCGATTGTCGCCCGCAGTTCGGCAACGAACTCGGTGAGAACCGTCCTGACCTGTCCCAGGACGCCTCTTATCACGCTGGGATGAACGGACCAGTAGACTGTCTGGATCTGCTGGTATGGATTGCCTATCTGATAATTCATGTACGCAGCTATATCGGCCGCCATCGGCAAGCTCAGTTTTAGGAATTCTCCCGAGTCCTCGAGCTGCTCAGCAAGAGCCCCGAGTTCGTCAACTGCCTGGGTTAGCTCAAGACGTTCGCTTACATGCTCGGCAACGAAGTCGGGGAGCCAGCTTGAACTGATTGGCTGGCCCTTAATGACGGCTCCCGAAATCACAGCATCAATGTGCAGACCCGCGTGAACCACCCGATATTCCGGGATATCGGCACGAGTCGGATACCCCTTGAGTTCTAGGGTCGCCCACTCACGCAACTGCGGAGAACCAGTGCGGCTGCCCAACAACATGCACCTTCGCAGGGCCGCGCCAAGCGGCTTCCCCTCGTCGAGCACATCCTGCTCGATCTGGCTCAAGAGGCCGGTGCCCTGGCCCCGCGTGTTGAGACTCATGCCTCACCTTCTTGTTGCATCAAACGCAACTGTGTTATACAAGCTGCCGGACTGCGCCTACGCGAGGGGCGGCCGACAGATGAAACCTGCTCACCCCTCGTGACCTCCGGCTATCGGTTGTGTGAACTATGTCGAATGTTGCATCTGATGCAATACCGCTCGCTTCTAGCTGCAGCCGCTGGTGGAGCCGCAGCCTTCGCAGACGTAGCAGCTGCCCGCGGGGCGCATTTTGGTGCCGCAGGTGAGGC